>Ga0256913_10000315_pt1 | contig 24467 bp, 25 predicted proteins | sample Axial_MatmetaG_FD_185970 | JGI IMG/M metagenome (GOLD analysis project Ga0256913, IMG submission 185970) | Deep-sea worm associated microbial mat communities from Axial Seamount, Juan de Fuca Ridge, Pacific Ocean - Axial_Mat | ecosystem: Environmental > Aquatic > Marine > Oceanic > Microbial... | reverse complement strand
CGGCAAACAGGGGTGCATGTCTGCAGCCATGCCGCAGGGGGTATGTGGTGACAGAGAAAGATACAGGCAAGGAACTGGAGGTAGACAATGAGTACATCATGTCGCCGAAAGATCTTAAGACTATACATTTTCTTAATGTAATGCTTGATGCAGGTGTACGGGTTCTTAAGATTGAGGGCCGTGCAAGGTCGGCAGAGTATGTGAAAACGGTCTGTGAATGTTACGACGAAGCTGTCAGGGCGGTTGCCGATAACACTTTTACCGATGAAAAGATAGAAGATTGGAACAGGCGTCTTGCAACTGTTTTTAATCGGGGATTCTGGGATGGTTACTACCTTGGACAGAAACTTGGTGAATGGAGTAAGAACTATGGTTCGCGTGCTACAAAGAAGAAGATTTATATAGGAAAAGGGATGAACTACTTCCCTAAGATTCAGGTTGCCGAATTCCTGATGGAAACACAGGAGCTCAAAGTGGGGGATGAGATACTGATAACAGGCCCTACAACAGGTGTCGTCCAGTTGAATGTTGAGGAAATTAGGGTTAATCTTGAGAAAGTTGATAAGACTGTTAAAGGTGAAAGATTCTCCATGCCTGTTGATGTTAAAATACGCCGTTCCGATAAGCTTTACAAGATAGTGGATGCAAACAAGGTAAAAGCACAGTAACATGGTTGCAGAAGGTATACTCGAAAAAATGTCACGTAATCTTGGTCAACATGAAGTGGAGTATTCGTTAATGCTGGGAGATACTGAGATTGATATGAACAGTCTTATAGGAAAAAATATCCGGTTTGTTTACCAAAACAAGATAAACTGTACGATATGTGGTGTTGAGATAAAGCATGCTTATGCAGGCCGTGCAATATGTAAACATTGTTATGAGACTGCCCCTGAAGCAGAGGAGTGTCTTTTTTATCCTGAAAAGTGTATGGCACACCTCGGTGTTGCACGTGACATGAAATGGTCGGAGAAGCAGTGCCTTATACCTCATTTTGTTTACCTTGCTGTTTCATCGGGTTTGAAAGTGGGTGTGACCCGTAATCATCAGGTGCCAGTAAGGTGGATAGATCAGGGAGCAGTAAAAGCGATTAAGCTTGCTGAAACCCCTAACAGGCATATCGCAGGTGTGATTGAGGTTTTTCTTAAAGATCATCTTGCTGATAAAACGAATTGGAAGACAATGCTTAAAGGGGGTAGGGTAAATGTTGATCTGATCTCTGAAAAGAAAAAAGCATCTAATCTCTTACCCGGGGAATTAAGAACGTATATTACAGATGATGATTCTGTTACCGAAATAACTTATCCTGTGTTGGATTTTCCGCAAGATCCTAAGACCTTTGTTATGGATAAGAAAAAAGAGATAAGAGGAATTTTGAAAGGAATAAAAGGCCAGTATTTGTTGTTCGATTCGGGATATGTTTTTAATGTTAACAGATTCAGCGGATACAGAGTGTTAATGGAGTTTTAGCTACAACACTCCGGTTTCGTCGATCACTATTCTGGTTGGTTCTTTTGAGGATGAATATTCTGCCGGGCAGGTTCCGGGATTTTCAAGTTTGAGCCTGATATACCTTGCTTTGCCTGTTGCTTTAATTCTGATTACCGAATGAACTCTTCCATCATGTCTTGCAAAAGGATCTTTGTTGATAACAGAAACATAGCCTCTGTAATTTTTCCCGTTTAAAGATAATGCCACTGATATCTTTTGGGGCGGGTAAATGCATATTTCGTGATCCTCAAGTATGGAGACAAAAACTTCATGAACTTCTTGTGTTTTGTTAAGTTTTATAGTTAACTCAACATCTTTGTTCAGAATATTGACGCATTCGGTATTTTGTATCTGTTCACTGAGTATTTTTCCGTCAAAAAGCCAGTTGCAATCCATCCTTGAAAATTTCCTGGCCGGATGTGGTCTTATGCTAAAAAGTTTTGCATTGTTGATCTTCCCTTTAATGAATACTCTTTGGCCCGGGGGACTTAACAGAAAACCTTTAGCAACAGTTACCGCTGTTAATGTTGTTGTTTCCTTAAGGATTATTGGAGAAGTATACAAATTGGAGGATGTGTCAGGCATCGATCCGTCAAGAGTATAAAATATCGATGCATCAAGCAGATCACTGCGCAAAGGAACTATCAGGCTGTCTTCAAATACAATACTGTTTGTCTCAAATACGGGTTTAGGAGCAATCCGTGGTAAAGGCCTGTTTTCCCCGTTACGCTCAAGCCTGTCGATGTTGAACTTTAACTCGGCCATAACAGGATAGTGATCTGAAATGAACATATCACCGTTTGTGATCTTGTATGTTTTAAAATTAAGAACGTCAAGATATCCGTTAACAAATATGTAATCTACACGTTTAATACCTTCTTTGACCTTAAAGTTGTTCAAGGTGTTATCTGCTTCTGTTACAGGAAATGTACTTATCTTGTATGCATCAGAAAATGAGAAATAGTTATGCCAGTTACCTGTTATCAGTTTGTACGGCTGTGAATCAGGAACCATGTTGAAATCTCCTGTAATGATAACAGGTACGTTGTCAGCAATAGATTTTATTTTACTCAGAAGCAATAAAATACTTTTGTTCTGGGCATATTCATTGTGGCTCAGGTGAGTGTTGAATAAAAAGAAAATATGTCCCGTTCGTATATTTTGAAGCTTTACCCATGTAACCATCCGGGGCAAATGTGCACCCCAGTCAATGCTTCCGGGGTCTTCAGGATTACTCGAGAGCCAGAAATAAGATTTGGCAAGAAGGTCGAATTTTGAGGTTTTAAAAAATATAGAACAGTGTTCTCCATTGTTAATTCCGTCTTTTCTGCCTGCTGAAACTACAGAATAACCGTGGAGAGTATTAGTCAGGAATTCTAATTGAGGATTTAATACTTCCTGAAAACTAATGATGTCAAATTTTCCTTTTTTCAGGAAATCATTTATCAATTGTTTTCTGTTTTCCCATGAGTTAGGAGTATTGCTTTTATTTGAACTGCAAATATTAAAGCTTACTACTGTTATCTTTTTGTTCCCAATGTTACAAGAAGACATCAATAATAAAACAATAATCGCCAATATCGCAGTAAGCCTCATTTCTGAATATTATTAAAAGGATAATTCACTTAAAAAAAGAAATATAAAACCGGGGATGAAATGTATTCAATCCCAATTTAAAGGTAAGACCTATTATCGGGATATGCCTGAATTTTCCACAGGAAGCTGAAATTATTTGACAATAACGTAAATTGTTGTGACAACCGCCTTTGAATTATTGATGAAAACAAGATTTTCTATTGTATCTTTTCCCATGTACCTGATTCGCCGGAGCGGAATATGGCATCTACAACTTTTTGGTTGAGAAGGGCATCCATGGCATTAACAGGTACGGGGTGGTCATTAATTACAGTTTTCGCAAATACATCGAACATTATTCCGTACTGATCAGCAGGAGCGAATTCAACAGTTCTTTCACCAATACTGTTTGTTATTGTTATGGTCGATCTCACGTCAACAAAAGTATTGAACGGGATAGGTATCGTGATCTTACCTGCCGTCCCTGTTATTTCTACTTTTTGATGTGCATCCGACAACGTTCCTACTGTGAATGTTGATCTGGACGTGCCAAAATCCATAATTGCAGAAGAGAGGATATCTGTTCCGAAATCAGGATGTCTGTTTATCAGACTTACTGTCTTTTCAGGCTCCCTGCCTAGAAGGAATCTAGGAACGGAAACAGCATAACAACCGATGTCCATCATTGCTCCCCCTCCATACTCCTTGATATTTCTGATGTTTGTTTTCGAAGGATTGTTGTATGAAAAGGAAGTATGGATATAAGTAATGTCTCCAATCTGTTTTGTGTCAATTATATTTTTAACATGGATCCAAAGAGGATGAAATTTGTACATGAAAGCTTCCATTAGCTTTATTCCCTTTTTGTCTGCATAGGATATGGCATCTTCGGACTCTTTTGCATTCATGCATAAAGGTTTTTCACAGAGAACATGTTTACCCGCATCAGCAGACTTTTTTATCCATTCGGCGTGCAGATGATTTGGAAGAGGGATGTAAACAATGTCAATATCCTTGTCAGAAAGAAGGTCATCGTATGATTCATAATATTTTGGAATATTGTATTGTCGGGAGGCCGAAATCGCTTTTTCGGAATTACGTGATGCAATGCCATAAATGAAACAGTTATTTGTTTCCTGTAAAGGAAGAATGATTCTTTTTATCAGATGATTAGAAACACCGAGAGCTCCAATTTTTAGTTTTTTCATAATGCTTCATTCCACTATATAATTGTAAATATAATTATTATCCCCTCCAACAACCAGGTTAAACCTTGAAGATGAGGATTTCAAAAATCCTATGCTGAACCTTGAATTGCCCCGAAGAGGAAATCCTTTGTAGATCGTTCCGTCAGAGTTTAGCAGATATATATGATGGTCATTCTGTTCTAATAAACCAAATTTGAAATTATTTGACGCAAACTGATATCTGTCAATGGTAAGTGACATTGTATTGCTGAAAGATCTGCTTACAAGTTCTTTCCCCGTGGTATCAAAAACTTTAAATTTATCCGGTAGAATAAAAGCGTAACGGTATGATCCGTTTTGTGCAAAATGAGTAAATCCAAATTCTGTAGTTTCAGGTAATACTTTTATTGATCCTGTCTTTCCGGTGGGGATATCAATTGTTATTATTTCTGCTTTGGGTGATGTTGTTATCAGCCTGCATTTAGAGGTGTTTTGGCCTTCAATATAAAAAATACTATTCGCTGAGGCCATAATATGCTTGTCTGTTCGAACACGGGTATTACCCCTTCTGTTTAAAATATAGATCTTGTGGACGTCAGAAAAAACAATATAGTCTTTGGAATTACTTCTGAAATGTTGTACAGGTTGAGCCACAACACCCTCCGTTTTATTGAACTCCCATCCTGTAATCCGATTACCTTTCTTATCAAATAAACGGACCTTTTTATCGGCTGTTGCCAGGAAAATGCGATAATCTTTATTATTTTCATAATCCATTACTGCTATTCCATTGGTGGCTTTTGAAGGAAGAGTTATTGGAAACCTGTCGACACTGTTACCATTCCTGTCTAAGAGATAGATCCTGTTTTTTGTGTTAAAAATATATTGAAGTTTATTATTCCTGTAAAAATCTATTTGTTGAATAGTTCCTAATATTTTACCGTCAAGCGGTTTTTTCCAAAGTAATCGCCCTGAGTTGTTTAACAGGTATAAGTTGAATTTTGCATCCTGGACCATCAATTCTTTTTCATTTGTATAATGATTCTTCACTAATACGGGTTTGTTGATCACTGTTGAATCAAGCAAACTTTGCCATACTGTTTGAGGTTCATTCTCACGTGATGGAAGGTAGTTGGCATAAATGTTTGTATAAAGGAGATCTCCTGTTGACGTGATCTGGATTCCTCCTGCATAAAATTTGGTAAGTCTTTCAAATTGAGATCGGGAAAAATCGATATATTCTCCTTTTAAAACATTTCTCAGAGAGCTTGCTAAAAAAGGGATTTCACTGTAAAGGAAAAGATTCTCACGAACAGGAAAGTTCTCGCGGAAATCCGTAAAACTTTTTTTATTCGATAAGGTTTTTTTCAGAACATTAGCATATAGGAATTCCTGTAATGATTTAACGTTATCGGCAAAAATTATGTAATTATCATGTAATGCAAAATATTTTTGAGGGATATGAGGGAAAAACCAATAAAAGATATGTTTTAATAATCCTTGAGGTAATCCGCGGTAAATCGGGAATGAGGTGTCGCTGTCAACCCGATATGTTTGCAAAGGCGAAGTTGAAACATTAAAAGCTTTCAGAATCTTAAACATTTTATCAAGAGTAAAGGACCTGCCTCTTGTTTCTACAACAAGAAAAGAGTTGTTGTAGGGATCTTTTATGTCGATATCGGAAAACACAAGCCCCATCTCATTCTCTGTAAAAGAGAAGATCTCTTTATCAATATCTATGTGATATTTTTGTTTTATCCTGTCAAGTTTATTCCTGTATTTTGACTCAATGCCGTTGTCTTTAAGGTATTTAATGAATCGCTTATGAAATTCTTCACTCGATTCAAGGCTGTACGACATAAAAAGTCGGGTATTTGATGGTAAAACTTTCGATATTTCCGAAGCCTGGGGACGCATACCTGAAAAAAGTTCATTGATCAGACTTTTCCGCTCGCCGGCGATAAATCCGTTAAGCTCTATCTCTTTTGGCTTAACATCAACATCCAGTTCAGCCCATAGTGCATTTCTGCTTCTTAAAACAGCCGGTTGATCTTTTTCATCCTTAAAAATTGAATTTAAAATTCCGGGAACAGTTGAAAAATTGATGTACAGATTTGCAGGACTGTTTTTGCTGCTTGTTTTGTAAATTTTAATGAATGCTGAATTTGATAAAAGGGAAATTCCTGATTGTAACTGACGGATAGAACTTTCTACCATTAAGATTGAATGGCTGCCGATAATGAGTCCCTGAAAAAGAGAGAGGTAATAGGTATCTTTTTTATCCGGTTTCTTTATCGAATAGATCAAAGATGCATCATATTCTTTTGAATGAATGATGTATCCTTTATTATTCAGACTTTTTATCCAGTTAACAATGTTATTTTCTTCTGATCTGTTTTTAGATGTGGTTAGTAATAATGTCTGAATACTATTCTTTCCCTGAAGATGAAAAGAGATATAGAGTTGTTTGTCTTTGATCTTTTTGAAGACAGGAGTGTTGAATAGTTCTAAAGAATCTATCTTTTTTGCAAGTTTATAGGTTTTAGACGTTAGGGAAAAGGCTGTTAATTCTTTTTTGAAATCAATTTCTTTTAAGATCAGATCTGAGAATTCTGCAATATTTGATATGTGAATGATTATACCTGCATCAACAGGTATTCCTTTGACAGCATCATTGTTTTTGAAGTGGCGATTGTTTTGTAAGAAATAGTAAACTCCGGCAAGGATTATTACTAAAAAAGAAAGTGAAAACCAGATAAGTCCTTTTTTCATTGCACATTAAGAACAATAGTTAATATTACTCAAAACTAACAGAGTAAAATTAAAAAACAAAACCACACATTTACTAATATGAATTAATAATTAGATCAATTAATCACCAAAATCTTTGTTGTAGCCTTTTCTGAGCCGTCTTCATTGGAAACAAACACTATATAAACTCCTGTTTTTACTTTTTCTCCATGTAAGTTGTGACCGTTCCAGACAGCTCTTCCCCCTACAGATGTCGTTTCAAAAACCAGATTCCCGCTGACGTCAACAATTTTTATAGTTGAGTTCTCCATAAGACCTGTGATTATTATATCGCCTGAATAATTTTCTCTTACGGGATTTGGATAAGCATAAATCTTATTATACGATGGATTTCCCTCAGTTGCTAAAGCTTTATAAGAGACCATCCCCATATCGGTGCCGATAAAAACTTCACCTGTTTTTGGCTGAATTGTAATACTGTTGATGTGATTTGAGATTAACGGACTATTATCTGTATTAAATGAATGAATTGTTTTTGTTCCATCTTCAGAAACAAGGAAAAGTCCTGAATTTGCAGTCCCAAGCCATTTTCTGTCACCTCCGTCAATGGCAATGGCCGTAACGCTTTCGTTTTCCAGAAGATAATCAGCAAGGTTGCTGCCGTCATTACGGGGGACTTTAATTCTGGTTGCTATTGGTTTTTCCTCATCAAAGATTGCATAAGGACGATAATAGACCAAAACTCCTTTATCCGTTCCCACCCAAATATAACCATTCTTGTCTTCGGCAAGTGAAAAAACTTTGTTTGTTATTTCTTCACCGTTTTCATCCCAAATTTTCAACTGGCCTGCATTGCGCGGATCACTATCCTGAGACGGGGAATCAGCACAACGATATCTGTCATCAGCTTGGTTTTCAATGGTATTATTGATGTCAAAAACGAACATCCCGGCTTTTTTTGTGAACTGCATAGGAATAATCATCCAGAATATTCTGTTTTTGGCTATTAATATTTGGCCCATAGAATGAAGTTTATTTAAGGCCTTGTAATCATATTGGATCCACTTGTTTTCTTTCGTCTTTACAACTAATCCATATTCAACTTCACCATTATTCATCCATACATTTTGGCTTTTATCGACAGCAACTCCCCCAACCCGTACATAATAAGGTTTTCTTGTCCAGTCTATATTCTGTAAGCCGCTATTGTATTGGTTGAAGTTATTAAGGAGCACTCCGGCATTTAGCTCAAAAACACCTGTTCCCCATGAACAAATATATGCATGTTCGGGTTGTTTGGGATCTATTGAAATATTTATAAAGTCTCTCCACCATTTTTGTTCATCGGAGTTATTTCTTTTAAATTTTGTCCACTTTACACCATCAAAATATGAATATTCACCAGCTCGACTCAAATTATTCCAGGAGGATGTAATTCCACCGGCTGTTACGTATACCCCTGCGGTCGAAGCAGCAATGTCAAAAACATTATTGGACATGGGGCCGTCAGGATAAAAATACTCATCATTGGAGTCCTCATTGATCTTTACTATTCCATAATTGTTGTCTGCAACGATCAGATTCGAGTAACTGTCCAGAATCGCAGAATTAGCGTTTATGCTGGCATCCTGATAATTCTGAAAGTTGTATTTACTAATTGTTTTTATAAGGTTCAGTTCTTTGTCAAATATCTGAATGTTTCTGTTGGTTACTACTGCTAAGTTCTCATTGTTAGCTGCAAATCCCATAAAGTAGTTGACAGACATCTTTTTTATCCATCGGGTTCCATCGAAAATGTAGATCTCATTAGTGGCATTTATATCTCCTTTTGAAGCAATGAGATATCTGTCAAAGCTTATTATACCACTGAAATTTTCATATATTCCAGTAGATTCCGTCCATGTTAAATATGCACCTAAAGCCGGACTATTAACAGGGGCTTTATAAATTCCGTTTTCAGTAGCGGCATAAATAGTATCATTAAAAACGGTAATTTGATTTATTTTTAATTCTGATCCTTCCGGGCCGATGTAATATGTATCTGATATTTCAAGTTTTTCAGGATTAATTACCATAATGCCGAAAGGAAGACTACTGAAAATTTTGCCTTCATATTCGTAAAATTGGCTGAATTCTTTACTTTCAACCATATTCTTATTTTTCAGATCGGGGATAGCAATTGCTTCATCATCTTTTACAATATCGATATTCCCGTTTTTGTAGCCGATAATAAGATCTCCGTTCCTAAGTGTTGAAAATGCACAAATATTAATGTCGTGTAATGTGTTGGTTTTGTTTAATCTTTTAAAGGAGTTCTCATTCAGAGAATAATAAAACAGCCCGAGATGATTAACGCCTATTAATTTATTATCGGCAGATCCTGAGAAATTACATGAAGAGTATGAGAAATAATCTCTCCATTGACCAACTTTTAGCTGCCCCGAAGCAGTGACAGGAATAATTAATGTCAGCAATATGAAAATTATAGATCTTAAACGCAATACCATTTTAAAGTGTCTTTAGATGATCAGCCAGTTTTTTCACAGCCTTGGCCCTGTGGCTGATCTTATTCTTAACGTTATTGCCCAGTTCTGCAAAAGTCATGTCGTAATTATCAGGAACGAAAATAGGATCGTATCCAAACCCCTGATTCCCTTTTGGTGATTCAATGATCTTTCCTGTGATTATTCCTTCGAATAGCCTTTCCTCTCCATCAATAATAAGAGATATCACTGTTCTGAAATGGGCAGAACGATCTGTTATGCCTGTAAGATTATTCAAAACTTTGAGCATGTTTTTTTCCGAGCTTTTTTCATCGCCGGCATAGCGTGCAGAGTATACTCCCGGTTCTCCGTTCAGGGCAGGTATTTCCAATCCTGTATCATCGGCAAAGCAATTTATTTTATATTTCTCAAAAATGTATCTTGCTTTCTGTGAGGCATTAGCTTCCAGGGTACTCCCTGTTTCCGGAATATCTTCATGACAATCAATGTCTTTAAGACTCAATAAATTGATCGAATCCCCGAGTATTGATCTTATCTCCTGAAGTTTATGTTCGTTGTTTGTGGCAAAAACCAGATTCATAAATAGTATACTTATTAAATAATTAACGAAAATATTATGGCAAAATTATACTATTACTGATTATTACATACAAAAAAAGTGACCCGAAGGTCACTTTTTTTTTCTGAAATTCAATAATGTTTAACCAAAACTTCCATAACCGTATCTCATCAGGTCAGTTCTTGGATTTATTACCAATACAGGAATTTTTGCCGAATTCGCAATTATGAATTGTTCATAGGCACCAAGAACATAATCGTGGAATGCAATGTCTCTGGTTGTCATTACCAGTATCATACTGGCATCAATGTCCTCTGCAAAAGTAATAGTTTCCTGAGAAAAGGATTTTGCCCCTTTGGCTACTACAATTTCGTAATCAATTTTTTTGTCCTCAAGGAATTTTTTATTGAATACCAGATTCGCTTTGGTCCTGCTGTCTACAACTCCCTCTTTTGATGAAGTAGTGTAAAGGTATGTTTTGATCTTGAATATTTTTGCAAGGAACTGAACCCATTTAAGTTTTTCCTTATTTTCAGTTCTGTAATCTACCGGATAAACTATTTTCAAAATCTCCTGATCACCCGGAGGCTCCTGGATTACAAGATAAGGGATCTTTGAGCCCACAATGACCTTTAAGGCCCAGCTTCCTGTAAGTTTCTGAAGGCCTTTCATCCCGTGAGTTCCCATTATCACCAAGGCACTGTCGATCTCAGTAACAACGTGATTTATGGTTTTGAAGATAGTTCCGTCGCGAACAATGGTGTACGGATTGACACCGAATTCCATCTTTATCTTTTCCCCCGCTTCTTTTAATTTCTCTTCAAGCTCCGGTATCTGTTCATTTTTTTTAACAATATGTAACAGGTAAAGATCGGCATTTAACTTGTCGCAAAATCTGACAGCATGCTTAACCGCATTGTCTGCTACAACGGTAAAGTCATAAGGAACAAGTATTCTATTTTTTTGCGTTTCCATAAAACTATATGTGAAAGTTCTTCGTTAAAGCAATAAATATAGTATTTTTGATAATAAATACAACAATTCTGTATACTGAAAAATTTGAGTTTTGTTACAATTATTAGGGATAAAATGCATAGAAATAACAATAATAATTTGATATATGGACTTGCAGCTCTGTTTTTTATTCCGGCTGTTGCAATTACATATTTTCAAAAAAATGAATATGTTGTTGTTTCTGTATGGTTATTATATTCAATTCTGTTTTTTTTAGTAATAACGATTTTTATTTTTGTGAGGATTATCGCTTATTATAAAAACAAGTATAAGATTAAATACGAAAATAAATATATAATAAGAGAAAAACTTTTTTTGAATATTTCAAAAACAGAGACAGAACAAACAGTGATATACGGAGGAAAGCGACATCATAAATACAAGAAAGTCACAGTTCTTTTTGCTGATATCCAGGGATTCACCAGGATAGTTGAACATATGAATCCTGAACTCCTGATAGATGAACTTGATAAATTCTTTTTCCATTTTGATGGAGTTGTAGAAAAATATGGGATTGAAAAGATAAAAACTATAGGTGATGCTTATATGTGTGCCGGAGGACTTCCCCAGAAAAACAGGACAAATCCTGTTGAGGTTGTGATGGCTGCAATCGAGATGCAGCAATACATGAAAAAAGCAAAGCATACGATCGTGAATACCGGTGATGACATGGGTTTCTGGGAGTTAAGGATTGGCGTTCATACAGGTCCTGTGATATCAGGGGTGATAGGGCAAAAAAAGCGCTCTTTTGACATTTGGGGTGATACCGTGAATATTGCATCAAGGATGGAATCCTCAGGTGTTGCCGGTGAGATAAATATCACAGGTGTGACTTATCAGCTGACAAAAGAGTTTTTTATTAATGAATACAGGGGAAAAATGCCGGTAAAATATAAGGGAGAGACAGATATGTACTTTGTTAAAGGGATAAGGCCTGAGTTATCGATTGACGGTAAGGGAGAAGAGCCTAACGAAATGTTTTTTATACGATTGCAACATATACGGTATAATGACATTGAAGAGTTTGTACTGAAAAAACTGGAAACCGAGATACCATCAAATATGTACTATCATAATGTGTCTCATACTAAAGATGTGATTACACGTGTAGATGTTTTGGGAAGGGCAGAAAATGTTTCCGATGAAGAGCTTTTACTGTTAAAAACTGCGGCTCTGTTGCATGATGTAGGATTTATCATAAGTTATGAGAACCATGAGGATAACAGCATAATCTTTGCAAAAGAGTTACTCCCGGTATATAAATATTCGAAAGCACAGATCAGAGAGATAGTTAGCTTGATTGACATAACACGTGTTGATTCCAAACCTTCAACATTGCTTGAAAAGATAATGAAAGATGCTGATCTTGATTATCTTGGCAGGTCTGATTTTGTTCCGGTGTCTGAAAGTTTATTTAAAGAGTTAAAGGATAATGGCGTAAAATTGTCAATAGAAGAGTGGAACAGAATGCAGTTCGACTTTATTTCAAATCACACTTTTTATACTGATTCGGCAAAGAATCTTCGGCAGGTAAACAAGGACCGGCAGCTGCAAAAACTGAAAGAACTGGTTGCTGAATATCAATTCTGATTTTAATGAGTTTTTATCGAAACATTAAAAAGGATTATTCGTAGTATTTAAAAAATGGTTACCCGGAAATAATCAGCAGGAAAAAGCGTTATAACTGATAGTGAGGATACGGGTTTTAGGATAGTAAAGTTTTTTATTAAGAGATATCAAGGATTGTTTAAAGAATTTATTTTAAAGTTATGGCAAAAACATTTGAACCGGAAAACAAATTACCTAACATGATAGGTCCGGGAACAAAGATCGTGGGAAACATAGAGACTAATGGAGATATTCGTATCGATGGCTCTATTGAAGGAGATATTCAGTCGAAAGGGAAAGTTGTAGTAGGCCCTAACGGATTGGTGAAAGGAGAGATCAAATGTGTTAACTGTGAAGTGTCGGGGAGTGTTAAAGGGAAAGTAATGGTTTCCGAGCTGTTGTCGCTCAAGGCTTCTTCGAATATTTCAGGTGATATAAAAACAGGGAAACTGACCATTGAGCCCGGGGCAATTTTTACCGGGTCATGTAATATGGACCATGGTTCTCCGGAAAAAGCACAGCAGCCAACAGGAGCAAAAAAATAACCTTTGCATTCCGGTAATTCATACCTGATCAGGTTTTCAGCTTTTGCTTTTGTTGTTTTTATAATAAATTATATTCTGGCAAAGTTGCTGGGAACGAATGCCGGTAAGGTAAGCTTGATAGTGGCCTTTTTAGTGGGTGTTTTTTTATCTTTCCGTTACTTTTATTTAAAGATAAAAGACAGGAAAGGTATAAGCTTTCTTATCGGGTTTTTATTATTTATGGGTTTTAAGTTCATAATTGCACTTGCAGGAGCTTTTTTACTGATAGACCCTGAAAGTGTTTTTGTGAAGCAGGAAGCTCTGTTTTATTTGTTTGATTACTTCATCTTTTTAATGTTCGATGTTTTTTTAATAGTCAGGGAAATAAATAATAATAGAGCATGAAATTGGGTAAATTCGTTGAAAAATATTATTTTTCATGAGTAAATAATTTGCAGATTAATGCGAAGATTTTTTAGAATAGTTATACCATTTATATTTTTTTCATTGTTCAGTGTCTTTGCCTTTGCAGGTAATGAGAAAGAGGGCAAAGGGAAAGAGGGTGATTTTGATGCGCTGGAAATGATAATGCATCACATTTCTGACTCTCATTACTGGCATATTGTTTCCTGGAATAGAGAGGATGGATCGGAAGCAGAGATTTCCATACCTTTACCTGTAATATTGATCTATGACGGTTCTGTACATATTTTTATGGCATCGGAATTTCATCATGGCGAGAGCGTCGTTCAAAAGGGGGATCATTATTTCAAGCTTTATAAAGATAAAATATATGTGACTGGTCCATCTGGTAAGCTGACGCTTAATGCTGATGGTGTGCCTTTAAATACTAAGCCCTTTGATCTCAGCATTACACGGAATGTGGCTTCAATGTGGATGAGTGTTCTGATAATACTTGCGTTATTTATTTCGGCAGCAAGGAAATATAAAGGTAAACCTTCTATGCCTACGGGAATGCAATCTTTGCTTGAACCTATAATTTTGTTTGTAAGAGACGATATTGTAATTGAACAGATAGGTGAGAAAAAAGCGGACAGGTTCATGCCGTTTATTTTAACAGTATTCTTTTTCGTTTGGATAAATAATCTGATCGGAATGGTCCCTATATTTCCGGGAGGAAGTAATGTGAGCGGGAATATTGCATTTACCTCGATATTGGCGGTTTTTACTTTTCTTCTGACGAACTTGAATGGCAGTAAGACATATTGGAAGGATATTTTTGCTACTCCCGGGGTTCCTATTCCTGTCAGGGTTATTCTGATTCCTATTGAGGTTGTAAGTATTTTTACAAAGCCTTTTGCATTGATGGTACGTTTGTTTGCGAACATTACAGCCGGACATATTGTTTTACTGAGCCTGACATCACTTATTTTTGTACTGAAAACAATTTACATATCACCTGTTTCAATCGGCATGTCACTGTTTATGGATATGCTTGAGTTATTGGTTGGTTTGTTACAGGCATATATATTTGCATTGTTATCTGCGTTGTTCATCGGGATGGCGGTGCATGAAGAAGAACATTGATTTTATAAACTAAAAATAGATTAAAATGTACACAGCAGTTGGATTAGGTTTAATTGTTATTGGTGCCGGACTTGGTATCGGTCTTGTAGGAAAAGGAGCAATGGAAGCTATGGGACGACAGCCCGAGGTGCTTTCGAAAATTCAGACAGCGATGATTATTGCTGCTGCTCTTGTTGAGGGGGTTGCTCTTTTTGCAATCGTTCTGGCCTGGTTAGTGTCTTAAAAATAATAAATTATGGATTTATTAACTCCGGATCCCGGGTTGGTTATCTGGACCGGGACGACCTTTATTATTCTGGTATTAATACTTAAGAAGTATGCCTGGCGACCTATTCTTCATGCAATAAGGGTTCGTGAACATACCATTAAGTATGCTCTTGCTGCAGCCGAAAAAGCGCAAAAGGATGTTGATGAAATTGAAAAGGTAAAGAAAAAAACACTCGAAGAGGCTGCTCTTGAACGAGACAAACTCATCACTGAAGCCAGAGAGTTAAAGGCAAAGATCATCGAAGATGCGAAGAAGGATGCTCAGAAAGAAGCAGATAAAATAGTTGAGGCCACACGTCATCAGCTTGAGAAAGAGAAAAAAGATGCTTTGCAGAAAATGCGTGAACAGATAGCAGTGTTATCGGTGGATATAGCGGGTAAACTCCTTGAGCAGGAACTTAAAACAACTAAAAAACAAAAGGAACTTATTGATAAATACCTGAAAGAAGTAAGTTTCAATTAGTTGTAAGATCACCGGTTAAATCAGGGTGCGGTGTGAAAAATGTGCAGGTCAGTAACAGAATAGATTATGAACTTAAGTCTTGTTTCGGTACGGTATGCTAAAGCTCTTTTCAAACTTAGTGTTGAAAAAGGGATAACGGAAGAGGTGTATGAAAACATACAGCTCTTGTTGTCGAATTGTACCGAAAATACTAGTTTTTGCGAGTTTGTTCGCAGCCCTGTTGTTAAACCATCAAAGAAAAAAAAGTTATTTGATGATGTTTTTGGAAAGATTTTGAACCCTGTTACCCTAAATTTCCTGAAAGTTGTAATAGACAACAACAGGGAATTGATCCTTGATTTGATTTTTCGCGGTTATATTTCATTTTATAAGAAAGAGAAAAATATTAAGACGGTAACTTTGTATTCAGCTTTTGAGATGGAAGATGCTTATGTTGAAAGGGTCAGGAGGTTACTCATAAAAGAAATAGGAGAACCGCTTGAACTTAAAACAATAAAAAAAGAAGATCTGTTGGGCGGCTTTATTCTTAAGGTTGATGATAAAATGGTTGATGCCAGCGTTACGGGAAAACTGAAACAGGTAAAAGAACATTTAATAAAAGGATAAATAAAATACGGTAATAAATGGATAATATAAGACCGGCTGAGGTTTCAGAATTACTGAAAAAGAAAATAGAAGGTTTTAATACCGCTACCGACCTGGAAGAAGTGGGAACAGTTCTCGAAGTGGGTGACGGTATTGCCAGGGTTTACGGGCTAAACAATGTTAAAGCAAACGAACTTGTTGACTTTGGCAGTTGCTATGGGGTTGTTTTAAATCTTGAACAGGACAATGTTGGAGTTGTTTTGTTCGGAGCATCACGCGCGATAAGAGAAGGCGATCTTGTAAAGCGTACAGGAAGGATCGCTTCGTTAAAGGTTGGTGAAGGAATGCTTGGGCGTGTTGTGAATGCCATTGGTGAACCAATTGATGGAAAGGGTGTTATCAGCGGTGAGCTCTATGAAATGCCGATGGAGCGTAAGGCTCCTGAAGTAATTTACCGGCAGCCGGTGAAAGAGCCGATACAAACAGGTATTAAAGCTATTGATGCTATGATACCCATCGGCCGTGGGCAGCGGGAGCTTATCATTGGTGACCGTCAGACCGGAAAAACAGCTATTGCTATCGATACTATCATTAACCAGAAAGAATTTTACGATAAAGGGGAACCCGTTTACTGTATCTATGTTGCCATAGGACAGAAAGGAAGTACTGTAGCTAAAATAGTTAATACTCTTGAAAAATACGGAGCGATGGATTATACTGTTGTTGTTTCTGCAACGGCATCAGACCCGGCAGCCATGCAATTTTATGCCCCGTTTGCAGGTACTTCCATCGGAGAGTATTTTCGCGACTCAGGCCGTTCAGCATTAATAATTTATGATGATCTTTCCAAACAGTCGGTTTCTTACCGGGAAGTATCCTTGTTATTGCGCCGGCCACCGGGAAGGGAGGCTTTCCCCGGTGATATTTTCTATCTTCATTCACGTTTGCTGGAGCGTTCGGCCAAGATAATTGAATCGGACGAGATTGCATCGAAAATGAATGATCTTCCTGATTCAATAAAACATTTGGTGAAAGGTGGAGGTTCACTAACAGCTTTGCCTATAATAGAAACACAGGCGGGCGATGTGAGTGCTTATATTCCGACAAATGTTATTTCAATTACCGATGGTCAGATATTTTTGGAAGGCGACCTGTTCAACTCAGGTGTGCGGCCGGCAATTAATGTAGGTATCTCGGTATCAAGGGTGGGGGGTAATGCACAGATCAAACCAATGAAGAAGGTTGCCGGCACCCTTAAGCTTGATCAGGCCCAGTTTCGTGAGCTTGAGGCATTTTCAAAATTCGGGTCCGATCTTGATCCTGCAACAATGGCAGTATTAGACAAGGGACGTAAAAATGTGGAGTTGCTTAAGCAGCTTCAATATCAGCCTGTAAAGGTGGAGCACCAAGTGGCTTTGATATTTTGTGGAACACAGGGATTGCTGCATGACATTCCTGTTGAATCGGTTAAAAAGTTTGAGAAGGAATTCATTGAGATACTTGAATTACGGAAGAAAGAGATGCTTGAAACTATAAGGAGCGGTAAAATTGATGATGATATCTTTGATGAACTTAAAGAGGTGGCACTTGATGTTGTAAGGAAATTTGCAAAATAATAATTGATGGCAAATCTTAAAGACATAAAAATAAGGATAAACTCGGTCAAGACCACAAGACAGGTTACCAGTGCCATGAAAATGGTGTCTGCGGCCAAACTTAAGAAGGCACATGATAATGTGGCCAACATCCACCCATATGTCGAGAAAATGTCACATATTATTTATGATCTTGTCAATTCCAGTTCGGAAGATATAAAGACAGAACTCACTGAGCATCGTGAGCCTGACAATGTTCTTATAGTGGCCATATCGTCAAACAGAGGTTTGTGTGGGGCTTTTAATTCGAATGTGGTAAAAAAAACAGAAGAGTTGATAAGGGATAAGTTTGCAGCCCAGCATAAAAATAACTCTCTGACAATTATTGCGATTGGCAAGCAGGCAGAAAAAGTGTTGAGACATCGTGGTTACGAGGTGATCAAAAATTATAATGATTATTACAGTAGTTCGTCATTTGATGCCGCTGCAGAAATAGCAAATACATTTATAGAAGATTTTATCTCTAAGAAATATGACAGAGTTGTTGTTGTTTACAATGAATTTATCAATGCCGTAAATCAGGTGATAAGGGCGGAACAGTTGCTGCCACTGGAAATGCCGGTCAACAAAGAAGAAGTGATCTTTCATGATTACATATTCGAGCCTGACATACAATCAATAATTAGTACTATTATTCCGGAAGTTCTGAAAACACTGTTTTACAAAATGCTTCTTGATTCCATTGCATCAGAGCACGGAGCCCGAATGACATCCATGCATAAAGCTACAGATAATGCAACGGACCTTATCGATGACCTTGAGCTTGAATACAACAAAGCACGACAGGGGGCAATTACAAAAGAAATACTTGAAATAGTAAGCGGAGCGGAAGCTCTGAAGTCTTCCTGACAGAGAGCTTAGTTCCAGACATACAGAGTGGTTCCGCCATTGGTGACCTGAGTTTTGTATCCTTTCAGGGGCCATGGAGACGGACCTTCAATCACATCACCATATGGAACTGAGATGAGAAACTCTGTATCGCAACACGGACATTTACAGGTTACATCATCTTTGATCTCCACCAAACAATGATTCTGTTTCTCATTCGGGCACATAAGGTCAAAGGCATAGTAAGTGTCACTTGTCAACCTGTAAACTACAATTCCGTTAATCCCTGCACGGTTTCCCGAAAGGTCTTTATAAAACAGGAATGTATTTTGTGAACTGTACTGGGGGTCTGTCAGGTCTATTGAAACATTGAACGAAACATTGGGAATGATATCTTCATGCTCCTTGCAGGTCGTGAAGAAAAGAAATATTGTGAATATGAAAAATAGTCGTTTCATTTAAATGCTAACATCGTTATAAGTATCTAACGGTGCAATTATATAATAAATTGTGGGAATAACAGTAAAAATTCATAACTTTAAGTTCGTTTTTAATCACAGGCAGAAGCACATGATGTTTTTTTAATTATTCATTAAGAATGAAAGAAGGTTTAGGAGACATATTATATTTTCTGGCAATGATAGCTTTTTTTGTTATCAGTGCCATTGCAAAATCCAAAAAGGGAAAGAAGAACGTTGTGACTCCGCCTCAACCGTCCGGTAGTACTGATGGAGGTAGTGAATTTCCTTGGTTTGATGATGTTTTTAAGGATGAAGAAGAGTCTCCTGCTATCGAGGAAGTGGAGTCTGCAATAGCTTATGAAAGGATACCGGTGAGCGAAGAGACTGAGATTGTCCAAAAAGATGTTCGTAAGAAACGGGAGGCATTTAAATATTCTGAGGTGGAAGGTTCGGAATTTGAGGGAAGTTTCTGGGATGATGAAGAGTTTGATCTTAAAAGGGCAATTGTTTTTTCTGAGATATTAAAAAGGCCTGAATTATAGCTTTGGGGAGGGCAAATAGCTATTGCTATATTGTTTAATCTTTGTATATTTGCAGCAAAGAGTTTCGGACAACCGGGATTCTTTTATTTTTTTATGAAAAATCAAATAAAAACAGGCGCTATGGCACCAACCAGGTATATTACGGAAGAAGGATTAAAGAAACTGAAGGAGGAATTGCTTCAGCTCGAAAGTGTAGAGAGACCGGCTATATCAAAACAGATAGCAGAGGCCCGGGATAAAGGTGATCTGTCGGAAAATGCAGAGTACGATGCAGCCAAGGAGGCTCAGGGAATGTTGGAAATGAGGATTGCAAAACTTAAAGATACCATCGCCAACAGCAGGATCATTGATGAATCACAGCTTGATACATCTAAAGTCCAGTTGCTGAATAAGGTGATAATTAAAAACCTGAAGACCGGAGCAAAGATGTCCTATACTATTGTACCTGACAGTGAGGCTGACCTTAAAGCCGGGAAGCTGGCAATATCTACACCGATAGCAAAAGGCCTGCTGGGTAAAAAAGTAGGTGATAAAGTAGAGATCCAAGTCCCTTCAGGGCTGATGACATTTGAAGTTGTTGAAATTTCGTTGTAATTTTAATTGACATAAAAGCAGCAGTACAATGGCTACAATATTTTCAAAGATCGTTAAAGGGGAAATTCCTTCATACAAAATAGCAGAGGACGACAAGTACTATGCTTTTCTTGATATCAATCCGCTTGCAAAAGGTCACACACTTGTTATCCCGAAACAGGAGACCGATTACCTTTTTGATCTTGATGATGAATTGCTTGCGGGATTGACGGTTTTTGCAAAAAAAATCGCCAAGGCTATCGATAAGGCTGTTGATTGCAAAAGGGTAGGCGTGGCGGTTTTGGGGCTTGAAGTGCCGCATGCCCACATACATCTTATCCCTTTGAAAAGTGAGGCTGATATCAGCTTCTCGAACCCAAAACTGAAATTCTCTAATGAGGAATTTGAGGCAATTGCCGAATCGATCAGGAAAGAGCTTTGACGGAGCAGGTTTTAAAAAACACATAAATCATAATTACCGAAGGTTTCGCTTATAGCGATGCCTTCGGTGTTTAAAGGCACTATTTTTTCACTCTTCCCGGATTTTTGCTGATAAACTCTTTCCAGCTTTTCACACCGCCTTTTGAAGCGATCCTGCGGTTTTGCAGAAAATGGCAATACGCTGCGGCAAGGCCATCAGTGGCATCAAGGTATTTAGGTAGTTCATCAATGTTAAGCAGGTGTTTCAACAGCAGGGCAACCTGCTCTTTCGATGCATTGCCGCGCCCTGTTATAGCCTGTTTTATGCGAAGGGGTGCATATTCGAATATGGGAATTGAGCGCGAAAGAGCTGCCGACATTGCCACTCCCTGTGCCCTTCCCAACTTCAGCATCGATTGCACATTCTTGCCGTAAAAAGGAGCTTCGATGGCGAGCTCATCAGGGTTGTAAGTGTCGATAAGCTGGATGGTCCGTTCAAATATTCGTTTAAGTTTCAGGTAGTGATCACTGTACTTGTGCAGTTCCAAGACACCCATAGTCACCATTTTGGCATTGTTGCCGTTCACAAGAATAACACCGTAACCCATGACAGTAGTGCCAGGATCAATACCTAATATTATACGTTCTTTACTCAAAATTTTTTTGTTTAAGTATGGAGTTGAAAAAAAGACATCGTTCCCCCATTGATTCGCCAAGATTGTTAAGAAGTGTCCTTGAGTATTTGTTGATCACCTCAAGTTCATCAGGGTTATTGCACATCCATTGGCATGAGTAGTTCGTAGAGTCTTCCCGGTTGCTTGTCATCAGTTCGAAAAGCTTGTACTTAACATCAGGCAGTATATCTTTGAAAGTAGGCAGGTAAGTGCGTTGCATCCAATTCTCCCACTCTTTCGTGCTGTCGTTCTGAACCGAGAATGTTGTGTTGAAGATATACATGCGGAAATATTAAACTCACAGGGTCACTTTCCGTGACCCTGTGAGTAATTTAATTTATAATATCGAATCCTGTATAAGGAACCAAAACTTCAGGAATTTTAATTCCTTCTGGTGTTTGGTTGTTCTCAAGCAGGGCAGCAACAATACGGGGAAGTGCCAATGCACTTCCGTTCAGTGTGTGTGCAAGTTGTGTCTGCTTCTCTCCGTCTTCTTTAAAGCGAAGTTTAAGTCTGTTACTTTGATAGTTTTCAAAGTTTGAAACAGAACTTACCTCTAACCAACGCTCCTGGGCAGCAGAGTAAACCTCGAAATCGTAGGTAAGAGCAGACGTGAAACTCATATCGCCGCCGCATAGTTTCACTATTCGCCAGGGGAGTTCAAGTTTTTCCACCAAAGTTTGTACGTGTGCCACCATTTCATCAAGAGCCTTGTATGATATGTCAGGGTGAGTGATCTGAACGATCTCGACTTTGTCGAATTGATGAAGGCGGTTCAAACCTCTCACATCCTTGCCCCACGAACCAGCTTCGCGTCTGAAACATGCAGAGTAGGCACAGTTTTTTATCGGGAAATCAGATGCTTTAAGTATCATATTCCTGTAAAGGTTTGTAACCGGTACTTCGGCAGTAGGTATCAAATACAGGTTGTCGGCAGTAACATGATACATTTGACCTTCCTTATCGGGCAGTTGTCCTGTCCCGAACCCCGAATCTTCGTTTACCATCAGCGGGGGCAATACCTCTTTGAAGCCTGCCTTCTCTGCTTCATCAAGGAAAAAATTGATCAATGCACGCTGTAGCTTTGCGCCTTTACCTTTGTAAACGGGAAATCCTGCACCTGTGATCTTTATACCCAGATCAAAATCAATGAGGTCATATTTTTTTATCAGGTCCCAATGGGGAATGGCAGAAGAGTCAAGGTCGGGTACGGTACCTCCCTGCTTCACTATTTCATTGTCATCAGCAGATCTTCCTTCGGGTACTGAGTCGTGAGGCAGGTTTGGCAACAGAACAAGTTCTTCGTGAAGTTCTTTTTCCGCAGAATCAAGGTCTGCATTTAATTCTTTGATGGTATTTTTTAATTCCGCTGTTTTAGCTTTTGCTTTGTTCGCTTCATCAGTCTTACCAGATTTGTACAATGCACCTATCTCTTTCGATAAAGAGTTCATCTCGGCTTGTGACGATTCAGCCGCTTTTAAAAGGTTGCGTCTTTTTTCGTTTAGGGAAAGGATCTTTTCAACGATCTCTGATGCATCGAAGTTCTTCTTTTTCAGCCTTTCAACAACTTCTTCCTTGTGCTCCTGAATGAATTTTAATGTTAACATAGTTTTGTTTATTATGAAGCCATAAAAAAATCTCCTGAAATTATTACGAAAGTAATAAAAACAGGAGATTTTTAATGCGTTTTTGAAATCTTATTCAGCTGAAGCAGGTTCTACTGAAACATAAGATTTGTTGTTTCTCTTCTTTCTGAAAACTACAGTTCCGTCAATGAGGGCAAACAGGGTGTGGTCTTTTCCCATACCTACGTTCTCACCAGGGTGGTGCTGAGTGCCGCGCTGACGTACTAAAATGTTTCCGGCTTTGGCAAATTGTCCGCCAAAAATTTTAACTCCGAGCCGTTTACTTTCCGACTCTCTTCCGTTCTTTGAACTACCGACGCCTTTTTTATGTGCCATTTTATCTAATTTTTTTAGTTATCAACCTTCTATGTTCTCAATTTGAATCTGAGTGAATTGCTGGCGGTGACCGTTCTTCACTTTGTAACCTTTTCTTCTCTTCTTCTTGAAAACGATAACCTTATCGCCTTTAACGTGTGAGAGTACTTTGGCTGTTACTTTGGCTCCTTTAATGACAGGAGCACCGATCTTAACGTTTTTTCCGTCGTTGTCGATCAAAAGTACTTTTTCAAATTCAACATTGTCACCTTCATTGGCCTTCAGACGGTGAACATAGATCTTCTTCTCTTTTTCTACTTTAAATTGCTGTCCTGCAATGTCTACAATTGCGTACATAATTAATGCCATTTTACGGTTATATCCCGAAGGTGGGTTTTTCTCTCTGTAAACCACTTCTATCTACCCCGCGGAATTCATTGGAGTGCAAAAGTATAAAAAAATTATAAGCCGGCAAAATAATTTTATTTTACAATGTTTGTCTGTAATAAAAAAAGGAATTGTTATATTTGTTTATTACAGAATCAGTGTTGTAAAGAGGTTTCAAATTTCATAAAATTCAGAAAGAGAGACAAATGAGTAAAAAAAGAATAAAGCTCAATATTTTAGGCTTGTCGTACAGCCAGACCCAAACCGGAGCTTATGCTCTTGTGCTCGCTGAGGATGATGGGGAAAGGAGAATTCCCATAATTATCGGCGGTGTCGAGGCCCAGTCAATAGCAATAAAGCTGGAAGGACTGACACCTCCACGCCCTCTTACCCATGATCTTTTTCTGAACTTTGCCAAAGCTTTCAATATTGAGATTTTGGAGGTGATAATATATAAGCTTGAAGAGGGTATTTTTTACTCTGAACTGATATGTAAAAGAGAGTCGGAAACACTGCACATAGACTCCCGTACATCCGATGCCGTTGCACTTGCTTTGCGATTTAACTGCCCGATCTATACTTATGATGAGATAATGGATAAAGCAGGTATAGTTCTCGATTTTGATGCTGAAGGGGAGATCGAAGAAAATACTTCATTTGAGAAAGAACAGAAAGGAAAGAAGGAGGGAGAATTTGAAAATAAATCGATTGAAGAACTTAAAAAGATGCTGGATGATGCAGTGCGAAAGGAGGATTATGAACGTGCCTCACGAATAAGGGACGAGATAAAATCGCGAGAAAAGGATAATTAATAATTATATAGAAATGATGACCTGCTATTTTAAGTGCAGGTTCTTGTAATTCAAATCAGAATTTAATGAAAAAGATATTTGCAGCCGGGCTTCTTCTTT
>Ga0256913_10000314_pt1 | contig 24487 bp, 14 predicted proteins | sample Axial_MatmetaG_FD_185970 | JGI IMG/M metagenome (GOLD analysis project Ga0256913, IMG submission 185970) | Deep-sea worm associated microbial mat communities from Axial Seamount, Juan de Fuca Ridge, Pacific Ocean - Axial_Mat | ecosystem: Environmental > Aquatic > Marine > Oceanic > Microbial... | reverse complement strand
GAGATGATAATCGACAGGGTGAGTCCCGCACTCTACATGGCTCTGGGGATTTTCCTCCCGCTTATCACCGTGAACTGCGCCATTCTCGGTGTGGCCCTGTTCATGCAGATCCGGAATTACAATTTCGTTCAGACCCTGGCCTTCGGTTTCGGTTCAGGGCTGGGATGGTGGCTGGCCATCATGGCACTGTCGGCCATACAGAAAAAAGTGGCGAAGGCACCGGTTCCCGCCGGGCTGAAAGGGCCGGGTATCACCCTGATAACCATCGGTTTCATGGCTCTGGCCTTTGTCGGATTCAGCGGCATGCTGAACGTACAGTAGGGGAGGGTGTGTTGGGATTGCTGATTGCACCGTTAACCATAGCCGGAATCGCCGGAGTTCTGGCGGCTCTCATCGTTGTCGTGGATATGATTGCCAACAATTACGGGGATGTCGACATCGACATCAACGGCGGGAAAAAGAAACTCACCGTTAAAGGCGGATCTCCCCTTCTTGTAACCCTCTCATCTGAAGGTCTGTATCTGCCCTCGGCCTGCGGGGGTCGGGGAAGCTGCGGGGCCTGTAAATGCAAGGTGACCTCTGACGTCGGGCCTCATCTTCCCACAGAAACTCCTTACATGTCTCCTCAGGAGCTGAAAGACAACATCCGTCTGGCCTGTCAGGTGAAGGTGAAGGCTGATATCAGCATTGAAATTCCCGAAAGTCTCTTCAATGTCAGACAGTACAGAGGCAGGGTGAAATCCATCAGGGATGTCACCTACGACATCAAAGAAGTGCTCTTCGATCTGGGAGAGGATAGCATCAGTTTTGAAGCAGGGCGGTACATACAGCTTGTTATCCCTCCCTACGGTAAAATCCGAGGATCCACCCAGAGGGCCTATTCCATGTCTTCCAGACCCCGGGACAAGCATCTAATAGAGGTGCTCATCCGTCTGGTTCCCGGGGGAATCGCCACAACTTACGTTCATGAACATCTTCGGGAAGGGGATGAAATGGATCTTATCGGACCTTTCGGAGATTTCAGCAGGACAGAATCCGATTCCGTCATGATCTGTGTTGCCGGAGGTTCGGGGATGGCTCCCTTCAAGTCCATGCTTTATGATCTGACGGATAAGGGCGAAACCGACCGGGAAGTCTGGTTTTTCTTCGGTGCCCGTACGACAAAAGACATGTTTTATATTGAAGAGATGAAGGAACTGGAAAAGATACTGCCGAATTTTCATTTTGTACCGGCATTATCCGAAGTTCAGGAAGCTGAGGGATGGGATGGGCCGACAGGGCTGATCACTGAAGTTCTGGATTTGTATATCAAGGAGAAGGTGAGCTCCGGAGGGAGAATACTGGAAGGGTATCTCTGCGGGAGTCCCGGGATGATAGCAGCCTGTGAGAAAGTTATGGCAGATAACGGCATAGCTGAGGATGATATCTATTACGATAAATTCGCCTGAGGGGTTGGAAATGAAAATGACACCGGAACTGAAAAAGGCCCGGGAGAATATGGAACCCGGTATAATCACCGCAGAGGGTTTTCTCGGATCGGACCCCCGGAGTCTTTCCGGCATCCTGGATGAGGATGCTCAGCTGATGAGAAAAATGGAGCTCGATTCTGTCGAAGTGGCCGGGAGGCTGCGATATTTCATGGAAGAGGGGCGTAAAGGCCTGGGTGAGCCGGTTAGCGTTGACGGCACCTGGCTGGTGAAAACCGATGAAGCCCGGGGACGTCTGGCCTGTCCCTGGGAAGACGGGATATTCAGGAAGGTGAACGTCAGTGTTCAGAGGAAGGATACCGGAGAAAAAATCTTATTCACCGATCTTTCCCTTCATCTGCTTGAAGCTCATGGTTTTCTTGAGGGCCGGGGTTCGGTGTTCCGTCTTGAACCTGAACAGATAAGAAGTGTATTAAAGAGATATAGGGGAAATGTATGATCGAAGGTTCTGAACCGAAAGTGACAATTGAAGAAATCGATCCTGAAGAAAAAGCTGCCCGGAACTTTGCTCCGCTGCTTATGGTGAAAGGTGTTGTCGGACTGACTGCAGGAATCCTGCTTCTGTTCTGGCCGAAAACGGGCTTGGCTGTGGTTGCGGTCACCCTCGGTGTTTTTCTGGTGAGTGACGGGATTGAACGGCTGATTACCGTACTCCGGGGGCCGGCCGGGAAGGGCCGGTCTGATATCTTTTCAATTATGGGGGCGGTTCTCCGGATAATATTCGGTGCAATTATTCTGTTCAATCCTGTTGGGGCCGGAGGGTTCTGGGTATCCTTTGTCTTTATAATTGCCGGTATCAATCTGACAGCGGGTTCTCTATTCATGTTCTGGAGTGAGCCTTATCTGAGAAATGATTTTCTGTCTCTCATGTCTGCGGTTCTGATGCTGATTCTGGGGCTGCTGATGATTCTGCTTCCTGTGGTAACCGCCTTGCTGATGTTCCGGATACTGGGATCCATTATGATACTGGCTGCGGTTCCATCTCTGGCGGTGGGATTGCGTTCACGTTGATCAACGGGAACCGGATTCTGGATATCTTTTTCTGTAATTACCCGGAGTAATGCCTGTCAGTTGTCTGAACTTTCTTGTAAAGCTGGATAAATCGAGATATCCGACTTCCGTTGTAATCAGCTTGATGGGCAGATCCGTTTCAATAAGCAGCTTTCTGGCAAGATTGATTCTTCTGTTGGTTATGTATGAGAGGATGGTATCCTCATTCTCCTTTTTATAAATTCTGCTCAGATATGACTGTGATACTTTGAGGCTGGAGGCGATTTTCTGTACAGAAAGTTCAGGATCCATGAAATTTGAATCGATGATTTCCAGTGCGTTGTGTAAAATCTTCCGATTTTTCCCGGGACCATTGGAAAAAAGAACGTATTCCAGTTCCTTGAGCATTACGATGATGGACTCCTCCATCTCATCGATGGAAGAAAGATATATTTTCTGCTGAATCTCTGAGGAAAGAGAAAGCGGAAAATCTTTTCTTGTTAATATTTCATCAATCGTACGCATAACTCTGTTTGATATCTGATAAGTGAGTGCTTTCGCGTTTATCAGAGAAAGGTTGTGAATATTATGGGTTCGGATTATGTGATTCAATGTTTCTGAAATCTTTCTGATGTCTCCTGAATAAATGGAAATATTAATCAAGTCGAGTTCCGAAGCAGATATCGGACGTTCGAATTTTTTTGATTCCTGTATATCACTGAAGAAGATAATATTATTCTTTCCCACAACGAACCTGTACTCAAGGGCAGTGATAGCTTCGGTAAGTGAGTCTGTTACGGCATGAATATTGCTTCCCGGTCTTCCCACACTCATGGTCATATTTCCGGGAGAATCCTCTTTGAGTCTGTTGAATAAGCTGCTCAGGAAAGTCTGCAGGGAATCTCCGTGCAGAGATGTGTTGTAAAGATAAAATACCTGCAGAGTCTGCATATTATCTTTCTGAATCAGTTTCAGTTCCTCATATTCTGTTGAATCGAGAACTCTCAGCATCCTGTTCTTAACCTGCTTGTTTTCAAATTGGAATATTATGAATCCGAACAATTCATAGGGGGGGTAATAACCGCTCTGATTCATTTCTATAACGAAAACACCTAAAGATGAATATTTATTCTGAACGAGCTTATTGATGGAATTGTTCTTGAATGCCAGTTTCTTATCTTCAATCATTCCTTTCATGGAGGAAATAACATTTTCCATCCACTGTATCTCATCCTTAATTTCTTTCTCATCAGTGTCTTTCAGGAGAAGTTCTTTCATTTTCCTCAGAGGGTAATAGTTGTTTCTTGCTGCAAAGTAACTGAGAAAAAAACTGATGATGTACAGAATCAGAAAACTGTATAAAATGGATAAGCGGCTGTCGTAAAAGGGTGTAAGGGCAGCCTTCATAGACTTCAACGAAATAAATCTCAATCCTGTGGAATCAGAGCTGCTTATCTGCAGTAGATATTCCTCATTACCGATCAGTATAGTTCTGTTACGGTTTGTTTCAGGGTTTTGTCCGATTTCTCTTGTGATTATGGGCATCCAGTCATCACTGACTGCATTTGAGGATACAAGAAGATTGTTTTTATGATCAAAGACAAGGGTATTCTGTGTTTTGTCTGCGGAATTCACTTTCAGAATACTCCTGAAATGTTCAATGGAGACATCGTAAATCAGCATCCCCCTGCTTGTTAAAGAGTAAGTGGGATAAAGAAAGCAGAAAAGAATGGAATTATCTGTTTTGATGATTTTTGAATGGGTCTGCCCGTTGGTCAGTGAAACCAGCTCTTCCTGTATGTTGTTATTACTGTTCATATGCCTGAAGGTGAAGAAATTGTCCCGGGTATAACTTCCCTCGGATGTATAAACATATTCATCGCCGTTGAATAGGAGAATAATGCTGTTCAGAAAAGAACTTGCCAGATAATAGCTTTTCAGTTTCTTAATGGCTGCATAGGCTTCAAAGGGACTGTCTCTTAAGCTGAAATATGAAATCTCTCTGCTTGTTGAAATACCGTCGCTGAGCTGATGGAGACTGATAATTTCTTTTTCGATGAGATTCTGAGTATAGAGGAGCGACTGATAATGACTCTGAATCAGATTGTTTCTGTATTTTCCGAGAAAAAGAAAATTCTGCAGGGATAGTACCGTGACAATTATCACGGTGACAACAGCAAGATTTGTGAGAATCAGACGTAGAAAGAAGGATTTATTTACCCCTGCCATGTCAGTATCTTAAATCCTTGAATATCAGAAATATAGGTAAAAATATTTTTTCTGTTCATAAATGGCCAACAATATGTGCATTCTCACACAATGTACGGATTCCCGGGATGAAGCTTCACATACTGCATAATACGGATATGAATTACCAATTGCGGATTCGGTTCAAGGGATAAAAAATATATTTTGTGAAAAACTACAAGAAAAAATTATCATTCAACCCGAGTAGTATGCGTAAAGGCAGACGGGCTTTATCGGTAAATGGGCAATTGTACGTTTTGCTTCTTCCAACGTTGATATTGTTTCTTCTTTTCCGGTACTGGCCCATGTATGGTATTCAGATTGCATTCAAGGACTACAATGCATTTCTCGGATTTACAAAAAGTCCCTGGATCGGATTTTTTCATTTCAAGCGTTTTTTCAATTCTTATCAATTCTGGAAAGTATTGATAAATACGATAACCCTCAGCTTCTTCCAGCTCATAGCAGGGTTTCCCATCCCGGTGATACTGGCTCTGATGTTGCATCAGGTTGATAACAAGCGTTACAAAAGCATCGTTCAGACTGTAACATATGCGCCGCATTTTATTTCACTGGTTGTACTGGTAGGACTCCTGTCGATTTTCTTATCACCTCGAACAGGATTGATTAATGCACTGATAACCGCATTAGGCGGCGATGCGAAATACTTTCTCGGTAATGCGAAACTGTTCAAATCCATATATGTCATATCCGGTATATGGCAGAATGCAGGGTGGGGAGCGATTGTATATTTAGCCGCCTTATCCGGCATTTCTCCCACATTGTATGAAGCCGCTGAAATAGATGGAGCAAACCGCTTTCATCGGATGATTCATGTCGACCTTCCCGGGATACTCCCGACCATAGTGATTCTGCTTATATTGAATGTGGGAAAGGTTATGAAGCTGGGTTTTGAGAAGGTTTTTCTGATGCAGAATCCACTCAATCTGTCCAGTTCCGAAATTATCTCCACCTACGTATATAAAATGGGAATTCTTGAGGCTCAGTTCAGTTTTTCAACGGCGGTTGATTTGTTCAACGGTATTGTAAATCTCATTATTCTCCTTGCGGCAAACCGCCTGGCCAGGAAAATAAGTGAATACAGTCTGTGGTAAGGAGATAAGATGTCAAACTTAGGGAATAAATCGGGATATGATAGAGTCTTCAATATTGTAAATAATGCGATTCTGGCAGTTGCATTGCTTCTTGTTCTGTACCCGCTTTACTATATCCTGATTGCTTCAATCAGTGATCCGGTTTCTGTGGCGGAAGGAAAAGTTATCTTTTTACCCGATAAAGTCACTTTTGAAGGTTATGCACGTATTTTCAGGGACAATACGATAATTCTCGGGTACGCAAATACCATTGTGTATACTGTTATCGGTGTTTTCCTCGGTGTGGCTTTCACTGCCGGTGCAGCATTCTCTCTGTCCAGGAAGGAACTCAAATTCCGGAAAACGATACTGGCCTTATTAACTTTCACAATGTTTTTTCAGGGTGGATTGATACCGACTTACCTGGTTGTCAGGAAGCTGGGGATGATTAATACCATGTGGTCTTTTCTCCTGCCTTCCGCGGTGTGGGTTTATAATATTTTCATAATGAGAACATTCTTCACGGTGAGTGTGCCGGAGGAACTGTATGAAGCTTCCATGATCGACGGATGCTCACAGTTCCGGTATTTCTTCAGTATCCTGATACCGCTTTCAAAAGCGATAATTTCGGTTATGGTTCTTTTCTACGGTATGGCTGTGTGGAATATGTTCTTTCAGCCCATGATTTACCTTACAGAGGAAAGTAAATTTCCCCTTCAGCTGATTTTGCGGAATATCATTCTCGAATCCAATATCGGCGGGGATGCCGTTCTCGATGCAGACACGGTGTTAAAGAAAATCCGGATTTCTGAATTGTTGAAATTCACTGTAATTATCGTGTCTATTGTTCCACCGCTGGTTGTGTATCCATTTCTGCAGAAACATTTCACACAGGGATCGTTATCCGGTTCTGTAAAAGGTTGAAAAATTCGTCTGAATATATTTATTGGAGAAAGGAGAAAAAAATGAAAAAAGTATTATTGTTGATATCGGCTGTATTGCTGTTGATTGTCGGGTGCAGTAAAAAGGATGTGAATCAGAAAAGTGTTTTCAATCCTGAGGGTTATCCGATTGTCAATGAGCCGGTAACTCTGAAGATAGCTGTTGAGAAACATGTACTTCACGGGAATTTCAGTGAAATGTCATTCTTCAAGAATTATGAAGAAATGACAGGGGTTCATATTGACTGGATTGAAATACCCCAGGCGAATCATAAAGAGAAGGTTAATCTTCTCCTGGCGAGTCAGGACTTACCGGATATTTTTCTCGGGGGCAAAGGACTGACAGACAGACACATCATAAAATATGGACCCGCAGGTGCGTTTATCCCCCTTGAAGGACTGATAGCGGAGTATGCACCGAATATAACTGCTTTTCTGAATAAATATCCTGATGTCAGGAAGGCCATTACGGCACCTGACGGGCATATCTATTCACTGCCGGCATTCGATGAATTCACTGAGAAAGAGAATCGGGACAATATGTTCATCAATAAGAAGTGGCTTGATGCAGTCGGTCTGGATGTACCGAAAACCACAGAGGATTTCTACAATGCCCTGAAAGCCTTCAAAGAACAGGATCCCAACGGGAACGGACTTGCCGATGAAATCCCATGGTCTTTCCTTGCGAATAATGCGGTTCTCGGGAATATGTCTTTCTTCGGTGCCTTCGGGGTTATCGACGATCCGGAAAATCATCTTATGGTAAAAGATGGGAAACCGGTTTTTGTACCGGCAACCGATGGTTACAGGGAAGGCCTGAAATTTCTACAGCGACTCTACAGTGAAAACCTTCTGGACAGAGAAACCTATACACAATCGCGTAAAGAGTTGCTTTCCAAAGGCAAAACCGATGAAACAACCCTGGGTGTCTTCTCGATATGGCTGGATGAAAACATGGTTGGTGCCGAGAAAGCAAAAAGCGACTATGTGATGCTGCCTCCTCTGGACGGACCCGGGGATGAAACCTACTGGGCCTGGAGTCCCTGGACTTTCCTCGGGCGGAATAGATTTGTAATAACCTCTGCCGATGAATATCCTGAAATAAGTATTCGCTGGGCGGATTGGCTTTTCACTGAGGATGGTTCCTGGCAGGCGATGTACGGCCCCTACGGTGTGTGCATAGAAAAAGATGCTGCTGGAGATATCACCACCATAACGCCTCCGGACGGTATGACCGAGGATGAATTCAAATTTTTCAATTCTCCTGTCTATGTTGTTCCCCAGGCTCTTACACGGGAGATGTACACCCATTATTCATTGCCGGAATCCCGTCAGCGCAAGCTTGCCCGGCATGCCGTATATTCAAAATACTTCCCAAAGGAATATTTCCCCAGGGGTTATTATTCCCAGGATCAGATCAGAGTTCTCGATACCTATGTGACAGATATAAATAACTATGTTGAAGAGATGCAGGCGAAGTGGGTAGTCAATGCGGATATTGATATTGATGCCGTATGGGACGACTATCTTGAACGGCTGGAAAAAATGGGTCTGTCGGAAGTGATGACTGTTTACGGGGATTTCTATAATACGTTCAAGAATAATTGATTCAAAGTCTGTCCGGTGGTTGACGACAGGGTAACAGCCGGGCAGATTTTTTTTAGGAAAACAGTCACTCATGAAAAGAAAGAATATTCTGCTTATTACAAGTGATCAGCAGAGATGGGATACTCTCGGTGTCTATAATGAACGGATAAAAACACCTAATCTTGACAGATTGTCTGAACGGGGTATCGTCTTCGATCGTGCGTATACAGTAAATCCTGTCTGCACACCCTCCAGGTGTTCCATGCTGACAGGACATTATCCCTCCCGGCATGGCTGTTATACCATCGGGACATCACTTCCTGAAGATTACAGAACAGTCCCTGAAATATTATCGGAAAACGGATATCACACGGCATTACTCGGGAAAGCTCATTTTCAGTCCTGTCTTGACGAGAACAGTTTTGAAGCCGCACCGAATATTTTCAACGAGAAACTGTTTGATGAATGGGAAGGCCCGTATTTCGGGTTTGAGAAAGCGAAACTGGCAATAGGTCATACCTGTGAAAAGCATGCGGCCGGTATGCACTACGGTAACTGGCTGAAAGAAAACAATGTGGATATCGACAGGTATTTCGGCATTCATGAATATTCTGATTACGGGAAGTGGCATTTACCGGAAGAATATCATAATTCCAGTTGGACCGCGGACACTACAATCTCAGTGATCAAGGAATACAGTAAGGATAACAGGCCGTTTTTCATCTGGTCCAGTTTTCAGGATCCTCATAATCCCTGTGTCGTACCGGAACCCTGGGCGTCCATGTACAAGCCTGAAGATATGCCTTTTTATGGCCGGGTGGAGGGTGAAATGGAGAATAAGCCTCCACTCTACAAGAACATACTTGAAACAGGGCAATTCGGAGATGGGAGTGATTTCGGTGATAAGCCCTGGCATTGTGTCAGAAACAGTGAAACTCTCGGGATGGATGAAAAGAAGTCCAGGGAAATACTGGCGTATTATTACGGAATGATATCTCTGATGGATTATCACATCGGACGGATTATCGATGAATTGGAGAAAAAAGGGATTCTGGATGAAACCATAATAATTTTCACTTCCGATCATGGTGATTATATGGGGAATCACGGCTTATGGTGGAAAGGTCTTCCCGCTTACGATGATGCACTTCGGATACCGATGATCGTATCCCATCCGCAGTGCCGGACGAAGGGTGCGCACAGTTCGGCTTTTCAGAGTAATATTGATATCGCTGCTGTGATTCTGGCGGAGGCCGGGGTTGATAATGAAGCCCTGATTCAGGGTATAGATCAGAGGGAGAGCTGGAAGGACAGCAGTGAAGTCTCCCGGGAATGGGCTCTGGTTGAATTCCGGCCGACTGAATCAGAATTCATGCAGAAAGTGTTTCTGTATGAAAAATATAAATTGATTCTCTATAACAGGGACTACGGCGAATTATACGATATGTCGGAGGATCCCGGTCAGCTCAGAAATCTATGGGATGATGAGGAGTCTCAGAGTATTAAAAATATGCTGCTTATGAAATTTATTTCTGCAGAAATGGATAAAGACGGAGTTCTGAGAGTTCGAACAGCTCCGGCATAGGATTTTATGGATAGAAAACAACCTAATGTCATCCTGATAATGACGGATCAGCAGAGATCCGATACGGTTAATGCTCTCGGAGCTCATTATATGATTACTCCGAATATCGATCAGCTTGTAAAAAAAGGCAGGGCATATACCCATGCATTCAGCCCGGGAGCTACCTGTGTTACCTCAAGGGCTGCGCTTTTTACAGGACTGTATCCGCATAATACCGGGGTTTATTCCTTTGATAACTGGAGTCATCAGAGAAGCTGGGTGGAAGACCTCTCTGAAAACGGATATCACTGCGTAAACATCGGGAAGATGCATATCATGCCCATATTTGAAAATATCGGGTTTCATGAAAGAAAAATTGTTGAAAATAAAACAGAGAATTTTGAGGCCCAGGGCATGCATGAGGATGACTGGGGCTGGTGGCTGCGGATGCATGGCGAGAAGAGAGACCTTCTGCGGCATGAAACCGATCCTCTATGGGGGGAAAAAAAGAACTGTATCACCTGGGATAAGGATGAAAAGCTGCATAGTGATATCCACACAGGTAATCTTGCTGTGGAATGGATTAATTCATGGAATCCGAAAAAGCCTCTTTTCATGCAGATAGGGTTCACCGGGCCCCACGAACCATACGACCCCCCGGAGCGTTTCCTGAATCTCTACCGGGACACACAGTTTCCTGAGCGTTTAACCCGTGAAGGTGAACTGGATAGCAAACCCCCTCAGCATAAGGCTCATCAGGATTTTTTCAGCTCCAGGAATAACGGACCCTCGCAGATTGATCTCCGGGAGGCAAGCGATGAAGAAATCAACAGAATCAGGCGGCATTACTCTGCAGGAATAAGTCTGATAGATGAGAAAATCGGTGAGATTATTGATGCTCTCGGAGAAAAAGGACTTCTTGAGAATTCAGTTGTTATTTTCACAAGCGATCATGGGGACAACCTTGGAGATCATGGCATGCCATATAAATGGCTGATGTACGACAGTATCACAAATGTCCCGCTGGTAATCACGGATTTCAGAAATCCCTCTGATGATAATAATCTGAAAGAAGATCTGGTTTCCCTGATCGATCTTGGACCGACAATCCTTGATTATTGTAATGTTCGGATTCCCGAGAGATTGGAAGGGATTAATCTCAATGGAGATGAGAAAAATCAACATGTTTATTGTGAGGATAATTACCTTATAATGATCAGGGATGATGATTTTAAAATGGTTTATTACATCGGACAGGATTACGGAGAACTCTACGATTTGCAGAAAGACCCGCATGAATTCACCAACCTGTGGGATTCGTCTGATTATCTGCAGACAAGAAACCGATTGTCTATGAACCTTCTGGCCTGGATAAGCCGAAGTTCTTATTTCAATAAGAATTATAAATCGGAGGCGTCTGATAGCAGACCGATCCGGTGGCCGGAGGATGAGGCTTTCAGTTACTATCTACATGGCCGGCCGGGTACGATGAGAGACAGGACCCTGAATTGAAGTACAGAATTGATATAACCTCGGATGCTGTAAAAAGAGCGGAGGCCATGAGTGTCAGAGAACTTCTCTATCATGTCTGCTGTCCGGATTATGGGGTATTGGAAGATAGAAAAATCCTCGATACCGCCAGTGCCTTTATTCATGCCGGAGATTCGGGATTTCATTCGGAAATAACCGGAAGAATCAAAGATGCCTGTTCCGCAGCCCCACTGATTACAACAGATCTGGAGGCAGGTCCCGGTTCCATGATTTCAGACGGGACACAGTTCCCTTCTTTCTACAGCTGCTCGGTGGCAGGGGATTCCGGACTGGCGTATGAAATGGGCGAGGCAGCTGCGGTGGAGGGACGAGAACTGGGATACAACTGGACCCTGGGTCCGGCTGTTGATATCTGTGCCAATCCGGATACTCCGACAACAGGTTTGAGAGGAGCCGGGCGGACCGTTTCTGAAGCGGTTGAATATGGATCCGCCTATATTTCCGGCTGCCAGAGAAACGGAATGATTGCTACAGCAAAGCACTTTCCCGGTGATGGTTTCGGCATTTACGATCAGCATCTCACAACACCTGAAATTCCCCTGTCTCTTGAGGAATGGCGGAAAACATCCGGAGTGGTTTACAAAGAGGTGATAAACTCCGGTGTGATGTCCATTATGATCGGGCATCTCAGCTTCCCGGCCTTCGACGAGCCGGACCCTCTCAACGGGGAGTATCCACCGGCCACACTCTCAGAGCGGATAATCAGGGATTTATTGATAGACGATCTGGGTTTTGAAGGTCTGATTATTTCGGATGCCGTACAGATGGTCGGTTTCTCGGGTTTTATGAATTATTATGAAGCCTGTGCCCGTTTTCTCGAGGCTGGTGGGGATATTCTACTGTTTGCATATCCGGATTCACAGTTTGTCGATCAGCTGCAGTTGTTGATAAAAGCCGGGAAGCTGCACAGGCGTACTCTGATAAATCGTGCGGCCAGGATAATATCCTTCAGGGAACAGCTGCCGGCGGTTTTTTATCAGGCGCCGGAAATGCTTCACCGGGAAAAGCATGAAGAAACCGCCCGGGAATTGATAAGGGCTTCAATCCAAGTTGTCAGGGACCGGAAAAAATTGCTTCCTCTGGAAGAATGCGGGGGGAAAGGTGTTCTTCATCTGATATTGACAGTCCCCGGTTTCAAAAGGATGCCTTTACTCAAATCTTTCTCAGCGGAGCTGGACAGTTATTTTCATTCCGTTGAGGAATGGATTGATCCCGGGAAACGGAGAATGGTGGAAGCCGCAGAGAATAAGAGTTTTGATATCATTATCTGTTCACTGGGGAATGAATACAATTTCGGGACGAATGTTATCCGCTTTCATGGAGTGCAGTCCCGGAATTTCATGGGTGGATGGGCACATATGGGAATACCGGTTTTGTTTATTTCTCATTATCATCCTTTCACCCATCTGGAATATCGAGGGTTGATGGATACTGTTATCAATACAAACGGAACGGTTCTGGCTACCCTTCCCATACTGGCGGATATGATCTGCGGGAAGAAAGAGCTGAATTATGGAGAAACAACTGACCGGTACCGGGACTGGACCCTCAGGGGATGGCTGAAAGATCAGTTGTGAGTATTTCTTTCCGGAGTTGTACTCTTTACCGGGCTGAAGGTGGTATTTTTTGAGTAAAAGAAATTTCATCATATATTATCCGGACTCAATGAGAGCTGAATCCCTCAGTATTTACGGCCGGGGAAACCTGAAGTCGCCGAATTATGAAAGGATGGCGGAGAACGGTGTGGTTTTCGATAATGCCTTTGTACAGAATCCGGTCTGTTCCCCCTCCCGAATATCCATGATGACCGGAAGATATGTTCATAATGACGGGCATAGAACCTTATTCCATCTGCTGAGGAATCATGAGAAATCTTTACTCGTATATCTGAAAGAACATGGTTATCAGATCGGCTGGTTCGGGAAAAACGATTTATACGCCCGGGACATGGTTCAATTTCTCGTCGGACCGGTGGATAAGGAGAATAATTTCCCGGAAAAAGATAATCACAGGTTCTCATATGGGGAGGATGGATACTACAGTTTTCTTGAAAACCCATCGTATTCGGGATTACCGGAGAGATCGGAATCTCAGGTTGAGAGGGCTGTTGAGTTCATCAGGAATATGACGGAAGAGGGGAAACCCTTCTGCGCTTTCATTCCTGTCGGGATGCCTCACGGGCCTTATTATGCTCCGGAACCGTATCATCACATGTATGATGGTGTTGATCTGCCGCCGATAAAGCCGTATCCGGATGCTCCGATTCCTTCCTATCATAATCATATCAGGAATTACAGACATCTTGACAAGATGGACAGAAACGATTTCATCGAGATGCAGAAAGTCTATTCCGGGATGGTGGCATTTTCCGACAGGCTGCTCGGCAGGATCCTTGATGTCATGGAAGAGCTGGGACTTGATGACACAACAACTCTGTTTGCAACGAGCGATCATGGTGAGTTTGCCGGAGATTACGGACTTCCGGAGAAGTGGCCGAATGCCATGACTGATAATCTGATACATGTTCCTCTTCTCGTTAAATCTCCGGAGGCGGAAAAGGGGCTTCGTGTTCATGGTGCTGTTGAAAGTTTTGATCTGATGGCAACCGTTATGGAAATGGCAGGTATAGAGGCTGAACATAGTCATTTCGCAACCAGTCTGCTCCCTCACATTCAGGGGAAATATGAAAATACGGAAAGATTTGTATTCTGTGAGGGGGGGTATGATGTTCATGAACCTCATGCTTTTGAGGGTTATGAACCCAGGGGCGGGAGCATCAGGAATCCGGAAAGTCTGTATTACCCCAAGGCCCTTCAGCAGCAGAAAGAGCCGGCCAGTGTATGTCGCACAACAATGATAAGAAATCTTGAGTTCAAACTTGTCAGAAGAACCTCAGACCTGAATGAACTTTACAATCTGCGTGAAGATCCCATGGAAATCCATAATCTTTATTATGATGAAGAGTACCGGGAAACTGTGCTTTATCTGGAGTCCCGAATGCTTGAATGGCTGATACGGACATCCGATACAGTACCCTTTGATGAAGATTCAAGAGGTTTTGTGTATGAGGAATCCTGATACCTGATTGTAGTGCTCAGCCTACTTTCAGTGTTACAAAAGTCTGATCATCATGTTTCGCACCGGATGTGAAATCTTCTATGAAATCCTTAACCCGCCGGGCGAGTTCCCTGGGACTCTGGTCGGCATGTCTGGCAATGAACCGCAGCAGTCGGTCGGTCCCCAGTTCTTCCCCTTCGGAATTTCTGGCTTCGGGCAGGCCGTCGGTGAAAAGTATCAGATAATCATTATTCCGGACCCGGATTTTCTTGTGCCCGAATGAAGCATTGATATCGATTCCCAGGGGGAGTCCATCAGTATCGAACATCCTGTATTTCCTGGATTCACCTCTGAGTATGTAAAGCGGATGATGAGCTCCGTTGGAGTAAGAAACAGTTCTTTTTTCGGTATCGAGAATGATGATTGAGATTGTTGCAAACCGGTCTGCGCCCATCCTTCCTGTAACCGCCCTGTTCAGTTCCGCCATAATCTGATCCGATCGTTTTTCAGGAGAGCTTATCGATCTTATGATTGTTCTGATCATAATCATCAGCAGAGATGCCGGAACACCTTTTCCCGAAACATCACAGATTACAAGAGCTGTTTTGCCTTTTCCCAGATCGAATACATCATAATAATCTCCGCTGACACCTTTCGCCGCATCACTGAATGCCGCAACTTCGGCACTGTTCAACGAGGGGAGTTTTTCGGGAAGGAGTGTTTTCTGAATATCCGCGGCAACTTCAATCTCCCGGTTTACCTGATGACTCCTGAGCAGTTCGTGATACTTCTGTATATTGTCCAGAGTAAGGGCTATGAATTCACCGAAGGAGCGCATGTAGGCGTAGTCCATATCGGTGAATACGGACTCTTCACGGGTGAGAGCCAGGGCCAATACTCCGATGGTTGATTCGGATATTTTCAAAGGGATGAAAATTGCGGAGTTGATATAGGTATCGGCGTCCTTTCTTGAATTATCCGGCAGCTCTTCTTCGCTGTTTTCCCTGATGAATCTGGGTTCTCCACTCTGGAGCAGCTGACCCAATATCCCTTCTCCAGGGGCGATACGATGCGTTCGGAACCAATTCGTTATGAAATCTCTCTTACTGGAAACTGTCGGAGGAAGGGGCATGGGAGGAGGAAAGTAACCCTGAATATTTCTGACAATCAGCATCCCTTCTTCCACAACCATGAATGCTCCGGCATCAGCACCGGTATTGTCTATGGCCAGTTCCAGAATGAAATCTTCCAATTCCTCAATATTCGCTTCTTCTCCGGATATATTTCCGATGTCTCGCATCATGTCTTTCATGGATTCAATTCTGTTCCAGAGATCCCGGGTGAGGATATGAAGATGTTCTGATACGTCTTCAAATTCGTCTCCGGAGCTGATATTCAGATTGATGTTGAAATTCCCATTGGCTACTTCTGCCAGGGCTTTTTCCAGTTTAATGGTATTTCTGCTGAAACTTCGGGTGAAAAGCAGTACAAGGAGTATTCCACCAAGCTGTATGAGAACAGCCGCTGCAATGCTGATTATATATACCCTTGTGGAGAACCGTTCGATTTCGTTGTTGAGTTCTGTTATGAATTCTTCGGTCGGGATGGATATTCTGGCCTTCAGGGAGTTTCTGAATCTGTAGAAATCGTTGTCTATCTTCGTCATTTCCTGCAGTTGTTCTGTGCTGATTCCTGATTGAGAACCGATCAGACGACGGAAAACCTTGATACTGTTGTTACCGATTATTTCCGGTAATTCACCCATGAGTAGAATCTTCATATCATTTTCAATCTTCAGAATCTCCTCGGTATAGATTTTCCTCCATCGTTCCATAAGGGTATCTCTGCGAATTAAAGCTTCTTTACCCAGCAGTTTATGGTAAGGGCTGCCCATCATCTCCGTATAAAGGGTGTTGAAAAGGAGATAAGAGGATTCCCAGTCCGACCATAGAAAATAGAGGTTCTGATGCCGGCTGCTGAACAGAGCCGTATTCATTTCCAGGGTGTTCAGAGCCGAGAGTGTCTGAATACTTTTTATTTCCAGTTGTTTCAATTGATAAACCCGGGAGAATTGTATGAAGGTAAAAGACATGGATCCGAGAAATCCGACAATAATCAAAAGCTGTAGAAGAGTGAATTTCATCCTGATTCTCATGCTGCGCTGCTCCCGGTGTATTTCAGAATGATAACCGTCTGGTCATCTCTCTGTTCGGTTCCCCGCTCGAAAAATTCCAATTCCACTTTGAGGGTTTCCACAATCTTTTCAGGGCTCTTTTCTGATTCGGAACTGATAATCTCCAACAGGTTTTCAATCCCGAAAGCCTTGTCGCTCCGGTTTCGGGATTCAGGTATTCCATCAGTATGAAACATCACCAGATCGTTCCTGCTCAGTTTGCCGGTCTGCTGTTTGTATCCTGTGTTCCTGTCAATCCCGACAGGAATACCTTCGGTCTGAATCGCTTCAAACTCAGATGCCTCTGAACGTAGGATCTGCAGAGGATAATGTGCCGCTGAAGAGAACGTGAAATTCCCTTCGGTATCTACAATCAGAATCCCGACACTGGCATAGCTTTCAATGGCGATCTGCCGGGTCATATCTCTGTTCAGCAGGGTCATGATGGCACGGGCATCTTTATCCGGAGATGCGACAAGTCGGAGAATGGTTCTGATCATCACCATGACAAGACCCGCAGGGATACCTTTACCGGCTACCTCACAGATGGTTACCAGGGTTTTTCCCTCTCCAATCGGGAAAACATCATAATAATCTCCATTCAACCCTTTAATGCTCCGGGACATGATGGCAACTTCTCCACCGGGAAGTCTCGGGAGGCGTTTCGGAAGAAGATCGTTCTGAATCTCTTCGGCAATCCCCAGCTCCCGGTTCAGCTGAGTTACTTCAAGCAGATCCGTATATTTGTATATATTATCCAGAGTGATAGCAGCCAGTTCACCGAAAGACTGCATATTTGCAAACTCAAGATCACTGAAAAGAATCCCCGGTTCAGAAGACGTGATTGCGATTACACCGAAAACAGTCGATCCGGTAAGCAGAGGAACAACAATGATTGAAGAGATATAAAGAGCATCTCCAACCGGTCTGGACCAGTCTATATCATTACTGTGTTCAATATCTCTGAGAATGATTCCCCGGCCCTGTGTTGCCGATTCTCCCAGCATCGTTTTCCCCGGCTGAATGATTCTGGACCGGAGTATCGCATTGATGTCTTCTTCTTCCGGAGAATCCGGTAGATCCGAAACGGTGTAGGGGGGGCGGAATCTGCCAGCGGAAAGAGAGAGTATCAGTTCTCCGGATTCTCCCCCGACTTTGTAGAGAGCCGCACCGTCTGCAACTGTATCTTTCATAGCCAGTTTCAGAAGTGTTTCTTCCACCTGCGTTGAATCCAGACTGCTGGAGAGGGTCTGGCCGATATCATGCATGATAAGACGGAAGGATTCCATCTTGCTCCCGAGGGTTCTTGTAAAAGCGTTAACACTTTCAGCAAGATTACTGAATTCATCCTTACCTTTTGTCTCCAGTCGGATGGAGAAATCACCACCTACTATTTCTGAAAGAGACTTATCCAGAGTAAGCAGTTTACCGGTCAGTCGTGTTGTGAAGAAAAGAACACCGATGGTAACGAATATCATCATTATTCCGGGTACTGCAACGGAAATAATGATTTGCTTCCGGCTGTAGTCTTCTGCTGCTGTCAGCATATTGCTCAGGGTCCGGCTGATAATCTTCTCAAAGCTGTTGATAGCAGTTTCCCTTGATGAAATTTCCGAAACCGCATAATCGAGTTCCCTCATGTATGAAGGAGATACTTCTCCGGAATTTCTGAGGCTTGTCTGAAGATAGAGCAGAGACTCGGATCTCCTGTTTTCCGGATTATTCCGCAGGTTGAGATATTCTGTTACATCAGCATTGGTGAAAGCCCGTTGGGAACTTCTCAGGTTGTCGTTTATTGAAATGAACAATACCCGGATATTCTGCGACAGGCGTTGGAACAGAGGGTCTTCGGTAATGGTTGAAAGCTGCTCAATTATCTGCTTGTTCAGGTTGTCGTATTCGCTGCTCAGGTCGGGGGTCGGTTCGTTGCTGGACAGTATTCTGATAACAGAATATTTCAACCTGTCAACTGAATCCTGGAGTTTCTCCGTTTCAATTTTCAGATTCTCAAATTCGATGAATCTGACAAGAGCGCTGATTGAGGTGAGTATCGCTGAAAATAATATGAGACTGATGATGATTTCTGCGAAGATAAGCTTTGGTCTGACTTTCATGGCTTACTGTTTTCTACCTCCGGGCCAGGGCTACAAGCCGATTCGCTTTCTGATTATACGGCCTGCCGTCAAAATCACCGAAAAACTCGGTCGAGGAAAACCCGGCTTTCTCAAGGAGCTGCCCGAGTTCCACAGCAGAATACAACCGGTATGAAAATTCATATTCATGCCAGCTGCCATCGGTATCTCTGAACTGCCATCGGTTGCGCAGTATACTCCAGGCGGCTACCGCTTCATATTCAAGGAGAATTATCCGGCCGTCACGTTCCATCCAGGTTCGTTCCTCAAAAGAAGCGGCGGCTGCTTCTTTGCCATCCAGTTCAACAAGAAACCATCCTCCGGGTTTCAGGGAGTTGTAAACGTTTCTGCAGACTTTCAGGTCATCTTCCGGGTTATCAAAATAACCCAGTGTCTGAAAAAGACTGACAGCACCGTCGAAATCTCTATCTGAGAAGAACTCACGCATATCACAATATCTGAATTCAGGTGGAAAATCATTATTTTTTTCCCTGGAAAGTTTTTCTGCTGTTTCCAGGTAGTTATTATTGATATCAATACCCGTAACCCGGAAACCCCGTCCGGCCATTTCCAGTGAGTGGCGTCCGGGACCGCAGCCCAGATCCAGAATATGTTCCGGAGGCGATGAACCAGCCAGCTTCATCATACCATCAATCTCTTTTTCCGCCGCATCCCAGCGTTCAGCATCGAACATCAGAACGTCAAAGCTATTCCAGAACCGGCTGTCGGACCACCATTCGGAAGATTTATTATTGTTCATTATCTACTTTATCGGACCGGACAGCATAAAAAGTATCATTTGAGGCCTTCACTTTCCTTTCTATTGGTGTCTGAACTGATGAATTGCGATAATATGAGAATACCGGAGGCTGAAGTTCATGAAACGTTCGCTGATTATTCTCTCTCTTATTGCCCTGATGGCCCTGTCGGCAGCGGCCCAGTCGGTTCCGCCTTCTGCAGGGGAGTTGTCATATTCTCTGATATCTCCAGAATATCTGGGCGGCGGACTCCACGTGACACGGACACGAAGTCCCCAGGGAACTTATCTGAATCCTGCGGCGGCTGCGGGATTTCAGCGGATTATCCTGGATATGAATTATGCCAATCTTCAGGGACTCGGGGGAACTGCATCAGGCATGGGGCATGCCATGAACCTCGCCGTTTCAGTTCCCATCCGCCGGGGGGTAATCTCCGGAGGTTTCGGATTTCTTGATACTTCCGCATACGCCGGGACAGATATGGATCTGGGCACCTCCGGACATATGTTTGTAACTTTTTCCAAGGAAATCTATTCGGATATATGGGTCGGTGCAGGTTTCAACGGTACTCTGGGGGAACTCGACGGTGTTTTCCAGGGAGGAGGCGCTTTAAGCTTCGGGTTTCTGCACTTTCCGGATACTTTCGGCGGTTTGAAGAACTTTCATTGGGGTGGAACCCTCAGTGGTATCGGATATCAGTTCGGCAGTTCAAGCCGGGGGTATTTCAATTCCGTCCCGGGAAATATCACTCCTGCGGCGGGAATGGCTTTTGATATTGTTGACAACGGGAAATTCAGGTGGACTTTCATGTCAGATGTCCGGATTCCCTCTTTCACCGATCTCCGCCTGGGAATAGGGAGTGATATATTTTTCGGAAAACGCATGAGAATGTCGATTTCTTCATCGCTGGATGTCCGGGATGCCTTTGAAGGCGCATGGCAGACGGTAATCCCTTCTGCCGCGATAGCGGTTAATTTTCCTCTGGGCGCAAAAGAGACCGACAACAGCAGGTTGAAAACCACTGAAATGGATGTTCAGCTTGCGGCAGCTCCTCTGTATGACGGCGTATGGGCTTTCTCCGGCGGTATAACCCTGCCTTTCGGCGTCCGGGATGAAAATCCGCCTGAGATTGAAACAGAATACGATCCGCCACAGTATATTTCTCCGAATTACGATGGGATTCAGGATGAACTTCTTATTGATTACTCGGTAACAGATGAACGTTTTATCACTTCTTATCATTGGAAAGTGCTTGATGATGAGGGCAATGAGGTGAGGATTTATCGCAACAAGGAGGAACGGCCCGAAAATGAATCGGTTAAAAACCTCTGGTCAAGACTGATATCACCGAAAACCGGTACGTCACTGCCGGAGCAGTTCCGCTGGGACGGTGTTACCGAAGCGGGATCGGTGGCCGCCGACGGTACCTACAATGTCTATCTTGAATTCAGTGATGACAATGATAATTCATCAGTTGCCGGACCTTTTCCTGTTGTGGTGGATACTCTTGCACCCGAGTTGCTTCTCGAAGTACCTGAGGGGATAGATCTGATTTTTTCTCCTGATGGAGACGGGTATAAAGATACTCTGAAAATAGAACAGAGCGGCAGTATCGAACAGCTCTGGGAATCGGCATTCATCGACAGTGCTGATAATGCTGTACTCGGGTGGGCTGCAGCGGAGATCGCTCCTGAAACCTTTGAATGGGATGGAAAAAACAACTCAGGAAAAGTTGTTGATGATGGAGTATACAGGTATACCATCTCATCAACCGACAGAGCAGGGAATTCAAGCAGCGGTGCTGTTGAAGGTATTATTGTTGATACCCGTCAGCCTGAAATCGGTTTATCCATAGACAGAGCAGTTTTTTCTCCCGGTACAGACAGTCCTGTTTCCGGCATAACACTGCTTCCCGACATCCCTGTCAGATCGGGGATCGTGGACTGGTCTCTCGAAATCATCGATGCCCGGGGAAATGTGATTAAAACCTGGTCCCGGCGGGAATCCCCGGCTGTTCCTGAATCTGTTGTGTTCAACGGATTTGACAACAGCGGCAGAACCCTGGAGGAAGGACGTTACAATGGCAGGCTTGAAATCGTATATGGAAATGGATTTCAACCGGAGATATTATCCCCTCCGTTTACTGTCGATACCACTCCTCCGAAAGCTTCAGTTTCTCTGAACTGGCCGGTTTTTTCGCCACAGAGCGGCAGCCTCAGGAGCCGGGTAACCATCAGCCAATCCACTACAGAAGAGGATTTATGGTACGGGAAACTGGCTGATGCCGAAGGGAAGGAAGTAAACGGGTGGACCTGGATTGAAAAGGCCGATTCCGCCCTGGTCTGGGATGGTCGGGATAATGAAGGACGTCTAGTTCCCGACGGTACATACACATATACCCTGGAATCGGTGGATAAGGCCGGGAATACAGGTATTTCCTCCCCGGTATCCATAACAGTTGATACCAGTTCTGTTGAATCCTCTGTGACAGTTTCTCTGGATGTTTTCGGACCGACAGGAAATGGTATTAAAGAAAAGGTAACCTTCTTCACTTCGGCGAAAACAGAGTCTCCTGTAAGCGGCTGGACTCTGAGAGTTCTGAATTCCTCCGGAGAAGAGGTTCAGAGATGGAATGGTAAAGGCGCACCCCCGGACAGTGTGGAGTGGAATGGACGGACCTCATCAGGGGCTGCGGCACCTGACGGGGAATATCATGCTGAACTTGAAGTGCAGTATGAAAAAGGGGATGTGGCGGATGCGGTTTCAGGGAAAGTTGTTCTCGATACCGTATCTCCTGCTATCGAGGTTTCCATCGACCGGAAGCTTTTCAGTCCGGATGGGGATAATGAAACAGACAGTATCAGGGTTGACCAGACATCTTCGGAAGAGGTGATTTTCAACGGTGCCATCATCAATTCTGAAGGAAAGGCCGTGAAGTCGATGGTATGGACCGGAACATTGACACCCTTTGACTGGGATGGAACGGATGATTCCGGGAACCGGCTTCCGGATGGAAACTATATCTATGAGGTGACAGGTTCGGACGAAGCCGGGAATGAAACTCAGGTTGCAATCCGGGGTATTCGTATTGATACGGCTCCGACTCCGGTATATCTGACGGCAAGTCAGGGCTATATAAAAGCCGGTGAAATCGATCCTGATCGTATGCAGACTTTTGCTGCCGTCGTTCCCAACACAGATGGTATCGCCTCATGGACATTTACCATTTCAGACGAAGATGGCCGTTCCGTCTATACTGAATCAGGTACCCGGATGGTCCCTGATGGATTCTCCTGGAACGGGACAGACAGTACCGGCAGACCTGTAGAGGGGGTTTTCAAAGGTGTTTTATCCGTTGTTTATGCCAAAGGATCGAAACCTTCAGCGGAGTCTCGTCCGTTTATTTCAGACGGTAGTCCGCCGGAAGTTACAGTAACTCTCCGGCCGCAGCCCTTCAGCCCCGATGGAGATAATGTTGATGATGAAGTTGTAATCGGTCTGACTGTTGAAGATCGGTCCAGAATAAGTGAATGGAGTCTGGAGATTTTCGATCCGAGAGGGCATGGATTCATCACTTTCTCGGGGAGAGGGCGGCCATCGGAACGTATAATCTGGGATGGACGAAGCGGCCGGGGAGAGCTGGTTCAATCAGCCGAAGATTATCCCTATAAGCTGACTGTCTCTGACGTCCTGGGTCATACAAAGGTTGAACACGGCAGTATCGCGGTGGATGTGCTTGTAATAAGAGAAGGGGACAGGTTGAAGATATTAATCAATAATATCACTTTTCAGCCGAGTTCTCCCATGCTGACAACTGATGGTGATGAAGGCCTGAAAAACCGTCAGGTTCTTGACCGGCTGGCTGAAATCATGCAGAAGTACAGCAGTTACCGTATTGTAGTGGAAGGTCATGCGGTCAGTCTGAAATGGGCCGATCCTGCAGCAGCGGAGCGGGAGCAGAACACCATACTTGTTCCTCTTTCCCGTTCCAGGGCTCAGACAGTTGTTGATGAATTGATTGCCCGGGGTGTCCCGTCGAACCGAATGGAAGCTGTGGGCATTGGTGGTGATAAGCCCATTGTCCCTCATGGAGATCTGGAAGAACGCTGGCGTAACCGCCGTGTGGAGTTCTACCTGGAGAAATAATTGAATTTTTTTGTACCATGCCCCCCTGGGGCCGAAGATGTTCTGGCCGGGGAATTGAGAAAGATTGGAGCCGGTTCTGTTGAACCGGCATCCCGGGGGGTGGGATTTGAAGGAGACCTGAATCTCTCCTATCAGACCTCCCTGGAATTGAGGACCGCCTCAAGGCTCCTTCTTGAACTTGTTACCGGTGAAGCCGGAACCGAGGATGATTTATACCGCCTGGCTTTATCTCATCCATGGGAAGAGCTTTTTGACTCTTCTCTGAGTATCTCCTGCCGGGTTACGGGAGTCCCCCGGGATAAGGACCCCCGATATGCCACTCTGAGGCTGAAAGACGCCGTTGTTGACCGGTTCAACCGGGAAACAGGACGCCGGCCCTATGTCGAGAAAAAGAATCCGGATATCCGCATCGAAGCCCGGTGGGATGGGCGGAATGCAACAATTTATATCAACTGGTCCGGTCGTCCTCTTCATGAACGGGGTTACCGCCTGGAACACCGTGAAGCGGTACTCCGGGAGACCACAGCGGCAGCGGTACTGGCTGTTTCGGGCTGGCCTGAAATTGCCGGGGAAGGGGGAGGCTTTGTCGATCCGGTCTGCGGCAGCGGTACTCTTCTGGCTGAGGCTGCCATGATGGCTGTTGATGCTCCTCCGGGAATCCACAGGAAATCCTGGGGTTTTGAGGGCTTGAGTCTTCATAATGAGAATCTCTGGCGCAGGGTTCTTAATGAGGCAACAATTCGTTATGGGGAAAGTCTGC
>Ga0256913_10000313_pt1 | contig 24507 bp, 24 predicted proteins | sample Axial_MatmetaG_FD_185970 | JGI IMG/M metagenome (GOLD analysis project Ga0256913, IMG submission 185970) | Deep-sea worm associated microbial mat communities from Axial Seamount, Juan de Fuca Ridge, Pacific Ocean - Axial_Mat | ecosystem: Environmental > Aquatic > Marine > Oceanic > Microbial... | reverse complement strand
ATGCATGCATAAACTGCTGTGCATGACCTGGGTAATGTGTAGCCATTTTTGCCAAGATTAGGTTATGAAATACACCATTTTCTGGCATATTATAATCTATCAAATCAGGTGCCATAGTCTTTAGCATAGGCAAAAATATCCTCTCAGTTGCCCACCCCATATACTTATCTTCTAGCGGTGGTTTACCTACTACTGTAGCTGCAAAAGTAGGCTTTGTTTTCATAGTGATAGTCTCTACTTCAAGTACTGGAAAAGGCTCTTTGAGTGTATAGTATCCAGTATGATCACCAAATGGACCCTCTATCTCTAGCTTATCTACATCTACATAACCCTCGATAACTATATCTACATCTCTTGGTATATAGATATCATTGGTGATAGATTTGACAAGTTGAGCATTTTTGCCTCTTATCAATCCATAAAGCAACAGTTCAAACATACCGTGAGGCATAGGTGCTTGACCACACCAGATATAGAGTGGATCGCCACCTATTGCGATACTTACTGGCATCTTGACCTTGGCATCTTTGTATTGGTCAAAAAAGTGACTTGCATCTTTGTGTATCTGCCAGTGCACCCCTAGATGATTTTTATCATACTGTTGCAATCTATACATACCCAAATTTTGCATACTACCATCAAGGCTCTGCGTATAAACCTGTCCCATAGTGATAAATGGACCACCATCTTGCTCCCAAGTTTTGAGTATCGGTAACTTATCCAAATCAACCTGCTCTTTTGGGATTATCACCTCTTGGCACTCACCTTTGAAATCAAGTCGCTTAGGAAAGACATTTTTGAGCTTAAAGAGCTTTGGAACCATTTTGATTTTGTCTATTAACTTTTTGGGTGGTTTGAGTTTGAGTAACTCTTCAATATTTTGTGCGATATTATCAGGGTGCGTATCAAATATCTTTTGAGTTACATCTAATGAAGCAAAGATATTCATCAATACTGGCATATCATACTCTATGCCTTTTGCTCTGTTGATAGGTTTAGTAAAAAGAAGTGGTCTTGAGTCATCTTTTTTGACCTCTATATAAGCGATATGTGGAATCTCTAACTCAACATCTAATGGCTCATCTATGACTTTAAGTCCTGCGTTTTCTTTCAACCAACCTATAACATCTTGCATTTTAACCCTTTTTATAATCTTTGTGGCATCTCATCTTTAAAAGCCAATCTCTCAGCCTCTTTTAATATATCCAATGCCCCTTCATCTATAAACTGCTGAGCAAATAAAGCACCCGCGATATTGGCTTCATCTATAGGTATAGTAGTGGTTTTATGTAGTATATGTGTACCATCACTATAGCCTATCATACCCTCTAGCTTGATATTTTTGTTATCTAACATAGTAGCATTGATTGCAACTGGTGCAGAGCATCCTGCTTCTATAGTCGAGACAAAATCTCTCTCTATCTTAGTAAGCATAAATGTTGTCTCATCATTGAGTGCATTAGCTACCTCTCTTGCTAACTCATTTAATGCTACTATCTCTATACCCAATGCTGCTTGACCCATAGGAGGTATAAAATCTAACTTCTGAGTATATGGGATACCTTTGAGTAAATCAAGTCTATCAAGCCCGATATAAGCTAAGATTATGGCATCATACTCACCATCTTTTAGCTTTCTTAGCCTTGTATTTACATTGCCTCTTAAATCTTTTACTTGCAAATCTGGTCTTTGAGAGAGTAGTTGCATTCGTCGTCTAAGAGATGTAGTACCAACAATTGCACCTTTTGGTAAATCATCAAGAGATTTGTAGTTGTGAGATAAAAACACATCGCTTTGGTCTTGTCTGGCAGTAATAGCTGCTAACTCTAGTCCATTGGGGATATAAGTAGGTACATCTTTGAGTGAATGTACTGCAATATCGGCTTTGCCCTCAAGCATAGCATCTTCTAACTCTTTGGTAAAGTGTCCTTTTCCACCAATGAGTGCTAGAGGCTTATCAAGAACTTTATCTCCATTGGATGTCATTTTATTTATGATTACTTCTATATCACTAAAAAGCTCATTGATTCTATCTTTGATATGATATGCTTGCCAGAGTGCTAATGCACTCTCTCTTGTAGCTATTGTTAATTTTTGCAAAATACTCCCCTATTTTTTGATATATTTTTCATATCCATCTCTTAGCTTATCCCATTTACCATCAAGATAAACTGTAGGTGTACCACTTATCATCATCCTAGCTGCCATATCTTCATCAGCTTTTAGTGCATCTTTGACCTCTTTTTTATTTATCTGCTCTTTTGTGAGTTTATAACCAAACTGCTTTTCTATCTTTTTTAGAATTTTATCTTCATCTGTTTCTCTGATATTGATTTTAAGGTCATACATCTTTGTAACCATATCAATTTTACCTTGATTTTGTGCTACATGCATAACTTTTGTCAATGTATCAGATACTGGATGTAATCTTTTTAGTGGTAGGTGATAATAGTATAGTGCAAATGTATCTGGATGCTCTTTGACAGCTTTGAAGATATCTGGCATCACATCTTGGCAAAATGGACACTGAGGGTCTGAGAATACTACGATTTTATGTTTTGCATCTTTATGTCCCATCAACAAATGTTTATCATTATAGATATCTTTTGGTAGTGTTGGTTTTATGATTTTACTATACTCTGTTTTAGTCTTGTAGTCATATAGTTCTGTGGTAATTAAGTGATCATTAGCAAACAAAACTAAAGGTGCATTTATATCTTTACCTTGAAAATTTAGACGCATAGTTGCAAAAAATACCGTCCAATCTGGAATTCTTTTATCAACTCTACTCTCAACTATCTTAACTTCATTTACTTTAATTCTAGGATTTCTTATGATACTTCTTTTGACAAATTTGATTATATCCTTTTGTGTTGGTAACTCATTTGCACTCAATGTTATGGTTGCTATAAGTGTCGCGCTCAACAATTTCGACATCAATGACATCATCTTCTCCTTGTGTGTTATATATATTTGGTTTACTCGGTGTTATTTTAGCAATAAATCGTAAATAGAATGTGTAAAAAAGCAATCCAAAACCTATCAAATCACTAAAAGCACCAGGAATTATCAGTAAAATTGCACCAATAAATGATGCGATACTAGCATCTTGGAACTTTTTGACATCCAATTTACCAAGCCCTACAGCTTGCATATTTTCCATGATAGTAAATGGTGCCATTCTTAAAGTAGCAAAGCCTATAGACATAGTAGCTAGTATCCAAACTACACTGCCCAAAAAGCCTAACTCTTCGCCAAACGCTAGTGAAAAATAGAGTTCAAGCAAAAAATAGATTATTATAAAAACCGGCATTAAAACATTTCCTTGGCAAACTCAATAATCTTATCACTACTAATCTCTTGTTTACTCAAACCATCACGAGTAACAACTTCTACCAATCCATCATTTAGCTTTTTACCTATAATGATGGCTTTTGGGATACCAAGAAGCTCATAATCTTTCATCTTTGCACCAAATCTATCTTTTCTATCATCAAGTAGCACATCAACACCTTGGCTTTTAAGCTCACTATATAACTCTTCTGCAAGATTAACTTGTGCTTCATCTTTGATGTTAGATATCATTATGTAGCAGTCAAACGGTGCTGACTCTTTTGTCCAGATGCAACCTCTATCATCATGGTGTTGCTCAATAATAGCAGCTAACAGTCTGCTTACACCTATACCGTAAGTCCCCATTACCATTGGTTGAGATTTACCATTTTCATCCAAGAAGTTACACTCAAGTGGCTTGGAGTATCTAGTGCCTAGTTGAAATATATGACCAACTTCAATCCCTTTGGTATAGCTCAATTTTCCTTGGCAGTGTGGACACAAATCTCCCTCTTGAACTGCTACTATATCGCTAAAGAGTGACTCATCGATATCGGCTTTTGAAAAATCACACCCTACTATATGATAATCTATCTCATTTGCACCACAAATCATATTGTCGCTATCTTTTAGATTCTCATCCCAGACTACTTTTATCTTAGGATTTAAATCGATAGGACCCATAAATCCAGGCACAAGACCTGAATCTTTTAACTCCTCTTCACTCAACTCAACCAACTCATTGGCATCTACTGCATTGGCTGCTTTTATCTCTTGGAGTTCATCATCACCACGAAGGAAAAAGATAACTATCTCACTTTTACCTTCATCATACAAAGCTCTTTTTGCTACTGCTTTTACAAAATAGTGGCTATGTACATGGAAAAATTCACTCAACTCTTCAATAGTTTTGATATTTGGTGTGTGAAATTTGGCAAAATTTGCCTCAGGTGGCTCCACTTCACACTCTCTTTTGGCTCTTGTAGCAGCCTCTATATTGGCTCCATAATCACACTCACTACACACTACTATAGTATCTTCTCCAGAGTTTGCCAACACCATAAACTCTTTGCTTCCACTACCTCCAATAGCTCCACTATCAGCCTCTACAACTCTAAATTCAAGCCCTAAACGAGTGAAGATTTTCTTGTAGGTTTGCTCCATAAGCTCAAACTCTCTTTTCATATCTTCATCGCTGATATGGAAGCTATATCCATCTTTCATCAAAAACTCTCTACCACGCATCAGCCCAAATCTAGGACGAATCTCATCACGAAATTTAAGATTGATTTGATATAGATTAAGTGGTAATTGTTTGTAGCTTTTTACACTTTGACGCACGAGATTGACCATCATCTCTTCGTGTGTTGGTCCAAGAACAAATTCGTTTTCTTTTCTATCTTTGAACCTTAGTAGCTCTTTGCCATACTTTTCATATCTGCCACTCTCTTGCCATAGTGATGAAGGTGTAACAAAGCTCAAGCTTACCTCTTGGCACCCTGCACTATCTAACTCTTCTTTGATCACATTTTTGACTCTATCTAACACTTTTTTCCCAAGTGGCAAGAAGTTATAAAGCCCACTTCCACCAACTGATTGGATAAATCCACCACGAATTAGGTAAATATGACTTGGCAATGTCGCATCATTTGGTGTCTCTTTGGTTGTTGGAACTAACAGCTTAGAATATCTCACTATATTATCCTTTGTGGTGATGTTTTGTTTTGTACTCTTGCATATCAAGCATCTCTGTATCTATCTCAAAAACCTTTTTAAACTCTTCTATACAACTAGCATTTTGTTTTTGTGATGAAGATGTTCTTAGATTTTTTGTAGGTGTATGCAAAAACTTATTGAACATATTTTGTGCCATCTTTTTCATATTGGCTTCATACTCACTTGGTACAAAACCTTTTTTGATAGCATTTTGCAAACTATTATCTATGATATCGTTGATTTGCAGTCTCATCTGCTTGATTACTGGCTCGATAGATAGCACCTGAAGCCACTCATAAAACTCATCTTTGTATCTTTGTACTATCTCATTGGCTTTTATGGCTTGTTCTTCTCTTAGTGCATGGTTGTCATTGGATATCGAACGCAAATCATCTATACGATAAATTGTCAGTTTATCAAGCTCCATATCATCTATATCTCTTGGTATCGCCATATCAAACCAGATACGATGCAAAGTTTCGTTTTCTATCATATCTTTAGTAATTATTGGCTCTTTTGATGCTGTAGCACTAAAAAGAAGTCTATATCTATTTAGATACTTTGCAAGATTATCCATAGTATCTGGTTTGACATTTTCACCTAATTCACTAGCAATTTGCTCTACTTTGGCTTTGTCTCTGCTTATAAGCACCACATCACACCCTATACGAAGCAAATGTTTTGCAGCCAAAACTCCCATCTCTCCACTTCCTACAACTATCCCTTTCATCCCTTGGATATTATCTTGTAGTAGTTTATGAGCTTGAGCTACTGCTACTGAGGCTATTGAGATTGGGTGTTGTGATATATTGGTTACTGTTCTAACCTCTGCTGCACACTTTATAGCATAAGATAGAAGTCTATTTAATCTTTTAGAACATGTATCGTTTTGATATGAGAATCTAAACGCTTCTTTAACTTGACCTGTGATTTGAGACTCACCAATTACTAATGAATCAAGCGAAGATACGACAGAAAAAAAGTGCAAAACGGCATCTTTGTCATCATATCTTTTTGCATTGGCTTTTAAGTCATAAAACTCAACATTATCTTTTTGACTAAGCAACCCAAGCACTGAGTGATAACTAGCAAAGTTGTCTCTTGTAGCCATCACTATCTCTACTCGGTTGCAAGTAGAGATTACAAAAGCTTCATGTATAAACTCAAATCCAACAAGCTCATCTAAAAAAGCTTTTTTATCTTCATCACATGCAAAAGCTAGTTTCTCTCTAAAGTCTTGATTGCAGTTTTTGTGTGAAAAGCTTATGACTTGATAATACATCTAAAACTCCCTATCTATCATAGACATAGCAATCTTACTTAGATTACTCTCACCTTGCTTGTTCATAAGCTCTATGGCTTCTACTACTAGTGCTTTAGCTTCATTATAAGCTTTTGTAACAATGTTGTGCTTTTCAAACTGCTCTTTTAGCCAAGATAGTTCATCGCTTTTTAGAGTTTTGCCATGCAAAGAGATTAATTTCTGCTTACCTGCATCATCCAATGCTTCATACAGATATATATAAGGCAAAGTACTCTTACCCTCTTTGAAGTCATGTAGTGCTGGTTTGCCCAAAGTAGCTTCATCTTGTGTGATATCAAGTATATCATCTATCATTTGAAATGCAATTCCAAGATTGCGTCCATATCTCATATATACTCTCTCATCTTTGCCCACAAGATTAGCAGCAGCTCCAGCTGACGCCTCCATCAATGAAGCTGTTTTTTGGTATATCATTTTTAGATACAAATCTCTATTTGGATTGAAGCTTTTAGATAACTCTACATCTGCAAGTTCTCCAAGACTTAGCTGAGTAACAGCATTTGAGACTATCTTAGCAACTTTTGCTGAGATATTGTTAAGCTCATAAAAACCTTTGGAGTAGAGAATATCTCCAAGCATAATAGCTGTTTTGTTTCCATACAAGGCATTGAGTGATGGTTTGTTTCTGCGAGTATTAGCATCATCTATCACATCATCATGCAACAAACTTGCAGTATGTATTAACTCTACAATAGCAGCCGTTTTGATTGTTTGAAGTGAACTTCCTGCTATTTGGAGTATAAGTTTAGCTCTTAGCCTCTTACCACTTGGCAGTTTTGCATAAAGAGCTTTGGTACTCTTATCATCCAAGTCAGATATAAAATGCTCTATTTGTCTCTCTACAGCTTCAACCATCTTATTACTCACACTGTGTTACTATGTTGCCTACAAGTTCTATGAACAAAGAGTTGAGTCTATCATCTATATCTTTGTCAATCATTGTAGCTAGTACCTCTTTTTCATAGTTATCTTCCAAACCATTTTGCTCCAACATCCTCTCAGCAACAGCCAAGCGACGAAGCATCTTCTCTAACTCCATCTCTACTATATTTTGGTTGGCATTTTTAGCTATGCTAAAGTAGTTGGATTTTGGTGTGCCGACAAAAGCATCATCATCATCAAAAATATTCATATTAAACCCCTTGTGTTTATAGAGCGATATTATAACCAAATAGATTTAATAACTTCATTGGTTATCACAAATAACAATATGCTAAAACCAGATATCTAAACCCCTTAGATATCAAAACTATCACTACAAAATAATCAAATCTATACCTCATAGCACCAGCTATCAAAGTGATAGGATCTCCAACAATTGGCATCCAAGCTAAAAGTAACAAATACCCACCAAATCTATTAAAGTACTTTTTGTATTTTATTATCTTTGCAGATGAGATTTTTTGTTTCTCTTCCAAATATCTCTCACCTCTATTGCCTAGATAATAGTTTACAATAGAGCCTAAAGTGTTGCCAAGTGTTGCAGTCAACCAAAGTAAAAAATAGTGTTGATTGATACTCAAATCATAAATAAAAAGAGCCTCCGAGCCAAAAGGCAAAAGCGTAGCTGCACCAAAAGAGACTAAAAAAAGACTAAGATATATCATAGACTTTTAAAAATCACCTTGCCATCTTCAAACAGACCATACTGCTTTTGGCATACAAGTGATGGCAATGATATGTAGTTGCCTATTTGTCTAGCTTGATGGAAATGCCCTTCTATGATGAGTTCGACATCATTGTAATATCTTGATATGTTTGAAACCTTTTTTTCAAAATCTCTAAATTTATGACATATATTTTTGTTAGATAATTTTTGCATTCTACTATCTATGATAGATTTTTGCCAAGGCTTGAGTATGGTTAGAGTAGTTTTGTTTCTAAGCCATTTACAATACAGCTCATACCCAAATCCAACATCATACAAATCTCCGTGAGAGAGTGCTATACGAGTGTCTTTATACTTCATAAGAAGTGGCTGTTTATCTCTTGGAATAACTTTAATATTTGCAAATATAGGCTTGAGACAAAAATCGTGGTTACCCTCAAGATAGATTATCTCTATAGTTTGTGATAATTCGTTTAGCAAATCAATCAAATCTTGATTATATTTTTTAATATAATCATTATATCCAAACAACAAATCAAAAATATCACCCATCAAAATAAGCTGAGTTGTTTCGATTTTTGCTGTTTTGATATCATCAAGCAAAGATAGTAACTCTTTGCCGTGATTGGGATAGTGTGCATCAGCTATAAAGATAGCTTTATCTTGCAAATAACTCATGGCATATAGGTAATAGTAGGCAACCCTACACTCTCATCCAATCCACACATCAAATTGGCACATGCAACTGCTTGTGAACTAGCTCCACGAAGCAGATTATCAATAGCTGAGCTTACAAATAGCCCATTGCCATTTTTTTGAGCATATATATCACAAAAGTGCGTTCCTGCAACACTTTTGACATCTACTGGTTTATCTTTGATACGGATAAATGGATCATTTTTATAATGTTCTTTTAGGATTTCAAGTGGCTCTATATCCTCTTTTAATACTCCATACACGCTTACTAGCTCTCCCCTAGTAGCTGGGATTAGGTGTGGTACGAAGTTGACATTAAATGATTTGTTGTGGATTTTTTGGATTTTTTCTCTTATCTCTGGTGCATGGCGGTGCTTTAGTGGGTTGTATGCAAATATATTGTCATTGATAGTTACAAAATGTGTAGTTTCACTTAGCTTTTTACCAGCTCCACTTACTCCGGATTTGGCATCTACAAAAAGTGGTGCATTTTCATCCAAATAAGGGATAAATGGCAATATACCAAGCAGTGTAGCGGTAGGATAGCACCCAGGACCAGCTGCAAGATTGGTGTTTTTGAGTTCATCTTTGTAATACTCTATGAGTCCATATACAGCTTGATTTAGATGTTCTTTGTCTTCATGTTCACAGTAAGCACTCTCATAAGTATCAAGCTCCAATCTATAATCAGCTGAGAGATCAACTACCTTGATACCAGCATCTAACAAGCCTTTGGCAAATGACATAGATGTTTTGTGTGGTAGTGCCAAAAATACCAAATCACAATGCTCTTTGACCCCATCAACACTAGCACCTTGTACATCCATACTCACTACATCTTGTAAGCTAGGATGAAGCTTCTCTAGTTTGGTATCTCCACTTGTGGTTGCTACATAATTTAGCTTGAAATATGGATGCTCTATTAGCATCTTGACTAATTCAAGTCCAGTATATCCACTAACCCCTACAACACCAACATTTATCATAAATCAACCTTATAGCTCAATCTCTTTGTAAAATACCTCTTCGATATCATACGCTTTTTTACCACTTGGCAACATCAACTCTACTTCATCACCCTCTTCTTTACCAAGTAGTGCTTTTGCCATAGGAGAGTTAAATGATATAAGCCCTTTTTCTGGGTTGGATTCTTGAGAGCCTACTATGGTGTATTCTAACTCTTCACCACTATCTTGACAAGTCAAGCAGACACTTGAACCAAAACTAACTCTCTCGTGAGCTAGTTTACATGGATCTACAACTTGAGCTCTACCTATGATATCTGTCAACTCACTAATTCTAGCCTCCATAAGCCCTTGTTTCTCTTTGGCTGCATGGTACTCTGCATTTTCTTTCAAATCACCAAGCTCTCTAGCTTCATCTATCACTTTGGCAATCGCAGCTCTCTCTACACTCTTTAACTGCTCTAACTCTTGAGACAGTTTTTCATAAGTTGCTTGTAACATCGGCTCTTTTTGCACAATATATCCTTTAAATTTGTGGTTTTGATTTTATATTTATACTAAAGATGAGTATTTTTACCTTTTATATAATTCTATATTCTATCTAAGTAAACTACCATTTGATTATAAAGCCAATGGCTTTTGAGTTTCATCTCTAATAAGAGGTCAAATATTTGCTATCTATTTCATCTATATTAATGATATTATAGCAAATATTTTAAAAATTAGCAATCTTTTTTCCATAAGAGACATCGCCTACAGTTTCGACACAAAGTTTGCCCACCTTCGGCGGTCTCTTCGAGACATCGCCTACGGTTTCGACCCTACAAACGACAAACTATTGTCGTTTGTTTAACGGGTCTCACCAATAAATCACTACGCTTCGGCGGCCCCATCTAAGGGCTCGACGGCGGTTTGTTCCCATATAGATATCTATCCTTTTGCGGTATCTTTTATTCATTTTGTCTCTAACTGTATAGTAGCCTCTAAGTCCTGCTATTTTTACTTTGGTTCCATTTTTCATACCGTATCTGTATAACAAATCTCTTGAGACTGCTATAATTTTCATACCTGGGCGTATGTGGTTGTTCCAAGCTGCCAAAAATGGGGTTTTGTCTGTTTGTCCTCTATGAGAGGTGTATGCAGTAGCAGTTACTCTTAGGCGATGTTTGCCAAATTTTTTATACTTTCGCATCCTCTCTTTAGCTAAGCGTTTTAATCTTTCCTCTTCTTTGACTTTTTTCTTTAGTTGTGCTAATTTGTATGGTAGTGGGAGTTTGACCTTTTCACCAATTTTTAGTTTGTGATTTTTTTCAAATTTGTTAAATTTGACAATATCAGATACTTTTAAATCATAAGCTTTAGCTATAATATAAAGGTTTTCACCTCTTTTTACTTTGTGTGTAGCAATTGAGATAGCTTGGATTTTTTCTTGTGTGTATGGTAGAGTAATCTTTTGGTTTATTTTTATTGGTTTGTTTTTATCCATGCCATTTAGTTTAGCTAACTCTTTGGTCGATAATCCAAACATATAAGCAATATGGCTTAGTGTATCACCTTTTTTGACCTTGTAGTGTCCATATTGGCTTTTTTGTTTGGCTTTGATTATTTGGAGTGCTTGTTGGTATTTATGCTCTTTTAGTATGAGTTGCTGTTTATTATATCTAGCCTCTTCTTCTTTGATAATTTTAGATATCAAAGACTCTCTTTGCTGTTTGAGTTGCTTTGCTAGAGACATATAGTGGTTCAAATCCTCTTGAGAGACACTTGTTGTGATGCTTTGTTCTTCTCCTTGGTATCGTACCGGTTCATTGATTTTGATATACTTCTCTATCATATCAGCTATGGTCGATTTTTTGCCATTTTTTGGAGGAATAGGTTGCAATTTATCTGCTACAAGTTTGGTTTGGTCTTGGTATTTGACCTCTTTTACCCTTATGAAGTTGAACTGATAAGGGTTACAGCTATATATACCTGCTTGTATATCACGACAAGATTTATCAGTAGCTTTTGCACTAAGTAAACTCATACTTGATAGCAGTAGTGATATAGTAATTAACCCTTTTTTCATAACTATTGTCAAATTATAAGAAATTCAACATCTCCTTTTTGATATCTTCTTTCTCTACTACAACCGTATGGATGATTGGTTTGCTAAATAACTCTTTAATCATTGGTGGTACAGATACATTTGCACTGCTACTTACATATTCTAACGCTTCTAAATCATTTGGTATATCTTTGCCTAGTGATTTAGCTACTGTTGGAGAGAATTTAGTCCACTCAGCAGTAGAGTATATCACACAAGGCAAATCTTTATCTCTTAGAGTCTCATAAGCTTTGATACAAGTTGCAGTATGAGGATCCATAATATAGCCTTTGTGTGCATATTTGGCAATCTCAGCTTCACACAAGCTATCATCAGAATAACTAGCAATAAAATCTTCTTGGAGTGATGCTACCTCTTGAGATGTGAGTACAAATTTGTTATCGTTTGCCAAATCTTCCATCAACTCTTTGGTTCTTGATGCTCCAAACTTGTCATACATAATTCTTTCGATATTTGAGCTTTTTAGTATATCCATCGCAGGTGATTCAGTCTGGATAAGCTCTCTAGTGGTCAAATCATACTCACCTTTGTTTATCCAATCTGTTAGGATATTGTTGATATTGGAGCTTATCAAAATCTTCTCAACTGGCAATCCTGCTTTTTTGGCATAGTATCCACCTAGAGCATTACCAAAATTACCGCTTGGTACTGTTAGATATATCTTATCACCCATATTTATCTTGCCAATTCTGACTAATTCTAGGTATGCGTGTATATGATAAATAGTTTGGAAGATTATCCTACCGAAGTTGACTGAGTTAGCAGCTGAGAGTTTGATATCTCTTGAGTTTAATTCATCTTTGAAATCTTGTGAAGCTAGTAGTGATTTGAGTGTGTTTTGTGTATCATCAAAGTTACCTTTTACACCTATGACTTTGAGATTTGGTGCATCTTCTGTTACCATCTGCAATCTTTGTACATCTGATGTACCACCATCAGGATACAAACAAGCCACTTTGACATTTGGCTGATTTTTGAAAGTCTCAAGAGTCGCTGGACCTGTATCTCCACTAGTAGCAGCCATAATCAGATAGTTCTCACCTCTTTGTTGAGCCAAAGAGCTTAGGATATACCCAAATGGTTGCAAAGCCATATCTTTGAATGCTCTAGTTGGACCGTGATAAAGCTCACATACAAAACAGTCATCTTCTATACCTACTACTGGCACAGGATTTGTTGCATCATCAAATCTATCGTATCTATCAAGAGCTTGTTTGATAACACTATCATCTATATCTATATCAAATGCTTTCAATACATCAAAAGCCAACTCTTTATAGCTACTATCAAGATGGGCTTTCAAAAACTCCACTCCAAAATCAGGCAGTGATTCAGGTACATACAATCCACCATAACTTGCACTTGGACTCAAAATCGCTTCAGAAAATGCCACACTATTTGGCTTGATACCATCATTTCCTCTAGTCTCAATAAATCTCATATCTATCCTATATCTAATAATATTTTTGTAATTATATCCAAAGTATGATTACAACTCTATACAAGTACCCACACCAGAGCTTGTGAGTATCTCAAGAAGCAGTGAATGCTCTACTCTACCATCTATGATGTGAGCCTTTTTAACTCCACCTCTAAGTGCCTCGATACAAGCATCTACTTTTGGTACCATACCACCACTTATCGTACCATCATCTTTGAGTGCTTGGGTTTTGGTGATATCTAGGTTGGTAATTAGATTCATATCTTTATCTAGTACACCTGCTGTATCTGTCAAAAATAGCACCTTTCTAGCTTGGAGTGCTATAGCTATCTGACTAGCTGCCAAATCTGCATTGATATTAAATCCTGGATGTCCTATGGTAGAGCTACTAGCTATCGGTGCTATGACTGGCACAAACCCATCTTTGATGATATTATCTACTACTTTAGTATTGACATGTTCTATCACGCCTGTGTAGCCAAAGTTTTCAAAATCTTTGGCTCTAGCCTCTAGTAAATTGGCATCTTTTCCAGATATACCTATAGCTTTGCCTCCGTGGTTGTTTAGCAAAGATACTATCTCTTTGTTTATCTCACCACTTAGTACCATCTCAGCTATTCGCATCACCTCTTTGGTAGTGACTCTTTGTCCATTGACAAATTTCGTATCAACTCCCAAATCATTGAGCAGATTAGTAATAGCCTTGCCACCACCATGGATGATAACTGGCTTCATACCCACCAAATGCAAAAGCACTATATCTTGTGCAAAAGACTCTTTGAGCTGTGGAGATGTTTGAGCTGAACCACCATATTTAATGACTATCTTTTCATCGGCAAATTTTTTGATAAATGGTAACGCATCAAGTAGCGTCTTGACAACTTCTATTTTTGATTTCATAACTTTCCTTGGATATATTTATCTATCGATTCATATACACTGTTTCTAATCTCTAATTTTAGCTTCATAATAGATAGCGATAACTTAAAATCGCTCAATTTGACGGCATCTTTTTGTGTAACGAGTAAAGATGTGATATTTTTAGCCCCCATTAGTTCTTTAAGCACCTCTTCATCAAAGTATGCATGGTCTTCTAGTATATACCTATCTACTACACCTTTTGGCAGATACTTATCTAGTCGCTTTGGATTGGAGATAGCAGTAGTTAGCATCATAGATTGAGTCAAATCTTCACACTCCACTACTCTATGATAATCCACTCCCTCTTTTAGTACCAAATTGGCATATACTCTATCAAAATAAAACTCTCTAAATCCACCGCTTGGAAATGGCAGATAGTTTTTGATAACAGGTGGCTCTAAAAGTATATCATATTTTTTGATATCAACTTTATTGAACCCATCATCTAGTATGATGAGTTTTGCTTTCATATCTTTGGCTTGTTTTATAGCTATGGCTCTATTTTCACTTACTATGACTGTAGCTTGGGTTGATTGTGCCATAAGCATAGCTTCATCACCGCTTGTTTTGACATCACACTCTATCTTGCCATATCGGCTAACTACTACCAAACCACTAGATTCTCTACCATATCCTCGAGAGATAATCGCTACATCTTCATATCTGTTTGCTAGCTCTATGACAAATGGAGTCTTGCCACTACCTCCTACTATGAGATTGCCTACACTAACTATCGGTATGTCATAATCTTTGGGCTTGGCTAGTACCCTACGAAGCCACATCAAACTACCATAAAGCAGTGATATAGGCAAAAGCAAAAAAGCTACTATCCAATGGTACCATTTTGGCTCAAAAAACAGCTCTTCAAAAAACTTTTTCATTCACACTCTTTGGCACCCAATTTCTTAATCTCATCACAGCTAAATCCAGCCTCTTTTCTAGCTTGGACATTGATGTGAGGGCGGTGCTTATCTAGCAAATCATACTTTTGGAGTATATCAAAATATATATCTTTACTAAATCCATTTTGCTCACACAGATATCTAAACCACTTATCACCCTTTTGGACATGCACTATCTCTTCATCGTAAATAATATCAAGTGCGTCAAGCAGTGCTTTTATGTGTGGGTTTTTGCGTTTGTTATCTAGCTTTTTGGCTATCTGTGGATTGACATCAAGCCCCCCTGCTTCGTAGTATCTAGGCACTATCGCCATCCTATCAAGTACGCTACTAGCTGTATGCATAGAGACATCAAACAACCCACTATGCACTACAAAATCCCCATACTTGTATCCTAAATCTTCTAGCATACTATGAAGCATCCTAAAGTGTCTGACTTCATCATCAGCTACCTCTAGCCAATCAATCTTGAAGCTTTGTGGCATATCATAGAAGCGATAAACTGCATCCAAAGCCAAATCGATAGCTGAGTACTCTATATGCGTGATAGCATGAAGCAAAGTACCAAGCCCCTCAATGGAATCAAAATCTTTTCTAGCTGGTAACTCTCTAGGAGTTACGATAGTACATCTTTGAGCGTATGATGGCTTGTCAAATACAACAGGTTTAAACCCCTCCTTTTTGGTTATAACCTCATTTTGGTTACAATACGCCAAAGCTTGTTGTACTATCTGCTCTTTGGTATCTATATCATCAGTAGTTAGTGCTTTGAGTAATTCATTATAAAAATCCATAAAGGAATTATACCATGCAAATCCAAATCCAACCTATGGGCACATACCAAACCAACTGCTACATACTCACTATAGACAACAAAGACTTCATCATAGACCCCGGAGTAGATGCCACTAGTTGGGTACTAAACCATACCAAAAATCCAGTGGCTATCCTAAATACACACGGACATTTTGACCATGTATGGAGCAATGCTGAGCTAAAACAGAAACTAAACATCCCTATATACTGCCCAAAAGATGATGCCTTTATGCTAGAAAATGACCCATTTGCTCAAGGTACACCATCAAGCAAAGCTGATTATCTAGTAGATGGAGATGAAGAGCTAGTATTTGACAATATCAAGATAAAATACCGCCATTTTGCTGGTCACACTCCAGGGTGTAGCATCATAGAGTATGGTGATGTATGGTTTAGCGGAGACTTTTTGTTTCAACAAAGCATTGGCAGATGGGATTTTCCATACTCAAGTGCCAAAGATATGATACAAAGCCTAAAAAAAGCCATGCAAATCAAACAAAACTACACCATCTACCCCGGACACGGCAACCCAACTACCCTAGCTGATGAACAAAGAGTCATACCATTTTGGATAGAACAAGTATCTAGTACATCTTGATACAAAATTATCTTTATCGCTTTATCAACTACCCCACCATAAAGGGCGTGGGAGTTGGATTGAGTTAGTGTCATAGTTTTCATATAGTAATTATGATAGAATTTTATTTGCTGGTTTGGTTTTATAAGATTAAAATCTGAAGTGTGGCTCCGGCACCAGGATTCGAACCTGGGACCAAATGATTAACAGTCATCTACTCTACCGCTGAGCTATGCCGGAACAAAATAAAAGAGGTTACAAACAAGAAATGGCTCCGGCACCAGGATTCGAACCTGGGACCAAATGATTAACAGTCATCTACTCTACCGCTGAGCTATGCCGGAACATCTAAATTTGTGAGTGGGATTATATATAAATTTTCTTTATTTGTCAAGAGTTTTTTAGCTATTTTTATAAAAAATTATCCCATTTGTATTGATTTTTGTGATTTTGCCATCTTTTAGCATTTTTTCAAATAGTTTTTGGCTATCTTTATCCAAGAGTGCTGCTATATCTTCACTACTTAGTGGTCGTTTGTTTAGTGTAGCTATAATCTTATCTTGAGTAAATTTTGAAGGTGTGATATTTTGTTTGTGGCGGTGTGCTATGTAGATATTTAGCTTACTATCAAACTGTAAACTAATCTCATATAGTTCTTGGTAACTAAGAGGTTTGACATCATATGCTGGTGGTCTATCTATAGTGCTTATATCTATGCGGTGAGGTCTTAGCTGCAATAAAAACTCATTGAGTGCTTTTATCTCATCTATTTTGTCATTGATGTTTTTGACAAACAGTATCTCTATAACTAGCGTACCACTATACTTTTGGGCAAAATTTAACATTCCTTTTTTGATATCTTCTATATCTACACTTGTATGGTTTCTATCAAGCCTCTTCATACACTTAGCAGTTGCACAATCTAAAGACAGCTTTACTTCATCAAACTCTAAAAGTGCCTTTTGGATTTTAGCATCATTGATAGTAGAACCATTAGATAGTATGAGAGTTTTGATATCACCTTTGATTAGATTTATCTTTGATATAAGCTCATTTAAGTACGGATAGAGTGTTGGCTCTCCATTGGCTGTGATAGTAAGTACATCTATATCTTTGTGTTGCATCAAAGCTTCTTTGATTTGAGATATCACCACATCTACTGCTACTACCTCTTCTTGGGACACTATAGTCTTACTAGCAGCCAATTCACAATAAAGACAATCAAAATTGCACTGCTTCTTACTTGGACTCAAATCCACCCCCAATGATTTACCAAAACGACGAGATATGATAGGTCCGAAGATAACATTCATTTTGAAATCCTATTTAAGTGTTCAGTGTGTAGCGTGTAGCATTCAGTTTGACTAAGCATAGTTTTTCTTTAAAGCATTAAGCATTTTAAGGAGTTCATTGGCTTCTTTGAACCATGCCATCCATACTCTTTTTTCAATATAATCGATTTCAATCCCTATATATATCTGAGTTATCAACTCTGCCGTTGAACCTTGAGCAACATTAATAAAACGATTTTTTTCTTTAACAGAATCCTTTTCCATTCCTTCTGCTATATTACTACCTATTGAGAGAGAACTTCTTGTGATCTGATCTTTAAAACCATAATCTTTACACATTGCAAAATTTTTATAAATATTTACAGATAAACGACAAGCCCGTTTCCATACATCTAACCGTTCACATCTCATCTATATTCCTTCTAAACGCTAATAGCTAAACGCTGAACACTAGAGATTTCAGCCTTTGGCTGAAACTCTTTGACACTCACTCACAAAGTGTTTTGCATTTTCTACTGGTACATCTGGTAGTATTCCGTGTCCTAGGTTAAAGATATGTCTTTTGCCTTGCATAATCTCTTGGATGGCTTCTACACATTGGGTAGTGGCTTCTTTGTCATACAATCTACATGGCTCCATATTGCCTTGTAGTACATACTTATCTCCAAGCTTCTCTTTTGCCATTGCCATAGGTGTACCCCAATCTATACCCATCACATCAAAGTTTCCATATACTAAATCTTGTTCTATAAATGAAGCCACCCCTTTTGGGAACATAATGATAGGTGTGTTTGGATATTTGGACTTGATATAATCAGCAATTTGTACCATATACTGCCAACTAAACTCATCATATTTGCTAGGCTCAATAGCAGCTGCCCAACTATCAAAGATTTGTACTACATCTACACCAGCTTCTATTTGTGCTTCAAGGTAGTACTTGACTACATCTGTCACTTTTTGCAATATATTATGAAGTAACTGTGGATTTGTGTACATCATCTTTTTGCAGATATTGTATGTCTTGGTACCTTGCCCCTCTATCATATAAGTAGCCAAAGTCCAAGGAGCTCCAGTAAATCCAATGAGAGCTTTATTATCACCTCTGCTATCTAGTTGCTCTCTTAGAAGTTTAATCGTATCATACACATAAGTTAGCTTACTAGCAGCCTCTTTACCACCTATGAGTCTATCTAAATCTTCTTGGGTTTCTATAGGGTCTGCAAATTTTGGACCCTCACCCTTGACAAATGACAAATCCATACCCATCTCATCTGGGATTACCAAGATATCAGAAAAGAGTATAGCCGCATCAACGCCAACTATATCTAGTGGCTGGATAGTCACCTCAGCAGCCTTTTTGGGGTCATGACACAAATCCAAAAAGCTTCCAGCTTCAGCTCTAACTGCCATATATTCAGGAAGGTATCTTCCAGCTTGTCTCATCATCCATACAGGTGTGTATGGTGTCTCTTTACCTAAACAGGCATCTACAAAAATCTTACTCATTAGTGACTATCTCCCTTGTGCATAAAATAAAACGCTAGTGCCAAACCTAAAATAGCCAATGAAAGATACAGCATCTCAAGTCCGCCTGTAAATGTTGTATTCATAGCTCTTTTGAAAAATCCTACGATTAGTACCATAACTATAACTTTGGCTAGTTTGTCTTTTAACTCATCTAGTGAGTGAATCTCCAAAATCTTTGATGCTGCTGAGTGTTTGGCTACATCTATTTGGGAGATAAAAAGCTCATACAATCCAAACCCAAAGATAAATAGTACTATAGCTATCAGGTACAAATCCACTGCACCAATCAAATCTGCTACTATCAACTCATGAAAATTTGCCAAATGTTCTGAGTGTCCAAAGTAGTTGTTAAACACCATCCCTGCCACATGCCACACATCAACACTAGCTACAACAAATAGTGCGATACCACCTATCATACTAAAAATTACAGCCAAAAGTACAAAAAACCTAGTATTCCAAAGCAGATTTTCAAAAATTCTCTCTATCAAACTAGTATGTGCCATATCCATAGCTAGATGCTCGGCATCTGTATGCTCTTCTTTCATTATATATTTTCCTCTAATTTTATCCATTTTTGTGCGATTCTAACTGCATTTGTAGCAGCACCTACTCTAACCTGATCAGCCACACCCCACAAATGAAGTATATTGTTTGCATACAAATCTTTTCTGATTCTTCCTACATATGTCTCATCTGTATCTGTTGAGATTATTGGCATTGGGTATTTTGCGTTTTGCAAATCATCTATAACAACTACATGTTCAAAATCTGCCAAAGCTTCTCTTGCCTCATTGACATCTACATCTACATCATCTTCAAAAGTGATAGTGATAGACTCAGAGTGAGATCTAAGTACTGGTACTCTTACACAAGTAGCACTCACTGCAAAATCGCTATGCATAATCTTGTTGGTTTCATTTACCATTTTCATCTCTTCTTTTGTATATCCATTTGGTTGCGGTTTGTCTATGTGCGGGATGACATTAAGTGCTATTTGGTGTGCAAATGCTTCAACTTTGGCTTCATCAAGAGTAAAATTAAAAAACGCTTGCATCTGCATTACCAACTCTTCCATACCCTTTTTACCAGCTCCACTTGTAGCTTGATATGTGCTTACATCTACTCTTTTGATACCATACAAATCATGCAAAGGCTTAAGAAGCTGTACCATCTGTATGGTTGAACAGTTTGGATTTGCTATGATACCTCTTTTTTGCCACAGTTCTATATCTTCAGGATTAACCTCAGGCACTACCAATGGTACATCATCATCCATTCTAAAGTGGCTTGTATTATCAATCACTACTGCACCAGCTTCTACTGCATACTGTGCAAACTTGGCAGATATAGAACCACCTGCTGAGAAAAATGCGATATCTATATCTCTACCTTCAAATACATCTTCTGTAAGCTCTTCTATTTTATACTTTTTGCCTTGACACTCTATCTCATCACCTACACTTCTTGCACTAGCTAGTGGCAAGATATCGTTTATAGGAAACTCTTGCTCTTCTAGCACTCTAAATATCTCTTCACCAACTGCTCCACTTGCTCCAACTACTGCTATATTATACTTTTTCATTATACCAATCCTAATGTATCATTATTGTTTTCTTCATTATCGATTTCTTCTTGATCCTCTTTTGGACACTTTGCCATAGATACTACTTTATCTTTTTTATCTACAGATACTACTTTGACTCCAGATGTATTTCTTCCAGCTTTTCTGATTTGATTCATATCAACTCTTATCATCTTACCAATACTTGTTAAACACATCAAGTCTTTATCATCTTCAACCTTGACAACGCCTACTACATCACCTGTTTTATTTGTAAGCTTCATAGAGATCACACCCTTACCTGCACGGTTTTGTTCTCTATATTCACTAGCTGTTGTTCGCTTACCAAGACCTTTTTCTGAGAGCATTAGTATCTCTTCTTCTTCATCATTGATAGTAGTTGCTCCACACACATAATCGCCATCTATTTTAAACTTGATAGCTGTAACACCACGAGATACTCTACCTATCTCTCTAGCATCTTCTACTTTAAATCTGATACATAGCCCTTTTTTGGTCGCTACGAATAGCCATCTAGTATCACTATCAACTATCTTCGTCTCTACCACTTCATCATCTTCATCTAGGTTGATAGCTCTTACACCAGTTGTGCGGATGTTTGAGTATTCAGATAGATTTGTTCTTTTTACAATTCCATTTTTGGTAAAGAATACCAAACTTTTTGACTCATCAAAGTCTGTTGTAGGGATGATTGCCATAATCTTTTCATCTTTTTGTAGGTTAATAAGATTGACTACTGCTTTACCTTTGGCTGTTCTTGAGCCTTCTGGTATGCGATAAACTTTGAGCCAATACAACTGTCCACGATCTGTGATAAACATAAGTGTATCGTGAGTATTGGATGTAAAGAAACTCTCGATAAAGTCATCATCATAAGTTGTAACAGCAGTTTTTCCTTTACCTCCACGATGCTGTTTCTCATACATCTTGAGTGGTACTCTTTTGATATATCCACGGTGAGTTATAGTTACAACCATAGGCTCATTTGGGATTAAGTCTTCTATATCTATATCGTCATAATCATCAACTATCTCTGTTCTTCTAGGTGTTGAGTATTTCTCTTTGATTTCAAGCAGTTCATCTCTGATTATTTCGTTGATTTTCTCTTCTGACTTTAGTATGCCCTCTAGCTTAGCTATGAGTTCTTTTAGCTGAGCTAACTCTGTCTCAATCTTTTCAATCTCAAGACCTGTCAATCTTCTAAGTCTCATCTCCAAGATAGCTTTTGCTTGGATTTCAGATAGACTAAATCTATCCATCAAGCTTAGCCTTGCTTCTTCATCATCACTACTTGCACGAATGATTTTTATAACCTCATCTATATTATCAACTGCTATTTTGAGACCCTCAAGTATATGAGCTCTAGCTCTAGCTTTTTCTAGTTCAAATATAGTTCGTCTGATGACTATGGTTTTTCTGTGGTTCAAGAAAAGATCAAAAAGTTCAAGTAGATTAAATACTTTTGGCTCTTTGTTGTTGATAGCCAACATTATGATACCAAATGTAACTTGCATCTGAGTAGATTTAAATAAGTTATTTAGCACTATCTCACTCATAGCATCGCGTTTAAGCTCAATAACCATTCTGATACCTTCACGGTCAGACTCATCTCTAATCTCACTGATACCCTCAATCTGCTTATCTCTTACAAGTTGTGCTATATTTTCAATAAGCTTTGCTTTATTTACTTGATAAGGTAACTCATCTACTATAATAATCTCTTTGTTACCCTTTTGCTCTATATGAGTTTTGGCTCTAACCTTAATACGACCTCTACCTGTTGTATATGCATCATTTATCCCTTTGCGACCAAAGATAATCCCACCAGTTGGGAAATCTGGACCTTGGACAAACTTCATCATATCTTCAATGGTGCTATCACTGTTGTCTATACGATACACAAGTGCATCTATAAGCTCATCAAGTCTATGTGGTGGTATATTGGTTGCCATACCTACTGCAATACCACTTGAGCCGTTGAGTAGCAAGTTTGGGATACGACTAGGCAATACATCTGGTTCACTCATACTATCATCATAGTTTGGCACAAAATCAACTGTATCTTTGTCTATATCGCTTAGCAACTCTTCAGCTAATTTTGTCATCCTAGCTTCTGTATATCTCATAGCAGCTGCATTATCACCATCGATTGAACCAAAGTTACCTTGACCATCGATTAATGGCATCTGCATAGAAAAATCTTGTGCCATTCTGACAAGTGCATCATACACTGCTGTATCACCGTGTGGGTGGTACTTACCTATAACATCCCCGACAATACGAGCAGATTTTTTATATGGAGCTCTATGAGATAGATTTAGATTGTCCATAGCATAGAGTATCCTTCTATGCACGGGCTTTAGACCATCTCTAGCATCAGGCAATGCCCTACCTATAATTACACTCATTGAGTAATCTAAGTAACTACCCTTGATACTATCTTCTATCAATACCTCTTCGGTATTGTTCTCATCAAACAAATCAGCCATTTTTTTCCTTTGTGAAAAATATGATAGATTTTATCCAAAAAAGCAGTAAAAACGGCTTATTTTTGATTTTGAAGCCGTTTATGAAGAGATTTTTGAAAAAGTATAGTTTTTGGTTAACATAATATTATACTGATATGCGTAGGATTTTGATTTACAAAATGATATTAATCATTATTTGTTATAATCTCTTATAATTAGTCCAAAAGGTAATATATGGAAGCCACTTATGATATAAATATCACAAAAATTGTCAACAATAAACGCTTTAACAAAGATGATATAGTAATAAGAGAGATTAAACTTCAGATAGATATAAATGATAAAGAGAGCTTAGAGATAATGGCTACTCCTACAGATCAAAAAGTACTTGTAGTAGGATATCTAAAAAGTGAAAATATCATAGATAGTATAGATGATATCAAACATATCGACATCATAGATGATGGTACCAAAATAAAAATCAAAGCCAATATAGATGAAGATAACTTACAAAAACTCAATAGCGAAGGTATCATAACAAGTGGTTGTGGATATGGCAAGAGTGCCAACATAGACCCCAACGAGATAGAAGCCAAAATCATCACTAGCAATTATTCAATCTCATCTGAGTTATTGATAAACCAAATGCAACAGTTTTATAAACAGTGTCCACTATATGAACAAACTGGATGTGTACATACTGCCAAACTCTATGTAGATGATACTACATCTTTTATAGCTGAAGATATAGCACAGCACAACACAATAGACAAGGCTATAGGTAAAGCCATGCTAAATAACACTGATATCTCTAAGTCATTTTTGATGGTCAGTGGCAGACTTAGTGCTGAAATGGTTGCCAAAGCTGTAATGCACCAGATACCCATCATAGCCTCTCGTACAGCACCTACTTGCCTAGGCATACAGATAGCCAAAAAATTTGGCATCACCCTCATAGGATTTGTTAGAAATCAAAATATGAATATATACCAAAACCCTCAAAGGATACTATAATGATAAACAAAATATTTTTATCGATTTTGATGATAATCACTTTAGGATATGCTAAAGATGATATTATCATATTTCACGCTGGAAGTTTGAGCATACCTTTTGCACAGATAGAAAAAGCCTTTGAGTCCAAATACCCAAACTTTGATATCAAAAGAGAAGCTAGTGGGAGCAGACTAGCTGCTAGAAAAGTATCTGATATCAAAAGAGATGC
>Ga0256913_10000312_pt1 | contig 24532 bp, 18 predicted proteins | sample Axial_MatmetaG_FD_185970 | JGI IMG/M metagenome (GOLD analysis project Ga0256913, IMG submission 185970) | Deep-sea worm associated microbial mat communities from Axial Seamount, Juan de Fuca Ridge, Pacific Ocean - Axial_Mat | ecosystem: Environmental > Aquatic > Marine > Oceanic > Microbial... | reverse complement strand
GCAATTTTCGATTTAGTAACCCTTGACTCAGCATTGTTGAGGTTAATCATGTTGGGGATAATCCGGATTCGTGCCATCAGGTCGCCTTTTTTAATTTCGTCACCTTCCTCCACGAAAAGCTCATCGATGATTCCCGAAACCTGCGGTTTAATCTCAATCTCTTTTCGTGGAACTACCGAACCGGTAGCTACTGTTTTATTAACGATGGTTGTAGTGATGGGACTTTGGGTTTCGTAAACCACCGGCTCCTCCTTCGATTTATTCCAAAGAAAATACATGACATATCCAAAGCCTCCTAACAAGACTATTATTCCCAGAATTTTAAAAAATGTTTTCATTTATCTATAGTTTTTTACTGTTACGTGTATTTTATGTTTTGTCATGATTTCTTCTTGCTTCGCGAAAAAAATCCTGCCAAAACAGTCATTACTTTTTTTCTATTCATCTCTTAACGCTTCTACCGGTTTAATTTTAATGGCTCTGTACGCGGGAATCATTCCTGCAAATGCACCCGAGAGAATCAAAATTGTTAAAGCTGATATGGCCGTTTGAAAATCAATCTCAGGATGCAGGAACATATCTGCTTCCACATTATTGCTTACCATTAAAAAATCGATTCCTGTTAAGATGGCCACACCTATTGTCAATCCGATAATCCCTGCAATGGCAGTGAGAAAAATAGATTCAAGAATAATCTGAATCACAATTTCAGAAGGGGTTGCACCCAGTGCACGTTTCACGCCAATCTCTTTGGTTCGCTCCTTCACGATGATCAGCATGATGTTAGAAACCCCGATGGCACCCGCCAGCAGCGTTCCGGTTCCCACCACCCAAATAAGCCAGTCGATACCGTTGAACAAACCCTTCATCTTATTGAACTCTTTTTCCACGTTGAAATGGCCAATAGCACGGTCATCTTCAGGATTAATTTTATGCTTCTTCTTCAACACTTTTATCATCTTCTCCTCGGCCACCGAAGCCGGAGTATTATCTTTAGAAGTAACGGCAAACCACATTACAATGTCGCCGTAGTTGAATGTTTTTTGCATGGAAGTAAAGGGAAGAAAAATGCTGTTTTCATCCTTTTCTGCCTCTCCTCCTTTTCGCCGTGACTTAATAATTCCAACCACTTTAAAATAGACTCCCTGAATCCGTATATATTCTCCGATTGGATTCTCTTCTGATTTAAAAAGAATATCCCCCACCGACGAACCAATGACCGCAATCTTTCGTTCCTCCTTCAAATCGTTGTTATTTAAAAAACGGCCGGCCACAATGGTGTATGGATTTATTTTAATGAAATCGGGATAATCGCCGTAAATATTAAAAGCGCCTGTTTCCTTTCCGCGCACCACATTGCTGGCACCACGATGGCCGCCGGCCTGTAATCGGGGAGCAAGTACTCCAATTTCAGGAACATTGTCTTTTACATACTGAATATCACTATTACGGAAATTGAACCTTCGCCCACGGTTGAATCCTTTGTAAGGCATGGAAGTTCGTTGGGTCCACATAAAAAAGCTGTTGGTGGCAAAATCGCCGAAGTCATCCAAAACGCCATTTTTCAAACCCCTGCCCGAACCCATCATTACCGTCAGCATAAAAATTCCCCAGAATACCCCGAATGCGGTAAAAAAGGTTCGCACTTTATTCTTTTTCAGCGAACTGAAAATTTCCTGCCAGTTATCAATGTCAAAAACGCGTAATCTCATATTCTTTAATCCGGTTAACCGGAGCTTATTCTGATCTTAATGCTTCAACAGGCTGAACCGATGAAGCTTTTCGGGCAGGAATAAATCCTGCGATGGCACCTGCAATAATTAATATTCCCGTAGCCATCAATGCCACATTGATATCGGCTTCGGGGTTTTGAAAAAAATCGGTGGGTGGCATATTCTGACTAACCAGCTCAAGCAATCCAACGCCGGCAGCTAGTCCGATATAACCTGCCAGACTTGTTATTACAATCGATTCGAGTAAAACAAGACTGATAATTGAAAACGGAGTAGCTCCCAATGCTTTACGGATTCCAATCTCTTTGGTTCTTTCTTTCACCACAATCATCATGATGTTGCTTACCCCCACAATTCCTGCAATGATAGTTCCTATTCCAACAATCCAGATAAAAATATTGATGCCTGTAAAAAGACTCATAATCTTTTTGTATTGTTCCAGATTATTCCTAATCCAAACAGCCCTTTTATCTTTAGGGTCAAAATGATGAATACCTGAAAGTTGCTGACGAAGTTTATAGGTAATTTGATTGGTCTCTTCCAGTGAGGCATCGCTAGTAGTAAACATGAATTGATTGACTCGATCGCCTCCCTTAAAAATGCGTTGAGCCGTGGTGATGGGCAGGTAGATAATCCTCATTTCCGACTCACCCCCTTTATCTTTAAATACTCCCACAACCTTAAACGGAATTGCATCAATGTTGATGTACTTGTTAACAGGGTCTTTTCCTTTAAAAAGATCCTCTGAAACCAGCTTCCCGATAACGGCAACTTTTCTGAATTTATCCAAATCCATTTGATTGATATAGCGGCCTTCGGTAACATTGGTATTTTCAAGCTGTTTGTGTCCTGGATGGACGCTTCGAATACTGTAGCTTCCGTAATTATTCTTGTAAGATATATTTTTGGCACTTACATAAACTCTTCCTGAGATATTATCGATTTTATTAAAACTGTTTTTGGTTCTTTTTATATCGGTATTGGTAAACTCGATGCGCCTGCCGGGTTTATAGCCCTTATAAGCTATGGAGGTTTGTCGGGGATAAACCCATATGCTGTTAACAGCATCATCAGCAAATTGCTCCTCAACACCATTCTTCAATCCCTGACCCGAACCCAGCAGAATAATCAGCATAAAAATACCCCACGCCACGCTGAATCCTGTTAAAAAGGTTCGCAGCTTATTTTTGCTGATGGTGCTGATTATTTCCTGCCATTTATCCCAATCCATAGTCTATCTCTCTTCTGCAATCAGGCTTTCGAAGACCTTCTGTTTTTGTTCTGAGTCGTTTACATCATTCTCAACCAATCCGTCCTTAAGGTGAATAATCCGGCTGGTTTGTTCAGCAATATCATGTTCGTGGGTAACCACAATCATGGTTATTCCATCTTTGTTAATCTCTTTAAGCAGATTCATTACTTCTTGTGAAGTTTTTGAATCGAGGGCACCTGTTGGTTCGTCGGCAAGGATTACCTTTGGTTTCGAAATCAAAGCCCTGGCAATGGCCAGCCGCTGTTTTTGTCCGCCTGAAAGTTCCGACGGCAGATGGGTAGCCCACTCTCTCAAGCCCATTTTATCAAGGTACTCCATGGCCAGTTTGTTTCTTTTCTTACGTCCTACTTTTTGATAATATAGCGGTAATGCCACGTTTTCCATAGCATTTTTAAAACTAATCAGGTTAAACGACTGGAAAATAAAACCCAGCATATGGTTCCGGTAATAAGCTGCTTTGCGTTCGTTAAGATTAGCCATCAATTTTCCGGCAAGGTGATATTCTCCCTTGTCATAATTATCAAGGATGCCAAGGATATTTAACAGGGTAGATTTTCCCGAACCTGAAGAGCCCATAATGGAAACCATTTCGCCTTCCTGAACATGTAGGTCGATTCCTTTTAAAACATGCAGCGAACCGGTTTTCCCAATGCGGTAGCTTTTATGAATATTATTAAGATTAATCATATGCTATGATAGACGAGTGAAGGGTAGGAATGTTACAGGAGAAGGGGAATAAAGTAGAGATATTGCAACAAAAGCAGATGGTGGGCTTATGGCATAAAAATATAGATTGTTAAAAAAAAGAAGAGGCTGTAAAGAAAAGTTAAAAATAGTGTCATTCAAATCGATATAATAAATACCTGTCACACTTCGACTACGCTCAGTGTGACAATGCTCAGTGTGACAACTACAGTATTATTAGTTTTTTACAGCCTCTTCTGAATAGTAGTTAATCTTTTTTATGTCTTCTTCTTGCTTTTTGGCGAAGGTAGAGGTAACTCTGTTGAATTTCGTCGTCAGGAGTATTGGGGTCTTCTTCCAGTACTAAAGCTTTGTATTCGGAATAGGACATGGTTTCAATTTTGTCTAGCAGGTCATCCATGTCTTCATCATCCTGTGTTGCCTTTTCAATCTCTTCATCAGTAATTTGTGGAAGCATATCTTTTGCGCTTACAATTTCAAGCTCAAAACCTTCAGGAACTTCAAAATACTTAACAGGTACATTTACATCGGTTTTGATGTCGGTGGCTGTTTCGATGGTTTTTTTACCACCAACCTTTTCTTCTGCTTTTAGCGTGATTCCTTTCCAAAGCCACAATTTTTGTTTGCCTTTTTTCCAGACGGCGCAATCTTTGCCTTCGATGGTTTCGTTACCGATTATTTCATAACCCATTTTAATCAGCATCTTTTCGCCGGTTTTTTGCCAGTCACGATTCGGGTCGGCTAAAAGATAGGCCATAGGATTGTGCATTTGAACTGCCGATTTGTTTTCGTAGTCGATGGAAATCATATCGGCACCAATCAACATCACGGTAGTTTTTTCCACTTTATTCCGTTTCTTTTTTATGGTTTTATATTCGGCAAGCTTATAGCCACCCATATCCATGTAAACAATTTTTTCGCCTTCTTCAGAACCCTCCAGTTTATAGGTTACGATAGCTGATTCAAATGGATATTTTTTGTAATCTGCCGGATCTTTTGAGGCTACACCCTCTTCGTACCCTTCAGCAAATTCCTGATATTTTTTTAAACCGAAAACAGCATATTCTTCTCCTTTTTCCTCTGCTTCTTCGGCTTTATCAAGAGCAGGATCGGCAGCGTCAGTTGCTTTGTTTAATCCTTTGTCAGCCTGTTCTATTCCTTTTTCTTCTGCCTTGTCAAGTCCTTTTTCAGCATGTTTCATGCCTTCCTTTTTGTACTTGGCTTTGTACTTGTTTTTAATTCTTCTTTCTATTCCAAATTGTGAATATCCACTGAAAGGAATCATAAATCCTAAAACCAGTAAAAGTAAAATTGCTTTTTTCATATTCTTAATTTTTTAATAAATTATGTTAATTAATTCTTTTATTCATAAATAAGTAAAGTCCCAATTCTTTATTAATGTTTCAACAAAAAGGGATTAGCAAAAATAAGATAATCTTTATAAGAAAAATACTCATATTTGTTTACTTTTGAAAATTATCAAACCCATCAATTATGAAAAAAACACTTTTCATTGTACTTATTGTCCTTATTCTTGGTGTAGGATATGGCGCTAAATATCTATTGGACAGGGCACCTATTTTCACAGGATTTTCGGCAAAGATGGTTGGTTCATGGGTTTTTATGACGGATAGAACGCAGGCTGATGTTGAAGATAATGAACTGAATAGTTTTTTTCTGGGTTTGTCGAAAAATGTGGTTAATCAAAGTGATAAATCGGTAGAAGGTAGTTTTATGGGTACAGCCAAACAAAAAGCGATTTATCGTCAGGGGTTGGGTTGTACACTGCTTGCCGACGGAGATGAAGCAGAAGTGAGAAAACAAAAATTAGTTCAGAAGATATTACCGGAGAACCCCGATACCATTGGCTGGCCTACCGGAGAAGTGTTACCCGACGGGAGTTCGGTAAAGGTCGATAAAAAGAAGCTGAATGCTGCCATCGACAGTGCTTTGAGTTGGGGAAACACAAGGGCTGTCATGGTTTGTTACGATACCACCTTTGTGTTTGAAAAGTATGCCGACGGCTTTAACAAAAATACTCGTTTGCTGGGCTGGTCGATGAGTAAGAGTGTTACAGGAACCATGGTTGGTGTTTTGGCAATGCAGGGTAAGCTGGATGTTAATGCGCCTGCACCTGTTGAGGAGTGGAAAAACGATAAAAGAAAAAACATTACCCTTAATAATCTTATGCAAATGAGTAGTGGCCTGGAATGGGTGGAGGATTATACCGACATTTCGGATGCTACAATTATGCTTTACGAAAAAGGAGATATGGGAGGATTTGCCTTGAATAAACCGGCAAAGTATGCACCTGATTCGGTTTGGTATTACTCTTCGGGAACTTCCAATATTATTTCGTTGATTATTCGCAGGCAGTTTGAAAATGATCAGGATTACTGGAAATTTCCCCGGGAGACTATTTTTAATAAAACAGGGATGAGGAGCGTGGTTTTCGAAACCGATGCTTCGGGAACATTTGTAGGTTCATCCTATATCTTTGCCACAGCTCGCGACTGGGCACGTTACGGACTACTCTATTTACGTGATGGAATTTGGAATGGCGAACGTATTTTACCGGAGGGCTGGGTTGATTATACTGTTACTCCTGCCCGGGATTCAAAAGGAGAGTATGGTGCTCAGTTTTGGTTGCAGCCTAAGGAGCTGCCAGATGCCCCAAAGGATGCCTATTTTTGTGATGGCTATCACGGGCAGCGGGTATATATTATTCCTTCAAAAAATATTGTGATTGTTCGCTTTGGGCTGAATGGCCATGGCGAATTTGATTATAACAGATTTGTAACTTCGGTATTGGATGCATTTGAATAGATTATTTGTTCGGTTTTTGATTGTCGGGTTGACTTTTTTATTGGTTTCGTGTGAGAGCAAGCAGAAGCCGTCGACCAATGGTTCTTTTAAAAAATGGCAAACCGGAAAATTGTATACCGATATTAAAGTTCAAAGCGACCCGACATTATCTTATGCCCTCTATCTTCCTAAACTTTATAATGAAAACAGAGAGAACCTGATTTTTTTTGTTTTTGATGCACATGCCAGAGGAGTGCTGCCGGTGGAGAAATATCAATTGTTGGCTGAAAAGTACAACCTGATTATTGCAGCTTCCAATAATTCTGAAAACGGGCAGAGTGCTCAGGAACGAAACAGAATCATTACCGGTTTTATGGGTGATGTGGAAAAACAGTTTCACATTGATAAAAAAAGGATTTACACTGCCGGATTTTCGGGAGGTGCACGTATTGCAACGTTGGTGGCTTTATACAACAGTAATGTTGCGGGAGTAATTGGATGCTCTGCCGGTTTCCCACAGGTTCAGAATCCGGTTAACAAAAGCTTTACCTGGGTGGGGGTAGTGGGAAACCGCGACTTCAATTACCTGGAGTTAAAAAATTTGAACAGGCAGTTGAAAGCCAATCGCTGGAAAAGTCATCTGTTGATTTTTGCTGGAAAACATGAATGGCCCCCTGTGGAGGTAATGGATGAGGCAATTCAGGTTCTTTTGGAAAAGAAAAACGGTTTGGCAAGATTTGAAGTAGAGGATAAACCGGAAAACCGGAAATTCGAAAAAGAGGAAACCAGACAGCAGAAGGTTTTAGTCAGAGCCATGGAGGAAAAAGACCTCAACTGGTGGAGAATAAAAATTGATGAGTTAAACAAACCTGACCGGATTTCCGGTACAAGTGATGAGCTTTTAATGAACCAGCGCCTGATAAGCTACCTGAGCATGATATCTTATATTTATACTGAACGTGCTTTAAAAACAGGACAAACTGATAAAGTGGCTAAATATCTTGCCATTTACAAAAATGCTGATCCTGATAACCCTGATGTTTACTTTTTTGAAGCAGTGAGGTTTGCCATGTTAAAGCAGGACAAAGAGACTATTAATGCTTTGCAAAAAGCAAAAGAAAAAGGATTTGATGATTTCTCAAAAATTGAAAAATTCAAATCCTTTGACTATTTAAAAGAAAATGTTGATTTTAAGGCCATTGTTGGCCGATAAACAGCTTTTATTTAAATGCGATTGCCGTTCCGCTAAGATCCTCAGGATTGAAAATGATGGCATCGAATTTATTTAGCTCACCGCTTTTCACCTTTTTATTGGTTCGTTTTACCATACTTAATACTTTGTCGTACAACATGCCGCCCTTGCTGGCTCTGACGGAAAAGTCAGGGTCAAGGTCGGTGACCTTTTCGTAAGGAGTGTCAGGTTTGGAAAAGAAAAAAACAAGAATCCCTTCCACTTCCTGTGCATTCGCTTTTAACGATTTACTTTCTTCGAATTTAATGGTCTGTGTTTTATCGTGATCCACATCAACTATGATGGCATCAAAAGGAGGAGTTTTCCCCTTTTCTAATCTGGCTTTTGCCATGCTCACAAGCTTTTGGGCTTTGTCATTTACAGAAGCTGTTTCATCCACAGTTAGTTTTATTATATCGCCAAACGAACCTGCTTTCCCCACAACTTCATATTTATCAACAGGAGATGCATATAAAAACACCGGTATGCCTGATATTTCTTCAACAGTAGCAGCTGAAGTGTTTTTATTTTGTGCTTGCAATGATAATCCAAGCACTATTAAAATTGAAAAGGAAAGAATTAGGTTTTTCATAATTATCTTTTTTTATGATTGAATGTACAATATTAGAAAAATAAGATTAGACGGAGCCTATTCAATGACCATATTTTTTTTTATAATTATCATTTCTTCACCAGTTTTAGCATCCACAGTTTTCCTTTATACAGCACATGATACATGGATGGAACTACAATCAGTGTAAGGAAAGTGGCAAAGGTTAGTCCGAAGATAACCGTCCAGCTAAGCGGACCCCAAAAAACTGTGTTATCGCCGCCCCAGTAAATATCAGGATTCCAGTTTTCGAGGAATGAGATAAAATCAATATTCAGTCCGGTGGCCAAAGGGATAAGCCCCAACACTGTTGTAATGGCCGTAAGCAATACCGGGCGCAAACGGGTTTTTCCTGCCATCACGATACAATCCATGGCTTCCTCAATGGGGAGTTCTTCATTTTCTTTCAGCCCGAGCTCTTTTTTCCTGCGTTGCTTCAACAAACCAATGTAGTCAATTAGCACAATGGCATTATTAACTACCACACCGGCCAGTGAAACAATTCCGATTCCGGTCATGATAACAATGAAATCCATATGGAAAGTGGCCAGTCCGCCAAACACACCAATGGTACTCAGTACTACACTGAACATAATGATGGCAGGTTTAACAACCGAGTTAAACTGCGAAACCAGAATAATCATAATTAGTGACAGTGCCACCAGCAGGGCAGTCATTAAAAATGTTGATGCATCTTTTTGCTCCTGTTGTTCGCCCGTAAAGGAGTAATTGTAACCGGTAGGCATTTGTATATCGGCAAGAAGATCGGCAATATCGGCATTGATTTCGGTAGCATTGTAACCTTTGATTACATTGGAGTAAACCGTCACAATTCTTTTTCTGTCTATTCGTTTTATTGAACCGTAGGTTGAGCTGTAATCGAAACTGGCAACGGCAGAAATAGGAACCTGCACAATTTTTCCGGTTGCCTGACTACGGAAAGTGATGCGCTGGTTCATCAGTGAAGGAATGTTGTAGCGATACTCTTCGTCTAGCCTCATTCGGATTTTATATTCATCTTCATCCTGTTTGAAGTCAGATACCTCTTTGCCAAAAAGAGAAGTTCGTAAAGCATCGCCAATTTGTCCGGTGGAAAGTCCGAACATACGGGCTTTCTCACGATCTATCTTAACCAAGAGCTCAGGCTTGTTAGGGTTCAGGTCGATTTGAAGTCCTTCGATACCCGGAATACCAGCTCTATTTATTACGGAGCGTAATGTGTCGCCCAAAAAAAGAAGGGTTTTAAAATCTTTGCCACTGATTTCAATATTGATGGGTTTCCCGGCAGGAGGGCCTTCGCGCTGTTGCTCCAGCGAAATATCAACGCCGGGATATTTCCCGATCAGTTTATTCGAAAGCATCTTTTGAATGTCAACAGTACTGATGCCGTTACGGTCTTTGTAATCAACAAAATTGATAGTAATAATTCCCTTGTTTGACGAACCACCTCTGCCTGAAAATCCTTCCTGCTGGCCAACAGCACCTTTTCCGGTAAGAGTTAAGATGGATTTGATAATACCCATATCAGGTACCAATAAGGTGTACACATCTTTCTCAAGTTGCATCATGGTCTGGCTGGTAACATCAATATCGGTGCTGATGGGGAGTTCGGCAATAATGTTGATGAGTTTCGGGTCGGAGTGTGGAAACAGATCCACTTTCGGTTTACTGCTGAAATAAAATGCAACCGTAAGTATCAACAACAGGAAAGTTCCTGCAATAAGAAGATACGGGTTTTGTTTATGCAGGGCAAACTTGATTAAACGAAGATACATCAACTCAAGCCAGGGTAGAAAAGTGAGCCTGAACCATGCTGAAATATGGCTGAACACAAAATAGTTGAGCAATGTAACCATTACAAAAATGGCCATTAGTGTTCCCATCCAATTGATGCCTGCCAGATAACTTAGCCCCGACAAAACCGCCAGTATAATGGAAATTCGGAAAACAACCTTTTTGTTTGGCCTCGCACCAATATCCTCTTTTTTGTAGAAATCAACAAAGATTACCGGAATAATAACCAGCGCCACAAACAGCGATGAAGAGAGTGTAATGATTAAGGTTTCGGGCAGGTATTTCATAAACTCGCCCATTAAACTTTTCCAGAAGAGCAGGGGCAAAAACGCTGCCAGTGTGGTGGCCGTTGACGAAATAATGGGCATGGCCACTTCGCCGACTGCTTGTTTGGCAGCTTCGAAAAGCGGATACCCTTTATCCACGAACCGGTAAATGTTTTCGGTTACCACAATGGCATTGTCCACCAGCATTCCCAATGCCAGAATCAGGGCAAACAGCACGATCATGTTAATACGGTAGTCCATCAGACCCATAATCATAAAGGAGAGGAACATGGACATGGGAATGGCAAAGCCTACAAACAACGAATTGCGGGTTCCTAAAAAGAAGTAAAGCACCAGTACCACAAACAGGATTCCCATGATGATGCTGTTTTCGAGGTTGGTAAGCTGCTTTCGAACAATTTCGCTTTGGTCGTTGGTGTAAGTGATAACCAGATTGTCAGGGATCACTTTAGTTTCCTTCGCATTGGCCATGATTTCAAAAACCTGATCGATGGTTGAAAGGAGGTTCTCTCCACCTTTTTTTACCACCTGAAGTGTTACCACCGGATGCTGGTTCAAGCGGGCATAACTTTCAGGGTCTTTAAAACCGAACTCAACGGTACCAATGTCTTTCAGGTAAACAATGTTTCCCTTTTCAGCTTTTACAATAATGTTTTCAATCTCCCCGGGATTCTGAAACTCACCAATTACACGCACCGAACGTTGTATTTTACCCAGTTTAACGTTGCCGCCCGAAACCGACATATTTTCAAACTTTATGGCATCTTCCACATTTCGGTAGCTCACTTTCATATCAGCCATTTTGTAAGGATCAAGATTTACCTTTACCTCTTTTTCACTGACACCGGTAATATTTACTTTCGAAACTTCGTAAATGGTTTCAAATTCATCTTTCAGATCTTCTGAGAAATCCTTTAGTTCGGTGGTGTTAAAATCACCTGAGAGGTTAACGTTGATGACCGGAAATTCACTTACATCGATATCGTTTATAATGGGGTCCGACGGGAGGTCATCCGGCAGATCGCTTTGTGCTTTGTCCACAGCGTCCTTGATGTCCTGCAAAGCGGTCTTAATGTCCACGTTGGTTTGGAATTCAACAAATATTGAGGAGGCATCCTGTGAAGAGGATGAGGTCATTTTTTTAATACCTTTCACCGATTCAATCTCTTTTTCCAGCGGGCGGGTTACCAGATTTTCCATATCCACAGGCGGGTTGCCCGGATAGATGGTTTGTACCATGACGGTAGGAAACTGCACATCGGGATAGAGTTCCTTGGGCATGAACACGTAAGAGTACAGCCCGAAAAGAATGGCTATGATGGTGAAAAGGTAAACCGTATTTTTATTGTTGAGCGCCCAGGTGGAGAGCCCGAAGTTACGGATTACCTTGTCTTGTTTTGTATTTTGTTGGTTCATTGTGTCTGTTTTTCAATGTTCAAAAAAGGAGCAAATCATTACTGCGTACTGATGGTAACGCCATCCGAAACATTGTTGTAACCTTCGGTAATAATGGTGGAACCCGGTTGCAACCCTGAAATAATTTCGGTATTGCCTTTGTATGAATGACCTGTTTTGATATACTGCTTGGTGGCAGTCAGTTTTCCTGATTCTTCTTTAGCAATGTAAATGTATTTCCCCTTCAGGTCTTCGCGTATGAGGTAGGAGGGAGCTACTACTGCATTGTCGGAACTGTAATCTTTAATGATGATTGTTGCCAGCATGTTGGGTTTGATTTTGAATTCGGGGTTGTCAAGTTTAAGTTCAACCGTAAAGGTTCGGTTGGCAGGGTTGATTACGTTGCCAATGCGATAAATGGATGCTTTGATTTCCATACCCGGGAAGGTTGGAAAAGCAACACCGATTTCATCACCAATTTTAATAACCGGAATGTATTTTTCCGAAATGTTTGCTTTGACCAATAGCGGATTAAGACTGACCACATGAATCAGACGCATGCCGGGAGTTCCCATTTCGCCAACCTTCTGATAAACTTCATCAACCACTCCGTTGAGTGGCGATTTAATAAACGACAGGTTGTATTGTGAACGCAGTGTTTTAAGCCGGCTTTGTAACGATTTATAGTTGCTTTTAGCCTGAAGATACTGAAGCTCGGAGCCGATTTGTTTTTCCCAAAGTTCTTTTTGTTTTTTGTAAACGGTTTCGGCAAGTTCCAGATTTACTTTTACTTCATCAATGTTTCGCTCAATGATTTCGGTATTGAGATTGGCAAGCAGCTGACCTTTCTTTATTTTATCGCCTTCTTCAACATAGATGTTGGTAATCTGGCCATTGGTCTGAGGGCTGATGTATGCTTCGTTTTCAGCTTTTACTGATCCGGTGGCCATAAAATAGTGCTCAAATTTCTGAGGTTCCAGTTTCAACACATTAACTCTTATTGAATTGGTTGACTCTCCGTTTTCGTCGATTGCTGCAAGGTTTTCTTCCAGCCTGGCAATTTTTTTAGTTAGCCCTTTAATCTCACTTTTGTACTCCTTAATCTGATTTCGGATTTCGTCTGCAGATTGGGGCTCTTTGTTGTTTGAACACGAGAAAAGCAGGGAGCCAATGATGAGGGTAAATATTATTTTTTTCATGGTTGTATTTATTATCTGAATGTTAATTGTGCTTTATGATTTTCAAAATAGTTACGGCCTTTGTCGGTTACGATGCCATAAACATGGTAGGAAAAGATTTCTGTAAACACATCCGGCGACATGATTTCGTCGGGAGTAAAAAGACCGGAATGTATAATTCCTTCAATGCGCATCAGGGTTAAACGACTGATAATACTCACATCAAGTTCGGGGCGGAAGTAGCCCTCGTCAATGCCTTTTTTCAGATTCTTTTCTACCGAGTTAATAATTCGTTCGCGTTTTACCGAAACATAGTTGTCGTATATGGAGGGGTAGTATTTTTTGAGATCGTAAACAAAATTGGGTTTGTAATCCAGAATCATCCGGATTTGAATTTTGTAATAGACCAGCAGTTCTTCAATGGCGTTGAGGTCTCCTTGCGACAAAATTGCAAAACTATCCTCTTTCAATTTGAACTCCTGAATTACCGTCTCTTTTACCAGTTCGGTTTTGTCAGAAAAATTCTGATACAACGTTTTCTTGGAAATGCCGAGGTGCCGTGCTGCATCGTCCATGGTGATACTTTTAATACCAAAACGTTTGTAGAGGTTGCAAACCTTTAAAATTATATCACTTTTTTCCATCGCTATTGGTTTTGCATTTTGGTTAAAATGGCTTCAAATGCTTCGGCGGCATTGAGGAAATTTATGGAAGCTGTGATGTACTGGTTTTCAGCTGTCAGAAATTGCGAATGTGTGTTTAAAATGTCGAGGCTGCTTGCCATTCCGTTTTTATATTTTTCCTGAGTTTTTTGATAAATCTTTTTCGCGACAGCTGTGTTTTTCTTTTTGTTTTGAAGAACCTGCAACGTGTTCATATAATCGTTTTTTATGGTCTGATATTGGAGCTGTAATTGGGTAACCATCTGTTTTTCCATCAGATTGATTTGCTCAAAAGCTATTTTTGCCTGGTTGACTTTTGCCATACGCATCCCTCCCGAAAGGATTGGTATTTTCATGGTAACACCCCAAAATGCTGAAAAGTACCATTTCCCTTTTGAGTCGAAGAAATTCCACTCGTCGCGTTGTGCATTGGTTCCTGCATTTAGGTTTGCCATTAACGATGGCCAGTAAGCCGATTTGGCCAAATCCAGTTGTAGTGCTGAAATCTCTTTTTGTTTGAATAGCGAAGAATAATCGGGGTTTCTGCGGTAATCAAATTGCTGCTGCAAAAGCAAGCTGTTTTTCTTTTGTTCAACCAAATTGTTGATGTCCTCAGTCAGTATTATGCTGTCGTTGCTTTCCATTCCCAAATAAAATTTCAGAAATGCTTCGGTAATACCAAGCTGATTAGTGAAGTTGGTTCGGGAAGCAATCAGGTTTTCAACCAGAAGTTCCATCTGGTCAACATCGGTATCTTCGGCCATGCCCGCTTCAAAAACCTGTTTGGTTTCAAGGTAAAGCTTGTTGGTTGTTTCGAGGGTGCTGTCGATAACCCGCAATGCTTCGGCAGTGGCAAGTACATTATAATAGGAACCGGCTACCTGCTTTTTCAGTGCCACTTTGTTTTTGAAGAAATCAACATTGGTTTTTTCAAAGAATCTTTTTGATGCTTTTAGACCAATCAGGTATTCGCCTGAGAAGATTAGCTGTGTCAGACTTCCACCAACATTGGCATTGTAGCGGGTTCCAAACTGAATCTCAACATCGGTTCCCGGCTGTCCCATAAACTCTCCCGGTAACAAACTAACCGGACGAGCAATGTTGTCTTTGTAATCGACACTTGCATTGATTTGTGGCATGCCATAAGCCATTTTTTCTTTTACCAAATATTTGGCAGCTTCAACATCCTTTTCCGATTTCAGAATGTTGTAGTTGTGTTCCATGGCATAATCAATCGCTTCCTGTAGTGTCATTTCTCTGACCTGTTGTGCCGAAAGGGCAGAGGTAATGAGTAAGCTAACAGTAATCAATACTATTTTGTAAACTTTCATGTTTTTTGTTTTTTTGTCCATAACAAAAGTAGTATTAAAATGATGCCGGAAACGAAATGTTTAAAAAAAGTTTCCTGAGTGTTTCGTTTTATTTTTAATAGTGTAAATCCGGAATTCACCTTTTGTGCTACTTTTGTTGAATAACCATTATTTTATTTCTTTCATGCCATACACTTATCAATATCCCCGCCCGTCGTTAACCACTGATGCGGTGGTTTTCAGAGTTAAAGAAGACACCAAACAGCTTTTGTTGATTCAACGCAAGTTTCCGCCTTATAAGGGAAAATGGGCATTGCCCGGTGGTTTTATGGACATGGATGAGACATTGGAGCAGTCGGCGGCGAGAGAACTGGAAGAGGAAACCGGTTTAAAAGGTGTAAAGCTTCAGCAGCTAAAAGCTTTCAGTACACTTGAACGCGACCCGCGAGGCAGAACCATTTCGGTAATTTTTTGGGGAGTAGCCGATGAGCAAGCGAAAGCAGTGGCCGGTGATGATGCCGCTAAAGCTCAATGGTTCGATTTGGCAGGGTTGCCACCACTGGCATTCGACCATAAGGAGGTGGTGGAAACTGCTGTTGAGGTTTGGAAGGCTCAAAGCGTTTAAAGTCCGAAAACAGGATTAATAAAAAATCACTTCTACTTTCGGGTGTGCTGTTTTATAGGCATCTACCTTTTTCTTTTTGATGGATGTATTGTAACAAGTTAGTTTTTTGAGTGTACCCAATTTATTCACATCCGTTAACCGGTTTACTTTCGTGTTGTTGATGGTTAATTCCTCAAGTGCGGTTAAACCTGATAAAGGCTTTAGCTTTTTAATCTTGGTACCTGCCAAATTCAGTTTGTGCAACTGTAATAAGCCGGCTAAAGGAGCAAGGTCATTAACGCCTGTATTTTCAAGGTTTAATTCTTCAAGGTAAATAAGTTTTGCAATGGGTTCTATATCCACAACAGGATTGTTGGGCAGATTTAAAACTCTGATACTGTCGCATTCAGCCAATGGAGACAGGTCTGAAACAGCTGTAAAGCTTATTGACAGGTTTCTCAGGAAGTGAAAAATACTCAAAGGTTCCAGGTCGGTTATCTTGCTGTTTTTGTTTATGGCTACCTTTTTCAAATCAACAATTTGCTGAAGTTCATCCCGTGTAGGATCACCGTCAATTTTAATTTGGTTTAGTAATTCATCTTGCCATACATCGGATAAATTATTCCACCAGAAAGTAAGATCTTCGGTTTGATATATTACCAGACATTCAGGATTGACTGCTTTGAAGTTAATTACATGTTTTGTGGCAACCTTGCTTCCATCGCAGTAAATCAGTTCAAGATTTTTACTTTTTATTAAAGGACTAATTTCAGAGACTGATGTATTTTCAAAATGAATCTCTTTTAGATTGGATAATTCTTTGAGACTATTCAAATTTTCAACTGGTATATTGTTTAAATTTAAATAACGAAGGTTGTTTGATTCGGAAAGAGGGGCCAGATCATCAATATTTGTATTACTAATGTCGAGGCTTTCAAGCATAAAAAGCATGGTAAGCGGAGCCAGTGTTTTTACTTCCTGATTACCGGCAATGGATACCTCTTTTTTGATAACAATTTTCTGAAGTTGTTCTTTTGTAGGGGGATTGCTTATTTTTTCACCTTCTGAAAGTATTGTTTTCCAGATTTCAGGAACACTGTTCCACCAGCTAATCAGCCGTTGCGAATCAAAAATAACCAGACATTTTGGATGGTCTGCCATAAATGCAAGTGCTTCATCACGTTTAATTCCGGTATGATCACAGTAAATACGTTGCAAACTTGTATTCTCATTGAAGGGTTTAAGTGTGCTTATGGCTGAATTATTAGCCTGGATAGTTTTTAATGTTGAGCAGTTACCAAGTGGTGTGAGGTCTGACACTTTCGTGTTGTCAATGTTAATGTATTCCAAAACCGGAGCATCATGAAGCGGGGTTAAATCGGTTACCGGAGTGTCATCGAGATTAAGTCGTCGTAAAGCAGGAAGTTTTCCAATGGCTGTCAGGTCGGTAACTTGCGTATTACTTAAACTGAAGTTATAAAGATTACTAAGCTCTGAGAGGGGTGTTAAATCAACCACATCAGTGCTGTCAATAATCAGCTTCTCCAGGAGGGTAAGTCCTTTTAATGGTTCCAGTGAACTGACTTTTGTATTCGAAAGGTTCAGTTCCTTAAGATTAAACGAAAAACGTAACGACTCAATATTATTTATCATTGTTGATGAAACATCAAGTTCTTGTAATTTATTCAAGTTTCTCAACGGAGCCAGGTCGTCAACCAGCATATTGGTAATGACCACCTTTTCCAGCTTGTTTAATCGCAATAAAGGCTCCAGAGTCTGAATCAGGTAATTATTACTTAATCTAAGGAATCGGGTATTAAAAATGGTTTTTAAATAGCTGTCCAGCTCACTGATGTTTGCCTTAACAGTATCAGGATATTTTTCTAAAATTGTGTCGTTGCTGTACACTATCTGATAACTGCCTGAATCAAGTTCTCTTAATTTTGAGAATCTCAAGGTGTCACCGTTACATATTAATAATGAATCAGTTTCAACCATCGACTTTGATTTCATGATTACGGCCATACTGTCGTTAAACGAAGCAACGTTATTCATGGGCAGGGTATCGAACACCAGCATTTTCACACCCATAAAATCTTTCCAGGGTAACGGAAGGGTGTTCCACCAATAGCGCATCTCCTCTTTTACATTGGGCTTGGTTGTGTACATACTCGCTATGCGCAGATCTTTTTTGAAAGGATCGAGATTTATTTCAATAAAACGCAACAGGTTGTTTTCAACGGTATCATTGTTAACCGTAATACCAATCAGTTTCCGGTTAACAGACAGCTTAAAAACAATATCGCCCTTGTCGTTTACAATCTGGTCAATGGAACTGACTTCCAATTCAAACTTCACCTGCTTATAAAAAAACATAACATCTTTAAGGTAAGCTTGAACATCTTTGCGTAAGGGTACATCCCGGTTCTCATCCAGATCATCTTCAATTTGAACCTCCGAATCAAGAAAAACTTTTAAATAGCTCTGGTTGATGATAATTTCTTTTTCGGCAATAACCTCTTCGGGATCGCCAAGGAAGTTCAAAGTTCCTTCAAGGTAACTGATCATCATTTTACTTTGTTCCTGATAAGATTCAATTTCGTCGGCTGACAGGCTTACACTTGTTGATTGTGCCAACCCTGCAATCGAATTTAACATTAAAACAACTATGATGAGTATTATTCTTCTGTACATGATTTGTAAAATCTAATTAATGCCTGTTTTTCATTCTCTTTTATATACTTCAGATTGGAAATCAACCAGCCTGAATTGGTGTCGCTACGGTTGTAATACGATAATTCAAAATACCAGTTGGGTACCTGAAAGAAATGAAATTTAACGTTGGTTATTTCCTTGAATTTTAATTGCCCTGTTTTCATCAGATAAAAGAAAAGAGTCAGGTAGTCGGGTTGGAAATTATCGGAAGCGTAATACTGAATTCGTGACGGGTGATCCAGTCCTTTGTGGAGGTTCATAAAGTCAAGCTCGTGGCTCTGCGGATGCAGAAAATATTTCATCGCTTCCACGCTGTCCATTTCAGGGAAGAAACTGCTGGTGTAACTGTAATAAACATTGCTGATAACCCATTTTGAACCCAGACCCGATTCTTCCAAAGTCAGGAAAAGAATCAGGTGTTCCTCTTTTCCATTGGTTGTGAAGGTAGCCGCTACTTCAGCAAACCAGTTTTTATCTAAAAAGTTAAGATAAACCGGGGCTTTCTTATTGGTAACATCTTCGATAAAATAATTCTTAAGCGAACTGGTTGTGCGAGGGTTGTGCACATCAAACATTTGCTCCAGCAGCCTGGTTCTTATTTTAGTGTTATGATACCGTTTGTCAGATTGTTTCAATAATTTTCCATACTGATCCTCTTCCATGTTGAACCTGCGGAAAAACTGCCCTACCTGTTTGTTCATCATGTGCAGGATAGCTTCATCTTCGCTTCCTGCTGTACTGTTGCCAAATGAGTAATTCTGGGCAGAACTTGTTTGAGCAACAAAAGCCAGAAATGTGATGAAAAATAACCTTGTGATTAATTGCATGTTCGTCCTTTGGAATTTGTGGCAAAGTTAACTGATTATATGTATCTTTACCTTCAATGTTAATTTGAAATAACGTATTATGGATTCAAATATTTTCAAGACAATAAGTTATGGCCTGTTTGTTGTTGCAACAGAGTTGGATAGAAAGAAAAACGGATACATTGCCAATACAGCGTTTCAGCTGACGGCAACCCCGGCTCAGTTTGGAATTAGCTGCCATAAGGATAACCTGACTGCTTCGATGATTTTAAAGAGAAAACGGTTTTCTGTTTCAGTATTGTCACAAAATTGTGAGCGTGAGTTAATCAATAAGTTTGGCTATCGTTCGGGAAGAAAAGCTGATAAATTTGAGGATGTGGAATTCTTTGAAACTCCGGATGGTATACCTGTTGTTACCGAAGGTTCCGCTGCATGGATGGAGTTTGAGCTTGTGAAAACAATTGATGTAGGAACCCACTATTTGTTTGTGGGATTACTGGTTAATGGTGCAATGCTGTCGGAAGAAACACCCCTGACTTATGCATATTTCCATGAAGTTTATAAAGGCGTTGCTCCGAAGAATGCTCCTACATACATTTCAAAAGAGCAGCGTAAACAAGCTGCTGAAACAGCAAAGCCAGAAGCAAAACCCGGGCTTCAAAAATACGAATGCATGGACTGTGGTTGGGTTTACGACCCTGAGATTGGTGACCCTGATAACGGTGTTGCGCCCGGAACTGCATTTGAAGATATCCCTGATGACTGGACCTGCCCGGATTGCGGTGCTGAAAAATCGGAGTTTGAACCGGTTGATTAATTGGTAATTGATCCAAGTGTTTTTATTTATGGCTGAAATTTGTAATAAGTATTGCAAAATTAGGCCTAAAAATGTATTATTAGTTACAAATAATGGCTTAATACTGCAATAATAAATTCATAATTAGGCCAGAATATGTAATATAAATTACATAATTAGGCTTAAAAATGCAAATTAATTTGTAAATTCTGGTCTGATTTTATACTTTTGTCCTTGAAAAATACAATTATGTACTCCAGAATTATAGAAAAATCATTTGAAAATTGGTTAGATACACCTGAAATACTGATTTTTTATGGTGCACGTCAGGTTGGTAAAACTACCCTTCTTAAGCAAATGTTTATGCATCGGAATGACGCTGTTATCTTAAACTGTGAACTTCCTGAAATATTTGATGTTTTACAGAGTCGTGATTTGGCCAGGTTGCGTTTTCTGTTTGGTAATAATAAATTTGTTGCTCTTGATGAAGCACAAGCTGTTCCTGAAATAGGGAGGGTGTTAAAAATAATCTACGATGAATTGCCACAATATAAAGTAATCGTAACAGGTTCTTCCAGTTTTGAATTATCATCTTTTGTAACTGAAGCCCTGACGGGTAGAAATATTAAATTCAGAATGTTTCCGCTTATCCTTTCCGAAATCAGTCAAAAATACAGCGGGATTAAACTATCGCAAAAGTTGAAAGATTTATTGGTGTTTGGCAGCTACCCGGGTTTAATTGATTTAGAGATTGGTAAAAAAATCAAGAAACTTAATGAGCTTACTTCTGATTATTTATATAAAGATGTATTGATACACGAAAGTATAAAAAGCCCTGCGGTTCTTAGAAAACTATTAAAAGCACTCGCATTTCAGGTGGGATCTCAAGTTTCAGCCAACGAACTATCTGGTATGTTAGGAATTGCCCGGCAAACTGTAGAAAAATACATCGACATGCTGGAGAAGAGTTTTATTGTTTTCCGGCTTGGTTCTTATTCTGGAAATTTGCGAAATGAGATTAAGAAAAGCACTAAAATCTATTTTTATGATAATGGAATCAGAAATGGAATTATCAGTGATGTAAGCCCGCTTGAAAACAGACAGGATATTGGTGCTTTGTGGGAAAACTTTTGTGTTTCGGAGATAATCAAACAAAAGCTAACTATGGGAGTTAATAGTGAGTTTTATTTTTGGCGTACTTATGATGGGGCGGAAATTGATTTGCTGGAGGTGCGAGATGGAAATATTGATACTTATGAATTTAAATGGCATCCTAAACGAAAATCAAAGATTCCCAATAGCTTTAGTGAAAAATATAAACCTGCGAGTTATAAAGTGATTACTCAAAATAATTTTTACGAACTTATAAGTTACGAAAATTGAAAAAAATCCTTTTAATACGATTCAGTTCCATTGGTGATATTGTGCTTACAACACCGGTAATCAGGTCGCTGAAAAAGCAGCTTGTTTATGAGCTTCATGCTGTTACTAAAAAGCAGAATGCTGTCTTGTTTCAGAATAACCCGCATGTGGATAAAGTTTTTTCGTTTGAAAAAGAGTTGGAAGAGATACTAAGTAAGTTAAAAGCCGAGCAGTACGATTTTGTGGTTGACCTGCAAAAAAACCTACGTTCGTTAAAAATCAAAAGGGTACTGGGAGCTGCTTCTACAACATTTCCAAAAGTCAATATTCAAAAATGGTTATTGGTAAATTTAAAGGTTAATTACCTGCCAAAGGTTCATATAGTTGATCGTTATTTTGAAGCAGTAAAAAGCCTGGGAGTTATGAACGATCTTGAAGGTCTTGGGTTTTATATTCCTCCTGAAGCGGTGTTGGATATCAGTAAAGTTCATAAGGGTTTTGAGAAAGGGTATGTTGCTTTTGTAATTGGAGGACAGCATTTCACAAAAATTTTCCCGCCCGAAATGGTTGCAGAAGTGATTAATAAGCTGGATATTCCGGTGATGTTGCTGGGAGGAAAAGAGGATTTTTCACGTGGAGAGGAGATAGTGGAAAAAACTATCGGTAAAACAGTTATTAATACTTGTGGGAAATTCAGTCTGAACCAATCAGCCTCATTGGTTCAGCAATGCAATGTGCTCATCACCAACGATACCGGGCTGATGCATATAGGAGCTGCATTCCAAAAACCCATTGTTTCGATATGGGGAAATACCGTTCCTGATTTTGGTATGTATCCATACATGCCAGGTAATGAAGAGCAATATTATATTTCGGAAGTAGCAGGTCTTTCCTGTCGCCCTTGTAGCAAACTGGGACACGGTAAATGTCCAAAAAAGCATTTTCGATGCATGATGGATCAGGATATTGATGCAATCGTAAATAAAGTTAACGAATACAATAAAGCCTTATCGAAACAAGTTTAATAAGGCATGGTACAGAAACTTTCAGCTTTATTGATTTTTACATTTATTTTTTCAGTTAATATGAACGCACAAGACAATACCCACTATAATAAACTCACTCCTGATGAAGAACGGGTCATCCTTCATAAAGGAACAGAGGCTCCATTTACAGGGAAGTATTATCTATTGGAAAAGGAGGGAGTTTACCTTTGTAAGCGTTGCAACGCCCCGCTGTATAAATCTTCCGATAAATTTGATGCTCATTGCGGCTGGCCTAGTTTTGATGATGAAATAGAAGGTGCTGTTTTACGCAAACCCGATGCCGATGGCCGCAGAACAGAGATTGTTTGTGCCAAATGTGGTGCACATCTGGGGCATGTTTTCGAAGGTGAACAGTTCACCTCAAAAAATATCCGGCACTGTGTTAACTCAATAAGTTTAAAGTTTGAACCGGTAGTGGTTCAGAACGATACAACTTCAAAGCAATAAATCAGCTGATTAAAAAACAAACCTGTAAACCAGTTTAACGGCGGCATCGGTGGTGGTTGGTTTCAGGTAATCAATCTCTTTTATCTGTTCGTAATATCCAATGTTGTAAACAACGTACAGGTCGGAACCAACTTTGGGGATCCAGTGTAGCCGGAGGTTATAAATCATCACTTCATCCAAATCGTTAAATTGTGAAAAGAGAGATATATTGAGTTTTGTGGTAAAGGCATAATTGAGGTAAAGTGCGATTTCGTTGGTGGTAATTGAACCATCAGGGAAGTCAACAATATTGAAAGTATAGGCCCCGTTAAAATTCAGGTGCTTGTTAACGTTCACTCCCAATTCACTCTCAAAAGTTTTTATTTTTCCATTGTAAAAATCGCCCCAGTTGTAGAGCAGTGCAATCCAAATTCGTCGTGCCTGATAGGTTTCAAATTGGAATTCATATTTATACATCCAGTATTTTCCTTCGGGAATGCTGATTTCATCGGTTACTTCAAATGCTCTGTCCAGTCGGTCGAAACTTTGAATAAAGTTGACTTCGAACTGTTCGCCCGATTGAAACACAGCTCCAAGTGGACGAGTTTCATTTCTGAAACTCTCCAGTTCCCCTGTCGAATGGGTGTAGTAGGCGGTAAATCCCCACGGTTTTAAAACCAGTCGTTTTACGCCGTATTTTGTAAAAACACGGGGTGTAATTCGTAAATACCACGAGTAAGAATCATAATCTGTGCGGCGGATGTAACCCAGCTCAGGGTTGAAATTCTTTTGCATGCTTGCGTACGACATGTAGTTATCGATCAGGTCGTTGGGGTAGTCGATAAAGGCACGGTAAGTAATTGCTTCCTTTTGAGTAGAGAAATCTTCGGTACTGGTTGTAAACGATCCGGCAATGATTAGGTTTTTATCTTTTAAAAATTCTGATGTTTGATAGGATGCATCAAGACCAATTACCTGATTGGATGTTGTATTGTTTATTTTGTTGGTGAAAATTCCGCCTATGTACGACTGCTTTCCAATATCGCGTTTGTACCGAAACACCGTGTTGTTTGTAGATGAAATGCTGTCGGTTTTCCCTTCCTGAATATTGAGAAAACCAATGTTGTTCCGTCCAACTTTACCAAACAACCGCGCACCTACAATAATCGGAACCTGTTCGCCGTCTTCCACGCCAAGTTGTCGTGAGTAAAAAGCATTATTTCGGTCACCCAGATAGTAATTGTACATGTCGTAACCTTCCAGAAAGAACTGGCGTTTCTCAGGATAAAAAACACCAAAGCGCGAAAGGTTAACCGGAATTCTGTCGGCTTCCACCTGGGCGAAATCGGTGTAACTTGTCAGGTTAAGTTTAAGTGTTGGCGAAAGGCTGATGTTAAGGTTTCCTCCAATTTTCAGCGGGTATGAACTACCTTCATCTTCGTTGTACCTCCAGCCGGCAAGTCCATAGGGTTTCAACTCAAATTTTTTGGCATAGGCAATGTTCCGGATTCCTACCAACTGCCCGGCTCTGTTTACTGCAAAAATGGAGTTGTCGCGCGACCAGCCTTGCCATAGCGATTGTTCGTTTTTAGAAACAATGTCGCGTTCAAAGTTTATGGCCCAGTTTAGTACGCTGTCTTTTTTAAACTGTAAGGTGCTGAAGGGGATGTAAACCTCGGCAAACCAACCTTCATCGGTAATAGTTGTTTTTACATCCCACACTCCATTCCAATCCTCATTGCCGTCTTCGCCTCCATACACCTGCACATCGGCGCGGGCTCCATTGGGATTGAT
>Ga0256913_10000311_pt1 | contig 24532 bp, 24 predicted proteins | sample Axial_MatmetaG_FD_185970 | JGI IMG/M metagenome (GOLD analysis project Ga0256913, IMG submission 185970) | Deep-sea worm associated microbial mat communities from Axial Seamount, Juan de Fuca Ridge, Pacific Ocean - Axial_Mat | ecosystem: Environmental > Aquatic > Marine > Oceanic > Microbial... | reverse complement strand
ATATCAAAAAAGGAAAAGGTTACACCAAAGTCAAAAAGGTCTATTCGGTCAATATCGTCTATTTTTCATTAGGTCAAGGCAAAGATTATGTATATCATGCTGAAACTACCTTTAGAGGACTCCATGATAATAAAGATATTTTAAAACCATCACATAGACAAAAAGAGGATTTCAATATAGAAAATATTTCAGATATATACCCTGAATATTATATTCTTAGAGTCAATCAATTCAATAATATAGCAAAAAGCAGTCTTGATGAGTGGATATATTTTCTAAAAAATGAGGAGATAAAAGATAAGTTCGGAGCAAAAGGATTAGATAGAGCCAAAGAGGCTTTGGATGTGATGAAGCTTGGAGATAAGGATAGAGCAGTCTATAAGAGACGAGAGGAGAATAAGATATATAAGGAGTCGCTTTTATATACGGCAGAGAAAAAAGGGGAAAAGAGAGCCAAAATAGAGATAGCCAAAAGTCTATTAGATATATTGGATATTGAGACTATTTCCCTTAAAACAGGTTTGACTATTGAAGAGATTAAATCGCTGAAATAGGGGTGTATATTTCTATGGATAAATAATCCCAATATTTACCAAAATTTTTTCAAAAAATTTGCGTGTTGTCGTTTGATTCTCTAAAAGTTTAAGAATTAGGCTAAGTTAGCCAATTCTCATATTTAAATTTTGGTTCAAGCTTTGTTAGCTTTTCAAAAATTCTATCATTGCTAATCAAAATAGCATCTTGACTCATACCAATGGAAGCGATAACCAAATCTAAATCATTCTTTTTAGCCTTTTTAGGCTTGTTTTTTGGATATGCTCGGTAATTTCAGGGGTTGTTAGTCCACTAATTCTATTAGCGAATGCACCCCATTTTCCTTTGGATTTTTGAGGAGTGTCAGACGAATTGCTAAACTGAGCAGATAAATCTAAAAAAATAGTCGTAATTGATGCCATGAGAAAGCTTATTTTAATAGCTGTTATCAGTTGAAATAAATTTTAAATTGTCTCTTCTTTACCTCAAATTTGTTATAATTTTAGATGTACAAAAGAGAATTTGAAAACCTACTTAGAACTATACCACCAAGAGCTATATTATTATATGGAGAGAATAGTTATTTAATTAACTCTTATATTCAGCATTATATAAATATAACAGATGCAACGAAATCTCTTATGAGGCAATATTATGATGAATATAGCTTCGATAGTGCCAAAAGTTATCTATCTCAAAGCTCACTATTTGGGGGTACTAATCTTCTACTTATTAAAAGAGATAAAAAGATACCAAAAAAAGAGTTAGATATATTAATAGAATTAATCAATAAAAATAGTAACAACTATCTAATTTTTTATTATCAAGGAACATCAAAAGATGCGAAAACTCTTCAAAAATCATTTGTACCTAAAGATACTACAAATTGGGTGAGACTATTTGAACCTAATATAAGAGAGAGTTTAGAAATACTACAAAAAAAGGCTCGTTATATAGGGTTAGATATAGATAATTATGCTTTGCAACATTTAATGTTACTACAAGGTAATAACTTAACACTATGTGCCAATGAGTTAAATAAACTAGCAATATTAGATGGTAAAGTAACCCCTAGAGATATAGATAGATTGGTCTATTCTACTGTTCCATTGGCTATAGAAGGGTTACTTATTGATTTATTTGCAAAGCGACCAATTATAGAGACTATGCGTAGAATTTTAGAGTTAGGTGAAGATGATTTTTCAATACTTCGAGAAACTCAGTTTTTTGTCAATCAGATATTTTTATTTCATGCTTTTCATAAGTTAAATGGATATATAGACTCCAAAGCTATATTAGGATACAAACTACCCAAACAGATAGAAGAACAAAAAGCCTCTTTGGCATTGAGATTAAAAAGTAGTTCTATTTTAAAAATATTTGAACACCTCTTGGAGGTAGAGTTAGAATTAAAAAATAGTCCAGCTATCAATAGGGAATTGCTTTTATATGGTGCTTTTATCAAATTGCAAAGTTATCTTTAACATAAGCCAATTAAGGTAAAATATAGGAAAATTTTTAATAAGGTATATAATATGAATATAGCAATACTCTTTGGTGGTTCTAGTTTTGAACATGAAATAAGTATAGTCTCTGCAATAACACTCAAAAAAGTTCTCAAAAAAGCAAATCTATCTTTTGTTTTTGTTGATAGTAATCGTGAATTCTATCTAATAGACTCTGATAATATGAAATCAAACTATTTTGCTAATGGTAGTTACAAAAAAGCCAAAAAACTTATACTCAAACAGAGTGGATTTGCTACAGTTGGTATATTTGGATTAAAAGAGCAAAATTTAGGAACTATACTAAACCTAATACATGGACGAGATGGAGAAGATGGTAAAATAGCTTCACTACTAGAATTTAATAAAATAGCATATATATCTCCAAGAGTTGATGCTAGTGTACTTAGTTATAATAAACTATATACTAAATTATATGCTCAAAGTTTAGGGGTAAAAGTTGTTCCATATAGTGTTTTAAACTCAATAGATAGTAGAGATATAGAGCTAGATTATCCAGTAATTATCAAACCTGTTAGATTGGGTAGTAGTATAGGTGTGAGTATAGTTAAATCAGCTAATGAGTTAGATTATGCTTTGGATGTAGCATTTGAGTTTGATAACCAAGTATTAATAGAGCCATTTATTGAGGGGGTTTTAGAGTATAATCAAGCAGGATGTAAAACTGTTGATTTTGAACTCTCTATTGTAGAAGAGCCAAACAAAGAGGAGTTTTTAGACTTTGAGAAAAAATATTTAGACTTTTCAAGAGATGATAAAGTAGTTGATGCAAACATCTCTACCGAGCTGAAATTAGATATTCAAGAGACATTCAAAAAGGTATATGGAAGAGTATTTGAAGGTGCGATTATTAGATGTGACTTTTTTGTAGTAGATGATGAGGTAATGCTAAATGAGATAAACCCAATACCAGGGTCTATGGCAAACTATCTATTTGAGGATTTTGATGGTATGGTAGAGAGATTGATAAATAATTTACCAAAAGAGCCAACCATCAAAATAGATTATAGCTATATCAACTCTATTCAATCGGCTAAAGGTGGAAAACTCTCACAGTGAAAATATATAAATTAGGAAATATCAAAAATAAAGAGCAGTTCTTAAAAAATCTAGGTGTTCAAAGTGGTGGGATTTCAATCATATCAAAAAAAATGGAACTGCTCTATTTCTTTATCAAAGATTTAAAAACACCTGCTGTAAATATACTCAAACAAGATGCTCTAAGTATTGGTGCAGAGTTAGCTGTACCATCAGGAGTAATTTTGTGTGAACAGAAACAGTATGATTGTCTATTAATAGGTACGAAAAAACAGATAGAGATATTATCATATAAAGAGTTGGCTCAACCTTTTGGTTTAAAAGTAATAGCTAGAGAACTACAAAAGTTTATAAAAACTAAAGAGTTTTCATTAGAGATAATGGGTGTAATAAATGCTAATGATGATAGCTTTTTTGAGGGTAGTAGGTTTCAAGATAGTGATGCTATAGAAAAAATAGAGCAGATGATAAGAGATGGTGCTAATATCATAGATATAGGAGCAGTCTCTAGTCGTCCTAATGCTAATGAGGTTAGTAGTGATAATGAGTTGAAGAGGATTAAACCTATTTGTGATGTGATTAAAAATAAAAAACTATATACTCAAGCCTCTTTTAGCATAGACTCTTATTCTCCTAATGTAATAGAATATGCTCTTAAATCAGGGTTTAATCTAGTTAATGATATTACAGGGGCAATGGATAATAGAGTAATAGAGTTGGCTATAAAATATGGAGCTAAACTTTGTATAATGCATATGCAAGGAACACCTAAGAGTATGCAAATAAATCCACAATATAATGATGTAATGGTAGAGATAAGTGAGTTTTTTGAAGATAGGATAGCTAAATGTGAAGCATTAGGATTGAGTCGTAAAGATATTATATTAGATGTAGGAGTTGGATTTGGAAAAACGCTAGAACATAATTTGAGACTGATAAAAAATATGAGTCACTTTCAAAGATTTAATTGTAAAATATTAGTAGGTGCTAGTAGAAAATCTATGATAGATAAGATAATCCCAACTCCTATAGAGAAGAGATTAGCAGGAACTTTGGCTATACATCTCAAAGCTATAGAACAGGGTGCAACTATCGTGAGATGTCATGATGTCAAAGAGCATATCCAAGCAGTAAAAGTTTGGGAAGCATTAAGTTAATCTTATTCCTGTTAAACAACTACCCGTATTCAAATAGATGATTTTTTAATTTATATTTTTAATAAAAAGCTCTATATTTTTTAAGAATTTAAAGTATAATTGTTTATGCAAAATATCAATAAAAGTTTCTATATAATCACATCTCTTATATTGGGTCTATCTCTAATAAATCTATGGCACTATATATTTTTAAAAAAAGATACATCTATAAACTCTGTTGTAGAGTTAACTAATATAAACTCCCCCTGTTTTAGTGTGGCATGGCATGAAAAGAGACTTAGAGAAGATAAGAGTCTAAAATACTCCCCATATCCAGAGATGCCAACAGCTGATAGATTGAGTTTTATATATGGAGAAGAGCGTGAGTAGTCCCTTTATTCGATTTTTGCTTCTAAATTTTTTTAGTGAAAAATCCAAACAGGTAACTGTTATTCTATTTTCTATAATTATTATATTTATTCTATCATCTGTTCTCTTTATCTCTAGCTCTATACACCACTCAATCAAAGAGGCTCTACAAGCTCAACCTGATTTTGTTATACAGAAGATGAGAGGAGATAAGCAGATTGATATTTCTGAAAGGGTATCAGATGAGTTGATAGAGATACCAAGTATATCCAAAGTCACTCCTAGAGTCTATGGGCGATATTTTATAAAACCTTTGGGAAAATCTTTTTTGGTTGTAGGTGTGGATTTTTTTGATGTTCAGAGCCATAGAGCATTAGAGAAGTTGATAGATAGTACAAATTTAAACAACTTTTTTAAGATGAGAGATAATATGATTATAGGTAGAGGGGTGAAGAGGTGGATGGACGCTAACCATTATGATAATAATTTAACCTTTTTTACCCCAAAGGGAAAATCTATAACTCTAAAAGCTTTCTCTACACTTCCAAAAGAGAGTGCATTGGTCTCTGCTGATATGATTATCGTTCCTATTGATACAGCACGAAAGATTTTGGGAGTTAGTAAACGAAAGGTTACTGATTTTGTATTTAATGTTCCAAATGTATTGGAGTGGGAGATAGTTACGATTAAGGTCTCAGCATTAGATTATGACCTAAGGGTTATTAATAAAAAAGAGAGCTATAAAGCTTATAGTGAATATTTTGATTTCAAGGGTGGATTTTTTTTGAGTATGTTTTTGATTGTTTTGGTTAGTTTTAGTCTGATTTTATATCAGAGATACTCTCAATTATACTCTATAGAGAGACGACAGATAGGGATACTTAGGGCTTTGGGGTGGAGTATTAGAGATACATTAAAATTAAAATTTTTTGAGGCTCTTTTAGTCGTTTTTATCTCTTATGCTATAGGTGTTTTATTGGGATATATTTTTGTATATATCTTTGATGCTCCTATCTTAAAAAATATATTTTTAGGTTCATTTAATATAGAGATTGAACCAACTTTTACTCCTGTAGTTGATATATTTTTATTAAGCTCTATATTTCTACTCTATGCTTTACCATTTATTGCTTCTGTTTTAATTCCTGTTTGGAAAATTGCAACAACAAATCCCAAAGAGGCGATGGTATGATTGAACTAATAGAACTAAATAGATATTATGATACCCAAAGAGAGAGATTTTATGCCCTAAAAGATATTAATTTAACTATAAATAGAGGTGAGTTTGTACTTTTAAATGGAGTTAGTGGAAGTGGAAAAACAACTCTACTCACACTTATAGCAGGAATGGATAAACCAAATAGTGGTATAGTCATAATAGAGGGTGAACCGATAATTAAACTACCCGACCAACACCTATCTAAGTTTAGAAATCAACATATAGGTATTATCTTTCAACACTATAATCTGTTAGAGAATTTATCTGTATATGATAATGTAGCAACCCCTCTTATTCCTATGAGATTATCTCTAAAAGAGATAGACAAAAGGGTAAAAGAGAGTTTGGAGATAGCCAATATTTCACATAAAGCTTCCTCTTTGGCAAGTAGTTTATCAGGTGGAGAGAAACAGAGAACTGCTATTGCTAGAGCTTTGGTAACGAAGGCTTCTATTATACTATGTGACGAACCAACAGCCAATCTTGACAAAGCCAATAGAGAGATATTTTTGAAAATTTTAGAGAGACTTCATAAGCTAAACAAAACTATTATAGTCTCTACTCATGACCCTATTTTCAATGATTTGGATTATATTACCAAAATAGTTCATATTGTGGATGGGAAAATTGCAAAATGAGTTCACTTCTTCTAAACACTAATATAGCTATATTTCTACTTGCTGAATGGATAGTATGGTTTGTACTACTTATAGCATTTGGTGTAACTGTGTATATATTAAAAAAATGGGATTTCCAAAGTTATACACCTGTTCAATATAGGCTAGAGAAGTATGCCTATTTGGTTATGGTTATACTTATTTTTGCTTTTAGCATGAAGTTTATTCTGTTACCATATTTTATATTTACAATGGATAAGATAAGTGATATAGTACCAGGGGCAATGTGTTCAGCAGGGGTTATATCGTTTAACCATTATGGGATGAAACTCTTTTTTATTAAGCTTTTAATCCTGCTTTTTTTGATGGTTTGGCTTATGATTAACCATTATGATTTAGATGCAAAAAAGTATCCATGGTTTAAACTCAAAGGGTGGTTATATCTAGTTATCTTTCTTCTAATATCAGTTGAACTATATTGGGATTATGCTTTTTTTAATGATATAGATATTCACAAAGTCCTCAACTGCTGTTCTACACTCTATGGTTTACTAGAGGGTGTCAATCCTCTACCTTTTGGTCTTGATAAAACTAGATTACTTATACTATTTTATCTACTCTATATAATGATTGTCTTATCTACTTTTGGAAAACAGTATTTTATTTTATCAATTGGATTAATACTCTTTACTATTATAGGATACTATAGTGTTTTATATTTTTTTGGAACTTATATCTACCAAATGCCAAACCATAACTGTCCATTTTGTATGCTTCAAAAGGACTATTACTATATTGGATACCTACTTTGGGGTTCTTTTATTGGTGGTCTCTTTTTAGGAGTTACTACTATTATTGCAAATTTAGTTTTGGGTATAGATATACAAAAACTTAAGATATTGATGGTTCTACTCTTTACACAGTTTATTGTGATATGCTCTCTATATGTGGCTATCTACTATATTCAAAATGGAGTATTTTTAGAACCTGTTAAAGTGGAAATGGTAATGTAAATGAAAGTAATAAAAATATTCTCACAACTTTTATTGGTATTGATACTCTCTATAATTGGTTACTCTATAGTTCAAGAGGATAACCCTATAGAGGTAGTTAAGGGAAATCTATCATATAAACCTATCCCTTTTATACTAGAAAAGACAGATGATACTATCTGTAAAATGCTTATCCACTCATATTATGGTAGTTCACAAGCTATAACCAAAAATGGTGATACATATTTTTTTAATGATATTGGGTGTATGATGATTTGGTTAGAGGAGCAACCATACAAAGAGAGTATTAGACTATGGGTCTATACAAAAGATACAGAAAGATGGTTAAACGCAAGATTAGCACACTATACTACAAGAGATAAAACTGTAGTAGGGTATGGATTTGGAGCAAGTGAAAGAGAGTTAAAGGATAGTATCTCTTTTAAAGAGATGAGAGTTAGAATGTTAAAAGAGGAGCATCTATTAAATCCTAAAGTTCGTAAAAGATTACTAAAAAATAGGTATTAAATAATATAATAAAATATTAAATGTTTTAAAAAATAGTAAAATAGTAAAAAATATTTTTTTTAAATAAAAAATCTATATTTTTTTATTAAAATAATTAAAATATAAATTTAAAAGGATAGTTTTATGTTATAATCTTAAAATTAAGAGATAAAGAAGGATAAGATTATGAAAAGAGACAAAATACTTTTAGGAATGCTCCTTTTAGGAACATTATCTCCTCTAATTGCAGGAGATAACTTAATAAAAAATGGTAGTTTTGAGAACTTTACTATTAAAAAAGATAAAGGAAAATGGAAAAAGGTAAACTTAGATAATTGGAGTGGAAGAAGGGCAGAGATTTGGACAAACCGTTTGGGTCAAAAGGCTACAGATGGTGAGTATAAGATTGAGATGGATGTAGGGAAACGAAGAGTTGATAAAATCTATCAAAATGTAGATTTGGAGGTGGGAGCAAAATATAAAATCTCTATTGATGCTTATGCTAGAAAACTAGGAACATCAAGATTTTATATTGAGCTTGATGGTAGTAAAATTTTAACAGTTAACCCCACTGTTGATTGGGAAAATTATAGTGTAGAGTTTGATGCAACAAAAGAGACTCACCAAGTCACCATAAGAGAGTCCTCAACCCAAAATGATGGATTGGGTGCTATTTTGGATAATGTTATACTTGAAAAAATTGCAGATGCTCCTGCAACCGAAATAAAAGAGGAAAACACAACTATTAGTAGTGAAGATAGCTCTTACAGTAGTGTTAATGTTCAAAATGAGACTGTTAGAATGGCACGAATGATACAAGAGAAAAAGCTTACATTCAATCTTGTATCAGTTAAAACAAACGAAACTATTAATAGTGGAGATTGGAGTGATAGTAGTATATGGAAGAGTGGTCAAGTTCCAAAAGAGGGTGCAAGAGTTGTAATTCACTCTAACCATAGAGTTGTTATAAATTCTCAAATTGATACACCTCTTAGGACTCTATTAGTTGAGGGAGAATTGGCATTTAATCCACATAAAAACACTAGACTTATTGCAGATACTATTATTACTGCAAATAATAGTATCTTAAGAGTTGGAGAGCCAAGAGAGCCTATAGAGGGCGATAAAAAAGCAGAGATTATTATTAGTGACTACAATAGTGAGGGGATGATTACTAATGACCCACAAAATCCTGATTATGACCCACTTAGAATTGGTCAAGGGCTTTTGATTAATGGAGAGTTCTTGGCTCATGGAGAGAGTAAAACACCTTATGCAACTATCTTAGATAGTGGAGTTGAAGCAGGAGTTGATACGATTACTCTTGATGAAGAGATTGAGAATTGGCATATTGGAGATAGAGTTGTAATTCTTGGTGTATCAGATAATGGAACAGAGAGTGAAGAGAGAACTATTATTGCTATAGATAGTGATACTATTACACTTGATAGAGCTTTAGAGTATAATCATATTGTACCAGAGACAACTATTCCCAATTTGGATTTAAAAGTTCATGTTGCAAACCTATCAAGAAATATTATTATCAAAACCGACCCGAGTAAGATTGCTCCATATCCAGACAAAAATGATATGCAAAATGTAGAGCATAGAGGACATGTTCTTTTTATGCACACAAATAATGTAAATATTAGTGATATAGAGTTTGATGACCTTGGACGAACCAATAAAAAATATCTGCTAAATGAGACCCAATTTACATCTGAAGCACCCGATGCAGAAGCTACTCATATTGGAACAAATCAGGCCGCAAGATACCCAGTCCATTTTCACCGAGCAGGATTTAATGAGAAGTTAGGGCGAGTTACAGAGTGTGTAGTCAATAGCTCACCAGGATGGGGATATGTTAACCACTCTAGCAATGCTGTAATGGAGGATAATATCGCTTATGGTGTTTATGGTTCATCATTTATTACAGAAGCAGGTGATGAGCATGGTGTATTTAAAGCCAATATGGCGATAGCTACAAGAGGTGTAGGTCGAAGTGATGTAAGAGATTGGAAACAGAGAGAAAGAGATGGTGACTGGGGCTTCCAAGGTAATGGTTTTTGGATATTGGGCTTCTATGTAGATGTGGTTGACAATATTGTTAATGGCTCTAGTAATTTTGCTTATGCGTTGACAAAAAAAACTATAGATGATGTAACAGGTGTTATTGAAGATGATAAAGAGGTTAACCACTCTAATGTACCTATTAAAACTTTTGTAGGCAATATCGCTTATGGTAACTCTGGTGGTGTTATTGGAATTTTGAGTGGAACAAGAAAGAGAGGAAATGATTTAAAACATGAGACTTTTACCAATACTCTAGCCTATGCAAACCATGGAGCAAACAATGGAGAACTCTTCTCATGGTGGTATCCATATAATATTACTATGAAGAATACAACTATTGTAGGAGATATTCATAATCCAAAATATACAGGGATTGGCTCTCAAACCAAGCTTAGAAAAACCAATTTAATCAATACCAAAATAGAGGGATTAAGAGTTGGATTGGTACTACCTATCTATCAAGGTAAAAACACTATTAGAGATGGATATTTTAATAACTTAGTCAATATGTACTATCCTCACGGATTGGTTAATCATGGAAACCTAGATGTGATTGAGGGAGATATTAAGTTTGGAAAACTTCCAATAGAAGCTAAACAGTACAAAGTACAAATGGCTGTAGAGGTGAGCAGAAGAGACCCATCACGATATAAAAAAGAGGCAACCATTCTCTATAATATCAATGATGAACCAGCACCTCTTAGACTATTTGATTATGTCCATACTGTAGGAGGAGATGTTCCAGATAGTGCTGTAGTTAGAGATGATATGATTGATACTAAAGCTCAGACACTTACCCAAGAAGAGTTTAATTCTTTGATTAAAAGAGGTTTTAAACAATAATTTATATCTGACAAGAAAAAACTATATAAAAGCTTAGATAAATTTTTCTTGTCGGTAGATTTATACAAAGATTAATGGGTTTTTATTTGACCCATGGCTATAGGAGAGTTTACTGCTCTTCTTCTATTTCAGAATAAGCTCCAACAGCAGTTAATCTATCATATCTTTGATTTAACATCTCTTCAACAGATAACTTTTTGAGTGCTTTTACATTTTTCAAAAAGTAATCTTTGACAATTTGAGCTGCTACTCTTTTATCTCTATGTGCTCCAATAAGTGGTTCATCCAATACATCATCAATCAAACCATACTCTAGCAAAGCATCAGGGGTAATTTTGAGTGCATTACTAGCTTGTTCTACCTTTTTAGGGTCATTCCATAGAATTGCTGCACATCCCTCTGGTGATATTACTGCAAATACTGAATAACGCATCATTGCTAGTTTGTCAGAAACACCAATTGCTAAAGCACCACCACTACCACCTTCTCCGATTACAATTGAAACCATAGGTATTTTGATATTTGTAAACTCAAAAAGATTTTTAGCAATTGCTTCACCTTGCCCTCTCTCTTCTGCACCAAGACCTGGATATGCACCTGGAGTATCTATAAGAAATAGTACTGGAATATTGAATTTTTCTGCTAATCTCACAGCTCTTAATGCTTTTCTATATCCTTCAGGATTGGGCATACCAAAATTTCTTCTAAGTTTATGTTTGGTTCCTCGACCTTTTTGTTCTCCAATAATCATAGTTTTTTGACCATCTATATAACCCATATAACACAATATTGCTGGGTCATCACGGAAAGCTCTATCACCATGAATTTCATACGCATCATCTAATATAAAACGGATATAATCCAAAGCATATGGACGGTCTGGATGTCTTGCCAACTGTAACTTTTGATAATCACTCAATGTTCCAAAAGTTTTAGTTACCTCTTTATCTAAATCTTTTTGGAATGACTCAAAAGCAAATTTATCATCTCTTGCACGAGCAGAATCAATATCTTGTTGAATTTGCTCAATCTTTTTTTCAAACTCTAGGTATGTTGCCATATAACGACCTTATATTTTTTTGAAGATTATAACTCCATTTGTCCCACCAAACCCAAATGAGTTACTCATTACAACATTAAGCTCGGCATCTCTTGCTTGATTTGGAACATAATCCAAATCACAATCTGTATCAGGTGTAGTGTAGTTAATAGTTGGTGGTAATTTACCATCACGCATTGCCATAATAGATACAACAGCTTCAATAGCTCCAGCAGCTCCTAGACAATGTCCAATTTGACCTTTGATAGAACTTACTGGTGGACAGTTTTCTTTGCCACCAAATGCCTCTTTGATAGCTGCTGTCTCATTTTTATCATTAGCAGGTGTACTAGTTCCATGTGCATTTATATAATCCACTTTGACATCACCTGCCATATTTAGAGCAGCTTTGATAGCACGAAGTGGACCATCCATTATAGGAGTAGTGATATGATTTGCATCACCACTCTCTCCAAATCCAATAATCTCTGCATATATTCTAGCCCCTCTAGCTTTTGCACTATCATAATCTTCCAATACCAAAGCTCCTGCTCCTTCACCCATAACAAATCCATTTCTATGGGCATCAAATGGTCTTGAAGACTCAGTTGGATTATCATTATTGGTACTAAGAGCTTTCATTGATGCAAATCCCCCAATTCCTGCACCACATATTGCAGATTCTGCACCAATTACCAACATTCTATCAGCACCACCGAGCATAATAGTTTTGGTAGCTTCTGAAATAGCATGAGTTCCAGCAGCACAAGCTGTTACAGAAGATAGATTAGGACCTTTGAGTTTATGAGCAATAGAGATAAAGCCACCCAACATATTAACTAGAGATGAAGGAATAAAAAATGGAGATATTCGTCTAGGACCTCTATTTTCACAAATAATAGAGTTTTTTTCTATATTTGGTAAACCACCAATACCCGAAGCAGATGACACACCAAATCTTTCACAATTAATATCGTCACCAAAATTAGCATCATCCATTGCCTCTTTTGCAGCTTTGAGACCTAACTGTATAAATCTATCAGCTTTTTTTACCTCTTTGGCATCCATAACTTCTTTTGGGTCAAAATCAACAATTTCTCCTGCAATCTTCACAGAAAATTTCTCAATATCAAAAAGTTCAATTGTTTTGATACCACATTTCCCATCTAAAATTGCAGAGAATGATGTCTCTTTATCCTGTCCTACACTATTAATCATGCCTAAGCCAGTAATTACTACTCTTTTCACTCTATCTCCTGTTCTTGATTTTAAGATATATATCAAAATATATCATAATATATTCAAAAATATATCCAATACCCCCAATTGGGGGTTTACATAATATCTAAACTATGCTTGAATATTTTCAATAAATTTAATTGCATCTGTAACAGTTGCAATATTTTCAGCATCATCATCAGGAATTTCAATATCGAATTTCTCTTCTAGTGCCATTACGAGTTCAACTACATCCAAACTATCAGCTCCAAGATCTTCTACAAACTTAGATTCCTCTTTAACTTCATCTGGACTAACATTCAGTTGTTCTACAACTACCTCTTTTACATCATCAAATAGTGCCATGACACTCTCCTAATTGTTTAAATTTATGCTCGTAAGTATAGCAAAAAAACTCTAAAATATAATTACTATTAGTAAAATTCTAATTTAATTATACTAATTATAAAATATGATACATTTTTTTTTATTTTTAACTTACATTATATATAAGCATATAACAACTTATAACAATAGCTTTGAAACTAATGAAAAATAGAGCTTTGTTACTCATTTATTTTTCCATATTTAAATTTTAAATTATATATAAAAATAGTTTGAAAATTATTTAACTTTAAGTTAAACAAGATACAATTCTAAAATTTTTTTACAAAAGGTGATAAAACATGATTAAATATTTTTTAATATTTATAAGCGTAACAATTACTCTATTTTCATTGGATAACTCATATTCTTTAGAAGTAAATAGTGCTTTGGAAGAATACGATGGCAGTGAAATTATATCTGCAGATATAGAGCAGAAGGAGTCATGTAATAAGTTTGTTACAACTGTTAATAAAAAGATATCTACTCCAAGTGATATTACTATTTTTAAGAACAAAGAGATTAAACCTATAAACTACACAAACACAATATCTCTAAATAAACTTCAAGTATCAGATAAAAAGCAGAAATTTTTTCATATGTTACTTCCTGCGATTTTGATTAGTAAACAGAAATTTAAAGTTCTGAGGACGAGGGCTAAAAATATTATAGAAAGCGATAACCCCTCAACTGAAGATTTAATCTTCCTTGATACAATGTATAAAAAATTTAAAACTACAAAAAACAAAGAACTCTTATCCCGAATGAAAACTCATCCTGTTAGTATAGTCTTAGCACAAGCAGCCATTGAATCTGCATGGGGAGAATCAAGATTTTTTAAAAAAGGTAATAATATCTTTGGTATGTGGTCATATAATAAAAATGAACCAAGAATTAGAGCTAAAGAGACTAGAAAAGGTAAAGCTATCTATCTCAAAAAGTATAAAAATCTTAGTGATGCTATTGATGACTATTTTGTAACAATAGGTAGAGGTGCTTATAAAAGTTTTAGAAAACATAGAGATATTACAAAAGACCCTCTTCAACTAGTACAATATTTAGTAAATTATTGTGAACTTAGAGGAAAATATACAAGAAAACTCAAAAGGTTTATTATAAAAAATAGACTAACTAAATTTGATAAATTTGAAATAGATAAAAAATATATCTAATCTATAACATTAGATAGATTAAAACTTACTTTAGTTCCTAAATTTTTTTGGGAACTAATCCATATCTTTATCTTCTCATCATCACAATATGCCTTGACAAGGGCTAAACCAATACCCTCTCCATATACTGCATTGTCCGATTGATAATATCTCTCATATATGCTAATTAACTCTGTCTCATCCATTCCTATACCTTTATCTTCAACTATTAGAATATTATCTTGAAGTGTTATAGTAATAACCTCTTGTTTTTTGGAGTATTTCATAGCATTAGTTAAGATATTATCTAACATTTTTTCAAAACCAATTTTATCAACCATAATTGTATGAGGCTCCAAATATAATTTAAAAGGATTTCGATTAAGCAATCGAAATGAATTTACTCTCTCTTTTATCAATTCCATTAACTCAAATCTCTCTTTTTCTATAGTATGTATCTCTTTTTTTATACTATAAACTAATTCATTATAAAGTCTCTCTAATCTTTTTGAAGCATTTTCTATACGATTTAATCTTTTTATAGCTTTTTCATTATCTTTTAAAGACCTTTTTAATAATAAGCTATTAGCTTGTATCGTAGATAGTGGTATATTTAACTCATGTAATATCTCTTTGGTTAAATGTAATAAATTCTCATCAGTATTTAACTTTTGACTTAATATATAACTATTAAGTATATATCCAAAAATCAAAGAGATACCTATAATAAATAGAAAAATAATTATAAATGAACTATTACTATTTAAAAATTTAAAAATTAATCCAAATATAACCAATATAGATAGCATATATAGTAGTGTCGCTAATATAATCTGTTTTTTCATGTAATATAATATCTATGATTTTATTAACACTAAATTAACATCACTCCTTTTATAATTATGATAAACTTATAAAAGGAGTGGTGTCAAATGAAAAAAACAATTTATTTATCAATAGTATGTATTGGGGTTTTACAAGCAACAGAGCAGTTAGAGGATATTAATGTAGTTGATAGGGTAGATATACAACAAGTATCTGATGTAGGTGGAGAAGAGATAAAATCATCTGATTTGGCTGAAGCATTAGAGAAAAATTCACCATCTATTACAATTATTAGACGAAGTGGAGTAGCTAATGATATTATATTACGAGGACAAAAAAGAGATAATATAAATATAACGGTTGATGGTATGAAAGTTTGTGGTGCATGTCCTAACCGTATGGACCCACCAACTTCACATGTTATGACTCAAAATATTGATAGCGTAGAAATTACAGAGGGACCTTTTGATGTAGAAGAGTTTGGAACACTTAGTGGAAAAGTTAAAGTAAAAACTCTTAAACCAAATAAAGATATATCAGGAGAGATAAATCTAAATGGTGGTAGTTGGGGTTACAAAAAAGAAATGGCTAGAGTTAGTGGTGGAACAGATAGTGTCAAATTTTTGATTTCAGGCTCTACAGAAGAGGGTGGACAGTATAGAGATGGTAATGGAGATAATTTTGCTAAACAGTTATCAAACCAAGTAGATGGTACACCACAAGCAGGAATGGCATATCTACCTAATCAAAAAGATAGAGATGCATATAAACGAAAATCTGTTATGAGTAAAATATTTTGGGATATTACACCAGACCAAGAGTTAAAATTTAGCTATACAGCCAATAGAAGTGATGGGATATTATATCCAAATACACCAATGGATGCTGATTATGATGACTCAAATCTATACAATCTACAGTATAGTATCAAAAATCTCTCTAATATTTCTAAAAAATTGGATTTACAAATTTATCAAACAGATGTAGTTCATCCTATGTCCACACAATACCGAAAAGCTTCCAAAGTAAAGGGGGTAATTAAACATAAATTAGCTACAAAAATGCAAGGTGTCAAACTTAATAATAGTTTAGATATATCTTCACATAAACTAAAAGTTGGATTAGATTTTAGTAAACGAAATTGGGATGGAAAATATTATAAAAATAACAACCCTCTTCCTATAGCTAATTTTCACTCTATTTATGATGTAGATACTAAAAATCAAGCTATATTTATCAAAGATGAGTTTAAACTATCACATGCAAATATCTCTATGGGAATTCGTTATGATGATACGACCATTACAAATGAGGGCAAACTAAGAGACAATGATTATAGTGGTTTAACAGGAAATATTATGAGCTTATTTAAACCTAGTAGTGATTTTAAATATTTTATTGCTTTGGGTAAATCAAGTAGAGTTCCAGATGGTAGAGAGTTATATTTTCATAAAAATGGTGTAGTTATAGGAACACCGAATTTAAAAGAGACACAAAACTATGAAGCAGATATAGGATTTGAAAAAGCTTTGAGCAATAACACATTAAAAAGTAAACTCTATTATAGTAAACTCAAAGATTATATATATTATAACGCATCAACTCCTGATAAACAAAACTATTTTAGTAATATAGATGCACACATCTATGGAGTAGAAGTTAGTGGTAGCTATCTAGCAACAAATAATTTAAACTTTGATTATGGATTAGCTTATAGTGTAGGAAAAAAGGATACTCTAGCCAAAGGTCAACATGATAAAAACTTAGCAGATATTTCACCTCTAAAATTCACACTCTCTTCTAATTATGAGTTCGAGACAGCCATACTTAAACTTGAAATGGTAGCACGAGATAAATGGGATATGATAGATAGTGAAAATGGAGAACAAACCATAGCTGGATATACAGTTTTTAATCTAAAGTGGGACAAAGAGATAAATGATAATTTAACTATAAGTTTAGGTATGGATAATATTTTAAATAGAACATATGCTATATCCAATACCCAAAAAGATTTAACTCTAGTAGGTGGAGATAAAACTATGTTACTTAATGAACCTGCTAGATATACTTATATCAATGCTAAATATCAGTTCTAAACCGATACCCAACCCCTCGGATATTCTCAATATTGGAGGGGAAATATTTTTTAAGCATAGCAATATAGACACGAATAGAGCCTAAACTTATCTCTTCATTTATATGCCAGAGTCTATTTTCTATCTCTTCTATAGATACCACTTCTCCTTTGGCAATAACTAATAGTAATAATAGTTCAATTGCTTTTGTAGTTACAGGAAGTGGTATGCTATTATGATATAATTTTTTGGCATGACAATCAATTATATAATTACCAAACTCTATTTTCTCACTTCTAATCTGTCGCCGTAACAAGGCTTTGATACGAAGTAGAAGTTCATCTAAATCTATAGGTTTTTTCATATAATCATCAGCTCCTATATTAAATCCCTCTAGTAGAGAAGATTTATCATCTCTGGAGGTCAAAAAAATAGTGGGAGTCATATCTCCACTTTCACGGAGCTTTTCAAGTATAGTAAAACCATTCTCATAAGGCAGATTAACATCAAATAGATATAGGTCAAATTTATACTGATAGGATAACTCCAAAGCTGTATAGGGGTCAAGAGCTATCTTTATATCATAACCCTCTTCATCTAAAAAGTCTTCCAAAGTTTCATTGAAGAGTTTATCATCTTCTAGTATCAGTAATTTATACATAAAAAATCCATATTACATAAGCATTCCACCATTTATTTTTAATGTCTCACCTGTAATATAACTTGAGTGGTCACTTAATAGAAATGCAACCCCATCAGCTACCTCTATTGGCTTACCAAATCTTCCTAATGGAATTCTGGCAGTAAAAGCATCTTTTACTTCAGGTTTAAGTATATTTGTCATCTCTGTAGCGATAAATCCAGGAGTGATATTATTAAATCTAATACCTCTTGAAGCTGACTCCATAGCAAAAGATTTTGTCATAGTGATAATTCCACCTTTACTAGCAGAGTAGTTAGTCTGTCCTGCATTTCCTGTTTCACCTACTATTGAAGCTATATTCACAACCGAACCAAATCGTCTTTTGCTCATTACTTTAAGTGCCTCTCTACAACCTATAAATGTAGATTTGAGGTTAGCATCTATTACAGACATAAAATCATCAATTTTCATTCTCATTGCTAACTTATCATTGGTAATTCCTGCATTGTTTACTAAATATGATAACTCACCATCAGTTGATACAATCTGTTTGATAGCATTTATAAAATCTTTTTCATTAGTTACATCAAAACCGATTACTTCAGCTTTGCCACCTTTTGAAACTATATCAGATTGAATAGCTTTAGCTTCCTCTTCCCCACTTCTATAATTTATCCATACTTTTAAACCAAAACTTGCTAATCGTTTAGCAATTTGGGCTCCTATACCTCGACTTGAACCTGTTATGAGTACATTTTTACCTGTAAATTTCATTATCTACCTTTTTTGAAGATATTGTAATCTAATTTGGATTAAACTATCCAAAAAATTCTTTTTTTACTTTTTTTATTAAAAATTATTTTTTTTAATTTACATATAAGTATTATTGATTTATACTATTTCACAATAAATACACAATAAGAGGGAATGTAATATGTTATTATTAAAATGGAAAGATGCTTATAGCATGAATGAAGAGAATATTGATAAACAACACAAAGGATTATTTAAATTATCTAATGAAATTTATGATTTAATAGAGGCTGGAGTTGATGATTATAAACATTTCAGAGAACTTTTTATGGCACTTAATGATTATGGTATTGAACACTTTATTTATGAAGAGATGTATATGGAAGAACAAGGATACCCAAATCTAAAAGAACACAAAGCTGAACATCGTGAATTCTCTGATAAAGTTAGAGAGTTATGTATTGATATTGACCAAGAAACTCATATCAAAGATATAGGTGAATTTGTATCTGCTTGGCTAGTCCAACATGTTTTGGAAGAAGATATGAATTATAAAAATTTTATTAAAGCCAAACAGAAAAAATAGTTAATTATTCTGAAAAAAAGAGTATTTGACTTTATTAAAAAAATCATAATCTTCAGTTTTAAGTTTACTTCTAAATATAATATGATTTAACTGTTTTAAAATACTCATTTTTTGATAAGGGTCATTATAAAGTGCATTGCTAATAATAGATATATGTGTATCTATATTATCACAATCTTTATCCATAACTTTTTCCAATATCTCTCTTGATTCTATATTGTCACAATCAAAATTCTGTCCCATAAAACGACAAAATATAGGTTCCTCCATTTTTAAATCTTTATCATCTAATTTAATTGCATGACAAAATAGTGTTGCTACTGATTCTTTAATCATCTTATCCATGTCAATACCCTCCCGATAAAACCTTTTTAGGTTATATTTATACATATAATATCAAAATAAACATATAAAAATAATAAAAATCATACTAATTTAGTCCATATTTGGAAAAAGCTTCTTTTTTATCTCTTCAAATAGTTTATAATCTTCTAGTGAGATATTATCTAAATGGATATTCCTTATAATTTATTTTTTTGTATTATAACATAATTAAATAAGAGATTTATCCATCTCTTTAGGAATTTTAAGACCCATTATATTTAAAACGGTTGGAGCTATATTATTGAGTCCTCCACCATTTTCCACCTTAGTAACACCATCAGCTATAATATAACACCACACTTCTCCTACAGTATGATTTGTTAACCTATGCCCTTGTTTATCACACATCTCTTCACAATTCCCATGGTCAGATGTCAAAACAATAGCATAATCTTCTTCTTTAGCTTTATCTAATATCTTTCCTATCTGAATATCTACTGCATTGACTGCTTTTTTGGCAGCTTCATAATCTCCTGTATGTCCTACCATATCACCATTAGCAAAATTGACTACTATTAAATCATAATTTTCATCCATACCTCTTCTAACAGCCTCTCCTACCTCTGGAGCTGACATTTGTGGTTGCATATCATATGTTTTTACATTTGGACTGGGTATTAGAATTCTACTCTCACCTATCATAGGCTCTTCTACTCCACCATTTAGAAAAAATGTTACATGTGCATATTTCTCCGTCTCTGCTGTATGAAGTTGTGTTAATTTCGCTTGGCTTACAACCTCTGCTAATGTATTTTTGGGAATAGCTTTTCTAAACATTATAGGATATGGAAATGAGGCATCATACTCTGTCATAGTTACTATATTTAGAGGAATATATTCTCTATTAAATCTATTAAAATCTTTGTCACCTAGAGCTGTAGTAATCTCTCGAACTCTATCTGAACGGAAATTTGCCATTATAAGAGTATCTCCCTCTTTAATTCCTTTATACCCATTTAATGCTATAGGTTCTATAAATTCATCATATATTTTAGATTGATATGAGTTCTCAATATACTCTTTTATATCTAAAGTAGTTGATGGAGTAGCTCTAACTATAGCATTATAACCTTGTTGGACTCTATCCCATCGATTATCTCTATCCATGGTATAGAAGCGTCCACCAACTGTAGCTATAGTTATATCTTTATCACAAATAACCTCTATCTGTTCTATAAATATTTTAGCAGAAGTAGGAGAAACATCTCTACCATCAGTTATAAGGTGCAAAAATACCTTTTTACCTCTAGCTTTGGCTATCTTTGCCAAACCTATAATATGTTTGATATGAGAGTGAACCCCACCATCACTTAGCAATCCAATAATATGTACCCGATTACTTTTTTCCAAAGTATTATTTAATGCCTCATTTTGTTCTATACTTTTATCCTCAATAGCCAATGATATTTTGACTAAATCTTGATATAAGACTCGACCTGCTCCAATTGTCATATGTCCCACTTCAGAGTTACCCATCTGACCCTCTGGTAAACCTACACTTAATCCATGTGTAGAGATTAATGCTTTTGGTACATCTGATAATAATTTATCAAATGTAGGTTTGGTAGCATCTTCAAATGCATTACAACTACTATTAGGTTTATAACCTATTCCATCTGTGATAATTAAAATAGTTTTTTTAATCTTCATATAATTTAGCCCTATCTTTTAGAATATTTTAAGTAAAATATCACTTATTTACTTAAATCAGGATTTTACAATATGTTATATGCTTTCTATGAACTATTTCACATCAATATTTTACAATATATCTCTGTTCGAGCAGGGATTAGCTTTTTTATCGCATTTGGATTAACCCTCCTATTATTACCCAAATTTATGGCTTGGGCAATATCAAGAAAAGCCGAGCAACCTATAAATAAATATGTACCCAACCATGCCAATAAACAAAATACACCTACTATGGGTGGAGCTATTTTTGTATTGGCTACAACTATATCTATTTTGCTAACCTCTAATATCTTCAATCCATATATTATAAGTGGACTTATTACAATGATTGGATTTGCATTAGTAGGCTTCAAAGATGATTTAGGCAAAATATTAACAGGAGATAATCTACAAGGACTCACTAGTAAAGCTAAATTAATACTCCAAGCTATTATTGGAACTATAGTAACACTATTTTTAATCTTTGTTGCAGATTTCCCAACAACTCTATATATACCTTTTATCAAAGAGCCTCTACTTGATATGCACTATTTTGCTGTAATTTTTTGGATTATTGTATTTTTGGCTACAACCAATGCAGTAAATCTTACCGATGGGCTAGATGGACTAGCTACTGTTCCATCTATATTTAGTTTGGCTACTTTGGGAATTATAGTATATATTACAGGACACCATGGATTTTCAGGTTATCTTCTTTTGCCAAATATCAAAGGAGTAGGAGAGGTAACTATATTAGCCTCATCACTATCTGGTGCATTACTTGGATTTTTGTGGTACAACTGTTATCCTGCTGAAATATTTATGGGAGATACAGGTTCTCTAGCTATTGGTGGGGTATTAGCATATCTAGCAATTATAGGCAAAAGTGAAGCACTTTTAGTTTTGGTTGGTCTAATATTTGTTGTTGAGACACTATCAGTTATACTACAAGTAGGAAGCTATAAAATCCGTCAAAAACGGATATTCCTTATGGCTCCAATACATCACCATTTTGAGATGAAAGAGTGGGCAGAAAATAAAATTATTGTTCGTTTTTGGATGGTTGCATTTATTGCAAATATTTTTGCACTAATTACACTAAAACTAAGATAGAGGAGAAGATAATGAATAAACCAACTCTATTTGGCTATGGATTAACCACCAAAGCTATAGCCAAAAAATTAGGTGGAGAGTGTATATTTTTTGATGACAAAGCCCAAAAACCATACAGAGACCAAGATAATAACCAAATCATCCCATCAAATCTATTTGACCCATTAAAAAGTAAACTAGAAGTCACAACTCCAAGTTTCAAACCAACCCACCCCTTAATACAAAAAGCCAATAACCTTATAAGCGAATATGATTTTTTCGCACAAGATATGCCATTTAGTATTTGGATTAGTGGAACAAATGGCAAAACAACGACTACACAGATGTTAGGTCATTTGCTAGAGAAAAGAGGGGCACTCACAGGAGGAAATATAGGTACACCATTAGCCGAGCTAAATACCGATGCCCCTATATGGATATTAGAATCTAGCTCATTTACCTTGCATCATACAAATATAGCCTCACCAAATATATATATATTATTGCCAATTACCCCTGACCACTTAGATTGGCATGGAACGGCTAAACAATATGAAGCAGATAAACTAAAACCCCTATTAACAATGAAAGAGGGGGAATTAGCTCTAATTCCAAAAGGGCTAAATTTACCACAAACAGATGCATTTCTAGTAGAGTATGACTCTACCCAATTTTTAGAAAACTATTTTGATATAGATAGCTCCAAAATTAATTTTAAATCAGCCTTTTTAGAAGACGCATTATTAGCCTTAGCTGTTACCAAAACCCTTTTTGATGAGATAGATTATGATACTATCAATAGTTTTAAACTAGATAATCATCGACAAGAAGAGACTAGAGATATAAGAGGCAGACTATGGGTAAATGATTCCAAAGCTACCAACCTAGATGCAACTATACAAGCAATCAAAGGTTATAGTGATAAGTTTATAAGATTAATTATAGGTGGTGATGATAAAGGAGCTAATTTATCACCTCTATTTGAGCTTTTAAGAGACAAAGAGCTAAAATTATACATTATAGGAGCTAACAGTAATAGATTAGCTAATTTTGCTAATAAATATAATATAGAGTTTAATTTATCAAAAACATTGGAGAATGCAGTAAATAGTATATCAAAAGAGAGAGACCAAAATGATGTAGCCTTACTATCTCCAGCAGCAGCTAGTTATGACCAATTTAACTCCTATAAACATAGAGGAGAAGAATTTTTCAAATTTATCAAAAAAATCAAATAGTTTAATATTATTTTAAGTTTAAGTGGCTATAATTTCAGCCACTTCAAACAAGAAGTATTACTTATGTGTGGCTCCATAGCTCAGTTGGTAGAGCAAAGGACTGAAAATCCTTGTGTCGGCGGTTCGATTCCGTCTGGCGCCACCACTTATTAAATCTATAAAAAGATTATATTATCTTACTTATCTATAGATATAGATAAATAAGTTGCCTTCTAAATTCTTATTTTATTAATTTATAATATAACTATTTAATATAATTATAAACATAATTGAAATTTAATATTTTTTAAATTTTTATATAAATATAAATTAAGGGATTAAAGATGAATGGAAATATAGATATATATTTAGATAACGCTACAAAATCAAGGCAAGATTTTAACAATTATTCACAAAAAGATATTAATAAAATTATAAAAGAGTTATATTTAGTAAGTTTCAAAAATAGTATTACTTTAGCTAAAATGGCTGTAAAAGAAACAGGTATTGGAAAGTGGGAAGATAAATTAACCAAAAATATTTTAGCCTCCTGACTTAACCCAACAGCACTACAAAAAAACTCCCAAACCCCTAAAAATAGGCTTTCAAAAAAGAAGCCCAAAATCGTAGTGCCTAC
>Ga0256913_10000310_pt1 | contig 24548 bp, 21 predicted proteins | sample Axial_MatmetaG_FD_185970 | JGI IMG/M metagenome (GOLD analysis project Ga0256913, IMG submission 185970) | Deep-sea worm associated microbial mat communities from Axial Seamount, Juan de Fuca Ridge, Pacific Ocean - Axial_Mat | ecosystem: Environmental > Aquatic > Marine > Oceanic > Microbial... | reverse complement strand
CTCAAATAGATGAATTAAAGCAAGCATTAACAGAGAGAAAGCATTCAAATATTAATAGAATTTTCAACTCAATAATAAAAGAAATATTAGACACAAATGCTTTAATATCATTGAAATTAAATAATCAAGGGAATGTTGAATTTAATGCTGATTATCAAAATAAAACAGATTTATTAAACACTTCTGAATCACAAGGTACAACATATAAAAAATTACTTTGTGTTGCTTTTGACTTATCATTGTTAGTTAATTATTCGGATAAATCATTCTATAAATTCGCATATCACGATGGAGTATTAGAAGGTTTAGATGATAGAATTAAAACAAGATATATCAAACTCGTAAAAGATTTCTGTGAGAAGTATGATTTGCAATATATTGTTACTTTAATTGATTCTGATTTACCAAAAGATATGCCTGATTTAATTGAAGATAAAGATATTTGTTTAAGACTAAATGATAAAGATTATAATGGAAAATTATTTTTAAATAGTTTCTAATAACAACGCACCACAACAATGTATATAAGTCATTGGGCGATAGGTGGTTGGATTGAATATTTGTAAATATAAACAAACGACATTGTAGATTGAAAGTTAGGTGTTTCAAAACGCCCAACGCCTCATATACTCAACGTTGTGCCGCATGCAATGAAATTAGAAACAATTTGGAAAATATACTTATTTGATATACTTTTGTGGTATATAAATAAAACATCATGAAAACAGTATCATTGAAAATTGACGATTCCATCTTTGGAGAAACTGAAAAGATTCTCGCAAGAATGAAAAAACCTCGAAACAGATATATTAATGAAGCAATTGATTATTACAACCAACTTCAGAGACGTTTGATAATTGAGAAAAGATTAAAAAAAGAATCTGTGTTAGTTAAGGATGATTCCATGTCAGTACTTAAAGAATTTGAGGAGATTGATTATGTCGATTAAACAATTTGAAATTTGGATTGCAGATTTAAATCCGCAGATTGGAACTGAACCTGGAAAAACCAGACCTGTTCTAATCGTTCAGACTAATTTACTGAATAAAATCCCCCACCCTTCAACTATTGTTTGTCCAATCACAACGAATGTAAAAAAGGACTCGGAGATTTTAAGAGTTCACCTTAAAAAAGGAATGGCTAAACTACGGCAAGACAGCGATATTATGATTGACCAGATTCGTGCTATTGACAACAAAAGACTTATGAAAAAAGCTGGAGACTTACCTCGTGAATTAATAGAACTGATTAAAGAAAACATACAAATAATTATAGACTTAGAATAAAAGAATAAAGCACGACACCACAATCGAGTAGACCGCCCCGCCAGATAAACTGACGGGGAGAGCCTCTCACACCAGCGTACGTACGGGTCTCGTATACGGCGGTTCTCTAAATCATAGGAAATAAGGAGTGTTTGTAATTAGTGTTAGGGAGCAATTGATAAAGGTCGTGTAATGAAACATATCCCCTCCTTTTGAGACGTTCCAATGTGATGGTGGTGCCAAGTATCGGACTTTACTCATAAATATTATATTTTTAAGGCATTCGTGCAGGCTTCGCCGGAGGGCTACTGCCCATCCTCCCATTCTTGTTCTGCTCCAAGCGTAAGCTTGACCTTGTGGGATTCCTAAACGAATAAGGTTTTTACGCTTTCGTTCGGGTTTCTTCCAATCAGCCCAAATACAGTAGCGTAAGCGGTTTAGCTCACTAGTATTAATTTATAAGGTGTTCGTGATTTACGCTGCGCTTCAATTCGTAACCACCCATCTACCTCTATTAGCTTTTGCTTTATACTTGCGTATTTGAAGTAGTTTATCCATCCACGGCTTACCTCTATGACTTTCTCTATGCGCTTATCAAAGCTCATTGGAGATGTCTTTCGGGTAAGTTCCTTTAATTTTGATTTTATGCTTTTCCATCGTTTCTTACTTACTATCAGTTGGTATTTTCCCTTCTGGATAATGAAGAAATAAAAGGGATAGTAAGGTTATGCTAACGTTGGGGTACATTTTAAAAAATAAAAAAACAGAAAGATTATTAATAATCCAAAACAAATACTTATCTTTGCCGTTAGTAACGCGTTAAGACACTATGATAATTTCATTTGGTACGAAAGAAACTGAGAAAATCTGGAACGGAGAACGAGTAAAGAAAATTCCAATCGAGATCCAAAAAACCGGAAGGAGAAAATTAAGAATGTTGAATAACTCACAAAACTTAATTGACTTAAAAATACCTCCTTCAAACAGACTTGAAAAGTTAACCGGAAAACTGAAAGAATATCATAGCATAAGAATAAATGATCAATGGCGAATTGTTTTCAATTGGAATAATAATAATTCGCATCATGTAAAAATAATGGACTATCATAAATAATTAAAAAATGGAACGACTAGATAACATACATCCTGGAGAAATATTAATAGAAGAATTTTTAAGACCAATGGGAATTTCTGCTTATAAACTTTCTAAAGATATTGATATTCCTCAGACAAGAATATCACAGATTGTCAAAGGAAAAAGAAGAATTACTGCTGATACCGCATTAAGACTTAGTTCTTATTTTGGAAATTCCGCAAAATTTTGGCTTGGATTACAAGACGATTATGACATTGAAGATGAAAGATTGAGAAAGTTTGAAATATTTATGAAAATCAGAAACTCAAGAAAAAACGCACACCAACAATTAGCGTTCTGATTGCCGGTACGGTAAAATCTGAACGTGGTGTTGACGAAACCAGGCGCAAAAGGATATAATGAATATCTATGGGGATTGGGTTGTTTTTCTTTAGTGTCCCAAAGTAATACTTGTTAAGATAGTTCTGCTGAGTTCCTTTTTTTTACCGGAATTTGCCTGTCGCGGTATTCCTTTTCATCACAGGTTTATCGGGGTGCTTTGGTCTAAACCGAGCTATCAGTTACTCGTCTGTTGGTGGAGTTTGATTATTCCCCCACGAAAGCCAGAAAGCTTTCGGACGTGAGGGAGCGGGGAACATTGTAGCCCGCATAAAACTTAGTCGTAGATTGAAAATTCTACTTCCGAAATCAGCTACTATTTTTAGACGGACTGCCGTTGGGTGCAAGCTAATGCGAAAGCAAGCACTCACTGATAATCATAACTTACAATGATTATAATAACCCATAAATATAACTTTTAGTGAATATTTTCACAAAAAGTATTATCTTTGTAAGAAAAATATGTATTTAAGGTATTTAGAGAAAATAATAGAAAATCGAATTGGGTCAGGAAAAGCAATTGTTTTAATTGGACCACGACAGGTTGGTAAAACAACTTTAATAGAGACAATTCTTAAAAGCAAAGATTATTTACTACTTGATGGGGATGATCCCAGAACGAGAACATTATTGACAGAACCCAATACAGAACAAATTCGTTCAATTCTTGGCAAGTATAAATATGTTTTCATTGACGAAGCTCAAAGAATAAAAGGGATCGGACTTACAATGAAAATAATTACGGATCGATTTAAAGATGTTCAACTATTTACAAGTGGTTCTTCTTCGTTTGATTTATCAAATCAAATAAATGAACCGCTAACAGGACGAAAATGGGAGTATTATTTATTCCCTATTTCGTGGGAAGAATATGAAGAATGTCACGGATATTTATATTCTGAACAACAACTTGAAAACAGGTTGTTATATGGATTTTATCCTGATGTTCTAAATAATCCGGGAGATGAAGTAAATGTTCTCAGAAATTTGGTTAACAGTTATCTATACAAGGATATCCTTTCATTTGCCAATATACAAAAACCCGAAGTTCTGGATAAATTAGTTCAGGCATTAGCATTACAAATAGGAAGTGAAGTAAATTATTCCGAATTGGCACAGATTGTAAATGCTGATAAAAATACGGTAAGTAAATACATCGACATTTTACAAAAAGGATATATCATATTTAAATTAAGTAGTTTTAGTCGTAATCTTCGTAACGAAATAAAAACGAATAAAAAAATCTACTTTTATGATACCGGTATTAGAAATATGGTAATTGGAAACTTCACCCCTCTTGAATTACGAACAGACAAAGGTGCATTATGGGAGAACTTTTTGATTTCAGAAAGAATAAAACAAATTGAATATAAGCAAAGTCTTGCACGCATATATTTTTGGCGAACTAAACAACAACAAGAAGTGGATTTTGTAGAAGAAAATAGTGGAAAAATATATGGGTATGAATTTAAATGGAATAATAAGAAAAAAGTAAGATTGCCTAAAACATTTATTGAAGCATATAATGCAGAAAGTAAAGTTATAGATAGAAATAATTTTAGAGAATTTGTAAAACTATAAAAAGCCAGCACCCAACAATAAGCGTTCTGGTTGCCGGTAAGGAAAAATCTGAACGTGGTGTTAACGAAACCGGCCGCAAAAGGATGTAATGAATATCGATGGGGATTGAGTTGATTTTCTTTAGTGTCCCAAGACAATAACTGTTAAGATAGTTTTGCTGAGTTCCACTTTTTACCGGAATTTACCTGTCCGTGGCATTCATTTTCATCACAGGTTTATCGGGTATCAGGCTGTCGACAATCTGAATTTTGAGTATCGGGAACATCATAATCTCACACGTTGTCATAATGTAGCCTTCCCTAATAACAGGACGGCTAGCCTGCCAATTATAATAGGGTACAGTATATGAACATCCTTTACAAAATTATATACATATTTTTTGCAGGGTGCTTTTCCATTATCTGTACTTTTTTTGCTCAGGTTTTGACCATTGTTACAGAGTAGTTTTATTAATCTCCTTTTTAATTAAATAATAATTAAAAATTGCAAACAATAATAGTATACTCCCTGTATAATAGGCACAATAATAAATATGATCAGGCATAATAAAACCAAATAAACTCCCACCAGTAACCAACAAAGGGGCGAGTATCCAATATGTCCTCAATTTATACGCATAAATAAACGGTAAATAGTGAGCTCCAATAATTATTGTCAATGCTGGTAAAAACAAATTCACATTTTCCTTTGTAAGTAAAAAGATTAATGGAAAAGAAAAAGGTATTATTAAACCTATTTGAGTAAATAATAAATTAATAGGATTTTCTTTTCTTATTTTAGGTCGTCTTAAAATAATTTGAAATAATTGACTTATTGGATAAAAAAAAGTCCCGCTAATAATAATTGCCAAAATTCCAATTTTGAATGAAACAAAATTCCAAAGAATTCCAGCTAATATCCAGAAAAAACCTTCAATTAGTAAGATTGAAAATCCGCCCAAATATGATTGTCTTATTTCTTTATGATAATCCATTTATTTAACCTTTAAAAATATCTTTAATTCAGTTATAAACCAAATGGGTTCATCCAACATTATAAAATGTTTTGCTTTGTCTGCAACTTTAAATTTACAATATTCAACTTCTGAATACTGATTTTTTAAATTAGAGTAAACAGATTCTTTAGTTACTCCATAATCTTTATATCCATACCAACTTCCAAACACACAGATAGGGACTTTTATTTTGTTTAAACCGTCTCTTAAATCCGTACACATTATTTCGTACATTGCTTGAGCTGTTGTCTTCCTATCTGATTCAAGAGACCATTTTAATGCTTCCTCAACATTTAATGAATCTGTTATCATTGTTTTTAGCATTAATCTTTGTTGATTTATATATAAGCTGTCTGCAATTGAAATTATATTATCTTTCATTTGTTTTGCTTGTGGTATAACGCTATTTGCTGTTGCATTTGGATTAAATATTAAAGATAAAAAAGGATAAGAGTCTACAACAACAATACTTTTCAATAAACTTGGTTTCGAGCTTGCAATTGATAATGCTAAAAATCCACCCAAACTATGACCGATTAGAGTAGGTTTTTCTTCCATTTCATTTTCTATATACTCCGAAATATTTTTTTGAATAATCGGTAAATATCCTTTATCTATACTAATTGGTTTTTGATTTGAGAAACCTGCTAAGGTTAGTATATGACATTGATAATTATTTTTCAATGAATCAACTGTTTGATTCCAAACATCACCCGAACAAGATAATCCGGGAATGAGAATAATTGGTTTGCCTTTGCCTATTATTGTAACTTTAAAAGGATAATTATTTACATGTAAGTCGGATTTTAGTTGATTAATAATATAGCTATCAGGAAATTCTTTAGTCCCATCGTGAAAGTATTTTTTTGCCAAATCCCATTTCTCATTTTTAATATATAATCTAATTAGCAATTCGTATGCTTCTTCTTTTCCCCAATATGGTATAATGCCGCTTTCCATTTTTTGCGTTGGTAATGAGATTGCTTTTAATAAATATTTCTCAGCTTCTTTTCCTCCTCCATATTGAGTGGGTGTATAAAAATTATTACTGCCATATACAAAATATGCACGCAAATTAGTTGAATCCAAGGCTATGGCTGTCTTTGCATTTTTTGTTGCTTTGGGGCCTATAAACATTGCTTGCATTCCTTTGAATTGAATACTGTAACCTTGCAACATCGCTAAAAGTGCATAATCTTCGGAATTTTTATTTTTAATACTTTTTAAATAATCTATCCCTTTATCAATTTCCATTTCCGATGCATTTTTGTCATCGTTTGCAAGGTAATAGATAGATGTATAAAATTGTAAATATGCTTGCCAATATGAAATAATGCTTTGTCTATTTATTATAGAGAGTTCTTCAAGTTCCGTATTTAATTCTATTAATGATTTATCATTTTTTGATCTTAAAGATTGAGCAAAAACTGTCTTGATTTTGTTCTGAATCCCAATAAGTAAACTGTCCGAGTTAACGCATTCTACTTGTTTTTGACAACTGACTATTTCTGTGTTTGCTTTTCCTGTGCAGGAAACAAATAATAATGAAATAAATAATAATCGTATCATAATACTTAGTTTTTTATAAACTTGTTTACATAATAAACTAATAGGTTAAAAAAATTTATTTTATATATTGTTTAATTGCATTTACATATTTTTCAAAGGCATCAATACCAATATTTGTAATTCCAATTGATGTATGTTGGTAATTATTTTTAAATCCTTTTGTTATTGTAATATAATTTACTTTTTCAAGTTTTTTTAATTGTACACTAATATTACCCGATGTGGCCTTAGTGATTTCTTTCACTTCATTAAAATCAGATGTTCCGTTGGCTACCAAATATGAAATAATAGCCAAACGAAGTTCGGAATGTAATATGGGATTTAATCTCTTAATCATTCAACTCTGCTTTTTTGTATTCAATCATAAGTATTAAGCCTGGAATGAAAAATGCTAATATTGATACAATACTCATCAATAAGGGGTGATAAATCCAATCAAGATAAAAACAAAGAAAAGCCGATATATTTATTAAAACACCCGAATACAATAACAGTCTGCTTTTTACCGCTGTTCCAGATACAATTACACCAATTGCCAATAATATAAGAATGATTGGAATAAGATTTTGTTTAAGGTAAGAACTAAATACAGCCCCTAAAATCAACAAATTAAAAGCTAATACAATCCAAGTTAAAGAAACAATTTTACTTATTAAATTTTGTTTGCTTTTTCCTTTCCTTTTTGAAAAATAAAAGCCTGTATAAATAGAGCCTATTGGCATTAATAAGTAAGGATACCAATTAATGTCATAATACTCATTTTTCAATAGTATAAATTGGCTTATTGACGCAATTGCCATTAGCAAACCCCAAAACATATAAATAAAACCATTTTCTTCGAATTTATTTCGGGCTTGATTAATTATTTGGCTAATTAGCTCAAAACTTTTTTCTGGCGACAAATCTGTGTTTTCCATACAATAGAATATAATTTATTTGCAATAATAAAGTAGTTTATTTTATAAACAAAATAAAATTTCATTTTTTATTTAATTATGATGCTTTTTGTAATTATTTTATATGGAAGTTGTTTAAAGTTAACAGATTGAAAATATAAATATTCTACTGTAGAAGAGCGTTCAAAAAGTAAGAAACGTGTCATTCTGAACGTAGTCGAAGAATGTATCACGCTTCGACTACGCTCAGCGTGACAACGCTCAGTGTGACAACCCCTACTTAGGCTGATAATATAACTAAAAATTACTTTTTGAACAGTCATTTTAAATATTTTACTGTTATAACCAACAAGTTAGCTTTAAACAACTTCATGGTGAGATGTTTTTAATGTTCGTTAATAGAGTTGGTTTTATTATCATTCTTCCGTAATATCTTTTTGGTTCAGTTTTATTGTCTGTAGTGCGCAGGTACCGGAGTCCGCCTAAGAACCTGCCACGTTTGTTAAATTTGAGATAAATGTAAGCTGGTTTGAGGGATATTCCAATATGATCGGGATTCAACGTATTACAAGTATGAGCAGGCAATTGTTTTGAAACACTATCAACTGTTCTAAACAAAATAGGACAATACTTGTAATTTATCAATATTGCATTGCTTACTATCCTCGCTGTTCGCTTGCTTTCCTCAACAAAAGGTTGAATATAGGAAATCAATTTCATCCAAATCATTACTTATTTATAAACGATGTTATTTCAGCTATTTAACCGTTTCTAACCGACATTAAACGGATGTTAAACGAATATAAACAGTTATTAACCGACTTGAGCAAAAAGGGCAGTGTATGTTTGCAGAGCGAAACGATATCAGATATCAGATATTAGAATTTTGATATCAGATTTTAACAATTGAGTTATGGAAAGAATTGATTTGGAAAACCGGCTGATTAACTTCTCGGTACTAATAATAAAAATAGTTAATGAACTACCATCTACTTACGCAGGGAAAACACTGGCCGGACAAATTGTACGCTCAGGAACTTCAGTGGCTCTCAACTATGGCGAGATACTTAGTGCAGAATCAAAAAAAGATTTTCTGCATAAAATGAGGGTGGTTCTTAAAGAACTCAGAGAAACAATAATTAATCTAAAAATCATCCACCTGAGCAAACTTTTAAATTCGGAAGAGTTATTATTAAAAGTAAAAAAAGAAAACAATGAACTAATCTCAATTTTTGTTTCAAGCATAAAAACCGCACAAAAAAATCTAAATAAATAAATCAAAAATCTGATATCTGATATCAGATATCTAATACTAATTAAAACCTTACTATCATGACATCATTAAAAAATTCAGTACAACTGATCGGACGCCTGGGTAAAGACCCGGAAACAACAAACTTTGACAGCGGAAAAATGAAAGTACGCTTTTCACTGGCAACTTCTGAAAGTTACCGCAATGCCAATGGCGAAAAAGTTGAAGAAACCCAATGGCACAACATTGTATGCTGGAACGGTACTGCTAAAATTGCAGCCGACTACCTGAAAAAAGGTAAAGAGATTGCCCTTGAAGGTAAACTCACCAACCGCTCGTGGGAAGACAACGACGGAAAGAAACACTACATCACCGAAGTAGTGGCTAACCAGATTTTGCTGCTTGACAGAAAAAGCGAATAGTCTGATTTTCTGAAAAAAGTAGTTACCAATTCAAAAATTGGCAACTACATATTTAGTCGCACCGTCAACTCTTTAACAAAAAAGAGGGTGACAGTGCGACTTTCTGTTTTTCAAAGAATAAACAAACTAATTTCAATCTTTCTCAATATGTTAAAGTAATATAAATAAGAAGTAGATATGTAATTTAACAATTAAAATAACGATGCGATCGACCAATAACAATTACCTTTGCCCTACTTTTTAAAACATAAATAAATGGATAAGTTATTCAGAAAAGACGCACTCAAATATCATGAGTTGGGGCGTCCGGGCAAGATAGAAGTAGTTCCTACCAAACCCTATTCAACACAACGCGATTTATCGCTTGCTTATTCTCCGGGAGTTGCCGACCCTTGTATGGCCATTCATGAAACCCCTGAAGATGTATACCGATATACTGCCAAAGGTAATTTGGTAGCCGTAATTTCAAACGGTACCGCCGTACTGGGTCTTGGCAACATTGGCCCTGAAGCCGGTAAGCCGGTTATGGAAGGCAAAGGCCTTCTTTTTAAAATATTTGCCGATGTGGATGTTTTCGACATCGAAGTTAACGAAACCGACCCTGATAAATTTATCGAGGTAGTAAAGGCCATTGCTCCTACTTTCGGAGGTATTAACCTGGAAGATATTAAAGCTCCCGAGTGTTTCGAAATTGAAACACGCCTAAAAGAAGAGCTGGACATTCCGTTGATGCACGATGATCAGCATGGTACTGCCATTATTTCTTCCGCAGGCTTGTTAAATGCCCTTGAGATTCTGGATAAAAAAATCGAGAACCTGAAGATTGTTGTAAGTGGTGCCGGAGCTGCTGCCATTTCATGTACCAAACTCTATATGGCGCTGGGTGCTAAAAAAGAGAACATCATTATGCTCGACAGTCGTGGAGTAATTCACACCGACCGCACTGATTTAAATGCAACCAAAATACCATTTGCCACCTCTCTTCCGGTTCACACACTGGAAGAAGCCATTGTAGATGCTGATATGTTTCTTGGCTTATCGGTTGGTGGTATGCTTAAGCCGGAGATGTTAAAATCAATGGCATCTAACCCGATTGTTTTTGCATTGGCAAACCCGGTTCCGGAAATTGCTTATGACGAAGCCATGAGCACCAGACCCGATACCATTATGGCTACCGGACGTTCCGATTATCCCAACCAAATAAATAATGTACTGGGATTTCCGTTCATTTTCCGTGGTGCACTGGATGTAAGAGCCACCAAAATTAACGAAGAGATGAAGCTGGCAGCCGCCAAAGCCATTGCTGAGCTGGCTAAACAACCGGTTCCGGAAGAAGTGAACATGGCGTATGGTGTTCAGAATTTAAAATTTGGGAAAGAATATCTTATTCCAAAACCCACTGACCCTCGTTTGATAGAAACCATTGCACCGGCAGTAGCTAAAGCAGCCATCGATTCAGGTATTGCCAAAAACCCAATTACCAACTGGGCTGTTTATAAAGAGTCGCTGCGTAAACGAATGGGCTTATCCAATCCTCTGAAACGGCAAATGAAAGCCACGGCAAAAAAAGCTCCAAAAAGAATTGTTATGTCGGACGCCGACCATTACAATATTCTTAAAGCAGCCGAAATTGTTCATAACGAGAAACTGGCTATTCCTATTCTGTTAGGAAACAAAAAACGAATTGAGGAGATTATTGAAGAGAATCAGCTGGAGCTGGAAGGCATTCAAATTATCGACCCAAAAAGTGACAGCGAAGCCAAAAGAAGAAAAGAATTCGCGGAGATACTTTACAAAAAGCGTCAACGTAAAGGACTTACTCTTTCAGGAGCAAACGAGTACATGCACCATAAAAACTATTATGCACCCATGCTTGTGGAGACCGGCGTGGCCGATGCTGTTTTGTCAGGAATGTCAAGGAGTTATCCAAGCACCATTCGTCCCGCCCTTCAAATCATTGGCAAAAAACCCGACCTGAACATTGTTAGCGGCATGTACATCGTTAACACCAAAGAAGGACCGTTATTTTTAAGTGACACTACTGTTAATCAGAAGCCTACTGCCGAGGAGATGGTTGAAATTACAGTTCAAACCGCCGAAGCGGTAAAACATTTCAATATTAAACCGGTCATTGCGCTGGTATCGTACTCTAACTTTGGTTCAGTTAATGGTGATTCACCAAACCGCATGCGCGAAGCGGTGAAGATTCTGCACGAAAGATATCCCGAATTAAAAGTTGACGGCGAAATTCAGGCTAACGTTGCCCTGAACCAGGAATTGATGAAAGAGAATTTCTCCTTCTCGGAAATCCTGGGCAAAAAAGTAAACACTTTGATTTTCCCCAATCTGGCAGCATCGAACACTGCTTACAAACTGCTGGATGAACTAACTGACTTTGAACTGATAGGCCCTATACTGAACGGAATGAACAAACCGGTTCATGTTCTGCAAATGGGTAGTGCAGTAAACGAAATCGTAAACATGGTAATGATTGCCGTAATGGATGCCCAGAAAATTTAGAAGCATCCCCCGAAAACAAAAACACCCGTCTGATTTATTTCAAACGGGTGTTTTTTTATTTGACCAACAGCTTCCTTACAAAACCGGATGCACCTCCCGTACCTGATACAATATAAACTCCCGATGCAAACTGCTGCGTTTCTATTCTTCTTTTTGAATAGGTTGAAACAGTAGTTGTTTTCATCAGCATTCCAACACTGTTGTAGATGCTTACCTCAAAATCCACCGAATCATTATTCTTCACATAAAAGAAATCACTCACCGGGTTAGGATAGATTTGAACTTCACCGGAAAACTTCGGTTCGGGCATGCCGGTAAGTGAAAAATCAGTTAGCTCACCCAGCGCTTTAGGGTCATCTCCATTGATGGCAATCAGGTTATAATAAACCGAATTTCCATTCACCTCAGTTACTACAATATTGTCGCGCACACCACCACCCATTCCTGAGCCTATTAAAGTTATATTGTCAAAATGATGATACATAAACGGAGTTACAGAATTGGTACAACCCAAATCGCCGGCATAAACAGTAAAATTATTTGGATAAGAGAGCAACAATGGTTTCACCACCGATTCCCAATTGGTAGAACCCGGATAGTGAGGTGCAAAATTAATAATGATATTTTTGTATTCATTGTCAGGGCTCCACCAGATAAGCTCATGCATAAAAATGAAAATATTGTTCACCGACTGATAATTGCTATCCAGTGTTTCGGTTAAAAAATCCAGTTGCTCCCCGGCAATATTCCAAGAATTTAAACCTGGCGTTAAAACTATAAACAAATCACCATGTAACTTGAAACTAAAATAATACCGCTCAAACTTTTTAATAAACTCCTGCCCCATGTCATGATTACCTGCAGCCACATAAACCGGCATGTTTAACTTATTCATGTCAACAATGGCCGAATCCCAGTAAGCTTCTGTGCTATGAACCACCACATCTCCGGTGAGTACTCCAAACTCTATAAAAGGGTAATTATTAATGTTAGGAATATAATCGGCAAAAGGATAATGCAGCCCGTAATGGCTAGGAGTGATGGGGCTGCCATAGGTATGGCCTGCCACAAAGAAAGCATAAGGGTTACCGGTATTTTGTGCTACAATATTTTCTGTGAGCAAAACCAGCAACAAATATAATATCAGTTTTTTCATCTGTTTATAATTTTGTATCTTATTAATTATATTTTATTTTGAATTCCTCCCCCTTTATCCCCCTCCAGAGGGGGAAATCCTACCAAAACACTACAGGGTTAAATAATCATTCTACTGTGTGTCTAAAATTATTAGTCATGGATGTTTCATTTCAATTTATTATTAAGATAATCTGTCAAATAGGTGCCAAACCATGTAAATAGCTCGCCATTTACAATGTTAACACTTTTTTCCGGAAATAAAGCCCGAAGATCAGCCCTCTCCTTTTCTTTAAAATGATAAGGTTCCGTTGCCAGCAAAATCTCATCTGCTTGTTTAAGTATTTCCAAATCAACCACGGGATACCTCCCTTCCATAATATTTTCAAACCCGGCAATCTGCAACATCGAGCCAATAAAAGTATCCTTGCCCGCAGCCATCCACGGCTTTTTCCAGATTAAATAAACTGCTTTGGCTCCGTTCCCCTTAACCGGGAAATGTTTATAAGCCTCTTTTATATTTATAATCAACTTTTCTGACTTACTCCTTTGCTGCAATATCTCACCCAGTGTTTGCATCATCCTGAAAACATCATCTGGTGTTTTGATGTCGAAAACAACTACCGGAACATCCTTTGACAATTTGAGTACCTGCTCTCTATCGTTTTCCTCCTTAACGGCAAAAACAATATCCGGTTTTAATTCAATAATTTTTGAAATATTGATATTCTTTGGCCCGCCGACTTTTGGAAGCATGGTTACCAGATTAACAGGATATTTACAAAATCCGGTAACGGCAACCAGCTGTTTATCCATGCCTAAATCGGCCATTGTAAGCGTCAGAGACGGAACCAACGAGACAATGCGCTCCGGTACTTTTTTCAGAAAAATGGTTCTCCCAAGATCATCGGTTACATTCATTGGTCAAAGATAAAAAAAGTTGTTCAGAAGGTTAATAGCAAACAACCACATCTGCACATGCTCAAAGAGGAAGTATTATGTTTCAGCTTTTGTTGTACAATTACTACCTTTGCCGCATGTTGACAGCTTTTAAAACATACATTCAGGAAAACAGTCTTTGCACTACCGGCGAAAAGATTTTGGTGGCAGTAAGTGGCGGAGTTGATTCGGTTGTGCTGCTCGACCTTTTTGTAAAGGCCGGTTACCATATTGCCATTGCCCATTGCAATTTTAAACTAAGGGGTAACGAGTCGGATAGTGATGAACTGTTTGTTAAAAAGCTGGCAGAGCAATACAACACCGGGTTGTTTGTTAAGACCTGTCCTGCCGGAGATTTTGCCAACGAGCAAAGCATCTCCATTCAGGAAGCAGCCCGTGAACTCAGATATGATTTTTTCGAAAAACTAATAAAGACCAAAAGGTTTGACAAGGTTGCCGTTGCCCATCATGCCGATGACGATCTGGAGACATTCTTCATCAACCTGATGCGCGGAAGCGGATTGCAGGGGCTTAAAGGAATGCCGGTTCAACGTGATCAAATTATCCGCCCATTGATGTTTACTACCCGGCAGCAAATTGAAGATTATGCTAATAAACATGGCATCTCCTGGCGAAATGATTCTTCCAATGATTCTGACAAATACCTGCGGAACAACATTCGGCATCATTTGTTGCCTGAATTAAGGAAAATCAATCCTGATTTCAAAACCCTTTTCCAAAGCCTAAGCCATCTCAAACAAGATGCACTTGTACTGGAAACCCTTATCAATAATGAGAAAAGGAAACGGTTTAAAGAGAAAGATGGTCAAATAATAATTCCGTTTGAAAACCTTGAGCAGAAACTTCCTCCTGCATTATGGCTCTATTATCTGCTAAAAGATTTTGGTTTCCCACAATCAGAAACCGGCAAGATTGCTGATGCGGTTCAAAGCAACTCCACCGGAAAACATTTTTTCTCAGAAACAGATGAGTTGTTAATTGATCGTAACGAAATTATCATCAGAAAGAGAAAAACCGTTCATCAGGAAGTATTCCATATTGACGGTTCAACCACTTCCCTGACTCAGCCATTTAAAGCCACGATTTCCGTTTTGTCAGGAAACGAAATAAAACCGGCTCAACTGAAAGAGAGCAATGCAGCCTATTTAGATTTTGAAAAACTCACCTTCCCGCTTACCCTTCGAAAATGGAAAAAGGGCGACCGGTTTCATCCATACGGTATGAAAGGCTCCAAATTGTTAAGTGATTTTTTTACAGATTTAAAACTGTCACTTTTTGAAAAAGAAAACAGCTGGCTGCTTTTATCGGGAGACAATATTATTTGGGTTGTGGGAAAAAGAATTGCCGAACAGGTCAAAATTAACAGCGGGACTAAAAAAATCTGGTGCATAAGGCTTACTAACAACAGTACAACAGTTGCAGGTTAACAATAGGCCAATAGTGCAACATAAAATAAGATAGGGTTGTCAGACAGTATTACCAATAAGCAAGAAATATTATCTTCACAAACGAAAAGTAATAAATAGAAATATGAAAGTTAAAGGATTAAGATTACTAGTGATGTTCACCATGGGCATTTTGTTTCTGCTGCCCTCACTGCGTGTTCAGGCTCAGATACTGGAACCGGTAAAATGGGATTTTTCAAGCAACAAAATTTCAGATGGCGAATATGAATTGGTTTTTAAAGCCACCATCGATTACAAATGGCATCTCTATTCGCAGGATATTCCCATGTCGCCACCGGCTACAACTTTCCGGTTCGACAAAAACGACAAGGTAGAACTTACAGGAAAAGTAACTGAAGATGTTGCATCGGTGATAGAAGAGTATGATCCTAACTTTGAAATGAAACTGAAGTTTTATGCCAACGAAGCGGTGTTTAAACAAAAGGTTAAAGTACTTACTTCTGAAACCACGACCCTTTCGGGTTCTTTGGAGTTTATGTGCTGCGACGACACCAAGTGTCTTCCTCCTACCGATGTTGATTTCAGCTTCGACCTGAAAGGTTCAGCCGATGCCCCGACAGCTGCTCCGCAAAACCAGATACTGGAACCGGTAAAATGGGATTTTACAGCTAAAAAAACCGGTACTAAAAAATATGATCTTTACTTTTCCGCTCATATCGATAAAGGGTATCACCTTTACTCACTGACCATTCCCGAAGGTGGCCCCTTACCTACCGAATACAGCTTTGAAGAATCAAAGCAATTTAAACTTATTGGCAAACCGGTAGAGGTTACCAAGCCCATCGAAAAATATGATGATGTTTTCGAAATGGATATTAAGTTTTTTGAAGACAAAGCTGTTTTCAAACAAACCATCGAACTGACTTCGGATGACAACGATATTCCGGTAATTGGCGAGATTGCATACATGACCTGTAACGAAACCGGTTGTGTGGCTTTGTATACCGATATTGAATATCATTTCGACGGCAAAGATGATAAAGTAATCACGGGTAGTCATTCGGGTTCGGAAAATGAAGAAGCCGTTGTTGCTGCTTCCGAAAATGATGAAGATGATATCACCGGTGCTAAAAAAGGACTTTGGGGCTTCTTCCTAATCTCCTTCCTTGGCGGACTTGCTGCCATTCTTACCCCTTGTGTTTTCCCGATGATTCCGATGACCGTTTCATTCTTTATGAAAGAGGGTGAAGAGAAAAGCAAAGGCAGATTTCAGGCACTGGTTTACAGCATCAGCATTATTCTTATCTATACCTTTATCGGGTCGGTACTGGCAGTAATTGCCGGTCCAAATATTGCCAACTTTTTAAGTACACACTGGATTCCTAATGTACTCTTCTTTTTAATCTTTTTCATTTTTGCAGCCTCCTTCTTCGGTATGTTTGAAATTACCATGCCACACTGGATGGTGAATAAGAGTGATGCAAAAGCCGATAAAGGCGGCATTATGGGTCCTGTGTTTATGGCGCTGACACTGGTACTGGTTTCATTCAGTTGTACCGGTCCAATTGTTGGATCTATTCTGGTAGCATCAGCAGGTGGTGCCGTGGTTAAACCCATTGTGGGGATGTTTGGCTTTTCGCTGGCATTTGCGCTGCCTTTTGGTCTGTTCGCATTCTTCCCTTCACTGCTTAAAGGATTACCCAAATCGGGTGGGTGGCTTAACTCGGTTAAGGTTGTTCTTGGATTTCTAGAACTTGCCTTGGGTCTTAAATTCCTCTCCATTGCCGACCAGACTTACCACTGGGGAATTCTTGACAGAGAAGTTTATCTTGCCTTCTGGATCGTTATTTTCTTCCTGATGGGACTTTACCTACTGGGGAAAATCAAATTTGCCCACGATTCGGATGTCCCTTTTGTTTCGGTACCACGACTGACACTGGCTATCATTACTTTCACTTTTGTGATTTATATGATTCCGGGTATGTTCGGGGCTCCGCTTAAAGCACTTTCAGGATACCTGCCACCACAGGCTACCCACGACTTCGACCTGAATAAGGTAGTACGGGATAATGTGAAACTCTATTCCGGCTCAGGTGGCGAGGCTACTCCCAGCGAGATTTGTGAAACACCAAAATATCATGAATTCCTGCATCTGCCACACGGACTGGAAGGATACTTTGATTACGACCAGGCGGTAAAATGTTCCAAAGAACAAAACAAACCCATTTTTATCGATTTTACAGGCCACGGTTGTGTAAACTGTCGCGAAATGGAAGCCAATGTATGGTCGGATCCGGCAGTACTAAAACGCCTTCGTGATGACTACATTGTACTGGCACTGTATGTGGATGACAAAACCAAATTACCTGAGAGCGAATGGGTGAAATCAATCTACGACAACAAGATGAAGAAAACCGTAGGTAAAAAATATGCCGATTTCCAGATTAGTAAATTTGGTGTAAACGCCCAGCCCTATTATGTTTTGATGAATGCCGACGGTGATGTGTTAACCAACTCACGCGCTTACAATCTGGATGTTGATGCTTTTGTAAAATTCCTTGATGAAGGAAAGAAAAACTTTAAATCGGGTAAGGGGATCAGAAATATTAATAAGTAGTGGCTGCAAGAAAGCACCAATTTCTTTGTTGAAATTGACTTTTCAACTTTGGAAAACATAACGCTGAAAGGATTTGAGATTTATTAGATAAAATCCTTTTCTTTGCTATTTTTGCTTTTCCCTTAAATGTATTCCATTATTCTACTTACCATGCAAAAAAGAAACAAAAGCTCAAATTCACAACCACTTATAATTTTTCAGACTCTATCACTTCTATTAGGGCTTATAATAGTTTCGCCAGTTGTTAATGCGCAGAAGAGTAATTTTGAAATTAAACAGGACTTTGAATACTATGGAATTGATATGAGGTCGGAGTACTCATATTATCCTGACAAAGAACAGCATATTAGAGGACTAGATTATATAAAAATAAACATCGACAACGACTATATTATATTAAATATTAATGATTCTTTATTTGTTGATAATACGTCTTCCTATCTAAGCGTTATTGTTGAAGATAGTGTAGATTCTGATATGCCTATTGCTACTGTACGACTTGAAGCTTACCAAACATATTTAAGCATTCCTAAATTGATAGGAGACAAAAATTATGTGCGAGTTATAATTTGGATAAATAGTATAAATGATAATGATGCAAAAAGAGTTTTGCAGATTCGTAGGACTTCCTCTAATGCAATTACTCATTAAATTCTGCTATGCATATAGCAGATATTGATTCCATTCATCTTATTGTTTAGTTATATGATTATGAAGGTAATGGGACAAAGAAGATCATTTCATACACTAAACCACTTTCTAACGCTTTATTTCCTTAACAATATCTTGGAGTTAAAAGAGATATTATTTGAATAATCATACGCAACAGCATATGAGAAATTAAATAAAATACCCATACGCTTTGTAGAGTGTTACAAAAATAAGTAAAGCCGCTAATTTGCAAGTTAGCGGCTTTACTCTATTAAAACTTAAAGCTATACGAAACATAAGGTATGCCGGGGAAGAGGCTTACCTGTTTCAGCACTTTTTCGGGCTGACCGGTACCGGTATAATGTTCATAGTCATAATCAATGAAAATAAAGAAATAGTTTTGGCGGAAATAAGCGTTATAAATTCCCACACTCCAAGTGCGCTCGCCCCATTTCTTCTTTTTGTGGAAATTAACACCCAAATCAAGACGATGATAGTTAGGCGTTCGGTAGTTATTCCGCTCTTCAACATTACTAAGATAATTAATATAAGGCACCGTACCATTATGGCCATCGCCCAGGAAGCCGGTGTAATTATCCATTTCAATATATTTATCATATGGCAATGTAATGGCTGCTCCTGTACCAAATACCCATGTAGCACCAAAATCAATCTTATCGTTTAGTTTATATGTTGCCACAATTGAAATATCGTGACGGCGATCGTAATGGTAAGGATATTTTTCTTTACTGATCTCGTCAAACTGTCGCCACGACCAGGAAAGCGTATAGCCAATCCACCCGGTTAAGCGCCCCAAATCTTTACGAATAAGAAATTCGGCTCCATAGCTCCATCCTTTACCAATGGTAACCATTTCCTGCCAATTGTTATCAGAAGTGAGGTAAGAGGCTCCGGGTTTGTAAGTTATCACATCATCCATCCACTTATAATACCCTTCAAGACTAATCTCGAACATATCGTTAAGATTGTAAACCCCGCCTAAAGCAACCTGCTGCGAAGTCATGGGCTTAATGGTATCGGTAACCGGCACCCAAAGGTCAGTTGGCAGCCCGATTGAAGTATTTGACAATAGATGAATGTATTGAGCCATAGTGGCATAAGAGGCTTTTAAGGAAAGCTTTTCAGAGGCAGAAACCCGTAAAGCAGCTCTTGGCTGCAATGATTTATAGAAAGTATTTTTTACATAAAACCCCGAAGCATGGAGCCCGAGATTAAGCTTAATAAGTGAGCCTATTGTAAAATCATCCTCAACATAGGCATCTATTTCGTTAGCATAAATTTTATTATTTCCGAAAGTAGTATCTACAGTAGTGGTTTCACTTCCCTCTGCATTATTAAACTTATACGCATTTACACCCGGATTAAAAGTATGATAGATATTGCTTACACCAAACCTGATGTACTGATTAGTTGTAGGAACAAAATCGAAATCGGCAGAAGCTGCTAAATCGTCGATACCTGAGAAATATTCAAATTTCAGGTTTTCCGTATAGCTGGGGGTAGTGTCTTCAAACGATTCTCCCATTTTAAAATTATATCTGCTATAAGAACCCCTGAAATTGGCAAACAGCTTCTTATTGAAAACATAATTCCATCGAAGGGATGTTGTTATATTACCCCATCGAAGTTTAAAATTATCTTGCCCTTTATAATCATTCGATTCATATTTATTATTAGCATAAGCTTTATCGTTTCCAAGATAAGCACTCAGGTAGAGCCGGCTTCTATCAGAATGTTTCCAGTTTATTTTACCGTTAAGATCGTAGAAATAATACCCCCCGTAAAAATGACTCGACTTACCCATTTTAGCATTAGCAATCATTTGTGCAGGATAAGATAGCACATCAATATAAGTTCGACGTGCCGAAATGATAAACGAGGATTTATCCTTTACAATCGGCCCTTCCACTGTAACTTTGGCAGCAATAAGCCCTACCGAACCCTGCACATGAAATTCCTTGCTGTTTCCCTCTTTCATTCTAATATCAAGCACCGATGAGAGTCTGCCACCATAGCGAGCAGGAAACCCTCCTTTGACCAGTGTAACCGAATTAAGTGCATCGGAATTGAATACCGAAAAGAACCCAAACAAGTGATTGGCATTGTAAACCGGAACTCCGTCAAGTAAAATGAGATTTTCGTCAGGGCCTCCACCGCGCACATAAAGCCCACTGGTTCCTTCGGTACCCGATTGAACACCAGGTAACAACTGGATGGTTTTCATAATATCAACTTCACCAAAAAACACAGGCAATGTTTTGAGCGATTTCATGGGAAGATCCACCGTACTCATTTGTGAGCTTTCGAGTTTTTGATTGATACTGCTGGCTTTAATTTCCACTTCTTCAAGCTCTATAGTGGAAACAAGTTCAATGTTAATGGTTGTATCTGAAGTAAGTTCAAATGTTAGAACCTGTTGTTGATATCCTACAAACGAGTATTTAACAGTAATTTTTCCGGCAGATTGTGTTAAACTGTAAAAACCATAATTATTGGTAACACACCCTTTATATGTTTCAGCATTGTAAACATTGGCACCGAGTAATTTTTCACCACTGGAAGCGTCTTCCACAAAACCTGTTATTGTAAATTTTTGTTTCTGTGCTTCTACCTGAAGTGCAACAGCAAACAGGATTGCTAAAATGAATAACTTTCTCATTTTACACCTCCTTCATAGTTAAAGGTGATATTAAGAACTGCCGTGTCACTTGCATATCCTCCAAAAATACCATATCCGTTTTCTATGTTGGAATAAATAACTACCGGTTCGGCAAACGGATCTTCACCACCACCTGATTCCCAGAAAAGATTAGCGGTTTTAATGTAAGTGAAGTAATCTTCGGTAATCGACTTCAAATAGAATTCAAAATGAATGGTCTGTGTATTTCGTACTCTTAATTCCTTATAGTTATAAATACTGTAAAAACTAAATCGTATGGTTGTCTCTTTTCCATCAATATATTTATCATCCCATGCCAGCGTTCCTTTGTAATGAGCATCAAAAAACTGATAGTCATTTTCAAGAGACCAAATACTCTGTTCATTCCAGTATGTTTTACCATCCTCATCAGTAACCGACAGGCGGCACGAAAGCTGATAAAAGTTTTTAATATTCGGCGGGTCATTGTATTTAATAATCCCGATGTATTCTATATTTTTTCCTCCTGAATATGGATCGGTAGAAAATATCTGTGTTGTATCAAAATCAGTGATTTCAACAGGTGTAGGAATAACAGCAGTACTGTTGATAGATTTATAATTTTTATATGAAGCTTCAACCCTGTATTCTTTTCCTGTTTGCGGATAGTAATCAGGGTTAATATAATACCCATAACCAATATTGACTAAATCGGCAACATACGTTTCATTCTCAAACAGCTTTACTTTGGCATCGTTTACAAAGGGCAGGTTTTTGTTGGATTCGTCAGCAAAAATATTAAACGTGTGACTAAGATTAACAGCGAATACACTATCGGGAGCGATGGTAGCATTAAGTACTAATTTTGTTTCTTTGGTTTCCAGTTCATCATTTAGAATTTTCACGCAACCAAAAAGTGAAAATAATACTACAGCTAAAACGAGATTCAATAATCGGTTCATAATTGTATTGTTGGTTGTTATTTTTAAGATAGACAGCAGCTAAGTAAAAGGGTTGTATTAAAAAGAAGTTTATTTTATTCGCTTAACTTTCTGAACGCCGGCAATTTTTCCAATCCGGTGAATCAATCCATTCAAATGATTAACCGATTTAATCATTACAGTTATTTTACCTTCAAAAAGTTTGCCTTTGGTATTAAAATTAATGGAACGCATATTAATATTCAGATCGTTGGAAATAAGGGTTGTAATTTCGCCAACAAGACCCAGTTCATCTTTCCCAATCACCTTGATAACAGCGGTTTTATACACCTCGTTATCAGTCTCAATCCATTTAATAGGTAACACCCTGTATGGATATCTCTCTAACAGCCTTTTCGCATTGGGGCAGTCATGACGATGAATAGATATTTTTCCCTGTGTTGTAACAAACCCAAAAACATTATCACCTAAAATAGGGTTACAACATTTAGCAAAATAGTAATTTACATTTTTAAGGTTATCACCAACCCACAGTACCTCTTTATCTTCGTCCCGGTCAGGTTGTTTATTAGCGTCTGCTGTTTCAGAAACAGCATCATGTTCATATTTTACTGATTGCTTGTTGCTCTCTTCATCCAGCTTTTCAAGAATTACCTTTTTGATAAGGGGAATTTCCAACTTTTCGGTAGCAATAAGGTAATAAAGGTCAACGGCTGTATCGAGTTTAAAATGTTTCACCAGATAATTAATCAGGTCGTCACTGCTTTTGATTTTCCAGTTTTTAAATTTCCTCATCAACAGCGACTTTCCTCCTTCTGCTTCCTGATATTTTTCCTCTTTAAGCTGTCGTTTAATTCTGGATCGCGCCCGCTCGGTTACCACATAAGCCAGCCAGTCGATTTTTGGTTTTTGCTTTTTGGAAATCATTATGTCAATCCGGTCACCATTTTGAAGCACATAACGAATGGGTACAACCTTATTATTTACACGGGCACCATTACAATTGGCTCCAACATCAGTGTGAATGTCGTAAGCAAAATCAAGCACTGTAGCACCCGAAGGAAACTGTTTTAAATCTCCTTTTGGTGTAAAAACAAAGACCTTGGTGGACTTTGAAACATCAACCTTATAAATACTTTTACTTCCCGATGTTGGGTTTTCCAAAGCATCACGAACCTGGGTAAGCCAGTTGTCGGCCTCCTTCGGCTTGTCAGCTTCTTTATAAAGCCAGTGTGCTGCCTGACCCTTTTCAGCCTCATCATCCATTCGTTGTGTACGAATTTGAACTTCAATCCAACGATCGTTCTGACCTTTAACCGTTGTATGCAACGATTCGTAACCACTCGCCTTTGGATTGGTTATCCAATCGCGAAGACGCTTTGGGTTGGGTTGATATAAATTGGTAATAATGGAATAAGCCCGCCAACAGGCTTCTTGTTCTTTCTTAGGTTTTGCTTCCAGAATAAACCGGATAGCAAACAGGTCGAACACCTGCTCAAAGCTAACATTCTGACGGTTCATCTTAGCCCATATCGAAGGAATTGATTTGGTTCGGTATTTTAAATCATATGAAATTCCTGCTTTGATAAGTTCCCGCTCGATGGGTTTAAGAAAATCCTGAATATAAACCTCACGCTTGGCCTTAGTCTCTTTAATTTTCTTTTCAATATCGTGATAAACGTCGGGCATTTCATAAAGCATCACCCGCTCTTCCAGTTCAGTTTTTATATTATAAAGCCCCAGACGGTGCGAAACCGGAATAAAAACATGCTTCACTTCGTTAATGACCTTTTTCTGTCTTTCCTCAGTCGAATCATCAAGATGCCTCAAATCATAAAGCCGGTGAGCCAGTTTAACCAACAACACCCGGATATCATCAACCATTGTAAGGAACATGTTCCTGAAAGTTTCGGAATGATAAGAAATACGGTCGGTTTGAATGGAAGATATTCGGTTAAAGCCTTCAAGAATTACCCTCACATCATGCCCGTACTCCTCTTCAATTTCGTCAAATGTATTCTGAGAAATAGTAATTCCGTGCATTAGAGAGCTAATAACAGAAGTGGCTCCAAGCCCGATTTCCTTCAACACCAACAAGGCAACATCCAGGTAATGTTCAAATTTTTCGGAAGAGGGTGACTGCTGGTATGAATCCCATGCCCGGTTAAATGCTTTTATAATAAGTTGTTTCTCTTTATCCTTTAGTG
>Ga0256913_10000309_pt1 | contig 24556 bp, 26 predicted proteins | sample Axial_MatmetaG_FD_185970 | JGI IMG/M metagenome (GOLD analysis project Ga0256913, IMG submission 185970) | Deep-sea worm associated microbial mat communities from Axial Seamount, Juan de Fuca Ridge, Pacific Ocean - Axial_Mat | ecosystem: Environmental > Aquatic > Marine > Oceanic > Microbial... | reverse complement strand
TTCCATGGCTCAGTAACGGCTGCACATTTTTAAAATGCTCTACAAGCAGCGCATCACAGAGCTGTTCATAGACCAGGGTACGCAGACGTTCATAATTCTGTTTGAAATTCTCAAGAAAAGCATCGCCGTTTCCCTGAAGCAATGTTTTTTCATAGGGAACGACAAAACCGAACCAGAAACGCAGGAAGGGCTGTACAAAACGGAGTTTATCCTGTATGCGGTAGGAGCGCAGCTCTTTTTTCAACTTATGCTTGGGGTGTATTTTAAGCGGCTGCTCCCTGCTCCGTTCAAGTTTCAGGATATGCAGGGAAACCAGCTCAGAGATCACCTCTTCACCCACCCCTTCGCTCAGCCTCGCCTTTCTCAATACGGAGTAGAATTTTCCATCGCCTCTGGCAACGGCCGTCAATATTTCACGATAGGGGGATTCAAGCAGATAGGAGGGCGCTATCAAATCCCTGAACTTTCGATACTCTTTGACAAAATTGGACTCGACCATACTGAAGGTATCTTCAAAAAAATCAAAGGAGATACTCTCCTCCACACCGCCAAGCACAGCAAAATACTCTATGGCATGTTCGAGCGTCAAATGCGGATGGTATTTACAAAAATTCCTGAATGCCGTTTTAATGTTTCTCTCTTCCCCTCATGATCGTTAGGTATAAGTTTAACATACTTTTGCTACAATAAGTTTAGTCAAAGGTGATGTTTTTTTCATCAGCCATTTGCAACAAAAATCCCAAAATAGGATTTGAGTATAATATAAAAGTATCGATATGGAACAATTTTTTACCAACTCGGAACAGGTCCAGAACATTATCAAAGGGTTCAACCTCACCAAAACACTTTTCGTCTCCTCCATTATCATAGGAAAACCCCATACCGGTAAAAAGTCTCTGGCACGCTACCTTTTCCCTGAAGCTCCCATAGTATCTGGGGAAGACCAGGAAGCGGTAGAAGAGCTGCTGAAAGAGGCCGATGAGCTTATCATCACTGATTTCGAGAAGCTTCGCAACCAGGAGTCACTGAATCTCGATAACAAACGGGTCATCGCAACAGCGAATTATATGGGAAACCAACAGACCATAGACAATCTTTTCGCTTTTATCTATATGCTTCCCCCTCTCAAGGAGCGCCCGGACGATACAGCTTTCATCCGGGACATTTTTATCGCGGAAGCCCGATCCAACCTGATGCTGGACACACTGGATTTCTCCGTAGAGGAGATTCCCGTCAATCTAAGCGATAACAGCAAAACACTCAAAAGGTCCATCTACCAATACCTGGTAAACCTCTCAATGGATGCCCGGGATATAGAGGAGGCCGTCTACCACTACATTTTAAAAAATCTTGACGGGAACAATGGGTATAAAGAGTATCTCGGACTTTATGAAAAACCGCTTATCAGGGCCGGCCTTGAGAAGTTCGGTTCCCAGCTTCAGCTCTCGCAGGTACTGGGGATCAACAGAAATACACTCAGGAAGAAGATCAATGAACACCACATCGATTGAACAGATCAATTTCCAATCCTTCATCGACTGGGACAACAGCCCATTCATCCTTTTTAGTGCGCAGGGGAAGATACTTTACCTCAACAACAGTGCCGAGATACTTTTCGGATATGTCTCAAAAAAAGAGTTGTACGATCTGGCTCTGGCCTATGCGCCCCAGAGCTTCGGGCACAAAACCACGACACTGGCTTTGAACTATGACTCTTTCAGTTTTTATGCCATTACCGTAGGGTATGAGAATGAGGACCAGATCTCCATACGCTTTTACAATACCCCAAGAACAAAATCTGTTACTCCCCTAGAGCGGGACAAACTGGTAACCACCAATATCAACCTGCTGCTTGAAGCGAATATCACACTCTTCAAAACAAAAAACAGCAATCCGCTTCAACTGCTAACCGACCCGGATATTCCCTCTTTCAAAATAGACCAGAACAGCTTCTCGAAACTCCTCAGAAAAACACTGGATGCGTTCAGGGCTTCCGACTCTATTAACATTACACTGAAACTGCTGGTAGGAGAACATGTGATCATTGGAGGGAAAAAGAAACCGATTGTCCAGCTTGCTGTCAAAGCAAACGGACGTTACAGCGATGCAGATGAGGAGATACGCACCCTTGCAACCCAGAGCCACATCACACCGCTGCTTAAAGAGCGGAGTATCAGGCTCGAGATACCTCTGATCAGAGATTGATTAAAAATTAATCACTTATTTTCCAAAAGAGAAATATTTAGATGTTATGATTCCTTTGAAACTCATTTAAAGGAAAATAGCATGAAGTTAAAACTTTCAGCTCTACTGGCAACATTGATGCCGATCGCCGCAATGGCGGAAGATAAACTCAATACAGGCGATACAGCGTGGATGCTTGTCGCGACAGCATTCGTGATGCTGATGACACCAGCAGGACTGGCACTCTTCTACGGTGGTATGACAAGATCCAAAAACGTCCTCAATACCATGGGAATGAGCCTCATCGCTTTTGCCGTGGGTACACTGGTATGGGTTGTCGCCGGGTACAGCATCGCTTTTGGAAGCGGTGACTTTTTCGGTACAGGGAAAATCCTGCTTGACGGAATTACGGACAAATCCCTCTCCGGCACGATCCCCGAACTGCTTTTCGTAGCGTTCCAGGGAACTTTTGCCGCTATCGCCGTAGCAATCGCATCAGGCTCCATGATCGAAAGGGTCAAATTCTCTACCTTCACTATCTTTGCAGCACTCTGGATCCTTGCAGTCTATGCACCTGTCACACACTGGGCATGGGGTGGCGGTGAGACGCTGAACTTCGGTGAGATGGATTTTGCCGGCGGTACGGTTGTACACATTAATGCCGGTGTAGCAGGTTTTGTCGTAGCGATGCTTCTTGGAAAAAGAAAAGGCTACGGTACCACAGCGATGAAACCGTTCTCTCCTGTACTTACAGTACTGGGTGCATCACTTCTATGGTTCGGCTGGTTCGGCTTCAATGCCGGTTCAGAAGTCGCTGCCGACGGTCTTGCGGGAAATGCGTTCCTCATTACGAATGTTGCCGCTGCGCTTGGTGTCATCGGCTGGCTTGTCGCTGAATACCTTGTGTACAAAAAAGCAACCCTGATCGGCGGTGCTTCAGGTGCCGTAGCCGGTCTTGTCGCCATTACACCGGCTTCAGGTTCTGCTGGCGTTACAGGTGCGCTGATCATCGGTTTGGTTGGAGGGGCACTCGGATTTTTCGGTGTTTCAAAGATCAAAAAACTGTTCAAGGTAGATGACTCTCTCGATGCCTTCTGGGTACATGGCCTTGTAGGTATCTGGGGAAGTATTGCCACAGCGCTTTTTATCGCACCTTACCTTATGCCTGAGAATTACAATATGGGTACACAGCTTGTTGCACAATTTAAAGCGATCGGCATCACTGTTGTCTACAGTGCGGTCATGACTGCTGTCATCTATTTTATTTCCGCTGCAATGACAGGTGGAGGAAGAGTGGACGAAGAGACCGAACATATCGGACTTGACGAAGAGACGCATGGTGAAAAAGGTATCAATCTTTAAGATTGGTATCTGTCAAAATCAGGAATTATAAAGGAACACATTATGAAAAAAATCGAAGCGATCATCAAACCGTTCAAACTTGAAGATGTCAAAGAGGCATTGGTGGAAGCAGGGATCGAAGGTATGACCGTATCCGAGGTTAAAGGGTACGGAAGACAACAGGGGCACTCGGAGCTCTACAGAGGCGCAGAGTATGTCGTAGAGTTTATCCCCAAGATCAAAATAGAGATCGTCGTCAGTTCCGACGAGTATGCCGATATTGCCGTAAAAGCGATCAACAGCGCTGCCAAAACCGGTAAGATCGGTGATGGTAAGATCTTTGTCAGCACAATCGATTCCGTACTTCGTATCAGAACCGATGAAAAAGATGAAGAGGCACTCTGACAGACACTTAAACAGATAGGGGATTTTTTTCCTTATCTGTACTTTATTTATCTTCATTGATTAAAAATTAATCACTTTCTTCTTTCATTTTTTTAAATTTTTCTATTTTATGCCTAAATATCAGACAATACTCTCCTCCTCTTTTCTCTATTTTCCTGATACACTATAATTATCTATTTTTATCAGGAGTGAAATATGGAAATGAATTATGTCATCGATACCTTCTTTGCGCTCTTTGCAATGACGCTTATCATCTTCATGGTACCCGGATTTGCAATGCTCGAAGCAGGTTTGGTACGAACCAAAAACGTTACGTCGGTACTCACGGTCAATGTCATGATCTATGCGATCGCTTCCCTCTCTTTTCTACTTATCGGATATGAGTACGCCTTTGGGAGCTGGGACCATCAGGATGGGATGAGCAAGTATGCTTTCTTCCTCTTCCAGATGGCATTTGTCGGGAAAGTGGTCAACATTATGAGCGGTGGGGTCAGCGAACGTTCTCGTATCTTGCCTTTGGCGCTGTTTACCGTTGTCGTAGGTGCATTCCTCTATCCGACCATCGTAAATATCACCTGGGGTGCGAACTTCTTGGCAGGGACTGCACTCGATATCTCCGGTATGGTAGACCTTGCCGGCTGTACCGTGATCCACTCTACCGGGGGGTGGGCTCTGCTTGCAGCGATCATCATCATGGGTTCACGACGCGGAAGATATAAAAAAAATGGTAGTGTACAGGTAATTCCCGCTTCCAATATACCTCTTGTCACTCTGGGTGCTTTTTTACTCTGGATCGGTTGGTTTGGATTTAACGGTGGTTCAGTCGGTGCTATTTCAAGTAAAGAGAATGCCGATGCCGTAGCACTGACCATCATGAATACCAACACAGCCGGACTTGCCGGTGCGATCGTTGGTTGGCTGATGACTTACTTCAGGTATAAAAAGTTCGATATCACCATGATCCTCAACGGTGCGCTCGGCGGACTTGTCGCCGTTACGGCCGGACCAGATCAGTACAGTATGTACGAACCCATCCTCATCGGTGCGATCGGTGGAGCGCTGGTCGTTATTTTTGTTCCTGTTTTCGATAAACTCAAAATGGATGATCCGGTAGGTGCACTCTCGGTCCACCTTGTCAATGGGATCTGGGGTACACTTGCAGTGGGTATATTTGTATCAGATGTAAGTATTCTGACACAACTTAAGGGAATCATTGTCGTAGGGGCTATCGTTTTTCCTCTTTCATTTGCTATTATTTATAGTATCAATAAATTCTTCACTCTTCGTGCAGACGACAATGACCAGCTTGAAGGGCTCGATGCAACAGAATGCGGTATGGAAGCATACCCTGAATTTAAACGTAGTATATAAGGAGTAGAATATGAAAAAAATTGAAGCAATCATCAAACCTTTCAAACTTGACGACGTCAAAGAGGCTCTCATAGAAGCGGGCATCGAAGGTATGACCATTTCTGAGGTCAAAGGATACGGAAGACAACAGGGACACTCGGAGCTTTACAGAGGTGCCGAGTATGTTGTCGAGTTCATTCCAAAAGTAAAACTCGAAATTGTTGTCAGTAATGAAGACTATGCCAACAAAGCCATTGAAGCCATCAAAGAGGCTGCCAAAACAGGAAAGATCGGTGATGGTAAAATCTTTATGAGTGATATTGAGAAGACTATCCGTATCAGAACGGATGAAGAGGATGAGGATGCGTTGTAGTGTTTAGCGCGCCCGACCGGAGGGACAAGTGCCCTTGGGGTGCTTAGCACTTAGTGCTGAGCGCTGAGAATCTTTCTATCTCTTCCTGACTTCCCTGTATCTCCCATTTTACCTCATTTGTACCAAAATTACGTTCTATCTGTGTAATACCGCACTGTCTGAGCAGATGCAGTGTTTTATTAATCATACTGTAACTTGTCGTAAACTGATGTGAGAGCTGTTTCTCATACGGCACGGTATCTGCTGAAGCAAGCACATCTTTGACTGCCTGGGCATAGGCCCTTGCCATACCGCCTGTTCCCAGCTTGATCCCGCCAAAATAGCGCACGATCAAGACAGCACAGTTGACCATCTCTTCTCCACGCAGTACATTGAGCGCAGGTACTCCCGCACACCCTTTGGGCTCTCCGTCATCACTACTGTTCTCCACCACCTGATCGTATGTGTTCAGATAACGCAGCGCATAGACAACATGGTTGGCTTTGGGATGTTCTTTTTTCAACTTCTCCTGCAATCCTTGATATTCACACCAGGGTACGAGATGAGTAATAAATTTTGAACGGTTGACTTCTGTCAGTGTTTGAACGGCATGCTCAATGCTTTTCATCTGTTTTGAATCCCGGGACATAGTTACGAAGCAGAAAGACAGATAGCAGCCCAATCGTTATCCCGATCACATCTGCTACGACATCCAGGAGTTCAGCACTGCGGTTTGGAGTGAATAGTTGGGAAACTTCTATAAAAACCGCATAAGCGAGGAGCAGTAATGAAGTACGGGTCCATACTGTCCTGTAAGCAAAACTAAATAAAAGTGTCAAAACAGCAAAAGCGATAAAATGTATCCCTTTGTCGGAGAGAGAGCCGATATGGGGTGCCACCTCCTGCGGTACGATGGCAGCGACATAACTTCCGATCAACGCAACCCAGAAGAGTATCTTGAAAAGTGCTATCATTTTAAACGGCATGGACTTTCTCCGCGATCAATGTAACGAAATCATCACTGTCATTCATGCAGGGTGCCACAATATATGACCGGTACTTCAGCTTCTCCGCTATCTCCCTGTGTTCGATATCGAGTTCAAACACTGTTTCTGAATTATCTACTGTAAATGCCAGAGGGTAGATCAGTACTTTTCTATGTGTCGGGTTACGCAATACATCTGCAAGATTTGGTTCAAGCCAGGCGGCAGAACCCACTTTGGACTGGTAGACAAGTTTGATATCATGAAAAACCACACCTTGACATGCCAGACGGGTCTTGATGGCAGAGACATTCCCCTCTATCTGGTTCTGATAGGGGTCCCCTGCCTTAATGATGCTCATCGGCAGCCCGTGCGCAGAGAGCAGCAGGTCAAACTCTTCTGTCTTCCGCCCCTCCATCGCCTTCATGATCTGTTGACAGCATATCTCTATATAGGCGTAGTCATCATAATAGGGTTCTATCACTTTGATCTTCGGGTAGTACCCCATCGCTTCACAGCGCTCTTCTATATCTTCTACCGATGAAAGTGTCGTCGTTGTAGAGTATTGCGGATACATCGGAAAGAGTATCAACTCCTCTATACCCTCTTTTTGACAGGCATACAGTGCTTTGTCTGCAAAAGGAGGCACATAGCGCATAGCGGCATAGACAGGCATATCAAGCTTTTTTTTCAGTTTGCCAATCAGCTTGTCGGTCAGTTGCGGCAATGGCGACTTTCCACCCAGAAGCCTATAGTTCTCCTTCACCTCTTCAAGACGTTTGGAAATGATGATATTGGCAACGAATTTACGCAGATAGGGGTTCATGCCCAATATATGTTTATCGGCGAACATATTCCGTAAAAAGAGTTCAACCTCTTCAATATTGTTCGGCCCGCCCATATTGAGAAGAAGAAGTGCCTGTTTTTTCATTATCTTTTCGCCTTTTGAGAAGACCCGGAACCCAGCGCTGTCACGCTGCGTTTAAAGCTGTCATTTTGTAGTATAGGTGGTATTTTAGCATAGAGAGTGTAAAATCATACATAATTTCAACTAAAAGGTTTCTCATGATCATTATTCCTGCACGCATCGGCTCAAGCCGATTTCCAAACAAGGTATTGGCGGATATAGGGGGTATGCCTATGGTCGTCAGAACAGCAAAAGCTGTCGAAGAGATAGACCGTGCTGTCATCGCAACGGATTCCCAGGAAGTCATCGATATCGCAGAAAAACACGGTATAGCAGCAGTCCTTACCTCTACGGAACACCAAAGCGGTACCGATCGTATCTATGAAGCGGCACAGAGACTGGATCTGGGGCAAGATGAGATCATTATCAATGTTCAGGGAGATGAGCCCTTTATAGAGACAGAGGTCGTTCAGGCTATCTATGACCTGACAAAAGGCAACAGGGACAAGGAAGAGATCATGATGAACTCCTGTTATAAAAGCATCACCAACCCGGAAGCAGATGATCCGAACATTGTCAAAGTCGTTACAGACAGCAGTGATATCGCACTCTATTTCTCCAGAGCCAAGATACCCTACCCGAGAGACCATCACTTCGACAACTATAAAGGCCATCTTGGAATTTACGGATTTACCGTAGCTTCCCTACAAAAGTTCTGTTCACTCTCCCCCGCACCACTGGAGCATATAGAAAAACTTGAACAGTTACGGGCACTTTACCACGGATACCGTATCGCTATGACAGAAGTGGAGACAGAGAGCTTCGGTATCGATACCCAGGAAGATCTTGAAAGGGCTATCAGGCACCATAGGCTGTGAGAAATTAGACATTTGGGATTTTACAGATGACCTGATAAGTTATCAAGAAGGGAAAAGAATCTCCGCTTCTTTTCTATCCGTTCTTGACGGCTTTTCCAAGATCCCACATCGGCATGAATATCCCCAGTGCCATCAGAAGTACCAACCCCGCAATGAAGAACATCATAATCGGTTCTATATAGGTTGAGAGGTTGTCAATAAGGTCCTGGAACTCCATATCGTAATAGTTCGTTACCTTGTCCAGCATGGCATCCAACTGCCCTCCGGCCTCCCCGGCTTTGATCATCTGCAAAAGCATATTCTCATACAGTCCTGTCAGCGCAAAGGCTTCAGCCAGGTTCATCCCCCGTCCAATATTTGCATTGACCGTCAAAAGCTGCTCTTTTATCGCAAGGTTATCGACCATCCCTACCGCTGTTTCAAGTGCTTCGGAGACAGGAATACCCGATTTGACCAACTCACCGAATACCAGATTGTATTTATGCATTGTGGAGAGGAATATCGCCTTGTTGATAAGATAGAATTTCGGATGGATCATCATCTTGTCCATACTGTATTTGAACTCTTTGTTGTTCTTATAGAGATATTTTACGGCAAAGATCGATGCAAACAAAATAGCAAGAATCAAGAGCCCGTAGTTACTGAAGGCCCACTCCAGCTTCAGCAGTATCTGGGTAGGGATAGGCAATTCCGTTTTGAATTTTGAAAAGATATCCTTGAACTTTGGGACAACCACCATGATCAAAATCGTAAACGCAATCCCCATTGCGGTCAATGTGATCAGTGGCGACCGGATCGCTTTTTTGAATTTAGCCGTATTGTCCCTGATATTTTCCAAAATATCCGCCAGCTTATGATAGGCTTCAGAAATATTCCCCGTCCGCTCTCCCAGATTCGTCATGGCCAGTGCGACATGTCCGAAATCTTCCGTATAAGGTTCCATAGCGGTAGCGAGACTGTGTCCTGCATTGATATCGCTGTTCATTGTCAGATAGATCTGCTTAAGCTGTGCATTCGTTGTATTCTCCGCTACATCTTCCAGTGTATCATTGATAGCGATACCTGCATCCGTCATAACGGCGATCTGGCGGATAGTCGATATTTTGTCATTCAGAGGTATTTTCGATTTGAAAGATTTTTTCAAATCCTTCATAATATTGTTAAAACCCTCTTCAAGAGGGGCAGTCGTCTCAACGGCCTTTAATACAAGAACTGACGGAAACTTGTTCTTTACTGCTTTGATCGCTGCCATTTTATGATCCGCTTTCATCAGTTCCGTACGTTTTTTACCCCTATCCATGATAGTAACATTGAAATATTTCATTATAATCTCGCTACTCTGTAAATTTCTTCAATCGTCGTTTTCCCTTCCAGCGCTTTATGGACACCATCTTCGAACATATTGATAAAGCCCTCTTTGACCGCCTGCTTTGTCATCTCCTCTTTGGATGCACCCGCAGCGATCATACGTGAAAAGGTTTCACTGACCGTCAAGACTTCCGATATCATTTCCCTTCCGGAATATCCGCTGTGTCCGCACTCTTTACACCCTTTTCCTTTATAAAAAACAGGGTTTTCCGGCAGATACTGCCTGACATCTTTCAAAAGATGTTCAGACAGTACTGTTTGCGTTTTACAGTGTGGACATATTTTTCTCACAAGCCTCTGTGCCTGGATCGCCACAAGCGCACCGCTTACCAGATACTCCTCAATACCCATATCAAGAATTCTGGTTACTGCGGAGATCGCATCATTGGTGTGCAGTGTCGAAAGGACCAGGTGTCCCGTAAGCGCTGCCTGAATAGCGATACGAAGCGTCTCCTTATCCCTGATCTCCCCGATCATGATCTTATCGGGATCCTGTCTCAGAATGGACCTGAGTGCATCAGCGAAACTCAACCCTATACTCGCCTTGACCTGCACCTGCTGCAGACCGCTCATCTGATACTCTACAGGGTCTTCCACGGTAATGATCTTGTCTTTCACATCCTTGATCGCATTCAATGCGCCATAAAGTGTCGTCGTTTTACCGGAACCCGTAGGACCGGTGACCAGGACAATACCATACGGGGCTTTGATAGATTCGGAAAAACGGTCATAACAGAACTTGCTCATACCGGCATCTTCCAGCCTGATCATCGCTTTTGATTTATCCAGAATCCTTAAAACGATCGACTCACCGTAAATGGTGGGAAGTGTCGAAACCCTGAAGTCATAATCTTTTTTCAGGACCGTTGTGGAGAACCTTCCATCCTGAGGTTTTCTCTTCTCTGCAATATCTAGATTGGAAAGCAACTTCATCCTGGAAGCAAGGGGATTGAAAATATCTTTGTCAAACGTAAAGCTCTGCCGTAACATACCATCGACACGCTCACGTACAATACAGCTTTTTTCCGTCGCTTCAATATGAATATCACTCGCACCGGTATAGATAGCCGATTTAATGATAATATCGATCAGTTTCAGAACGGCCGGAGACTCGTCATCCGCCTCATCATACGTACCATCCTGACTTAAATCCTTACGTATATCCGATACCAACCCCTTGATACTCTCATTGATCTCCAGCCTCTGCAGATGCTGACTGATCTGCGCAGGTTTGGCTATCGCAATCCGTATGGGTTTTTTGGGAAAAAGCCTTTGAATCGTATCCTGCGCCGCCATATCCAGAGGGTCGTCAAAAACGATCAAGATATTAAGGTCTGTCTCTTCTATGGGAATGATATTGTAGCGTATCAACTGTTTGTAGGGAACTTGAGAAAAGAGTTTCATATCGATCTCAATTTCATCCAGGTCGATATACTCTACATGAAGCTCCTTGGCCACCTCTTGTAAAATCGGGGAGATATCGATCCCCTCGATCTTTTCGAGATGTTTCAGGCTGATCACACCCTGTCTTATCTTTTTTGCCAAAAATGTCTCTACCGTATGGGCATCGATCATTTTTTCCGCTATAAGGTTGGCAAAAGATATCTTTTTGGGAGGCCTGCTTTTAACCAATGCCGAAATAGCCTCTTTGGTTATCAGTTTTTCATCAAGCATCATTTCAATAAGTTTTACCATTATCTTCCCCTCTTTTCTCTGCTTTTAGTATAGCATCAACTCTTGACAGCAAGTTGAATTCACGCCCTACAGCCTTCCCTGTTTGATCTTCTCCAGTAAATGCTTTGCCTGTTGGGATTTGGATCTTTTTGCATACGCCGTCAATACACGTATGGCTTCATTCCGTTTTCCCTGCTTTACCTTCGATTTGGCAAAGATCAACCAACTCTCTTCTATGTTTTCATTGATCTTATTGGTCTGGAACGCCCAGTACTCAGCTTTTTTATAATTCCCTTTTCTGTAATACGCTTTTGCAAGGAAAAGAGAGTCATCAATTTCATGAGATTGACTGAAACGTTCTGCCACATCCTTATAGGCGCTGACACTTGATGTCTCAATAATATTCAAATGCATCTTTTTTCTGGGTTTTTCTTCTACGGCAGGTTCCTCTTTGACAACAGGTTGTTTCGGCTGAAGGCTCTTCTCTTCAATCGGAAGCTCCTCTACAATTTCAATAGAACCATTTTGATTTGCGACAACTGCCACACTTGTATTGTTTGCTTGCGGTACTGACACAGGAACATTACTCTGGTTCTCCTCTTCTGTCAGAGATTTTTCTATAGGTAAAGAAGAGGGTAAAGATACTGTTTTCTCTATGCTGTTTTTAGAAAAAAGTGCCAAAAGATCTGTTTTTCCATACTCGAGTACAGCAAGCAGGGTAATGATAACAAGTACTGCAATCGCCGTCAAAATATACCATGGCCGCCTTTTTTTGCGCTGGTATCTTTTCCACTCCTCTTCCAAAGGTTTGATATCATACATGGATATATCCTAATTTCAATGCTGCCATCTCTATGATACGTTGAGGAAGATTTTCATAGTTGATCTTCGAGGGTTCATTGGTATCATAATATTCACAGATTTCAAAAATGGTAAAGAGCAGTTTATTACATTCCCTGTAGTTCCCTTTGGTGAACAGATGGATCAGTTTCATGTGCTTCTCTTTGACACTGTTGGCGATCTCAAAAAGGTTTTTCTTTAGGAGTTTTTTATGGATATAGTTAGTCTGATCCTCTTTTGTCGCATTTTTAAGCTCTATCACTTCCCAGATACGCGATTGAAAATGCTCTTTTGCAATCAAATCCTCATCATCCGTTTTATGTAGGGAGACGACAAATTTCACTGCCCTGCTGTCTGAAAGCAGCCTGATTTTTTCCATCATCTCCGCACCATACATCTGTGCTTCATCAAGAAGAATAATGATCTCTCTTTTCCCCCTGAGGTCTTTACAGAAATCAACCAGTGCAGAGAAGTTCACTTCTGTATTGCCAGGGAGATTTTTTTTTGTAAGGACTTTGAACAGTTTGTGAAAAAACTCTTTTTCACTGACGGCAGGGGTATCAAAATAGTAAATCTCTTTTTGATGTTTCAATTTCTTATGAATACGGTTCAGAAGAATACTTTTCCCCGTACCCGGTTTGCCAAAAAGCAGAATCATTTTTAACGGTTTATCCATACTATGTTCCAGCTGCCGGTAGGCAAACGTAGAAGAATCCAGCTCTATGTAATCATCGATATCTACCGAATCGATGAATACATTCTTGGCATCTGCATATCTACTTTTCATTCAGTTTTATATATCCCAGGTCTTTCAGAGAAACTGATTTTGCGTTTTTAACGATATGCGGCGTTACAATGATAACCAGCTCTTCTACCCTGTTGATCTTCGCTTCATGTTTGAATGCATACTCCAGTAACGGAAGGTCCCCGAGTAGAGGTACTTTATTAACCTCTGTCCCGGTTCTTGAGAAGATCAGTCCGCCAAGGATAGCATGCTCGCCATCTTTCACTTTGATCACCGATGCAATCTGTCTTCTTACAAGGTCAGGTGGAATGGTCCTTACCGCACCACTACTCTCTACATCCTCTACCGTATCAGAGATGGATGGGTTGATCTTCAATGTGATCATACCGTTAGAATCGACTTCCGGCGTGATATCGAGAAGAATACCGGCAAATACAGAGTCGACATACTCACCTTCTGCAGCCACTGCACCCCCACCTCCGGATGCTGTATTGGCAGATTTTATTTTGTAGTAAAGCTCTTTACCCACACTGATGAGCGCAGGCTGGTTGTTGAGTGTCATCACTCTCGGACTGGAGATCGCTTTGACATCTCCCTGCGTATTGAGGAATTTAACGATCTCCGATACTTTTGTCGTACCGGTAACACTGATCACCTGCGCACCTTTGGGTGCTCCTCCTCCAAATACGGCCTCCGTAATACCGTCAATATTATCAAACGTATAGGATGCAACATCTCTTTGTGCCATCGCCAGTGTATTAATGGTCATATTTTGAAGCTTGTACAGTTGGGACCAGTCTACACCGGAAGTACTACTGTCGTCAAATTTTACGCTCAAGATACGTACATCGATCAAAACTTGTGATTTGATCTGTTTCGTCAGTGTATGTACATACCGTGCTACCCTGTTGATCTGTCTTTGCGTTCCGGTTACCGTTACCATCCCCGCTTCAGGATTGACGATCGGTGCCAAAGGATTATACTCCCAAACTTGTCCGTCAGGCCCTGTCCATCCGTCACCAGTCCGTGTATAGTGCGTACTGCCGTCCCCTGCCCCGATCAGGATACGCTGAATTTCCGTCTCAACAGTTCGCCAGAATTTGAACTCATCATTACTCTCTATGGTGATACCTGTTTTGGATGGACTTGAACTTGTGTTAGAGTTTGTCCCTCCCCCTATACCTGACATACCTGAAGAGTTTGAATTATTGGAATTTGCAGAGTTCGCAATGGTCACATTAGCCTGACTTTTTCCTATTCTCTGTCCTGAAATATAGTGGATACGGAATGTTCTTGTGATCAAATATGAGATTTTAAGTTTATTCCCCGTAAGTGTATAGTGCAGGTCGTTATCTGTAAGAATCGTATTTAAAAAACCTTTCAGCGTACTGTTCTTCAGTTTCACATAGTAGAGTTTCTTATTCATTCTTTTTCTTGCTGCTTCATCTCTCACGATGACAGTCAGATCACAGGTGTCCGCCAGGTTCTCGATCACGTCACCTATGGTCAGTTTACTGTCTATGGTTACGCTGAAGAGTTTCGTCGAACAGCTTCCCGCACTTAGAATACCGGTTGTCCCTAACATCATTGTGAATACAATGATGAATTTAACCCCTAAATTTTTCATCTTTTCCATCCTATTCCCTTTCTTCCAACTTTATAATATTATCTTTTTTCTCATGAAGAAACAATTTTTTGATATTATTACCGTTTCTAAGTACCACGCCGTGTTTTCCAACATACTTTAACGTATATCCCATAATTGTATCCTCTACATTTACCCATCTGTCATTGATATAGGCTTTTCCGTTCATAATGGCATGAAGCGATATTTTCACCTCTTCCGCTTTTTTAGGAATAATGAATGTCGTTACATTGTTCTCATCTTCCAAACGTACAAAAGGCTCTTTTGTCTCCTCCAGTGTCTCAAGTTTGACACCTTCACGCTTTTCATGTATCTTACTGACCATCTCCTGTATCTTTTGTACGGAAAGATCGGCATAAAGCGATACACTTAACAACAAAATGCTTACTAATGTATTTTTTATCAATGATTTATCCCCCATACCGAAATATTGATATCAGCCAAGATTTTTGATGAATTACTATCAAGAGAAAACTTCGTCCCGTAAATATCCGTTACCAGGACATTCTGTTCAAGTTCATTCATAAACTTTACGATCCCTTTGTATTCTCCTTTACATCCTACCCCTATCTTCAGGACATATCCGAAACTACCGTTGGTATCGACATATTTATTGGTAATATACTGAATATCGACATTCTGTATTTCGGCTTTGTCTGTAATAGAGTTCAGGAATCGGGACCAGCTCTTCTGGTTAAAAAGCATATCGGAGAGTTTTTCAAGGTTTTCATCGATAAATTCAATTTTCTTATTCAGTGTGACAATATTACCTTTTTTTGTGACGATATCACGGTCGAATTTCCTTACATAAAAGTTACGGTCACCGTTTACCGTAATGGAATTCAGGTAGGTATTGTTGTCGACAATACTCTTCTCTATGCCTTTTCTTGTCGTTTCACTCTTCTGATACATTTTTTCTGTATAAGGCAGAAGGTAGGCATAAGCCAGATAGGCGATAATCCCTGCCACGCCCAAAATGATCAACCACTTCTCACTCTCTTTCTTCGGTGCGAAATAGGCGTCGAGTTCTTCCAGTTTATCTTCTATGAATTTCATTTAAAATCAACCTTTAACAGACCTTTGTAGTAGTTGCTCTCCGGGTCTTTTTGGATTAGTGCGATATCAATCTGATTGATCTCATCAAAGTGGTTATCAGAGATATATTTGATCAGTTCCGTAAATTTTCTGTCATCTGAGCTTACCAGAGAAACCCATAGCGTATCCTCCTGGCTTGCAAGCATATCGACATGGACATCAAAACGGTTCAACTCCTCTGCAATCCTATGATACAATCCGGATTTAAGACGATAATTGACTTTTTTATCATAGATGGAAGTAAGCGTCAATGTCTTACCTTTATAGATATCAGCAAGTCTTGCAATCTCTTTATCCAGCTGCTTTATTTTCTTCTTTCTCTCACCCAAGAGTTTTTTATATTTACTTACTTCGGCACTTAACTCATTGTTCTGTATGGTCAGCGCATAGATCTTGGCATCATTGGCATAAGAACCGATCAGATATGCCAACGGGTATGCCAAACCTGCCAAAATGGCAAAAAGTGTCGCGATAATGAACTGTCCGCTTGCACGTTTCATGAAAGCCGGAGCTCTCGGATACATCGTGAGGTTGACGGTTACCGATTCATCTTCCATATAGTCAAGCGCTGTCAGGAGCATCAGATATTGCAGCTGATCCGTATACCACTCATCATTATTGACATTATAGTTGAAGTTCAGTTCAGCAGACTGCAAGCCCAAATAGTTCTGGCTGTATTCATCCAGTCCCACGATCGGCCCCTGGACACTCCCGATGAACATATGGTCAATAGTTTCCAGCTGGAACGCTCTTTTGGTATAGATGATGATATCATTGATCGTAATGAATACTTCACCGAATATCTTCATGAAGTTTTGCTGATATTCACTTTTTGTTGCTTTTAATCCTTCCGTCTCCAGAACAGAGTAAAACTCTTTTTCATCTACCTGTTCACCGATCAACTCACAGTATTTCTCATACATTTGTTCCAGTGAAAATTCAATCGTTTTTGAATAAAGGTATTCCCCGTCTTTATAGAACGTTACAAACGCGTCATACTTGGTAAAGTACATGAAACAGTGTGTTCCATTGTCTTGCAGTATCTCTTTTTTATAAAGTGTTTTATAAAGCAGCGGTGCGGGAACGATCAGGTCAAGGTATTTGGTCTCCTGCTTGATCGGAAGGAAAAGTTCATCAAGTACTTCAGGCTCTGCCACAAAAACATGGAACTCCCTCTCTTCTCCTCCATGTTCCACTTCGATCGATGAGATCACATAGTTACTCGCCTGGTCAAGCCCCAGCTCCTCATAGGTTTTGATCTCTATGATATCTTCCAGGTCTTCCTGTGGAATACTTCTACTTATCTGTATCGTACCGCTAATCATATCTTTATTACTGAGATATGATGTCACGAAATTCGAAGTGTTATAGCTGAGTTTATTTAAAGTCTGGAAGGTATCCGCTTTAAATATATATTTTTGATCAGTATAAGCATTAAGCGTAACAATATTTTTTATAGCCGACTTTGCTTCTTTTGATGAACTTTTTTTCAAAAACATTCTAAACTTCCTTGTCTGTTAAACAATTATATATGTTATAATATTAAAACTATCTTACAAAAATAGATTTCTTGAAAATATAACTTTTTTTAATCGCTTATCTTCGTCAGGAAGCCTGATTTACTGCCTTTTTGAAGGAGTCAGGCAGCTTTTTTCATGGAGTGTATAAAGTTTTTCAGTTCTGTTTCTTACCTTATATAATATAACCGAACTCTTCCAAACTCTCTTTATTTTTACTCCATCCCTTCTTGACAGAGACATGAAGGTCCAGAAATATCTTTTTCCCGGAGAAGAACTCCATCTGTTCTCGCGCAAGTTTTCCTACCCGTTTGATCCCGGAGCCTCTCTGCCCCACGATCATCCCTTTTTGGGTCTCTTTCTCCACAACGATCGTTGCATAAACCCTGTCCATTGTATCACTCTCTTCTATCTTTTCGATCGTGACATCACTCTCGTAGGGAATCTCGTCACTGAGGTTTTCAAAGATCGATTCACGGATAAGTTCTTTATAGATATCTCTGATATTTTCTGTTGTGAGGATTTCCGTATCATAGAAAAATGGAGAATCTGGTAATTGTTTGGCTATTTCGTCAAGCAGCTGTTTTTTACCTACTTTTTTATTGACTGAAAAAGGAATAATTGCTTCAAATTTATCCTGGTACTTCTGATACTCCCCAAGTTTTTTCAGAATATCTCCCTGCTTTACATGATCGATCTTCGTAAGCACTACAATATGTTTTACCCCTTTTGCCTGTGCAAGCTTTAAAAATTTCTCATACTCTGCCAGTTTATCGGTCACAGGCGCAAGAAAAACGATAAGATCACTGTCACCCATCGCTTTCAGGGCTTCATCCAGCATAAACCTGTTCAAGAGCCTCTCTTTTTCATGAATTCCCGGTGTATCGACAAAAATGATCTGTGCATTCTCATGCATTACAATAATATTCATCCTTTTCCGTGTTGCCTGCGCTTTTTTGGAAACCATAGCAAGCTTCTCTCCCACCAGATGGTTAAGCAGTGTACTCTTCCCTGCATTGGGCCTTCCGACCACGGCTACAAATCCGGCTTTGGTATCACCTTCCTGATTCAAAAACATTCTTCTCCAATTTCTAATTTCTAATTTCTAATTTTACAGTATATACCGCGTCATATCCTCATCTTCGACCACACTGCCTATTTTCTCTTCGACCAGCGCCTTTGTGATCACTATTTGCTCTCCTGCATGTTCATCCGCAGAAAAACTGATCTCTTCCAGGATCTTCTCCATAACCGTATGCAGACGTCTGGCACCGATATCCTCGGTTTTTTCATTTGCCAGCAGGGAGTAGTGGGCTATAGCCCTTAAGGCTTCCTCCTCGAACTGAAGTTCAACACGCTCCACTTCCAGCAGTGCCTGGTACTGTTTCACCAGCGAGTTGTTCGGCTCAGTCAAGATACGGTAAAGGGTCTCTTCATCCAGACTGTCCAGTTCTACGCGCAAAGGGAAACGTCCCTGAAGTTCGGGTATAAGGTCACTCGGTTTACTCAAATGAAACGCCCCTGCAGCGATAAAGAGAATATGGTCCGTTTTGACCATACCGAGTTTCGTATGGACCGTAGACCCCTCTACGATAGGAAGCAGATCTCTCTGTACTCCCTCTTTGCTCGGATCCTGCCGGCTTGGAGAGGTGGAAGCCACGGCGATCTTGTCCACTTCATCCAAAAAGACGATACCGCCTTTTTCCACCTTTTCCAGTGCCAGTGCTTTCAGCTGCTCCTCATCCAGAAGCTCTTCGCTTGCCTCCTGCGCCAAAATCTTTTTGGCATCTGCAACGGTTACCTCTTTCTCCGGGCCTTTTTTGCCCATACCGCCCAATACTTTTACAATGGATTCCTGTACCTGTATCATTTGCGGGGGCAGCCCTTCTTCAGGCAGATTGGTATTTGACGGCATAGTGACCTTGATTTTAAGGTGGTCAAGTTCTCCCTTTGCAAACTTCTTCTGCATACGTGCGAAGGAGGCATCATACTCCGCCTGTTTCTGCTCACTCGCACCGGCAGGCAGAGGGGGGAGAAGTTTCTCTATGATCTTGTTCTCGATATAGTTCTCTATCTTCTCCCTGTTCTTTTCATTCTCACTTTCACGTACGATCCCCATGGACGTAGAGGCAAGGTCACGTATCATCGATTCTACATCGCGTCCTACAAACCCTACTTCGGTATATTTGCTCGCTTCAACCTTGATGAAAGGCAGGTTCATCATCTTGGCAAGTCGCCTGGCGATCTCCGTCTTTCCTACACCGGTACTACCGATCATAAGAATATTTTTCGGTACCACTTCATTCTGCATCTCTTCACTCAGTTGCATACGGCGGTACCTGTTTCTCAATGCTACGGCAATGGTCTTTTTCGCATCATTTTGTCCTATGACATATTTGTCCAGATGTTCTACAATCTGTTTTGGTGTCAAATTATCCAATGTCTTTTCCTTCGTTTCTATAATTCCAGAATTTTAATATTCGTATTGGTATAAATACAGAGCTCGCCTGCAATCTGTAGCGACTCTTTAACCAGTGAGGTCGGGTCGAGATCGGCATGTTTATCCAGTGCACGAGCCGCAGAGATTGCATAATTGCCTCCGCTGCCTATGGCTGCGATCTTTCCATCCTGGGGTTCTACCACATCTCCAGTCCCCGAAAGAATAAAAATATGCTCTTTGTTCAGTACGATCATCATCGCTTCAAGCTGGCGTAAATGCTTGTCTTTCCTCCACATTTTCGAAAAACCGATCACCGATTTGAAAAGATCCCCTTTCTTCTCAGCCAGTATTCCTTCGAACATATCGAACAGGTTAAACGCATCTGCCGTACTTCCGGCAAAACCTGCCAACACTTTACCCTCATGGAGCGTCCGTATTTTGGTGGCATTGCTTTTAAGTACCGTATCACCGAACGTGACTTGCCCATCACCGCCTATTACAGCTTTTCCGTCACATTTGTACCCCAGTATCGTTGTCGCTTCAAACATGCCTAAACACCTACGATTTCTACTTTGAGCGCGGCATGGATCCCGTGTCCGAGTTTTGCATCGACCTCATGGATACCTGTCGACTTCAGTGCTTTTTTAAGGTTGATATGTTTTTTATCAAGGTCAATGTTCAACTGGGCTGCGATCGCTGCAGAGATATCTGCATTGCCTACGGACCCTTTGATCCCTACGGGAGCGGACTGTTTTTCTATTTTTATCGTTGAGGATTCCAGTATTTTCTTCTCCGCTTCCAGTCTCTCGATCTCCTCTTTCAGCTCTTTCTCCATGCGGGCCTGCTCTGCTTTCCAGTTTTCCACCACATCAGGGGTCGCCAGTTTGGCCAACCCTTTGTTGATGAGAAAATTCTGTCCGTATCCGTCTTTTACCTCTTTGATCTCACCGGCTTTACCCAGTGTCTTTACATCTTTTACCAATAATACTTTCATCTTGTCTCCTCTTCTCAATTCAGTAGTGATTCTTTGTCATATTTTCTTTCATATCTTCCAAGCATACTCTCATTTCCCAAAATACCGCCTTGATGAATATAGAGCACAGGCTTGGCAAACACCTCGGGATGTGCAAGCAGTACACGCCATCCCAGAGGGTCATAAAGAAGATCGAATACCACTTCTGTCTGTTGCTGTAATTTTAGCCAAATTTTATAATTTTCTTTATAAAGTTTGCCAAAATGGTGTTTTTTTTCCAAAGTCAGAATGATCGGATGATATGTTTCATCAGGTTCAAGCATTGAAAACTGCTTTTTGAGATATATACTGTCACCCACACAAGCACAGGTATAAACCGTAGGGTGCTGTGTCCCCACAGCACCTTCTACACATAACTGCTTTTGCAGATAGAGGGCTGTGGTTCCTGTGCCTGAGGGTAAAAAAATATTTAACTGCTCTATATCGTTCTCTTTTTGCCATTCAGTGATCTCTTCTGCCAGAATTTTAATACCGTACTCTGCCTCTTTCTGTCGTCCACCCTCTTCTATAAACAGTACGTCTCTATCACTCCTACCTCCTACCTCTTCACTCCTCACTCTCACAATCATTCCATTCTCTAACGCAGCCCTATAGTTCCCATGTGGATTCTCTTTCAGGTAGTCTGCTATATGATCCACATAATATTCAAACTTCCACCCTTTCATCTTTGCCAGAACAGAGAGGGAATACATCGCATTGGACTGGGCAGAACCGTAAGAGACAACCTTCTCTATATCAGGAAAATCATTTTCAAGAAAATAGTGGAATTTACGTGCCTTGTTCCCGGAAAAATCCGGATGGATCAGATCGTCACGTTTGAGAAAAAAGGTATGGTTTTCAAACACTATGGTTTGAACAGGGGAAGGAAGTTGTAAACAAAGTGCATCTGACGATGCACCCTCTAAGCGCTGAACGCTGAACACTGAACGCTTCTTAATTGCGTCCCACGCAATTCAAGTCTTCATACGCCTGTTCAAGTCTGGCTACCATGGAGAGTTCACCCTCTCTGAGCCACTTTCTTGGATCGTAGTAGCTCTTGTTTGGTTTGTCTTCACCATCAGGGTTGCCGATCTGCCCCTGTAGATAGTCATGGTATTTGGCTTCATATTTGCGCACTCCATCCCAGAATGCCCACTGGGTATCGGTATCGATATTCATTTTTACCACACCGTAGCCGATCGCTTCACGGATATCGGAAAGCTCCGATCCCGAACCGCCATGGAAGACGAAATCGACCGGTTTTTCCACAGTACCAAACTTCTCTTCAATATATTTTTGGGAATTGTCAAGAATTTTCGGTGTCAATGTCACATTACCGGGTTTATAGACGCCATGCACGTTACCAAAAGATGCCGCAATGGTAAATTTGTCGGAGACTTTCATCAGCTCTTCATAGGCATAGGCAACCTCTTCAGGCTGGGTATAGAGCAGTGAGTTGTCTATATTGGTGTTGTCCACACCATCCTCTTCACCACCGGTTACCCCAAGTTCGATCTCCAGTGTCATACCCATTTTGCTCATACGCTCCAAATAGCGTTTACACGTCTCAATATTCTCTTCGATAGGCTCTTCGGAGAGATCAATCATATGAGAGGAAAAAAGCGGCGTACCATACGCTTCGTAATGCGCTTCGCTTGCATCCAGCAGTGCATCGATCCATGGAAGCAGTTTTCTTGCAGCATGGTCCGTATGCAGTACGACCGGTACACCATAGGCTTTTGCTACAGTATGGACATGTTTCGCTCCGGAAATCGTACCCAGCACGGCAGCTTCTTCTGACGGTAAAGCTTTTCCCGCATAGTAGGCACCCCCGCCATTGGAGAACTGGACGATCACTGGGGAGTTCACCTTTTTGGCCGCTTCCAATACAGCATTGATTGAAGAGGTACTTACCACATTGACCGCAGGGAGGGCAAAACCTTCCTCTTTGGCAACTTTGAACACTTTTTGAAGATCATCTCCGGTAATGACACCCGCATCGACCACTTCCAATACTTTTGTAGACATATCCATCCTCCTTTTTAACTTCGTTATTTTAATTTGATCTTGGCGCTTTTCATCAGTTCACCTACAACTTTTTCCTGTGCAAGCTGCATTTTAATGCTATTTTTAACTGCTTCGAATTCAGGTATCTTTTTTTTGCTTTTCGCTTTTTTTGCCGCTTTTTTCATTTTATCGTATGCAGCCTGAGCCTCTTTGTCACTCACTTCAACCTGAGAGATTTTTTTCTGCATCCAGAAGCCGGCAAGCGCCGCCTCTTTCTCCTTTTCAGTCAAATCTTTCTTCGCTGCAGCCGCTACAAGTTTGCTTGGCGCCATCATTCTGATCAGCTGCTGTTTCCCGTTCCGGGGGAGCTTTTCCCAGGTCATTTTACCTTTGCTCAACATCTTCAATGCATTATTGGCTTCTGCTACCGTAATAACGATATCGTTTACGCTTCCCGCTACCATCATACCGGTTTCAACATTCTCATTTGCCGTTGCTGTCTCCGATGCCAGAGCGGAACCTGTACCCAGCAGGAACGCCAAGCCTATAATTGCCATATTTTTTTTCATATTATTTTTTCCCTTATAAAATGTAAATAGATCTGTGCTGGATACCCTGTCGCGTACGCTTTACTGTACTTTGATCCTGACATCCTTCATCAGCGTTCCGAGAATTTTGTTTTCTATCAATTTACCTTTGATATTGTTTTTTACTTTTTCAAATTCCGGTATTTTGTCGCTTGCATTATTCTCTACAGCTTTTTGCTTCATCTGTTCATAAGCCTTTTGAGCTTCGTCATCCGTCACTTTGATTTTCATCGCCTCTTTTCTCATCCACATCCGTGACAGGACCATCTCCTGTTCCTGGGAAGAGAGCTCTCTCTTTGCCTGCTGGGCGACAAGCAGCGGAAGTGCCAACTCTTTAATGAGTCTCATACGCTGTTTTTTGGGTAACGCATCGAAATCCGATACTTTTCCGCCTGTTACCTTTTTAAGGTAGGCATCTGCCTCTTTCTTACGTATTTTGTGCCCATTGACCGTTGCCACTACTGCTTTTGACGATCTCGATTTTTTAACAGGTTTCGGTTTTGCATTCATCACATTGTCAAGACTGACCATAGAAGGCGTTGTATCTTTCTCCTTCAACATACTGTTCAAACTGTTTTTCAATGCATCCGCTGAGACGGAACTGATACTCAGCCCCACAAAGAGACCTGCTGCAAAGATATATTTTTTCATTGACCTTTCCCTTATCGTAACTAAGACTGAAACTATTTTTTAGTTGCGTTATCTTCTTTTGAAAGATCAACGATCTTTGCTTTGCTTTTGAGCTCTTTGGCTACTTCCGTAATTTTGGAAGCGAACTGTTTTTGTTTGAGAGATGCAATGATCTGCTCTTTGATCTTCTCATAAGGGACCGGTTTTGCATCCTGTTTCTCTTCAAGATAGATCACATGATAACCAAACTGTGTCTTGACAGGTTTTGGCGTGATCTCACCGACCTTCAATGCCCATACGGCTTTGGAGAACTCCGGAACCATTTTACCTTTACTGAAGACACCAAGGTCTCCGCCTTTAGAAGCAGTCGGCCCTGTGGATTTTGCTTTTGCCAATTCAATGAATTTCTTTTTCAGGGCATCACCCTTTAACGGTTTGAGCGTTTTAATGATCTCTTCAGCCTCTTTTTCATCTTTAAGCAGGATATGTCTTGCATGCACAGCAGCCTTCTGCATGAATTTTTCAGCATTTTTATCATAGAACTCTTTCGCTTCACTGTCACTGATGATTGTATTGTCAATCTGCTTTTTCATCCA
>Ga0256913_10000308_pt1 | contig 24566 bp, 14 predicted proteins | sample Axial_MatmetaG_FD_185970 | JGI IMG/M metagenome (GOLD analysis project Ga0256913, IMG submission 185970) | Deep-sea worm associated microbial mat communities from Axial Seamount, Juan de Fuca Ridge, Pacific Ocean - Axial_Mat | ecosystem: Environmental > Aquatic > Marine > Oceanic > Microbial... | reverse complement strand
AGTCAGATCCTTGGAGTCGTAGAGGACAAGGTCTTCCTTGAGGGTGCGGGAAGCAACATCATATTCCTTGCCAAGATAAAACGAGCCGAGTTTTTCATAAAAGTTATCCATAAAATTTGCCTAACATGCTGTTTTATTGCCTGTCAAGGAAAAAGCTGAGGGAACGCTACCGGGTCCGGGAACGCCTGAGGCCATGTTTGTCCATTTTATAACGCAGCACCCGCTCGCTGATTCCCAGCATTTCCGCGGCCCTGGTTTGTATCCACTCAGCCTTCTCCAAAGCCGCCAGCATCATTTCCCGCTCGGCAACCCGGAGCCTTTCATCCAGGGTTCCGGAAGCAACAGCCTGGTAATGACGTATTTCAGCCGGCAAATCGGCGGGGGTAATAACCATAGCCCGGGAAAGCGTTACCAGGCGCTGAACAATATGTTCAAGTTCCCTGACATTCCCGGGATAAGGATATTTAATCAGAATATCCCGGGTCTCATGAAGAAGTTCCCTGGGTTGCTCACTGTATCGCTCAACAAACAAATCAAGCAGGCCGGGAATATCCTCGCGCCGATTTCTTAACGGCGGAATTTCCAGCTCAAAGGCATTAACCCGATAATACAAGTCCTCACGGAAAGAACCTTCCTGAACCATCTTTTTAAGATCTCGATTGGTCGCGGCAATCACCCGCACATCCACCTCAAGATCCTCTTCTCCACCCACTCTGGTAATCTTGTTTTCCTGAAGAACACGCAGCAGTTTTGGTTGCAAACTCAAGGGCAATTCCCCAATTTCGTCAAGAAAAACACTTCCCTCCCGGGCCAGCTCAAAACGGCCACGCCGCCGGCTGGAAGCTCCGGTAAAAGCCCCTTTCTCATGACCGAAAAGCTCGCTTTCAAATAAATTTTCAGGAATCGCCGCACAATTAATTTCAATAAAAGGCTCATCATACCTGGAACTCAGCAGATGAATCAACCGCGCCATCAATTCCTTGCCGGTACCGGTCTCCCCCTTGATCAAAACCGACCACGGCGTTGACGCTACCCTTCTGGCCAGTGAGATGGTTTCTTTCATCAGCGGACTGTCAGCCACAATTTTAAAAGGCAGGGGGCTTTCATCCAGGGACATTTCCGCCGCCTGAACATCCTCCTGCACCAGAATATCCTGCTCTATCTGGCGAATTTTTGTCAAAAGGATTTCGAGGTGGACCGGTTTGGCTAAAAAATCATCAGCACCCAGCTTCATCACCGTTACCGCCGTATCCACATTTCCATAAGCGGTAATCATCAAAACTCGGGCTTCGGGGTTCATCTCCTTCATCCGGGCCAGCACTTCATCTCCTGTCATCCCGGGCATTTTATGATCCAACAGTACCAGGGCCACCGGGATAGACGCAAAGATGTCCAACGCCTGCGGACCATCTGCCGCTGCCAGAACTTCATAGCCCTGGTTTTCCAGAAACCCCCGCAACAGATCCCGCTGCACCTTTTCATCGTCAACAAGCAAAATCTTCATTGTTCCGCCCCGCAATTCCTTAAAATTATCGATCAAGCAGCGGTAAAATAATAGTGAGTTCGAAAAGGTTTTCCGGTGTGATCGCAGCCCGAACCACTCCCCCATGGGCCTTGACAATCTTCTTCACAATCGCCAGACCCAGACCGGTGCCCCTGGTCTTCAGGGTCACATAGGGGAAAAAGACGGAGTCCATTTCCTCGGGCGCCGGCAGATCGCCGGGGTTGGCAATCACCAGCAAAACTCTGCCGCCTTTCCTTTTGAGGGTAACCGTAATAGAACCTCCTGACGATTGAGCATCGGAAGCATTCCTTAAAACGTTCTCCAAAACCTGGGCCAGGAGGTTTTTATCCCCTGGAACGGTAATTCCCTCTTCCACCACCATAGAAAGCATTATTCCATCCTTGACGCAGCAACTTTGATACAAGGCAACCACATCCCGGACCAGGGAAGACCACGCTACCGGCACCCGGCTGATGGTTTGAGGTAAACTGGCGTAATGAAGCAATCCGTCAACAATCGAGTCAGTCCTTTTGATGGAATCCAGCAATACATCGATAAGCCGGCGATGCTCAGCCGACAATTCACTGGCTTCCAGGGCCAGCCGCTGCAGGGCAATGGCCATGGCATTGAGTGGATTCCTGATTTCATGGGCAATGGATGCCGCCGAACGCCCCAGAGCAGCATCTTCCCTTTGCAGAGCCAACCGGCGATTATATTCCTGCTTCTTATTGAGATAGGACAATTGCTGCCGATAAAGCAAATAGGACAACAGGCCGCCAAGGCAAGCCAGAATGATGCTGAAAATAAAGAAATCACGCCATAACCGACGTTTATTCAACCGCAGCGGTTCAGCGTCAATGCCAACTACCAGGTGAGTCCGGCCAAACATCACTGCCACTTCAGCGGCCATCCTCTGACCAGTATTTGTAAAGGTTACCCTGGTCATCCCGGAAGACCTTTCAGGAGTATTTTTCTGATCGGCAAGAGCTGAAACATCACGCGGATTTTCAGGACGGATATAGAGGATGCCTCCCAGTTTTTTTACTTCCGACAAGACTTTAGGCAAGCCGACATTTTGATGAAAGTTTTCCAAATCTTTCGCATCAATGCTCAAAATCACTTCTTTCAGGTCACCGGAGCCGGGAGCCCGAAAAAACACTAAATGACTGGCAGCGTCATATTGAAGTTTGCCAACCGAAACCTGAAGCCGGGAAGTCTCCTCTGAAAACCAATGCTCAGGGACTGACACCGTTTGGCCGTCATTCCTGACCAGGAAAATCCCCCGAAGCCCGCTTTCCGCCGCAAAATCCTGCAGTTCATCAGCGGTAAAAGGCTCAACAGAGTCAAGATACCGCACAAATTTGGCGCTGTTGGACAAAAAACGGGAGACCATTTCATTAACAATATTTTCGGAAATAACCGCCCCCCTGGCATGGAGGCGCACCACCCCGGCTACCAGCCGGGCATGAGTTCTGGCATCGGCAACGAAAAGATTCTGGGCCAGTTTAATCTGAAAAAAGAAATATGAAACAACCAGGGCAAATAAAATCAGGAAAAAAATGACATTCCCCTGCCAGAGAGGAATTTTCGCCAGTCTTCTCTTTCTTATCCCGGAATCAGCGCTTTCCCCGACCACCATGCCCTCTCCCGCCATGACCACCGAATCCCATGCCCCGCCCTTCAATAAGTCGCCGCCTCACGCCGGTTTTATCCCAACCACCGCGGACCGGGCAACTACACCAAATTTTCCGGCTTGATAAAACCCTGTCACTTTTCATGGAAAAGTTTCCCTTGACGCGTACTATTTCTCCGGCTTTCAAATCAGGGGGCATGCGACCCTGTTCAAATTCAATAATCATCTGATCCTTGCCGCTTTCAAGGGGAGCCAGAACAAGTCGTCTGTTTTCCCGATCGACAGTCACCACTTTACCGGCAATGACTTCAACCGCCATAACCTGGCGACAGCAACAAACTGACAACACTACGGTTGTCACTAAAATGAAAAAATAACGCCACATTGAATAACTTTTCTCCGGTAATCTTCTGAATCCAGAGGCGACCGGTTACACATCATCATGCAATCCATGAACACATCAAATCTTGCCAGTGAGCAAGTCAGGGAAAGTTTGCCGCCGCGCTCATAATCATGTCGACTGCCGCCCCCCGGCGCCCGGTCATAAACCCGCCGCAACCACCACCCGGTCAACGACAAACTCCACGATTCCGCCGGCAGCCAGTCAAGGCCGGCATTGACGCCGATGCCATCATGGGATTCAACCTCAATACTCGAATGCACATGGCGATACGAAGAACCTATTCGCAGGGATAGGGACTCCGACAGGGTTTTATCCAGTACCAATTCCCCGAGATAAAACCAGTCTTCCCGATTTTGCGGTTCCTTCTCCTGATGAAATCTCTTTCCCGGAACGTGTCCGGCTGATTCATGCGGCAACGCCGAGGTCTCATCCCTGTTTCCCGGGGTTTCCAGGAACAAGCTGTTCATCACCATGCTTTCAGATAAAGGGGAGCCGGGATGCCCCCTTTTTCCCGGGCGCACACGATTTGAAAAAGGGGTTACCCGGTTACAATAATTGATATACGAGACCTGACCTTTGCAAAGCAGGTCAAGGGTCGGAGTGAGGAAAAACGTCGTTTCCAGACCCGTATTGATACAGTTTACTTCATCTTCACGGGAATAATGGTCACGATACACTTCAGGATTCACAAATAAGCTAGCCAGCGCTTTTCCCTGCCAAAAAGGGAAAATCACGTTTAGATTGATTCCCCCGGTAACATTATCGCCAACTTCCACCAAGTCCTGGTAAGCAACATAAGCGGAAACCTGCACATCACATTTTCCAGCTAAAACAAACCGTTCCGCGCCCCCCAGTTGATACAAGGTAAAAAATGTTTCCTCTTCATTTGCTTCTCGGCCGGGATTGGTATCATAACCCAACAATGTTTTCGCGGAAAAATCCCAGGCATATACCCGGCAAACAGGAAAAAATAAAAAGAAGCATAAAAAAAGCAGCGAGGCCGCAATCATGCTGATAATTGCGGCCTCGCAAGCACAGGTTTTATTCAACCAAACAACTCCTGAGTAGTTTCCAATGGTTACCTTTCCAGAGTTACTGCAAACAACTACCGTCACCCAACCGCTGACCATTACCAACACCCATTTTCCCACCATTGCCACCACCAGCGCCCATGAGTCCACCGCGCCAGACCGGCTTACCGGTTTCCTGATCTCTGAGCGTGATTGTCTGGTCGCCAACGGTTATGGCTGTGGCAACCAACTTTGAGCTGCCATCAGAAAAAGTCACCTCATAAGCATCTACGCTCACTTCTTCGTCAACCGCCAGAGGTTCATAACCTAAAGATTCCCATACCATGGGAGAGCCGGTACCGTAAACCGTAATAATTTCCGTGCCATTGTCAATTTTTAAACCGGGGGTGCCAAAAGCAGGCAGCTCGGCCACTACGCCGGCAACGGTTACCGGAGTACCATCAAAGAGGGAAACCAGCGGCCCGTTGCCATCGGCAAGACCCTGCCCCCGCCCTTTTCCCTGTCCAGCTGAGACCGGAAGCGTTCCTGCCATAACCACCATAACTATTAAAAATACTAAAGCTGTTTTTTTTAAATTTTTCATTATCATCTCCTGTTTTTGATTAAACTTAGTTTAAAGTTAAAAAAATCATTACTTCTTTCGCCGGCCATAACCTTGGCCTTTTCGCTTCCGATTTCCCAAGCGATTTTGAGACTCCGAACCAGAAGCAGAACCATACTTGTAGCCCTGGCCATTGCCGGAAGCGTTGGCAGGCCTGCCGACATATTGCCGCCTTTCATCAACAGGCATCGACGTGATCCGCCGCTGCCATTCATCACGGAAAGCCTGACGTTCTTCTTCCATAGCCGAAGACATGGTTCCCCGCATCGCGGCCAACTCCTCAGTAGAATACGCACTGTAATCAGCAGCAAAAGCCGGAAAACTGAATAACACAGCCAGAATAACTGCTGCAACCACCACCTGGGATCTCTTCAACATTTCTCACCTCCTTTCAGCATCTATTGTGTCTGAAAAGAGAGCAAAGCCCATGCCAAAGATATTTTTCAATAATATTAAATGGTTAAGATGATACAAGTGCAATATTTTTCGACATTATTGGAAAATATCGACAATCTTGTCGAAAAACAGTTTTCCTGTTATTTTTTCAGAACATACCAATTATGAGTGGAATCCCCGTATTAGACTCAATAAGTTACAGTAAAATTTTTTCTCAGCCAATAAAGTCGCATGATATAGATATGATAAAGGGTGCCATCCTGGAAAAATAAAACGATATTCACCCACAACCTGCAAAATTGGCATTGACATATTAACAGGAAAGTTGGTATAATAAATCGTGGTTGGGGATAGTGTAATCTCACAGTTGAGCAGTTGCCCTCTCCAGCCTGGGATCTGAATGAATAATCAATTGTTTTTGCAATTCTAATGATGATCCCGAGCCTGTTTGAGATTTTCGTCCAGTTTACAGTTCTGCGCCCAAATCAGGGAACCTACTTGGCTAATGGGTAGATTTTCTTGGCCTTTTTTATCTACAGCTGAAACAATCGTGAAAAAAAAACCCCTGCTGCTACCCATCTTTTTCCTCCTGTTTTTTATCTCCCCGACCCTTTCACTGGCAGCATCATCGTGGACATACATGGTTTACATGGGCGGCGATAACAATATTTCCGACTCGGCCGTCAAAGATATAGAGGAGATGCGCCAAGCATCATTCAGCTATGACATCAACATTATTGTTCAAGTCGAACTAAGTCCCGTCTACACCTTTTTCCTGCCCTATTTCATCCCCAACTATGACACCTACAGGTTGTTTATCCGCAACGGAAACATAACCACTTACAACGCCGGGGGAAACCTTGACATGGCAGATCCCTCTACCCTGGGGAACTTTATCTCTTGGGGCACGGCCAACTGGCCGGCTGATAAATACTGCCTTACCATCTGGAGCCATGGAAGCGGTTGGAAAAATGGCATTGGAGTTTTCAAAGGCGCGGTACAGGATAACAGCTCTGGTTCCTACATGCAGTTAACGGAACTTTCCCAGGGCATTGCCGCCGCGGGATTGAAACTTGATCTGCTCAATTTTGACGCCTGTCTTATGGGGATGTACGAAGTAGCATATGAATTTCGTCATTTGACGGATTACATTGTTTTTTCCGAGGAGTCTGAACCTGCCGATGGCGACCCCTACGACCTGATTCTCACAAACCTTGCACAACAACCATCCATGGATGCTGAAGATCTGGCCGCACTAATGGTGAAGGATTTTATACATTTCTACCGGAACAACAATCGCAGCGCCACAAAATCAGCCGTAAGAACCAACGCCTTTGATGAACTCCATGGCTATGTAACCGAACTGGCGGAAACCATGAACACGACCATCGACATAAACGGCCCGGCACTGGCCCTGGCCCGGGATTCAGCACAGCAATTTTCCACCCCAAGCTATGTGGATTTGATCTCTTTCCTTGACAATATCAGAAGCTTGCCGGAGATTGGGGAAAAAGCACTGACACTCAAACAATTCCTGATCAAACAGGTCGTCGTCGCCAATGACCATTACAGCGCCACTTATGCCGCCACCGGCCTGAAGAATAACAATATCGTCGAACAGGCAAACGGCCTGTCCATCTACCTCCCGGCCGCGGACACCATTGACGCCGGTGAGCTTCAGCAATACCGGATGCTGAGCTGCAACCTTGATGCTGACGATGGCTGGGCGGAATTCATTGCTGATCTGCTCACCTGGTCCACCCCGAAACAAGGAAAAATATTCCAAACCAAGGTGCCCGGCAGGTTCGCCTATGGAACCGCGTGGATCAACACCGCCGGTCAATGGGGAGATGCGGACATAGATATGTACATCATCGAAGCGGATGGAACAATAAGTACTGCCTGGATGGGACAAAGTACCGCCAACGGCTACTTCTCGGCCGACTCCCTGGTTTCACATAACGCTTATGAAATGTATACCAGCAAGCCGGAAATAACCCCCGGCGATTATTTTCTCATTATCCATTACGCCGCTGACGGTAGCCGGGACAGTACCGCCCGGGTAGGAGTCTTTTACCTCGACTTTCTCCACGACATCAGCGTTTGGTCGGCACTGGTCCCGGATTTACACCCCATGGGCCTCTGGAATCCCGCCCCGGAAGAATGGGATGACAACGTCATCTACGGCATTATCATGGGCTATTACAGCGACTGGTGGATTCCGGGGAACTGGCTTTCACGCTCAGAAACCGGCCCGGGCAATACAATTCAGCTTCAAGCTCTGTATAAACTTGTCGGGAAAAAAACTGCTAAAACATCTCCATTTCAACAGATAAAACAGCTGCAGCAATTACTGCTGCGTTAGCAACTGCGTTTTTGCCATTACACTGATCAAGAAAGGCAGGTAAAATCATGCACATTTCATGTAAAAACATGGTTGTTCTGCTGTCCCTGTTTTTATTGCTGCCGATCAGCAGCGCAAACTCCCGGCCGGCCTGGGGCGCCACCAACGCCACTATCCAGGTACAACCGGCGGAGATCCACCCGGGCGACACCATGAGGCTCGCGGTTGGCATCGAGCAGGACAGCACCGAAAGCGTCAAGGCCGACATCTACATCAAAATTGTGCTGCCGGATGGCACCTCGTTCTACCTGGTTCCCACTAGTTCCATGTTTTCGCTGGCGGCGCAGCCCCTGGTAAAAAACTGGCCGGTTTCCCCCTTCCCTTTAACGGAAATACTGGCCCTGCCCTTGCCGGCCAGTCTGCCCCACGGCAGATACTTCTGGTGGCTTATCCTTGACACCCCGGGCAACAACCTGACTGATAACCGCCGGATCATCTCCCAGGACAGTTCCAGTTTTTTGTTTACCCTGTCAACCGCCAATCTTTCCAACCTCATCACCTTAAGGGGCGAACACCCGGTGGTATCATCAGCGGGCACCGTCAATATCCAACTGGGGATTCAGGCTCCCGCTACCCCGACCACCGCTGACCTTTACGTCCTGCTCGAGCAATTGGACGGCACCACTTGGTTCATGGACAGTGACGGGATGTTCAAACAATCCAACACGCCGAAACCGCTGATCCGCAACTGGCAGATAACCGCCGTCCCGAAAACAGCGCTGAATTCCCTGCCGGTGCCGGCCGCCCTGAAAAACAAACCTTTTACTTTCAAGATTGTGCTGACCAAAGCGGGGAGTAACCCCATGAACACCAGCTCGATCATCAGCACATCATCTTCCCGGTTCAATGTCACCCCGGTGGCATCAGGAGACCAGATTACCTACTGCCCACCGGAATCCAGCGTCGAGTCATGTTTTGTCGAAGCCTGGCCGTCTGAATATAGTTATGTAAACGGCACCCCAATCAAAATCCGTGACGGCTACAACCCCTGCAACTACGATCTTGCCGCCCGCGATGAATTTTGCACCAACCTGGAAAACGAATGCAATGCCCATCATTTTCCCAGCCAATCACTTTGCCAGGATCCCGCCTACCGGCAAAGTGCCTGCGGAAAATTGCTGTCGGTATGGTGTGATGCCGCCGATGGCCTTGACGCTTTATGTTCCGGACAAGGAAAGGATTTCTGTTATAATTTTTACAATCCGGATCAACCTGACGGCTGGCAGGACCATGGAATGTCAGGGCCCCAGATCTGCGACCAAACGCCGCCGGCCACGATCCAGCAAGCCTGCTATGAAAAATGGTGCGCCGAGACCCCCAGCATCTACCAATGCGTCAAATTCCCTTATCGGATTTACGCCTACTGCGCCACCGGCACCCCCGACCCCACCGGCATTTACTGGCCTTCCCGGAACGAGTCGGCGAAACAATGGGAAGATTTTCTGTGGCACCACGAAACGGAATTGACCACCTTGCCCGGAGAGTGGAAAGACCCCACCACCTCAGCCGGCACGGACAATGCCGCTTACATTTCCATCGACCCCTATTTCGCCCAACGGTTCGACCAGGCCTGTCAGCCGGTGATTGCCGAAAGGATGGACCTCTGCGATGCTTTCCGGCAGAATGCCAAAGCCATCCTGCCGGTGGGCTACCGGGTTAATTACTTCAACATCTACCAGTCCCCCCTGCTGGCGTATGACCCCCGCCTCCAGGTACCGGTATTCTACCCGCCGCAATACTACAAACTCTGCTCATTCGGCCCGGAAATCAAGATTCCGCCAACCCCGGACATGCTACCCACCTACACCCAGTCGGTTTTTGACGAACTCGACTGGATTACCTACCTTACCCGGCAGGGACAGGTACTTAGCGAGGTCAGTCAACAAGGTGCGGCCCAGCATTACCAGGCCGATGTGCTTTCGGAGGTTCAGGAACAATACAACGCCTATAAGAATCAGCTCAAACCTCTGTTGCAGAATTTCAACAATTTCATGAACCAGGTTGATCAGGCGGCAACGATGACCAGGCAGGGAAGCAAAGCTCCCCAGCCGTCATCCGAGAGCAACAGAATTACCGCCATGTTCACCGGGCCTGCCGCTGTTTTGCAGGACATGTGGAATGACGCCACTTTTTCAATCAGCCCAACCCAAACGGCAAATATCATCAATGCCAGAATGGAAATGGGAAAGCCAGGGGGTATTGCCTATGACTTTTGCCGGTTGAACGACGCCCAACCATTCCAGCCGGGAGACACAACCTTACATTCCTGCGTCGACTACACTTACAACAAATATTTCAGTTATTCCCGCCTGAGAGACGAAATCATCGCCGCCAGAACACCCTTCGAAGTGGTACAATTTGCCTATGAACCGCATAAATACGCCCTGGGCTGGGCCGCCGCCCACAATATCGGCGTGGTACGCAAAAACGGGCGGGAAATATACCGAATGCACATCGACGGTTTGCGCCCCATTGATATCAACTACGATATCGGCCTGCGAACCAATACCGCCGCTGATTATCAGGATTATTCATCCTCGGCTGCCGACAAACATCAACCGCAATTGCCCCTGGAATCCCTGGCGAATGCCATCGCCGCGCAGGCTCATGGAGAAGATAATAGTTCCAGGTATTTCATCCCGGACGGAGGCATCGGCCTTGACGATGGAATATCAAGTATAACCCCGTCGGACACCATCACCGCGGATGACGGCCTCATCTATTTTCATCCCCTGGCCGGATCGGGAATCAAGCGCAGTAAAAATCTCTTTGTCGAGCTGTTTTCCGCCATCAAGGCCTATAATCAGGCCCATCCAGACCAGAACACCTTCATGAGAATGACCATCCTGGAAGACAATTTCCCGGGCATCAACAGCAATAACGCCCTGCTGCAAACCATGGTCAATGAAAACTGGAATTTTTATCTGGAGCGGGTACAGGATTTGGCTTGTTCCCAGCCGAATTTTACCGACAGCGGTTTTGACGACTACCGGGATGCCCGCCTGCAGTTACTGCAGTTACTGATTGCCCGGGCCCGGATGGAAAAAACCGTCGCCAGCTTAGGGATAACTTTCAATCATGACTCCGATGAGGAAAACCGGAGGGTGGCCGAAAACTCCGCCACCTATGCCGGGGCGCTGAACTTTCTTGTCAAGGCAACAACCCTGACCGCCAAAGAAAAGGAGATGATTTCCGGCGAGCTGGCCAAGCCGGTCCCCGGCGTGTACCATGGGCTGTCGATTCCCGGACAGATCAGAGGATTATGGAACAACTCCTTCCATCTTACCCCCACCAGCCTGGTCACTCAGTTGGAAAACACCAGCCCCGAGGCGGCAGTCAGGAAAATCATTACCGCCATCGACGCCGAGATCGAAAAGATACTGACATCGTTGACCAACGAACACCCCGAATGCTTCAGCAGCCGGATCGGCACCTGTGACTGGCTGCCGGAACAATTTGTCGAACAGGTTACCGGCCTGATCCCCGACGCCATCCTCAATCATGACTACGATGCCTGCACCACCGAAATAAACGGGGCCCAAACCTATTTCAGTTATTTATCTTCCTACACCTTTGAACTGGACGACAAAATAACCAACGCCCCGGGCAATATTACCGAAGCAAAGGTCTGCAACGTTCTCCATCAGAATATCGCAGAAAACGACAGCACCAACACCACCAATCTCAGTGACAGCGCACTGTGCACCCGGCTTTCCACCATCCCCGCCGACTACACCACCGATACGCTCGCTCTGGAAGATTTTTTCCAGCGGGCCAAATTCTGGCAGGCAACCGCAAACTCGGTGGGCTACTACCTGCTGTTCAAAAACAACGGCATCATTGATATGGCAGCGGCCCGGCAGGTAAAAGACGGCTTATCCCCCAACCTGCTTTTTCTGGGCGTCAGTTATTCTGATTACACCTCTAAGGGAGGAGACTGGCTGGGAATTGAAGGCGGCTACGGCCTGGGAGCGGGCATAGCCGGGGTTGACAAATTGCTGCGCACGGTTCTGCAAGCGCCCAGCAATTCTCAGGCAATAAAAAATGTCCTTAATAATGATTTAAAGGCCTCATTATTCGGTCATGTTTACTCACAGCTTAATTTCCTCAAGCAACACTGTGATCTCTTTCATTTCACCCTTTTTGTCGCCAATCACGATGGTTTTAACCGGAATACGGCCACCTCATTCCAGCCCGGCATCAACCAGCAGGTCCTGCAACATGGAGCTGACAAGGTCAACGGGAAAAGCACCTTTGTCAGCATGGAAGTCCTGGGACACAGCCTGTACCAAAGCCAAAGAGCGGGCGGATCATGTGAAATCTACCCCGTTGCCACCCAGAGTTTTGAAGTAACCCTGTTTGACAAAACATTCATGCTCGGCCCCATACCCGTAAGGATAAGTTCATCGGCAGGGCTGAGAACGGGGATGAGCGTTGTCAACGGCGGAGAATGCGCCGTCAACTGGCCGGATGAGGAAAACGGAAACAACGAGCTTTTGAATGTTTCTCTGGTTCCGGAGGCCACGGTATATGGGCGCCTTATCGCCGGCGTCGGTTTTAACGCCGGTGTTTTAAGCGCCATCGTCGGGCTTGAAGGCAGCCTTGATCTGCTGAAAAATCAGCTTCCCCTGCGCCTGGTGATTGTCACTTCCCTGGAAAGCCAGAAAATCGCCGGAGAAACCGCCGATCTCCCGATAATCAACTTCACCAATGACCTGCGCCATATCGTCTCCTTCGGCTCCGGCTATGTCGCCGTCGCCGGGGAAGCGGAACTGGATCTGGGCCTTTTTACGACCAGCGCCTCATTCAGATCCATTCTGTATGATTTCCGCAACAACCCCCTGTGGAAAAGGGAACACAAAATCTATTCGCTGAACGGTCAGTATAAAACCGGGCAGATACTGCAGGGAATGAATTATTTTCAATAACAACAGCGGTCAGAAACAGAAAAAAACATGAAACCTATCGTCCTGGCAGTTTGCCTGGTAATCTTCGGCTTCTTTTCCCCGGCCCGGGGGATGCCGCCCGCCGCTGCCGCCGGAGAAAGCCGGGAATTCTCCTATAACTGGCAAGCAGGCGATGACTACCTGTATCACTGCATTTTCAGAAGCCACTCTGTCATGCGGCTTCCGGGACCGTCAGGCACCCCGGAAGGAGCAGTTTCCCATTTTTTACTGGACGGTGTCATGGTGTTGCACTGCTATGGCCGACAGGCCGACGGCACCATCCGCTTCGGAGTCCGGTTCAAAGATATCGCCAAACTGCAGGTGGATTTCAACGGCCGCCCCATTATCGACCAGGAAACCATCCCGACTCTTGCCGGCAACCGGGAAATCATTGCCGATTTTTTCCCCAATGGAAAACTGAAAGAGATTAAACGCTTCCCGAACAATCCCGGGCTCCAGGTCCGCCTGCTGGCTTCCCTGGTCGGGGAAATGCAGACGGTTGTCCCCCACGCCGCCGGGCAGAGACAATGGCAGGCCGCTGAAACCCACTACTATGGCCATACCCAGGCTGATTATCAACGCCTGGAGCCGGGGGGGAAACAAATTCAACTGAAAAAGCGAACCATGGTCCGGGACGCGTCTTTCCGGCCGGAAAATGATTCAATAAATGATGAACCGCATTCTTTCGTGTATGACATAACCTTGAATAACAAGGGCTGGCTGGAAAGCTTGAGCGCCACCTCAATCACCCGGCCGACAACATTCCAAGCCCCGGGCAACAACACCGCCCCGACCACCAGCATCAGCATCAACCTGCTGACAGTCAAAAAGTCTTCCGACCATTCAGCAGCGGCAAAATCAGCACCAGACGACCGCAACGCCATCCCCTATGACTTGACCGGCAACGCCGAAAAAAAACTGGCCCGGAAAAATATCCTGGAAAAACAGGCCGCCGACCTGAACCCGGAAGTGTTCAAAAGCTGGGCCCAGGAATATCACCGGGGCATGGTCACCGACGGCAAGGAAATTTTCACCATGAAGACCCGGATGGCCGCAGTCCTTGCCCTCCATCCTGAGCTTTGTCAAGATATGGAAACGCTGTTTTTTTCTCTGCCGGCCAACAGTCCCGCCCGCCCGATGATTGCCGGGGTGCTGGTACTCGCGGACACCCGCACCGCCCAGCAGAGCCTACGGCATATCCTGGCTGACAACCGGCTCCGCCGGGACGATAATTTCATCCAAATTTTGCAGTTGCCGGCATTTCTGCAGCATCCGACCAAAGAAACCGGGGAATTTTACCAAGCCATCATCAACAATCCCGCCGAAAACGCCGATGCCCGCTATGCTGCCATCTACACGTTAGGTTCCATCAGCGCCGAAATGCGCCGCCGGGGTATGGCCGACATGGCCGATGAATACAACCAGTATCTTGTCAACCGGCTGCAAAAATCAGGGAATCCGGATGAAATTCACGCCCTGCTTTTTGGCCTGCGCAACAGCAAATATCCGCAAAACGCCCCGGTTGCAGTTACCTTCCTGCAAAAAAAACAGGAGGAAAAAGTGCGATTTGCCGCCGCCCGGGCCCTGGGCGCTTTCACAACCGAAAACAGCACGAATATCCTGCTGCACCACCTCCATGACCCGTCATACCTAGTCAGAAACGGCATCCTGCAGTCATTGATAGAACATCAACTCAGTGAAAATGACCTTAACACCATCCAAAAACTGGTCGGCAATAACATTCTCAAGCCGGAAACTGATCCCCTGCTGTTGGAATTAGTGCAAAAAGAGCTGGCCCAACAACCGGAAGCGGGGCGGAAAATTCTGCGAGCGATGCGGAAGAGGGGTATTGCCAATCGAGATGTAAAGCATAAAGTCCAACTGCTGCTTGACAGCCGTAAGCCAAGAAAAAAGTAGCGTCTTTTCCGCGCTTATCCAGCTTTTCTATATCGGTAATCTGGTAGGCGCACTGACTACCCATGTCAGAATAATGGAGCAGTCCCGGTGATGGGCGCCTCCGCCAACGACCGGTATCAGCTGACCCAAGCAGATTAACGAATAACACCGGAAGTAATAATAATGGTTTGATTAATTATGATATTCACAGAAACGTCGACGTGCTTGGGATCAGCTGTATACCATTGTTATCTTTGCTTTAGGCAGCATATAGGAAATTAAAATACTTCTTGAATCTAAGCTCGATAACACCAGTTGATTTCATGATATGAAAACTGGCAATGCCAGCGTTCTCAAAGACGGTGAAAAATCCTGCATTGAAATACATAGATGTTAAGTTCCAATGCTACACTAAATTATTGAACAAGGTATCTCATTTTCATTGACATATTCCGCCGGAAGCCCATGCCATAGTCCGGCTAATAACTTCGGGAACAACGCCTGATAAAAGGAGAATATGACATGAATTCCAAAACTAATACCCTATGTTCACTTTTTCTCGCCATTGCCGCAATAATTGTAATATCCCTTCCATGTCGGGCAGGCGTCAACTCTATCCCAGCAGCTGGATACTACACTACCCTGCCATCTCCCGTGACAATTCAGCAACCGGTCACTGATATTCCCATGATAGCGGCAGTTTCTATACCTTTTCGGGATCAATTCAGCTTCACTATTGATTCAGTCGACAGAATGAATCACTCCTGGTATGTTGATAATTATTACCTTTATCTACAATGTAAATCCACTAATGATGTGGGACATCCTGTTGCCGGAATATTATTCAAGGCCTCCAGAATCGGGCTCCCCGAAACAATAACATCCGCTGTGGTCAGGCTGGTATTGGCACGTCCCTTAGCATCAAACACAGCCCCTTTACTCAAATTCTACCGGGTTAAACCTTCATTTTCATGGTCATCAAAATCATTTTCCGACCAAGCTTGTCAGGACCCCGCCGGCAATTGTTACAATTCCCCCGCCGACCTGATAGATTTTACTAATCCACTGGTTGTAACCGGGAAGATACAACATGAAAAAAAGCTTAATGATCGATCAGTGTTATACGCTGATATTTCAAAAGGGTTTTCGGAACACGGCTTTTCCGCGGCTGACGGCATATTCATGGAACTGCAAAATGACATTGGGGGTGATGGAAGTTTTGGTGTTGCCTCCTTTTTCGGAAAAGACGCTCCTTCTCCGGCACTGGAAGCATCATTAATATATTTTTATGATCCCCGAACCCAACCTGCCTCGCCAACAACTCTTGCAGCAAACACCTGTGGAGACGGCATCTGTGACCCCATGGAATCCTGCTCCACAGACTGCAACGTAAGTAGCGACATTACACCGCCAGGGCTTTCCTTCACCATATCGCCGGATTTACAGCAGATGGATACCGGCACCCACATTGTGGCAACGGCCATAAGAACCGGAGAAAGTGAAAATAACAATACCTCAAACAATAACATCTCCTACCCGGTAATTTCTGCGCCGGTGTATGACGCAACAGCGTTGGTAGATCTGCCGGGGTTGGGAACTGAAATCAATCCAGATCTTTTTGATTCCTCAAAACCAATCGCTCCGGTTTCCATATGGGTCGCAGGGTTTCCAACGACACCTTGGAACAGGTTGTTGCGCGGCACGGATAACGATAGCTGCATATATGAAAGTTCCCCGGCACCCGGCGCGTACAAGCTGTGTGCACGGACATGTGATAACGCTGGCAATCTATCTCCAACATTGTGCAAAGAATTCAGGATCGGAAGCGGAACCCCCCCTGAAATTTCAGTAAGCGTAAGTCCTGCGGATTTACGCCTTGGGGAAACTTTACATGTCCAGGTATCGGTTGCTGAACATCATGAAGGCCTTTCGTCGGCAACCGTCAACCTTCCTGACAACACTTACAGTTTTCCCCTTGCCGGAGATACAACCTGGTCCCAAGATTTTGATATTCCCCTTTGTTCCTGGAGCGCTGATCAACCAGGACGATTGAATCCCATCAACATCTCGGTATCAGCAATTGACGGCGAGGGAATGTCGACGGCATACGGAAGCACTGTCAATCCCTTATTTCCCTTACAAGCCCGTTACGGCTTAAGCGTAAAAAATTTCGGTGCTGATCTCTGCTGGGATCAGTATGCGACAACCTTTGGAAATGAAGTATACGCGTCAGTTTCCGTCTGCGCTTTTCCACCGTTTATATTCCCTGGCAAGTGTTGGGATAACGCGGTGTGCAAATGCTACAGTGGCACGCCTGATTCTTCCATAAGCAGTATTGTCGATGCCCTTGGAGGCTGGATTATGGAAGCAATAGTTGACGCGATTGATAAAGACGATAAACTTGAAGATTATTTTTGCGTTCAGGATCTTTCTCAATTAGGAGTTCCTGATCTTTTCGCCCTGTTGTTTTTCCCCATTTACCAAATTGCCGGAGGACCTGGACAATGTACGGGATTTACTACCGCGGCGGCAATGATGGCAAATCATGCCGCTACTCCGGAACAAATATGCCCTGGATGTGGAGACAAGATATCTTCATGGACAAAAGATGACATCAGCTTTTATGTCGGTCATCGTCAGGGCAGTGTCGTTTCATCGGAATTCATCCACCTTTTGCTGGCAAACTATGCTGACTCTGTTGACACGGTGGTAAGAAAAATCTATGACTCCCTGCTCCGGGGACAACATCCAGGAATTTCAATCATCGGCTATCCTGAGGATACCACCGATTGTACTCCAACCGGACATACTTTACTGATCGACAGGGTAAGAAATCAGGGCAATGGTATCTACCGGGCTTATGTCTATGATTCCAATCGACCCTATATCAGTGGTGACGCTGAAACTCTTGATTGGAGTACCAGCTATAGTGATTATTGTGACATGAAGCATTCCCCTTATATCAACATGGATACAACACACGATAATTTCAGCTTCCAACTGAATGATCCCGCAATTAATGGGACCGCTACCTATTGGACCAGAGGAAACGGCCACTGTAACTTACACGTTGATCTTGGTAGACTTGGCGGCATCAATAGCGACATACCCACCCCAGACGCAGCTCTACTGCATGTGCCATTTTCCCTGTTGAGCCGTGAAACATTTACCTTGCCGCTCTCAATCGAAGGGATGATTACCATGTTTGTAGGTAACGCAACAGTCACCGTGGAAGACAGTGCTGGAAATAATATGGGAACAGACGACGCCCAGCATAATGGTATTCCAGGCGCATACCTGTTTTCCTTGCCTGCGGCACAGGATGATCAGGAAGGTACTACTCTTATCCTGATACCCGCGGACACCTCCTTTTCGGTACACGCTACCGGAAAACCTGATGAAGGTCACTTTATCAGCCTCCTTTCCCCCACTGGCACCAGCGCTTTTGTTTTTGCGCAACGAGGAGCGCATGAAAATTTCTCATTCACACCCCAAGAAAATGGAATGAAGATTTCAATCGGCGAGGGATCATTTACCGGCGCTCTCCACTTACTGGCCAAACACAATATTCCTTTGAAAAACATAGCCGAAAAGGTGGACGCATCTCTCGCGGATGAAACAGTGCTCTACACCCAAGTCTATTCATTTACCGGATCGTTTGGACAACAACCAGTCTCATTTATGATTGAGAATGAAGGAACGCTGACAACAATTGCCTCTCAGGTCCAGTCATGCAAACTCTTCGCACTCAGCAACAAAAATGCTGCGGGAGATGACAATCAGCATCCTTTTTCTACCATGTTTAAAGTAGCCAGCAAGCTGATTAATATCCCTGTGGGAGCACACCATTTTACCTTTGATCTTCCCCACCTGAATACTGCGCCGTTTCTGGTAGAATCTGTCGCTAAGCTGAATGCCGCCCCAACGGCAATGACAGCCTATACAGTAACCAGTCCAGCGGTTGCCCCCGCTGCTGCCATGCAAATAACAGGATCGCAGAAGACCAATGTGGCAATCATTCCCAAGCTTCTTATTCCAGCGAAATTACAGGGCAAAACAGGAAACTTCTATGCGCTTTTATACTGGGTTGAAGGAAACGTATGGTTCCAATTTACTCCCGCAGGGATAGAATTGCTTTCCGATAATCTCAAGCCTTTTAAAACCACAACTTCCAGTCAGACAGCAGAATTTAATCTGCTGAGTCATGGAGTTGACCTGAGTGATTTTCGCGGAACCCTTGATATCTTTATCGGGTTCGCGACTGAAAATGACTTGTCGGATTTAGCTTACAATTACTACCAGGTGATCTTTAAATAAAAACTTGCAACCTAAAATCATCAAAAAGGAGAAATGAACAATGAAAACATTTAGAAGAGTTTTATTGTCTTTTTTTCTTGTGACCTTGATAAACGTTTCCCTTGTGTACGGAGATATTCAGGCATCGGGAAGCTGTGTTTCAGATGCTCCTTTTGGAGCCGGACGAGTGTTGACCAATGGTGAAATAGTGCTTGCCGACCCACAACTAAATTCTCTGCGAGGGTTCAAGTATCAGGACTCGGAAAATTTCACAGAGTTCGCACTCGGCCAAAGGAATCTGGAAACCTACGATGAAATAGTTATGGCTGACATGGACGGACACGGATCAGATGAAATCATTATCGGTGACGCCAGCGACGATAAAATCCATATATATACGGTTTCCCTTAGCCAGCTCAGTGAAATTGATGCAGGTTTTGAAAGATATGATGATTTGACTGTCGGTGATGTGAATGGTGACGGCCTCCAAGAAATCATCCTGGGCGATGCCAGTGATCCTAGCGGACGAAGCATTCGGGTCTTTAATATAACAGGCGAGATTAAAGGCTGGATCAAAATACCCGGCGGTTACGAAAGATATGATCAGATCGCTGTGGGAGATCTTGACGGTGATGGGGTGGATGAAATCGTGCATGGCGACGCCTCAACCGGAGATGACAGCATTCATATCTACAAATATAACGAAAATGTTGAAGGTTACTTTTCTGAACTGCACAAATTCAACGTAAACTATTCACGGTATGACAAAATCGTGGTAGCCGACATTAATAATGACGGTATCGCGGAAATTATTTTCGGCTGCGGTTCTTCCAGCGCCATCCCTGAACACCAACACAGAATACTGGTCTTTGACATAGATGGCAATCTGAAGGCAAAATCCGCAGACATAGGCTTTAGCGGAACTGATGAATTGGCTGCCGGTGATATCGATAACGATGGCAAAGCAGAAATAGTGGTGGGTAAAGATTCAGACCACGCTTTACACGTCTACAAGGTCGGAGAAGACGGCAACTTTTTGGAACTTAATTCCTTTGATGTAAATTATCACACCGGTGGCAGCGGCGATGATCGTTACGACGGGGAGAAGATTGTCGTTGGTGACGCAGACGGCGGTTCTATAACCGTAGGCAATCCTATATGCAAGGGACAGGTAGAAACTGATGATCAAATAATCGCGGTCATTAATGCTCCCCCCAAACAAGATGGCGTAAATAATGAAGCCGGCAATTTTCTGGTGGAGTATGAACATAGCCAGACCGAAACCACCAGCAATACCGTTACGGCTATTGACGGTTTCGCTTTTTCGGCCGGGGTAAACGCAAAATTCAATATTGGGGCGGTAAAGACCAAAGCTTCCCTGGATTTTAAATATAATTACAGCAAACAATCCCAAAGCGGCACTTCAACTTCCGTTAAAATAGGGGAAGGCCTGGTTGCCGATCAGGCTGACCGCAAGGTAACCCTGACCACAATCTTCGATGTTTTTGAATATCCAATTCTGGATGAGGATGGAAGCCAGTTGGTTATAGACGGAGAACCACAGTTTCTCTTGGTAACAATACCGGTTAGTATTGGCACCCCCACATTAGGCTATTATGATTCTTCCATCCATACTTTGGGTGATTTAACCAGTTATCCTTCTCAAATATCAGCTTTGGTCAACTACTCATTCGACCCCATTTACGACTATTCATTTGTCGCCGGTCCCGATCCCAGCTCAGGATTGATCAAAAAAACCGAATCACATTTCAACAGTCAAAAAACATCAGCAGAAATAAAAATATCAGCAAGTATGAGCGCGGAATACATGGGAACAAGCGTCACTCTCAGCGGCAATTATCAGCATCAATCTATTGCCACCCATCGATTTGAATTTGAGGAAAGTACCGCACTGGAAATAAAGTACGCCGGTGGAATCGATGATGACAACAAATATTATACCGCCCACGCTGTCGCCTACTACGACTCTGAGGACGGACATCTGGTCCTGGACTGGTTAGTACCTTCATACGGCAGCTTTTACACTGCTTCCAACTCCAATCCATGGATGCCAAACCTTGTTTTTACTCCCTCGATATCTAACAATCTCTGGCAGTACCTGAATATTTCTCTACCTCTTCCCACAGGACAGGAATATTTTGAATATCATGATGACCAGGGTGGCACGGTCCGTGATCAGGAACCGGGAAATTGCAGGCCACTGGGATTCAAAAATCCAGACAGCACTTTAAATCTGCAGGTTGACTTACCAACCTTTGATTCCCCGGTAGACATCTATCTTGCCTTCTATGCTCCAAATCTGGATGTGGATCATATTTATCTGTTTACGCCCGGAGGAATAGAAGTATTCACCAACACTTTAATCCCCTGGAGGTCTTTCAGTTCGGGCAATATCAATGAATCCGTCTTTGGGAAGATTCCTCTTTCCGATCTACCGGTTGGAACCTATTATTTTTATCTCCTGGCCAGTCCAGCAAACGGCAATCCGATAAAAAGATATTACCTGTGGAACACTTCATATACCAAACGAATAAAGTACATCCCCTTGAGATAGGAAAATACTACCAGAATATATTTTGTCGCCCGACAGCGCCAATACGTTTTCACGAGGTCTGCGCTATCGGGCAACAGAAAACACGATATTTTTGAGCCATCAACGGCCAACCGGGATATTGGCGGGAACTCCGGGCAGCTGGTGAACCGCCGTCGCCTTGAAGGAGACGATCGTTTCGCTGCCCTCATGGAGCTGGAGATCAAAAAGGGCCTGCTTGGTAATCAGGGCTTTAAAGGGAACCTGTTTCACCAGAATCTCGATTTCGTAGTGGAAGCCCAGCGGCCGAACGGCTTTCACTGTTCCTTTCAGCGAGTTCCTGATGCTGGAAGCCAGCGGCTCCCGGCTGAGGACGATATCCTCCGGCCGGATGGCAACATATCCCTCAGGCGAAGAACTGGGGTGCCCCAGTTCCAGGGAAAGGTTGTCAATGATGGCCGCAGTGCCGCTGAAGCGGGCGGCATACAGGTTTTTCATGCCGACAAAATCGGCCACGAAAGGTGACGCCGGCTGCTGAAAAATCTCTTTGATGCTGCCCACCTGCTCCAGGGAGCCGTGGTTCATGACCGCCGCCCGGTCGGCCAGAGCAATCGCCTCGGCAAAATCATGGGTAACCATAAAAAAGGTGGTGCGGGTTGTCCGGTGCAGAGTTTTCAGATGCTGGCGCAGGTCTTCACGAAACCGGGGATCGAGGGCGGCCAGGGGTTCATCGAGCAGCAGCACTGCCGGGTCGACGGCCAGGGCCCGGGCCAGGGCCACCCGTTGCTGTTCACCGCCGGAAAGCGTCCCGGGAAACCGCTCCAGCAGAGAACCGAGAGCCAGGACATCCACCAGACCGCGGATGCGGACGGCGGCATCGCCCCGGGCCGGCCGCTGAAAACGAAGTCCGTAACGAATATTCTGGCTGACGCTCAGGTGGGGAAAAAGAGCGTAGTCCTGGTAGACAATGCTGACGCCCCGTTTTTCCGGCGGCAGACCGCTGATTTCCCGTTCATCCAAACGGATGCTGCCGCTGGCAGTCGGCACCAGTCCGGCCAGAGCCTCCAAGAGGACGCTTTTGCCGGCCCCGGTGGGACCCATGAGCACGAAAAATTCATTTTCTCTGATCTCCAGCGAAATATCCGTCAGCCGGAACTGCCCCAGCCGGACCGCCAGCTTACGGATGCTGATCATAGCCAAGAAAAACCTCTCTTCTCTTTTCCCCTCAACGATTAATTTGCCATCAAACGGAACGCTTCCGGTGCAGGGTCAGAACCCGCAGAAGCAGAAACAGCACCAGGCAGAGGCAAATCAGCCAGACCGCCACCGGCTGCGAATATTTCAAGCCCATGGATTCAAAACGTTCATAGATCAGCACCGGGGCAATCATCGGATGGTAGGCAATGATGACCACGGCCCCAAACTCGCTGATTGCCCGGGCGGAGCACATGACAATCCCGATCAGGATGCTGCGCCAGGCCAGGGGCAGGGTAACATGAAAAAAAGTGCGGCCCGGCGACGCCCCCAGGCTGCGGGAAACCGCTTCCAGGCGTGGTGAAACGGCCGCAAAACCCTCCCGGGCGGCGTTGAGGTAAAAAGGCAGGCCGACAAAGGTCAGCACCATGATAATACCGGTGACACTGCCCATGATCCTGATGCCCAGGGCGTTGAAAACCCGGCCCAGCCAGTAGTGGCGGCCGGCAATGCTGAGCAGGGCGATGCCGACCACCGGGTGGGGAATGATGATGGGGATGTCGATGACGGCTTCCACCAGATTTTTGCCGGGGAATTCGGCCCGGGCCAGCAGATAGGCAAAAGGGGTGCCGACGAGCACTGAAATCAGGGCGGCCGCCCCGGCCGTATAAAGGCTCAGCCAGATGGAGTGGAGGACTTCCTTGTCCTGGATGGTTTCCTTCAGGATGGCGGCGCTCGGCGCCGTGACCATTTCCACCAGCGGCAGGAGGATGAAAGCCAGGATGAGCAGCCCGCAGGAAACCGTAACCCAGAAAAGAGGCTCTTTTTTCATCAATCCTTCCCCCGTTGACCGGCAACGCCTGTTTAACCGAACCTCATAAAATACCCGGCCATAATCAAACGGCAGAATAAAGACTTTCCCCGGCCAAGTCAAGAAAGCAGTGAGGTTCAACCGTCCGATTAGGCATTGACAGGCAGGGAAGCTGGGTGATAAATCCTGAGAACATCCCTCCTGAGGTATTCCTGGCATTGCCAGTCAGAAAGTTGGGTTTGACAGACAAAAAATTTTCGCCGGATCGGGGCCCCAAGATGTTTCAGACCACAGAAGGACCGCTGGTGTTTCAAAAAAGAAGCGTCAGCGCGGAAATCATTGAGCCGGACGGCACGCTGGCCGCGAAACTCGTCGAGATCCGCATTGACCCGGTAAGCGACCGCAGCTGCCGCATCACTTTCGCCAGGGCCAGGGAAGCGGCCGGTGAGGCAGCCTTTCCGCCGCCGCCCGGGGCGGCTGACAAGACCTCCTGCCCCTTCTGCCGGCCGCAGCTGTTTGAACGCACTCCCGGGCTGGTGCCCGGCTTGTCGCCGTCTCCCCGGCTTGAATACGGGGAATCGGTCCTGTTCCCCAACCTTTTTCCCTACGGCCGGTATTCCGCCGTCAGCGTTTTTGACCACCGCCATTTCGTCGAAATCGGCACCGCCTCCCCGGCTTCCTACGCCGACTGCTTCATCAACTGCGCCAACTACCTGAAAAAAGTCCGGGAAACCGACCATCAAGCGGTTTACCTGGCCATCACCCAGAACCACCTGCCTTCGGCGGGGGGGTCGCTGATCCATCCCCATCTCCAGGCCCACGCGGACCGGATTCCCGCCAATTTTCCCCGGTTCCTCGAACAGCGCGCGGCGGCTTACTATCAAAAAAACGGCCGCCGGC
>Ga0256913_10000307_pt1 | contig 24576 bp, 12 predicted proteins | sample Axial_MatmetaG_FD_185970 | JGI IMG/M metagenome (GOLD analysis project Ga0256913, IMG submission 185970) | Deep-sea worm associated microbial mat communities from Axial Seamount, Juan de Fuca Ridge, Pacific Ocean - Axial_Mat | ecosystem: Environmental > Aquatic > Marine > Oceanic > Microbial... | reverse complement strand
AAGCATCATTTAATTTGCCAAGAGATATAGTAGTGGAAGAAGTTCACTATGTAATGTATCCTAACTTTTTTATGGAAGAATTGAGTAGGAATAAATAATAGTATATTTAAGGAAAACATCAATTATGAATTTATTGAAGGTTAATATTTTGTTTGTAGTAGTTATAGTAGCATTGTTTATAGGTGTTACAAACTTATCAATGTTTGCACAAGGTGATGAATCTATTAATAAAAAAGTTAAAGATTTGATCTCACAGATGACGATTGAAGAAAAGATCGGTTTAATTGTTGGTGATGGAAAGTTCTTACATGTTGAAGATCCGGAAAAAGTTGAAGAGGGACAGGGTATCATTATCAATGATCAAAGGTCAAGATTAGTAATTCCCCGACTTGGTATTAGAACTACCGCAATGTCTGATGGCCCTGCTGGATTAAACAGAGAAGCATGTGAAGGAGAGGAAAAGGATTGCCAATATACTACGGCTTTTCCTACGGCAACTTGTTTGGCTTCAACGTGGGATACTGAAATAGTTGAAGAAGTTGGGAAAGCATTTGGCAATGAAGCGTTGGAATATGACTATGACCTTGTGTTAGCGCCGGGAGTTAATATACACCGCAATCCAAAGGACGGTAGGGGATTTGAATATTATTCGGAAGATCCGTTGCTTACGGGAAAAGTGGCTGCATCGATGGTAAGAGGTATGCAATCCAATGGGATTGGTGTTACACTTAAACATTTTGTCGCTCATAACCAGCAAGCAAACAGAAGATATTATAACGCTGTGATAAGTCAAAGAACGCTGCGTGAAATATATCTTAGAGGATTTGAGATCGCTGTTAGAGAAGGATACCCAAAAGCTATCATGCCTTCGTATAATAAGGTTAACGGTTACTATACTGCCGAAAATCCTGAACTGCTAAACACTATTGCACGACAAGAATGGGGTTTTGACGGATTGTATGTAACTGATTTTGATGGTAAGGGAAGCGCTGCTGCAAAGGTAAGAGCAGGAAGCGATATTTTGATGAGCGGCAACATGCAAGAGTACAATGAGTTAAAGCGAGCGATAAAGGATAAAACTCTGGATGAAAGTATGCTTGACAGAAATCTGTTTTACATCCTGAAGTTTAAGCTGAACTCTCCAAGAGCAAAAGGATATGTACCAAACTCAAGACCGGACTTAAAAGCACATGCTAAAATAGCGAGGACTGCTGCAGAAGAGGGAATGGTTCTTCTGAAAAATAAGGACAACACTCTTCCCTTAAATTTGGAAAAAGAAAAGACCGTTGCTCTCTTTGGGAAAATATCGTACTACTTGATTGCTTTTGGAACCGGTAGTGGAACTGTGAGGAGTTATAAATACAGAGTATCCATCAATCAAGGACTCCAAGAAGCCGGATTCAGTGTATTAAAAGATTTGGAGAAAAATTATAAAGAATACATAGAAAAAATTAAAAGAGAAAATCTTGTGCCGCCATATTTTGATAATCCTAAGATGCGTAAGGATAACGGTATTGTTGGTAATCAAGCGCCTCCTCATTTCAAGAACAGATTGGTGGCATTTAGTAAGGAACAACCTCTTTCGAAAAAAGCGATTAAAGATTACGAGTCGCGTTCGGATGTTGCTATTATTACACTTGGTCGTAGCGCTGGAGAAAACTATGAGAATGGATATCTTCCAATAACGGAAGTGGAACTTGACCTTGTGCGGAATGTTAGCGAGGTATTCCACGCTGCCGGGAAAAAAGTAATTGTCGTATTAAATATTGCCGGTGTTTGGGAAACGGTAAGCTGGAGAGATTATGCGGATGCTATATTGTTAGCATGGTTACCCGGACAAGAGGGCGGTCGTGTAGTTGCCGATATATTAACCGGTAAAGTCAATCCCTCCGGTAAATTACCCGATTCTTTTCCATTGAGATATGAGGATGTCCCTTCTGCAAGTTCCTTCCACGGAATACCGAAGGATAACCCGATCAATTCATTTTTTAAAGAAGGAATATATGTTGGGTATCGTTATTACGATTCCTTTAATGTGCCAACAGCTTATGAGTTTGGATATGGAATGTCATATACGACTTTCGAATACTCTGACTTGAAGTTGAGCAGTGATGTCTTTCCATCGGAATTGCAAGTTAATGTAACAGTTAAGAATACTGGGAAAGTAGCGGGAAAAGAAATTGTACAGTTATATCTTTCCGCACCAACAACAGAGATTGAAAAACCGGTTCAAGAACTTAAAGGATTTGCAAAAACAAAATTGCTACAACCGGGAGATAGTCAACAACTCACTTTTGTGTTAGACGAACAATCACTTGCTTCTTTCTGGAGCGGGATTAGTGCATGGGTTGCAGACAAGGGAAAATATGAAGTACGAATTGGAGCTTCATCATCTGATATTCGACTAAAAGCACCGTTCAATTTACTAAAAGATATAGTTGTCGAACAAGTCCACGATGTGATGTATCCGAACTTTTATATGGAAGAGTTGAGTCGTTTTGATAAAGAGGAAAGATAATATTAAAAATATATAATTTAATAGGTGATCTATGAATACTTTCACAATATTAGATTGGGTTGTTATAGGATTATATTTCACAGTGATTCTTGGAATTGCTTTGTGGGTTATCAAACAGAAGCAAGAATCGACAGAAGATTATTTTTTAGCTGGTCGCCATGCAGGTTGGTTTGTTATCGGTGCATCAATATTTGCATCCAATATAGGCTCGGAGCATATAGTCGGCTTAGCTGGTACTGCAGCTGAAACCGGAGTGGTAATGGGGCACTATGAACTCCATTCCTATATCGCTCTAATTTTGGGATGGGTATTTATCCCGTTTTATATGAGGAGTCGTGTATTTACAATGCCGGAGTTTTTGGAGAAGCGTTATTCTTCTTCGACTCGTTGGTTCTTATCAGTGATTTCTCTTATTGCCTATGTATTCACAAAAATATCTGTAACGGTCTATGCAGGTGCAGTAGTATTCGAGACTTTAATGGGTGTGGAATTTTGGACCGGTGCATTGATAGTAATTATTCTAACCGGTGTATATACCGTACTTGGTGGCCTAAGAGCGGTTATCTATACGGAAACAATACAAGCCGCTGTATTGATTTTCGGCTCCGTTACGATATCAATAATGGGACTTGTGCAAATTGGTGGATGGGATAATCTTGTAGCAACAGCCGGTAGTGAACACTTCAATCTTTTTCTTCCGTTGAGTGATCCCGATTTCCCTTGGCTCGGTATGGTTTTAGCTTCTCCAATTGTTGGTATTTGGTATTGGTGTACTGACCAATATATCGTTCAACGTGTTCTTGCCGGAAGGGATGAACAGCAAGCACGACGTGGAACTATCTTTGCGGCATACTTAAAACTATTGCCGTTCTTTATTTTTATAATCCCGGGAATAATTGCTTATGCATTGCTTCAGTCTGGACAATTGGATTATGCATCTTCCGATCAAGCTTTCCCCACACTCGTTAAGACATTATTGCCTTCGGGATTCAGAGGTTTGGTTGCCGGTGGATTACTCGCAGCTTTAATGAGTTCGTTAGCCGCTGTGTTCAATTCAAGTTCTACACTTTTCACGATTGATATTTATAAAAAACTGAAACCGGAAACTTCTGAGAAACAACTTGTCGTAATTGGAAGAATTGCAACAGTTGTTTTAGTCATTCTTGGAATAATTTGGATCCCTGTTATGCAGATAATATCGGGGCAGTTATATCATTACTTACAAAGTGTTCAGGCTTACATAGCACCGCCAATCGCAGCAGTATTTTTGCTGGGAATCTTCTGGAAAAGAATAAATGCAAAAGGTGCTATCACCGCTTTAGTTGGAGGATTCCTCGTTGGGATGTTCAGATTATTTATGGAAGTATTTAAAGACGATTTAAGTCATGGTAGTTTGTTATACCAATTTGCAGATGTTAACTTTCTTTATTTTGCAGTGTATCTATTTATTTTTAGCATAATGCTTTTGATTGGTGTTTCATACGCAACTGCATCCCCGAACTATGAAAAGATATCAGGGTTGACATATGGTACAACTGTATTAAGTGATAAAGAAAAATCAAGGAAGAGTTGGAATAATATGGACCTTACATTGACAATAATTGTATTGGTTATTATAGCTGCTATTATGATTTACTTTTCACCTATTGGAGTTGCCGGATAATATGATAAGGATTAGTAAAATAATATTTCTTTTAATGCTTATAACTCAAGTAATAAATGCAACAGGTACTCTTAAGGGTATAATTAGTGATGAAGAGAAAAGTATTCCTCTTATTGGTGCCAATATATTATTAGAAAATACGAATATTGGTGCTGCTACTGATACAGATGGTAAATATTTAATTACAGGTATAACTCCGGGTAATTATAATGTTGTTATTTCTATGATTGGGTATGAACGCAAAGTCGTTAACGTGACAATAAAAGATAATCAAATAGTTGAGCTTAACGAGAGTTTACATACTGCTGTATTGCAGTTATCTGATGTTACCGTAACGGGACAAGCGAAACGTAACTTGTTAGAAAATCCGCAAATTGAATCTGCCGGACTTGAACTTTCAACTACTACAATAACTCAACAAGAAATACAAAGGCAGGGAGCGAAAACCGTAATTGATGCACTTAATTTCGTTCCGGGTGCTTTAATTGAAACACGTGGTAGAAAAGTAAAGCAATTATTCTCGGTGCGTGGTCAAACTTATCCATATCCGGAATACTCAATAAATGGTGTTTGGCAAAGAGAGTTTCTGGAAACATCTTACTTTTATCCGACAACTGATATTGAGAGAATTGAAGTTATAAGATCGAGTGCCGCATTGCTTACGGGTATAAATGGTATGGCTGGTGTGGTAAATATTATTCCTCGTGAGTATAGTTCTCCCGAGACTTCAATCTTTTTAGAATATGGTACTTTTAGTACATACCGATCGAGTATCTCACATGGTTCAAAAATTGGAAATGTATCTTATGCAGCAAGTATTGGTATTGATCATACTGATGGTCCTAAGAATATGCATGCTGAAGAAAATATGATGAATTTTAATGGGAATATTAAATGGACTCCGACAAAAGACTTAACAATTAGGTATTATCTATTTCATATCAACGGGAAACGAGAGTTGCGTTTAGCCGAACCTCCCGCAGCTAAACGATTTCTAACCGAACTTGGTAGTTATGATCCTGTACGTTCCACTTTAACTAATTTAAAGGTGGATTATAAATTCACAAAAAACTCAAGTACTGAATTCCTTGTGTACTATACGGATAGAGATCCGGTTTATATTTATGAAGATGAAATAACTCATGAGATAACGCGATATTCTGAAAGGGATTGGGAATGGGGTGTAAATTTAATCCATTCAATGAAACTGACAGAACAAAATACATTACGTATAGGAGGAACTTATAATCACTGGGTAGCTCCAAATGGTAAAAGATTTTATGTGGGTAAGAAGAATGATCTGGAAACAATTTCTTTTGTTGCGGTTGATGAACATAATTTTGGAGCATTAAATCTGAATGCTGGTATTAGATGGGCTAGAACTTATATAAATGAATATGGTGGTTTCGGAATTGAAGGGAGTGGGAAAGGATTTGATAAAGTTGATCCGTTGAAAAACATGTGGCAATCCCCAATAATACAAGCGAATTTAGGTGGAGCCTATACCTTGCCAAATTTGTATTCAGTTAATTTCAACGCTAGTTATGGTGAAATAAAACCGCTTCCCGGTTCTTTGGATATCAATATGAATGAGCCGAAAAATGAAACACGAATTAAGTTGGATTTAGGTGTACGGAAAATTTGGAGATCAGTTGGACAACTCTCTTTGGTTGGATTTCTTGTACATCAAAAAGATGCAATCGTTTTGAGTGGAGAAACGTATGATTCTCCAGGAAGATATATGGAACTTTATATAAATCGTGATCAAAATCAATATGGAGTTGAAATTGAAGCACGGTTTGCAAGATTTTGGAACGTACTTGAGATGTTTATTAATACAACTCTGATGAATTCATATGCAGAAGAAAAAAACGTAATGCAGGAAAATCTTGAACTTCCGAACATTATTTCTTCAGGTGGATTTTTTTACCAAAAAGATCATTTGGATATGAGTTTATTAGTGAAATATGTTTCATCGTTTGAAAATACAAGATTTGCTGAAAAAGGATTACCTCCACAACCATTGGGCAATTTTGTATTTTTAAATGCTGTAATTGGATGGAGTTTTTACGGTAAAATATACTCAACGCGATTATACATGGAAGTAAAAAATATAACTGACAGTCGATACTCAACGGTTGTTGGTTATACTGATTTCGGTAGAAGGTTTACTATAGGAATTAGACAAGTAATAAAATAAATATTAGTGCAAGAGGAAAAAATGAAAAATTTAAAATTGTTGAACAAATTATTAATTGTTGTAATTATTTGTTTACCGCTAAACATTATTATAGCCGGAAACTGGCCAACTTACCAACACGATTTACGTCGAAGTTGTATATCTTCTGATATTCTAAAAACTCCACTTCACTTGCAATGGAAATATCAAGCGGCGGTAGCACCTAAACCAGCTTGGGCTGATCCGGCTAAGACGGATTACTGGCATCGTGAAACAAATCTTAAACCAAGGGTAATTTATGATAAAGCATATCATGTTATAGGTGTTGATGGAAAAGTTTATTACGGGTCATCTGCTGATGATAAAATATATTGCCTTGATGCAAATACTGGCCAGGAAATTTGGTCTTTCTTTACTGGCGGACCTATTCGATTAGCACCGACTTTTTCAAACGGGTTGCTCTATACTGGTTCTGATGATGGAGTTGTTTACTGTAACAATGCGAATACGGGCGAACTCGTTTGGAAAATCAATACTGCTGAAGGGAAACGATTTATTCCAGGTAATGAAAGGATGATTTCAATAACTCCACTTAGAACTGGAGTTATTGTTGATAAAGGTATAGCGTATTTTTGCTCAGGAATATTTCCCAATGAAAGTGTTGAATTATATGCGGTTGATGCGGCAAGTGGAAAAATAATTTGGAAAAAATCTGGTCTCGGAATATCTCCTCAAGGTTATTTATTGGCATCGGAAAAGAATCTCTATATTCCAACTGGTAGAACTACACCAAAAATATTTTCACGTAAAGATGGTGAGTATATTGGAGGTTTTAAAGGAAATGGCGGAACATATGCTTTGCTATTGAATGATGAACTAATTTTTGGCGGTGGTGATGAAGGTGAGTTAAATGATAACTATCCTAATTGTGATGATGATGACCAAATAGCTTCATTTTTGGGACTGCAAATAATTGTGAGAGGTGATACTTCTTTTCTTAGGTCTGATACAGAATTATCTGCAATAAGCAGAAAGAAATATATTGAAGGTTATGAGGATTGGGCTGATGTTGAAGAAGAGAAAAGTGATCTTGCAGATGAGCTTTGGGATTTAAGGGAGCAACGAAAGTTAGCTTCGCAAGATGAGATTAAAGATATAGATGAAAAAATATTGGAACTGATTCAAGAGATAAGTCAATTTGACGAAAAGAGAGAAAAGATTGAAGCTGGAGGACTGATCTGGAAGAAAAAAATAGATGGTTCTTATTCAATGATTCTTTCCGGGAAATCATTGGTGTTAGGAAGTAATGGAAAAGTTGAAATATTCAATACTGATACCGGTGAGAAACTATGGAAACAAAAAGTTGATGGTATTGTTTATAGCCTTGCAGTAGTGGATGATAATTTATTAGTCAGTACTGATAAAGGAATTATATATAGCTTCACAGCAAAACCGGTTTTAAAACCACAGTTGCATTCGCCAAGCATTGTTAAAAATCCATATAAGAATGAACCGAATAGTGATATTTATAAAAAAGCTGCAAAAGAAATTCTGAATAGCGGAATGGAAAAAGGTTATTGCCTTGTTGTTGGGAGTGAAAATGGTCACCTTGCTTATGAACTTGCATGTCAAACAGATTGGAAAATAATAGGGATTGAAGAAGACCCTACTAAAGTTAAAAAATCACGTGAGTTATTGAACAAAGCCGGTATATACGGAAGTAAAGTTAGTATTATCAATGGATCACTTAATAAACTTCCGTTAAGTAAGTATTTTGCTAACCTAATTGTCTCTGACAGAATGTTGATCAAAGGTGAACTTCCTACTTCTGCTGATGAAATATACCGAGTGCTAAAACCTTTTGGTGGTATTGCATTAATTGGCGTTAGTAATGGAGATGAAAATTCATTAGCTGAGTGGTTGAATAACAGTAGTAATGATTGGGAAATCAAAGATAAACGTTGGGCTACGGTAACTCGGGGAGAAATAAAAGGTTCCGGTGAATGGACACATTTATATTCTAACCCAAGTAATACATCATGCAGTGAAGATCCGATTCAAGGCCCGTTACAAATACAGTGGTTTGGACGTCCTGGGCCAAGAGAAATTATTAACCGTCATAGCCGTCCAATGTCAACACTCTTTAAGAATGGAAGACTTTTCATTCCGGGAGATAACAGAATTATTTGTGTGGATGCTTATAACGGGACACCGTTATGGAAAAGGTATGTGCCGGATTCCAGAGTACTTGGTGCCCTAAAAGATTGTGGAACTATGGCTGTAACGGATGATCATATTTATATTGCTGCTGGTGAAGCGGCTTTAGGTCTAAAAGTAGAAAATGGTGAGCAGGATATTATTCTTGAAACTCCTCAGCTTATTGATGGTCAAAACAGCAAATGGGGATATTTGGCAATAGTTGATGATCAAATATTTGGTTCAGGTAAAAAGCCAACAGCTTCTTTTACAATTCTTGGTAGATTTAATTGTGACCAGTTTGAAGAAGATTATCGAGAAATGGTTATGAGCGATTATCTATTTTCTCTTGATAGATTTAGCGGAAAGAGATTATGGACTTATAAGGGTGTCGTTTTTAATAATACAATTACAATCGGGGATGATTATCTATATCTGATTGAAAGTAGAAACGATAAGGCTGTTAATGATATTGATGGTAGATTAAGAGTCGATTATTTCTGTGAAGGTCCTACATATATTGTTAAACTAAATAAACAGACGGGCGAAAAGGAATGGGAAAAAGAATTTGAATTTCCATATGAACAAATAATGTATCTAGCATATTCCAAAGGTGTATTACTGGTTACAGGTTCATACAATAAAGGACAATATGCACATTATGCTTTGTTTGCTTTTGATGGTAAATCCGGTAGAAGTTTATGGAATGATAGTTACCGTGCTGGTAACAGTCGCTGGGATAATCGCTCAGATAAACCGACTATTAATGGTTCACATGGTGAACAATGGCAACATCCTGTTATAATTGGAGAAAAAGTTATACTACCACCATATGATTTTAATCTTCATACTGGTAAGCGTGGCGATCTCTATTTAACGCGCGGTGGTGGCGGTTGCGGTGGAATATCCGGTTCAGCATCAAATGTGTTTGCACGTGGGTCTAATCCTAAAATGTATAATATTTCCGGAGAACAGAGCGGCGATCCAATAACGCGTGTAAGTCGTCCCGGATGCTGGATAAACATTATTCCTGCTGGTAACATCGTTTCAATTCCCGAAGCGAGTTCAGGTTGTACTTGTGATTATCCAATCCAGACTTCCTTTGTCTTTGTTTCAAGGGATTAAATTTTATTATTATTTAAGGTGCTATAATATTGAGATTAAAAAATATATTTTTTGCTATTGTGATACTTGTCTTGACAAGTAATTTGGGATTAGCTTGTAGATATACCGTTCGTGAAATTGGGTTTGCTGATTTTGGTAAAGACCAATATCAATTGATTCTTTTTAAGGATAAGAGAATTTCAAATTCTAATGCAAAACTATTTAAAAATATTTCCTATGCAGCATTACTTGATGCAAATATTAATGTGAAAGTGATTGATGTAGAAAAGGAAAGATCAGAACCGCTTCTTAAATATTATAATAAGTCTAAGGATGGCAACTACCCAAATGTAGTATTGGTTTCACCAGAGAAAGGAAGGGTAAAGTCGTTTTTATTTAATAACAAAGAGGACTTTACACAAACTGTTTGGAATTTACTTGAAAAGATAGTGACTTCTCCGGCACGTACTGAATTAACTGAGAAGATTATTAAATCATACGGAGTGGTTTATTTTATTGAAGGAAACGATTCTGAAAAAAATAATAAAGCTTTAGAAATTATTGAGAGTGCCGTCGATGAAATTAGACAAATAATGATGAGCCTTCCAAAACCGGTAAGTATTCCTCCTGCAATAATAACCGTTAAAGCTGATGAGAGAAGTACAGAAGATGTTTTGCTCTGGAGTCTTGGATGGGATGAAGAAACGGATAAAAATGCTCCAGCGGTTGCATTGATATACGGACGTGCCAGAAGAATGGGACCAATGCTGAAAGGCAATTTGATTAAAGAAGATGTAATAAGGAATATGTTGCGGTTTATTGGTGAAGATTGTGAATGCGGATTAGATAGAAGTTGGATGCTGGGAACAATGATACCGTTAAGATGGGATTCCAAGTTAAAAGCTGCTGTATTAAAGCAGTACGGATTTGATGCTGATAATCCAATGGTTATTTCCGAAATGAGCCAGATATTATCAGTTGCTCCCGAACGTGTAAATAATTCGGTTGATACGGATATTCTGTATGGATATTCTGAAAGTGTACTGATTGTTTCCGATTCATCAAAAAGAAGGAATGTACAGCAAACACAAGTTGCTACTGATGAATCCTCATCAGAAATATATAATATAATTATATACACGTTTATTATAATATTGATAGTTGTGGTGATTAGTGGAATTGTCTTTTATAGATACAAAAGGAGAAATTCTTCATTATGATTTCGATGATTGTAAAAGAGATATTAAGCCGTAAAGTCAACTTCTTTTTAGGGATGATTGCTGTAATTGCATCAGTTGCGTTTTTTGTGTTTTTCTTTACAGCTAGTGAGGCTTCTAATCGTGAGACTATACGTTTAACACGTGATATGGGGTTTAATCTTCGTATTATCCCTAAAGACACAAACATGGATGATTTTTGGGTGACAGGTTTTTCTAACATCACGATGCCGGAAAACTACGTTCTTAGGTTTAATAAGTTTAAGGATTTCTCTTATGCACATTTGACAGCTACATTGCATAAAAAAGTTATATGGCAGGGAATGAATATAATACTGACCGGTATTTCCCCGGAGATTGAACCCTCTGGAAAGAAAAAAGCCCCAATGATATTTTCAATTCAACCTGGTACAGTTTACCTGGGTTATGAAGTTGCAAAAGCATTCGAATTAAAGAAAGGGGATAAAATTGATTTGTTTGGGAAAGAATTTTTGGTAGCAAAAACTCTTACGGAAAATGGAAGTGATGATGATATTCGTATTTTTGCTCCTCTTCACGAAGTGCAGGAAATATTGGATATGAAAGGGCAGATCAATGAAATCAAGGCGCTCGATTGTCTCTGTTTAATTGATGATAATACAGACGCATTGCAACTCTTAAGAGATCAGCTTAATCAAGTTTTGCCTGAGGGAAAAGTAATACTTAATCAAACTATCGCAGTAGCAAGGGAAAAACAGCGTCACATGTTTGAAAGATATTTTGCACTATTGATTCCTGTTTTAATTCTTGTTAGTGCTTTGTGGATTGGAACATTAGCTTACTTTAACGTAAAGGAAAGAAAAATCGAAATTGGTATTCTCAGAGCTTTGGGTTATGGTGCCGATAAAATTGCCTTATTGTTCCTTGGTAAAGCTGTTCTACTTGGAATAATAGGCGCAATAGTTGGCTTCTTGATTGGCACAGTCTTCTCACTATATTACGGACCGGACATTTTTATCATAACAGCAAAATCCATTAAGCCGATTTATACTTTACTCTTTTGGTCCATTTTAGCCGCGCCATTATTTGCTGCAGTCGCATCATTTATTCCAACTATAATTGCAATTTCAACGGATCCCGCAATAGTATTGAGGGAGAACTAATGATGATTGAATTAAAAAATGTAACGAAAACATATTTATCAAATGATAATAAAATTAATGCTATTGATAGTATATCTCTAAGCATTCAACAAGGTGAGTTTGTTGTAATTAGAGGGGCTAGTGGAAGTGGTAAAACTACATTACTTCTTACACTTGGAACAATGCTCAAACCGACTGAAGGTAAGTATCTTTTTGAAAATAAAAATGTTTATTCAATGAATGGGAGAGAGCGTAATGATTTTCGTGCTAAGAATATAGGGTTCGTTTTCCAGATGTTTCATTTGCTTCCTTATTTAACGCTTCTGGAGAATGTAACTGTTCCCACAATGGGAAAACAGAGGAATAAAGCGAGTAAAATGTTAAATGAATTGGGATTAGGAGAAAGAATCAATCATAAGCCATATGCTTTAAGTGCCGGTGAAAAACAGCGGACTGCTGTTGCACGGGCATTGATTAATAATCCGAAAATTATTCTCGCTGACGAACCAACTGGGAATCTTGATCCTGAAAACGCAATTGAAGTAATTAGCAGGTTCTCTAAATATCACAAAGAGGGGGGAACGGTTATAATTGTTACTCATGGTAAAGAAGCAGACCAATTTGCTGATAGAGTCATTAATTTAAAAAATGGGAAGATCGTAGAATGAAAGAGTTAAAACTACAATTAATTAAAGGGATATTAATAGGACTGTTATCACTATTACTAATTAGTTGTAATGGGAGAAAAGGTATAAGTACAATTCAACCTCCTGGAGCTGATAGATATTGTCAAATAAATGAAAATGGTGAATCGGTTTTACCAAGCGGTAGAGTTGTTACACCGATTGGGGAAGTTACACGCATAACAAATGATCCTTTCGGATTGGCTTTATCTCCGGATGGCTCAATTGCTTTAGCTATTCATGATAATGTTATGACATACGTAAAAACTTCTAATTCAAAAGATGCAATTCGTTTGCCAGATTATAATGGTAAATATCAGAATCCTTTTGGTGGAAAAGGCTCCTATATGGGAGCTGCAATATTAAAGGATAATTCTATTGCATATCTAAGTGGTGGTGATAGCGGAGATATAATCCTTTTCGATTTAAAAACGTTAAAAAGTAAAAAGAGATTTTCCATTAATGGTAAAATCAATGGTAAAAAGTATGTTGATAGTTTTGTTGGTGACATCAAGTTATCACCGGATGAAACCAAGCTTTATATTTTAGACCAATTTAATTTCCGGTTGGTTGTTATGGATTTACGAAAAGGTAAAGTTATAACTAGTATTTCTGTAGGGCGTTTCCCATTGGGACTTGATATATCGCCAGACGGGAAAATGGCTTATGTAGCTAATACAGGAATTTATGATTATCCGTTAGCACCCGGATTGACAGAGGATAATATTGAAGAAGTAGGTTTGGATTTCCCTCCGTACGGAGTTCCTTCGAAAGAGGCAGAGGAAGGAGTTGAAATTGACGGTCGATTTATCCCGGGATTGGGCAGCCCGTTTGTTCCCGAAGCGGTTTCTGTTTGGAGTATCGATCTTAAAAATTCAAAAGTTATAGCAAAAGAAAAGACCGGTTACAGAATGGGTGAAATGGTTGAAGGTCTTGAAGTTGAAGGTGGATCCAGTCCAAATTCAATTGCTGCAGGAAAGAATAAAGTATTTGTAACAAATGCTACTAACGATGATATCTCAATATTAGACCCAGAGACTGGTAAAATAACAGGAACAATAAAATTAACAATATCGCAAAAGATTGATAAATACAGAGGTATGATTCCTTTCGGAATTTCATTAAGTAACGATGAGAGTAGATTGTATGTTGCGTTGAGTGGTTTGAATGCTGTTGCAGTAGTTGATGCAGTGAATGAAAAAGTACTTGGTTATTTACCGACGAGTTGGTTCCCAACAAAACTAGAAATATCACCGGATGGAAAAACTTTATTTGTTGTTACTGCACGGGGTTATGGCGCTGGTCCTAATGGTGGTAAAGGTTTTGTAGTTCCTGTGCAAGGCACATACGTTGGTGATATTATGCTTGGCTCTTTCGAAAAGATTGATTTGAGTAAAGTTGATTTGGAAAAAGCGACTCAGCAAGTTATTGATAATACGTACCGCGAAATTGAAGTAGTTGATGATGGTAAGAATCCTTTACCACCGGCTATTGGCATTAGGAAAAGTCCAATCAAATATATCGTATATATTACAAAGGAAAACCGTACTTATGATGAAGTATTTGGTGAACTAGAGAATGCTGAAGGCGATCCTACGATAGCAAAATATGGCTTACACGCAACTGTTGCCAAAAGGGATAAGTCAATAATATATAAGGATGTTAATGTAATGCCGAACCATCAGAAATTAGCCAGAGAATTTGCTATCAGCGATAATTTCTATTGCGATTCTGACGCATCGGTACACGGTCATAGATGGATGGTTGGAACTTATCCGAACGAATGGGTTGAGATAAACAGTTCGATGAAAATATCTCGTAAGTTATTAAGTCCGGCACCTGGCAGAAAATATGTAGCTGGTTCGTCGGGTGCAGTTTATCCGGAAGACTACAACGAAGCAGGTGGAATGTGGGAACATCTCTCACGAAATGGAATAGACTTTTTTAACTTTGGTCTTGGCTTTGAATTTTCCGGCGCTGAAGAAGAACAGTGGCATAAATATACCGGCGTTAAAATGGGAGTTATGTTTCCAATTCCAATGCCCTTATTTGAAAGGACCTCACGAAAGTATGCTACATACAATACAAGTATTCCCGATCAGTTTAGGATAGATATGTTCGAAGAAGAACTGGAAGAAAAATGGTTGTCAGGTAAAGAGGAATTTCCATCGGTAATTACAATGATGATTCCTAACGATCATATGTCGGGTGAAAGAACGGAAGATGGTTATCCTTTCAATCAGTCTTATCTTGCTGATAATGATCTTGCGCTTGGAAGAGTTGTGCAAACATTGAGTCATACAAAATGGTGGAAGAATATGCTTATCATCGTTACGGAAGATGATGCCCAAGCCGGTGTAGATCATATCGACGCACACCGTTCAATTTTAATGATGATAGGACCATGGGTTAAAAGAAATTATGTTTCAAAATCGCATGCAAACTTTGGAGCGATCCTGAGAACAATATATCAAATAATGGATATTCCTCCACTTAATCAATTTGATGTTGCAGCAACTTTGTTGCAAGATTTCTTTACAGATAAACCGGATTATACTCCATATAAAGCTGTGATGGTTGACAAACGAATCTTTGACCCGCAGAAAGCGCTTGATCCGTACGATGTTAATTTTAGATGGGAATCGTTAAAGGAATCACCGGAAATTGATAACGAAGATGATTTCAGAAAAACTCACAACGAAAATTTGAAAAAGTAATTATGTTATTAGGAGTAAGTATGTTAAAGAGAAAATCGATTATCAATGTAATTATAATAGCTACGTTTTTAATATTAACACAGATGAACCTTTTCGCTGCATCTTTTGAAAAGGGAAAAAACTATATCAGTTATCCAACTGAGAAGGGATTCATAAAATTACAAGTATGTGCAGATAATATTATTAGAGTTGTAGTTTCACCGGTAAAAGAACTGAATGAAAGGGAAAGCTTGATAATCATTGATTATCCGGACCAAAAAGTAAATTGGAATGTAAGTGAAACGAATAAAAACATACAAGTAAAAACGAAAAAGATAACCGCACAAATTGATAAGTCCAATAATACTGTTTCATTTTATGATAAATCTGGCAATATACTGTTACAAGGTGCGGGACAAATTTTTGAACCCGTTACAGAGAATCTCAAACCTATATACTATCGTATCCAGCAAAATTTTAAGTTTGCGCCATCTGAAGCTATATATGGACTTGGTCAGCATCAAGACGGTATAATGAATTATCGTGGTCATGATGTTACACTTTTTCAGCAGAATACAGTAGCTGCAGTGCCTGTATTCGTCTCAACAAAAAATTATGGAATACTTTGGGATAATTATTCCTTGACAAAATTTCATGATGGAGATGACGGTGCGTATATGTATTCAAGAGTGGGTGATGCAGTGGACTACTATTTTATTGCCGGAGCAAACCTGGATGAAGTCGTTGCCGGATATAGATTGATAAGCGGTAAAGTTCCAATGTTTGGAAAATGGGCTTATGGTTATTGGCAATCAAAGGAGCGATATCATAAACAGAATGAAATTATCGGAGTAGTGAAGGAATACAGAAAACGTAAACTCCCGTTGGACAATATTGTTCAAGACTGGATGTACTGGGGTAAACTTGGTTGGAGCGCTTTGGATTTTGATCGTAAGAAGTTTCCTGACCCGAAAGGAATGATTGATACCATACATAATTATAACACTCACATTATGATTTCCATCTGGCCGAATTTCGCTACTAAGACAGAAGTTTTCAAAGAAATGGATTCAAAGGGTTTTACTATCCGTGGACAGAATAATGAGTCGAGAGGATTGTATGATGCTTATAATAAAAATGCGAGAGACCTTTATTGGCACTGGCTCAATAAAAACTTCTTCTCTATTGGGATGGATGCATGGTGGATGGATGCCACGGAACCGGAAGTTAGCGGTAAAACTATTATGGACCAAGTTGCTATAATTGAAAACTGGCAAGATAATGCACTCGGTAGTATGGCACGGTATCTATTGCCATATTCACTGATGACAACAAAAGGAGTTTATGAGAATCAACGGAAAGTAACCGATCAAAAACGAGTTTATATTTTAACCCGCTCTGCATATGCCGGACAACAAAGGTATGCCGCTGTAACGTGGTCAGGTGATATTCACGCACAGTGGAATGTTTTTAGAAATCAAATATCAGCTGGATTAAACTTTTGCATGACCGGTATTCCATATTGGACGACAGATATTGGAGCTTTTATTCCCAATAATCCTCTTGGTAATAGAGATAATGCTTATCGTGAAATTTATTTGAGATGGTTCCAGTTTGGCGTTTTCAATCCGATGTTCCGTTCACATGGTTCCGGCACGGCAAGGGAGATTTGGAATTTTGGCGGGGAGGATTCATGGACTTACGAACCGCTGAAAAAGTTTGATAATTTCCGTTATCGACTTCTGCCATATATTTATTCATTAGCTTGGCAAGTTACAAATAACGATTATACACTAATGCGTGCGCTAACCTTTGACTTTAATAATGATGAGAAAGTTTATAACATCGATAACGAATATATGTTCGGTCCGGCATTCCTTGTAACTCCGGTAACAGAAAAAATGTATTATGAAAATAATTATGTGGGTGAAGTTATACCAAGTTCCAATCTGTTTGATAAAGATGGTAGAAATGGCGGGTTGAGTATCGAATTTTATAACGGTACTAATTTTGATACTTTGGTAGCTACTGATCGTAAGTCAAATCTTGATTTCAACTGGAATGACGGTGTATCGCGTCCCAAAGAAGTTCATCAATATTATTACAGTATCAGATTGACCGGTGAATTATTAGCACCGGAAACCGGAAAATATACCTTTGTAACTACTTCTAATGATGGTGTTAGAATTTCGATTGACGATAAAGTTGTTGTTGAAAACTGGACTGCACATGGTGTCACAGTTGATATGGGTGAGATCAGTCTGGAAGCAAACAAAAAATATAAAATCACAATCGAATATTTCCAATTGTTGGGGAATGCGATACTGAAGTTAGCTTGGATATTACCAAGCGTTACTCAAAGTCTTGAAGCAGAAGGAATACCTCCTACGAAATCAGTTGAAGTATATTTACCGAAATCATCCGACTGGATTGACTTCTGGAGGGGAAATTCATTTTCAGGCGGAAAGACAATTAACGTTCCGGCACCAATAGATGAAATTCCTCTACTGATAAAAGCAGGGTCGATCATACCGATGGGACCATATTTACAATACTCGGACGAAAAACCCGCTGACCCAATTGAATTAAGAGTTTACACAGGTGCGGATGCAGAATTCATATTATATGAAGATGAAAATGATAACTATAATTATGAAAAAGGAATTTATGCAACAATACCAATCAGATGGAACGAAAAAGAACAAACTTTAACTATTGGTAAACGTGAAGGGGAATTCCCAGGAATGTTAAAAGAACGTACTTTTAATATTGTTTGGGTAGGTGAAGGGCATGGTATTGGTGTTGAACCGGAAACAAAGATTGATAAAGTTGTTAAGTATTCCGGTAATGAAGTTGTTGTAAAAAAATAATTATGAAAGGATAAATAATAAAATGAGAAAGACAATATACAATGTAATTGTAGTAGTATCTATAATTCTATCTACTGTTATAATAGATGCTCAACCTATTATACAAAGACTTGAGGATGACCATTTTAAGATCACATTTCAGAAGATAGATTCGGATTCAATAAGAATACTTCAAGTTACTGATCTTCACATGGGCTCAAAAGGTTATTGGCAAGATGATTTAAGAACATATAATAGGATTAAGCGTTTGGTAAAAATGTATGATCCGCATTTAATATTTGTAACCGGTGATTTATTCACTGGAGATAAACCATACGGTAGTTTATTAGCCGCTTATGCTGTTCACTTTTTTGATGAGTTACAGCGTCCGTGGTTTTATGTTTATGGTAATCATGATCCGCAAGGTGGTTTCGGGCATGATGATATATACAATGTATTTAAAACATCCGAGTGGGGAGTGTTAGGATATCATGGTGCAGATAAAATGAAGAAATACGACTACTACGTTGATATAATTGTAGGAGACAATTCAACTCCCAATTGGCAAGTATATGCTTTTGACACCGGTCCGCACAATGGAATTAAAGCCGTTCAGCCTGATCAGATTGAATGGTATAAAGAAATATCTAAGCAAACGAAAGAGAAGTACAATAGTACGATTCGAGCAATTTCGATATTTCATATTCCTCTGATCCAATATCAAGAATTATGGAATGATGATAGTATTAAAAAAGGTGGAGTTAGCCTGGAAAAAGTTTATTACGAGGAAGATGACGGTACACTTTATAATACTTTTGTAGAAATGGGAAATGTGAAAGCAACGTTCTGCGGTCATGACCATTACAATAATTACTGGGGAAAATATACCGGTGGAATAATTTTAGCCTATGGGTATATTAGTGGAGAATCTACAAATGAAGCTTGGCCTACCGGTGGAAAACTTATCTCACTTCCAACCGGTAAAGGTGAAATTGGAATCAGAAATGTTGTCCCGGTTTTTAATAAAAATGAACATCAATATTAAAATTGTATAAAGGTTAAATATGTTTATTAAAAAATATCAAACTGTTTTATTTACTTTTTTATTTATTCTATTTCTGCAAGTTTTTCTTTTTGCTCAAAAAGAAAATCTTAAATTAAGTGAGTGGATCAATAGCTGGTATTTGTTAGGACCAATACAGCTAGAAGAAGGAAGCAGTACTGTTAACCATTTAGGGAGATTTGAAACAGATTACCTTTCAGAACATGGTGGTGAATCGGATCTTGAAGTAAAAGAAGGACAAGTAGAAAAAATTGGCAGTACAACTTTAACATGGTTTAAACATACAAGTACAGATTCAACTGTAAATCTTGATGAAGCGGTTTCAAAAAAATCCTTTGTCGCTGCGTATGCATTTAAAGAAATACTTGTCGATCAAGAAGGTATTTACGTTTTTTCGATAGGGACAAACGACGGCGGAAGACTATGGATAAATGGTGTTGAAGTGTGGGATTATCCTGGTGCTCGTGGATTAAAACCGGATGAAGATTTGATTCCGGTCTATCTCAAAAAAGGAAAGAATAAAATTTTGTTGAAAGTTGAGGAGAGAGGACATAATTGGGGATTTGCTGCAAGGATACTCCCTTTCAACATTGATACTTTTACGAGTAGGGGCAAGTTGTTTCAAATTGTAACGTTACAATCCGGTGATGCGGAGTTGAGGTTTTCGCTAAATGACAAAATAGTTAAGAATTTATTCGACTCTGTTGACTTAAAGATTAATACTGACGATCATAATTCCGAACTCGTTTGGGAAGGCGTTTGGACGAAGAAAGAAAAGATGAAATTAGATGTTGGTAGTAATGATTATAACCATTACATACTTATAATCACTGCTCATCGTACGGATGGTAAAGAGTGGAAAATAGAAATTCCTTTTGTTGCTGGTAAGCGTATTGATTATACTTTGTTTGGAAATGGCAAAACAAGTTACAGAATTATTGTCGGAGAAAATGCTTCTGAGTCGGAGCACTGGGCAGCTTCTGAGTTGCAGAAATGTTTAAAGGAAATAAGTGGTGCAGATTTCAAAATTGAATCTGATAAAACTGAATTTACGGATAATGAAATAATTGTTGGATACAATAAACACTCAAGCCAACTGTTAGGTGATAATTTTACTTCTCCGGATCAATTTGATGAATCGTTTAGATATAAGAATGTGAAATCCAACATAGTTATGGTTGGAGGTAAACAACGAGGAACAATGTATGCTGTTTTTGCTTTTCTTGAAAACGTTTTAGGAGTACGGTGGTACACACCAAAAGTTACAGCTATACCCACAAGAGAAAAATTTGTTTTTAATTATATCAATGATTTCGAGGAGCCTTCTATAAGAGTAAGGAATGATTTTTATTATGAAGCATTTAATCCAATCTGGGCGGCACGCAATAAAATAAATGGTGCTATGGGATTCCGTGAACAGCATGGCGATATTGAAGGCTATTGGTCTGTTCATACTTTTTACCGTTTTATGCCTCCGTCAGAATTTTATGATGAGCATCCGGAATACTATAGTTTAATTGATGGGAAAAGAGTTTACGAAAATGCTCAGTTATGTTTGACAAATCCTGATGTGCTCGATATAATAACAGAGCGACTGAAGGAAACAATGAAAGAGCATCCGCATAATTTAATATACTCCGTTTCACAGAATGATTGGCGGAATCCGTGTCAATGCGATAAATGCCAGGCTATAGTTGATCAAGAGGGAAGTCAGTCCGGTATTATAGTTTGGTTTGTTAATCAAGTTGCTGACAGAATTAAAGATGAATTTCCCGATAAGTATGTTGGCACTCTTGCATATCAATATACGAGGAAACCACCGGAGAATATAAAACCAAAAGAAAATGTTGTGATTCGTTTATGTAGTATTGAATGCTGCTTTGCACACGATTTTAAAAGTTGTCCGGAAAATCAAGCATTCCTATCCGATCTTGAAAGATGGTCTGATATTTCACCTCATCTTTACATTTGGGATTATGTGGTTAATTTTAGTCATTATATTATGCCATATCCAAATTTTAAAGTTCTGAAACCAAATATTCAAACATTTAGAGAAAACAGTTCCATCGGTATTATGGAACAAGCGGCATACCAGAGTAGAGGAGGTGAGTTCGCGGAATTGCGTGCTTATGTAATAGCAAAACTTCTTTGGAATGCCGAAGCTGATGTGGATAATGTGATTGACGACTTTATGTATGGCTATTACGGAAGAAGCGGACAGTATATCAGAAAGTATTTTGATCTGCTTCATTCTCAGATTACTCCAAATACACATATTCATTTGGGATTGAGACCGGATGATAAAATATTCTCGGATGACTTTGTAAGAAAAGCGGATAAAATATTTGATCAAGCTGAAATTGTTGCTGAGAATGACGAGATTAAGGAAAGAGTAGAAATGGCTAGACTTCCGCTGATGTACTTAAAGTGTAAACGTTATCCTGTTAACTCAAAATATGACGGGACATATGAACGCTTCAATAAAATAGTTGAGAGAGAAGGGATAACTCATTTTGCCGAGACGGGGAAACCTCATATCGAGGATTTTCACAATGCGATTAGAAATGCCAAATAAAAATCAATATGACAAAATTTAAAAATAATTAAAGAGAAAATATGAAAGGAGTAAAAATAGTCTTGGCTTTGTCACTGATTGCATTAATATCAAATATATCAATTGCACAAAGCAGTCAAAAAATTGACGATCAATTTAATTATGCAAAGTCAAGGACAAGCGATCTAAGGTTAAGCATTTATATAACGGCACATGCTATTAATAATCTGCTTGCTACCGAAGCCGGTATGAGAGAAGCTATCTCACTGTTTCGCACTACGGGAGCGACTAAAGCGTATGTAGAAGTTTATCGCGGTGGACTTGTAATTGAAAAATCCCTTTTGGAAAAAGTAAGAGATAAATTCATTGAAAATGGAATTGAGGTTGTTGGTGGAATTGCTACCGTACCAGGATTGGATTTTGGTGTAAAGCAAGAAGGTCAATTAGGATGGTTTAATTGGCAGAATCAAAAAACACAAGACGACTTAAAGGAAGTAATGAAAATGGCAGCGGGAGTTTTTGACGAATTTATCATTGATGATTTCCTTTGCACTGCCGACACAAGCGATGAATCTAAAATTGCTAAAGGTGATAGAAGTTGGTCGCAATATAGAAGAGATTTACTAACGCAGCTATCTAAAGAAATATTTATAGAGCCGGCAAAGAAAGTTAATCCGAATATTAAAATGATTATAAAATATCCACAGTGGTATGATAGATTCCATCTATTCGGATACGACCTATCTACTGAACCGGAATTATTCGATAAAGTTTGGGTTGGAACGGAGAGCAGGGGACAATACACACAACGGTACGGATATGTACAACCTTACGAAGGTTTTGTAAACTATAGATGGATAAAAGATATTGTCGGGAATAAAATTGGTGGCGCATGGTTTGATCATGGCGACTGTGATCAGAATGATTTTATTGAGCAGGCTTACCAATCTGTCCTTGCCGGAGCGAAGGAGATCATTCTCTTCAATTATTTTGATTTCGTCAATGGTCATAAGGGGCATCATTTATTACGATATCAGTTTGAACAATTAGCTGATCTGGCAAAAAGTGTTGCCGAAAATTCCGTTGTTGGAGTTGCTGCATACAAACCGATCAATAGTGATGCCGGTGGTGATCTATATATTATGGACTTTATCGGAACTTTAGGAATACCGCTGGTACCGGTACATCAATATCCGACTGATGCAAAAGTGATTTTTCTTCCTACGCAAGCTGCAGCCGATGTTGAGATACTATCCAAAGTTAAGAACTCAATAGCAAAGGGAGCTACAGTAATATTTACTACAGGCTTTTTAGCAAATGCAGTTTGGGGTAAGGAACTTGCAGATATAGCTGGAGTGAAATATCCTGTTGTAGTCAATCCGATAAAAGCTACACATGTGGTTGAAAATAATAAATACGTTAAAGTTGAACATGGTCTAGATCTTGAAAGCAAAGTATCAACTACTCATGGTAAAGAAATATTAACTGCTGCAGGAAGAGATCGAATACCCTTCTTTATTAGGTCTTACAAAGATGGTGGAATGATTTATACGATAAATACTCATACATTCTCGCAAAAGGATTTTGATAAAGTTGGAGAAGTACTTCTATGCCCTAAACCACTTGGATTATTAGAGGTACCAGAATCTTGGGTAAATACAATTCGAAAAGCTTTTACAATGAACCTTTATTTTCAATTAGATGCTCCGACAAGAATTGTTATGCAACCACTTGGTAATTCCGGATGGGTATTTCATAATTATAATAAAACAAAAGAGACATTTACTTTTACAAGCGATGAAATAAAAAATGCAATATTAGTAAATGGATTTACCGGTGAAATTGTTGAACATCAAGATGATAAATTGGAATTAACTCTTGAACCTCGTTCAAGAATTTGGATAAAAGTGAAATAGAAAATAATTACATATCGTTACCAAAAGGAATAAAATATGTCAAAATGGTTAGTAATGTTAATTACTGGGTTAACACTCGGACTTGGGTGGGCGATTCGTGGGCATTTTGGTCATTGGTGGGGAGCATCATGGGCTGGAAGCATGGGAGCATTGGCTCTTTTGTTTGCTGTTGGTCGCAATGATTGGATAAAGCGTGCTCCTGTTCTTGCTCTTCTTGCAGCAATTGGTTGGGGAATGGGTGGAATAATGAGTTATGGTATTATCGTAGGATATTGCCGTTCTGCAGAAGTATTTAACTCAGCTTATGGATATGCAATGCTTTTTGTTGTAGGAGGTTTGTATGGTTTTATCGGTGGAGGTCTTTTTGGTTTAGGACTCGGCACAGATGAAAACAAAAAGCCGGATTGGTTGAGATTATTATTGGAAATGTTTGTAATTGGCAGTTTGGCATATTGGTTTTTGATAATCGAGATGGAATGGTTAATGACACCACCTCGTGACGAAAGTTGGGCAATAAGCTTGGGCTCTGCTTCCGCACTTGCTTGGTATTTATACCGGAATGGAAATCTTAATGCGCTTCGTGTTGGATTATATTCTGCACTTGGGGGAGGTGTGGGGTTTGCTTTTGGTAACTTTTTACAGACTATGGGTGCTGTTAGCGGGCTATCTTATAACTGGTGGAATGTAATGGAGTTCACTCTCGGATTTTTTGGAGGCATTGGAATGGTTTATGGTGTTGTTACAAGTAGCTGGCCTGAAAAAATAGCTCCGAGTAAAAAAGCAAATTGGAATAGTATCATTGTTCTGGTTTTTATAA
>Ga0256913_10000306_pt1 | contig 24604 bp, 20 predicted proteins | sample Axial_MatmetaG_FD_185970 | JGI IMG/M metagenome (GOLD analysis project Ga0256913, IMG submission 185970) | Deep-sea worm associated microbial mat communities from Axial Seamount, Juan de Fuca Ridge, Pacific Ocean - Axial_Mat | ecosystem: Environmental > Aquatic > Marine > Oceanic > Microbial... | reverse complement strand
ATTAATTAAACCAAGCATTGGTATTTTTACAAATATTGGCGAGGCACACCAAGAAAATTTTATGGATTACAAACATAAAATTTCAGAAAAACTAAAACTTTTCAGCGATAGCGATTTGCTTATTTATTGCAAAGATTATCAACTTGTTGATATCCAAATAAAAACCGAAAAAGAATTTGATTACGAAAATAAACTTTTTACTTGGTCGAAAAAAACAAATGCTGATTTACAGATAAAAAATATTGAAAAAAGTACTAACTTAACAAAATTAACAGCAATTTATAAAACTGAAGAAATATCAATTACAATTCCTTTTACCGATGAAGCTTCGCTAGAAAATGCAATAAATGCATGGTGTGTGATGTTAATTTTGGGTATTGATAATCAGATTATTGCAGATAGAGTTAAGCTCTTGCAACCAGTAGCAATGCGTATGGAGTTAAAAGATGGAGTTAATAATTGTTTGATAATAAACGATTATTATAATTCAGATTTAAGTTCACTGGAAATTGCAATTGATTTTTTACATCAGCAAAATAAAAATAATAAAAAGACGCTAATTCTCTCTGATATCATACAAAGTGGAAAGAACGACAATGCCCTTTATACAGAGATTTCGGAGCTTGTGCGAAAAAAGAAAATTGACAGATTTATTGGTATAGGTGAAACCATAAATAATTATGTCAATAAATTTGCCGAAAATTCTGAATTCTACAAAACTACCGATGAATTTGTATCTGCATTTAACAAAAGTAAGTTCCAAAAAGAAGATATATTGCTAAAAGGAGCCAGAAAATTTGAGTTTGAGTTAATCTCGAATATTTTACAAGAAAAGGTTCACGAAACTGTTTTCGAGATTAATTTAAGTGCTTTGGTTGATAATCTAAACTATTATAAATCATTGCTTAAGCCAAATGTAAAATTGATGGTTATGGTAAAAGCATTTTCTTATGGCAGCGGAATGTACGAAATTGCCAGAACCTTGCAATATCACGGTGTTGATTATTTGGCAGTTGCTTATCCCGATGAAGGGGTAGAGCTGCGAAAAGCAGGAATTGACTTGCCAATAATGGTAATGAATGCCGATGAACGCAGTTTTGAAATATTAATTGATTATCAGCTTGAGCCGGAAATTTATAATTTTAGGATTTTAAAGGCATATCATAAAGTTGTGCGAAAAAATGGTTTGGTTTCTGCTCCTGTTCATATTAAAATTGACACAGGAATGAAGCGTTTGGGTTTTGAAGCTGACGAAATTGATGAGTTGATTACGGAGCTTAAAGCCAGACCTGCTATTAAGATTAGTTCAATTTTTTCTCATTTAGCTTCGAGCGAAGATAATAACTGCGATGATTTTACAAATGCTCAAATAGACAGTTTAAAACAAATCTCCGATAAAATTAAAGTAGAACTAAATATAAATACTTTGGTTCATATTCTTAATTCTAACGGAATTGAACGTTTCGGAAATGCACAATTTGATATGGTGCGTTTGGGAATTGGTTTATACGGATTTGGTACAAATATGAATAAATTGCAGTATGTTAATTCTCTGAAAACTACTATTACTCAGATAAAAACAGTTAATAAAAACGAAACTGTTGGTTATAACCGAAAGGGCAAACTTAATCGTGATAGCAAAATTGCAATTATTCCAATTGGCTATGCCGATGGAATGAACCGTGCTTTAAGTAATGGAGTAGGTAAGGTGTTGATTAAAGGTGAGTTAGTTGATATTGTAGGTAATGTTTGTATGGATATGACAATGATAGATATTACAGAAATTAATGCAAAAGAGGGCGATGAGGTAATTATTTTTAATAATGAATATTCTATTGAAAGAATTGCGGAACAGTTAAATACAATACCTTACGAAATTCTTACGAGTATTTCGCGTAGAGTTAAACGTATTTATATTCAGGAGTAGTTTTCTAAAATATCAACTAATTTTGAAACACCTCCTAATCTCAATAAATTTTCACCCGCATTCTTAGAATTTGTTTTAAAACTAGTATCAGTTTCAAATTTTTTGATTGTTGAACTTATTTGAGTTGCATTAAATTTATCTTCGGAAAAATAAAATCCTGCTCCAATTTTTTCAATAGAACTTGCATTATATTTTCTTTCGAAAACTTTGCCCGGGAAAATAATTTGCGGAACAGCATAAACTAGACCTGTCATAATACTGTTTTGCCCTCCGTGATTAATAAAAGCAATACAATCGGGCATTAGTTTGCTAAAATCAAAGCTTTCTTGAATGTGAATATTTTCAAACTCATTCTTTGTGTTTTTTATTGGCGAAGCAATATAAACCTGATAATCAGTATTCTTAAAACTTTCTATTGCCACTTTTATCATTTTTGAAGAACTAATTGTACCCGACCCCATATAAAAAATAATATTTTTATTATTTCCTTTTTGTGTAGATTTATTGAACGAAATTAATGGTCCTGTAAAATCTACATTATTTTCATCGAAAGGTTCTAAATCGTGCGAACTAACAACAATTTTTTTGTCAGCCCAATTAAAGATATCTAAAACAGATTCTATTTCCGGCAGATTATTTTTTTTAAGAAACAATTTAACTTTTTTACTGTATTTTGGCGATGAAGCATATTCTTTTTGTGTAGGAAAACTATAATCTGTAATAAGTTTTATATTTTCTAATTTAGCTGCAACAATAGCCGCAGGTCTAAACTCCGCAAAAACCACATCGGGTTTAAAGTCTTGAATTGCTTTTCTAAGCCAAGAAACATCTTCGGCAAAAAAATTACCCGTAATTGCTCCCGAAATAAATAAAACTTGTTCAAAGCTTGTAATCTCTTTCTTTTCTTGCAGCTTTAGTTTTTGAATAATTGGCAAAGTCTTTTTTGCTATCGAGAAAGGAATCTTTCCAAATAATTTTGGGATTGGACAATAGTAATTTTCAACTCCTTCAACTGCTTTGTAGTTCATTTCTTCGGCAGCACAAAATGCGACTTTATGAGCTCTTTTTTTTGCTTCAATTGCAATTGCTCTTGCTCTTGATATTGGTCCTGCTGTTGGTGCAGCCGCTGCCATAGGTGCAATAAGAATCTTCATACTAATGAAATTAAATATTATTGCAAAGTACTAAATATTAGAATAATAATCAAAAAAAGTTTTTTAGCAATTCATTGTCGTCAATATTTAGTTTCTCGCCTAAATTATTTGAGATTATGAGTTCACGTATTGTTTCAGGATAATATTTCTGTTTTATAAACATTTTATTGATGTTTTCAATATCAGGTGAAAATTTAAAATCTTCAATTGTTCCTCTTTCAACTTTTAGATTTAATATGTAATTGTTAAAACTATTTCTAAAACTGAATTTTGGGCTGTAATCAAAAAGCCAATAATTACTTTTATATTTTGTAGCAGATAAGTTGTTTATCTTTTCTATATCAAGTAATTCTATGTTTGTTTCTTTTTCAATTTTAAAATAATTTGATATAAAATCTTTAAATTGTTTTGTAAAAACCTTAATATCCATATTCAAAAAATTATTGATATTTGTAACAGAACTGCTAAAAGATTTTATCGATTTACTGCTGAATTTATTCTTAGAAACAATTAAAGATTTTTGCAATCGGTTTAAATCGGAGCTGTACAAAATGGTTCCGTGATGTAATACCCTATTTTTAAAAACATGTTCGGCGTTTCCCGATATTTTTTTATTATCGATAAACAAATCGTGTCTATCGGAATATTTTACATCTAAATTTAATGATTTTAAAAATTCGTAAATTGGCTTTGTATCTTGGTCGAAATCAATTTGTTTACCTTTAGTTTTGTTTTGTATTAAACTGAAATTTACATTGCCTAAATCGTGAAAAACAGTACCTCCACCGGAAATACGGCGTGCAATATTAATATTGTTTTCTTGAGCAAATGCTAGATTTATTTCTTCAAAAACATTTTGATGTTTTCCAAAAACCAAGGCATTTTCCGATTGCCAAATAATAAAGTAATCTTCGTTGGTTTCTTTCAATAGATATTCTTCAACCGCAAGGTTAAAATAAATATCGGTGCTTTTTAAATGAAATAATTGCAAGTGTTTAATTTACAGTTAGTTTTTTTGTGATAGAAACTTTATTTGTTAAAATATTTATGATGTAAATTCCTTTTTCAAAATTAGAAATATCATATTTTTCGTTCTTACAATAATCTGTATCAACAAAAATAAGTTCGCCTGTAATAGAATAAATCTCAATACTAGAAACCGTTACTTTTGGATTTGTTAAGTTTAATTGAAAATAGTTTTCGGCAGGATTTGGAAAAACTGTAAACGATGCGTTAGTGTAATTGTAGATTGCAGCATCACAATTACTTCCCCAAATTAAGCAAATATATTCCGGATGATCAATAAATGGATTTCTATTATTTTGGATATCATAAACATTATTATTTCTATCTAGTTCTTTTTGACTAACAGGGTCTGCCTCTGCCCAATCCATAAGCATATTTGTTGCCCAAGTGCTAAGGTTGTCATCTGTAAGCATATCTGAGTTCCAATTGCTTACAATGTTTTTATATCGGGTAACCATATAAAAATATGTACGAGCAAAATCGCCTTTAAATTCATCAATTGGCTCGAAAACAGTTCCCGAATACCCAGGGTAAACATTGTTCCCTTTTTTAGAACCATTGGTCGAAGTCCAAGTAGCAGAGCCAACTTCACCGTAAGGATAATTACTTCTCATACTATTTGTGTAACCATCGGTAGGGTATAAGTGAAATAAATCGGTGTACATTGGGCTGGCGTCATTAAACCATGATTTTGGAAACGAATGCTCGCGATTATAACAAGAACCTTCTCCGGAATAGTTACCACATTGGTCGCTTACAAAGCTATATTCGTAGTTAGCTGTTCCATCGGCATGAATAGAATACATATCCCAAACTTTACCGTTTGCTTTTTTGTCAGTTGTCTGAAAATCAGTCCATAAATCATTGTAGCTTTCTACGTTATGGCCTTTTATTATATTGTAAAGTGCTGTGCGTAAGTTTTCTCCCTCTAAACCATCAGCGTCATCGTAATAACCAAAAGGTATTTGTGCAAAGTTAAAAATTGGTAGTAATAGTAAAATGTATAAAATTCTCATAGGTTCTATTTTTTAGCAAATTTACAAATAAAAGTTTTTTTTGTAGATAGTGTCGCTTATAAAAGTCCGGCTTCATTTAATTTTTTTAAATCTTTTCGTGTATCAATAGAAATACTTTCGTGTTCTGTTTCTTCAACTCTTATACTGTAACCGTTTTCTATCCAACGAAGTTGTTCTAAAGATTCACGGTTTTCAAGATAAGATGGTTTTAGTTTTGTAATCTTTTTTAAGATATCGTATCGATAGCCATAAATTCCGATGTGCTTGAAGAATTTGTGTTTAATCCATTTGTCACGTTTTTCTCCGCGAACAAAAGGGATAGGCGAACGACTGAAATATATTGCTTCTTTCTTTGAGTTTAGAACAACTTTTGGTTTGTTCTCATCAAAAATGTCTTTAGCATTGTTAATTGGCTTTACCAATGTGCCAATTTGTGCACGTTTTTTCTTGAAAATACCTGCTAAGCTTTTTATTTGTTCAGGATAAATAAATGGCTCATCGCCTTGAATATTTAATATAACATCAATTTTTTCTTTTGTTTCTGCAATATAAATATCGGCTGCTTCGGCACAGCGGTCTGTACCGCTTTTGTGCTTTTTAGAAGTCATAATTACTTTGCCTCCAAAACCCTCAACAACTTTCTGTATTCGTTTGTCATCAGTTGCAACAACAACTTTATCTAATGCAATTGAAGTACGTTCGTAAACTCTCTGTATCATTGGTTTACCGGCAATATCAACAAGTGGTTTTCCCGGAAAACGTGTAGAGCCATATCTGGCAGGAATTATCCCTAATATATTCATTCGTAATTAATTTTATGCAAAAATACTAATTATCAACAAAATTACCATCACCAAACACAGCTAAACCACCCATTGCAGTTTCGCGATATAAACTTGGCATATCTTTACCTGTTTGTTTCATTGCATTTGTAACATCGTCAAAGCTTATAAAATGTCTGCCATCAGAAAGTAAAGAATATCTTGCCGAGTCGAAAGCACGAACGGCAGCATGAACATTTCTTTCTATACAAGGTATTTGTACTAAGCCGGCAATTGGGTCGCAAGTTAAACCAAGATGATGTTCTAAGCCCATTTCGGCTGCATACTCAATTTGTGCAAACGAACCACCCGAAAGTTGTGTAGCTGCTGCCGATGCCATTGCACAAGCAGTTCCTACTTCGCCTTGGCAACCAACTTCTGCTCCCGAAATTGAGGCATTATGTTTTACTAAATTGCCAAATAATCCGGCTGTAGCTAATGCTCTTATTATTTTTTCGTCGCTAAGTTCGTAATGTTCTTGTGTAATTTTTAATACTGCGGGTAAAATTCCCGATGAACCGCAAGTTGGTGCAGTAACTACAACTCCTCCCGATGCATTTTCTTCTGAAACAGCCAATGCGTAAGCAAAAATCTTACTCTGTGTTTTTGCATGATGACTTAAACTTTGCGATTTTGAATAATATGAAGCAGATTTTCGTTGAAGCTTTAATCCTCCGGGAATTAAACCTTCGGTTTTAATACCTCGGTCGATGGCATTTTTCATTACTTCCCAAACTTCTGCTAAATATTCTTTTATTTCTTTGCCTTCGGTTTCGTAAACTAACTCCCAATATGTTTTGCCTGTTTCTCTATGGTAATTAACAATATCTTGTAGATTTTGTTGCTTATATATTAATGTAGGTTTGCTATTTATATCTTTTTCTTCAACAATTTTACCACCACCTACACTGTAAATCAGCCATTTATCAGTATTGTCCTTGTTATCAATATTTTCGAACTCAACAGCATTTGGGTGGAATTTTTTTGTTTCGTCTTTTTTCCAAACAATTTCAACATTGGCGGCTTGCAACTCGTTTGTAATAGCAACATCGGTTAAGTGTCCTTTACCTGTTAGAGCCAAACTACCATACAAAGTAACTCTAAACGATTTTGCATTTGGGTGCTTATCGCGATATTTTTTTGCTGCGATAACCGGTCCCATTGTATGACTACTAGAAGGTCCACGTCCTATTCTGAATATTTCTTTTATCGATTCCATAGAAAAAGTATTAGGTTAGCAAAGATAATGTTTTTAATATAATATTAGCCATAGAACAATTTAACAATATCATCATGTTAAAAAGTGTTAAGCAAAGCTGTTTTGTATAAAAGTCATTTTTTTATCTCAGAAATGGAATTAAATTTGCTACTGCTTATTTAAAAAAATATTATGAGAAAATTATTTTATATATTGTTGGTATTAGTTGTGAGTAGTAGTTTTGCACAAAAGATTAGTTTTGAAACTCAGTCGCACGATTTTGGTAAATTTAAAGAAGAACTTGGACCTCAGACCTTTATCTTTAAGTTTAAAAACACAGGAAGTAAAACATTGGTTTTGAACAAAGTAGATGCCTCGTGTGGTTGTACCACTCCGGAATATACAAAGGCACCTATTGCTCCGGGAAAATCGGGAAATATAAAGGTGACTTTTGACCCTAAGAATCGCCCCGGACCTTTTAATAAAACTGTTACTGTAAGATCTAATGCCGAGAATTCGGTTGTTGTTCTTAAAATAAATGGAGTTGTTATTGAACGAGAAAAAACTTTAACAGATTTATATCCGCAAAATATTGGTGATTTAAGTGTAAAATCTACAAATTTTAATTTTTCTAGTGTAAAAAATACCGAGAAAAAAACATCTTCTTTACCGGTGTATAATGGTTCTAGTAAAGATTTAAGAGTTGAGTTTGTTGATGTACCAAGTTATATTACACTAAAACTTGTTCCATCGGTTCTTAAACCCGGTGAGAAAGGTAAAATACTTGGGGTTTATGATGGTACAAAAGTTAATGATTATGGTTTTATATTAAAAAGAGTTAAGCTTAAAATTAACGGTAAACTTGTAACAGTTAATAAATTATCTGTAAGTGCAAAAATTACTGAAGACTTTTCTAAACTAACGCCACAGCAACTTGCAAATGCTCCAAAACTTAGTTTTAATTCTAAAGTTTTCGATTTTGGAACATTAAAAGAAGGGCAATCTAAAACCTACGAGTTTGTTTTAACAAATAAAGGTAAATCCGATTTAATTATTAGAAAAATAAAATCATCTTGCGGTTGTACAGTTGTTAAGCCAGAAACTAAACTTATAAAACCCGGTGAATCAACAAAATTGGTAACAACTTTTAATTCGGCAGGAAAATCGGGAAGACAAAGAAAAAAAGTTATTATTACTACAAATGATCCGAAAAATAGCACGGTAAATCTGAATGTAATTGGAATAGTTCAATAAATTTAACAAAAATTTTAATTTATAAATTAAACTTTTCTTTCGAGAAAGCTTTTTTTATTTACTTTTGCATATTAATTATAAAAATATGTTAATATCTTAAATTTATAGAAATATGTTATTTACAAATTTAGACCATGTAGAAACTCGTGCACAGCACAAAGAAATTATAGAGAACAACGAGAATGTAATGATTTGTTGTGGTAGAATGGGACCAATGTGTGTGCCTGTTTATGCTGCAATGGAAGACTTAAGAAACGATTATCCAAACGTGAAATTTTATGATATGGATTTTGATATTCCTGATGCAGATATTATTAGAAATGCACCGGAATGTGCTGGGTTTATGGGATTACCATTTACAATGTATTACAAAAACGGAAAAGTAGTTAAAGCAACTACAAGTATCCAATCCTACGATCAAATTAAAGATATTTTAGACGAAGTATTTTAAGCAACACACTTTATATATATTATAAAATCCATGCTATACAGTATGGATTTTTTTATTTAATGTATATTTGTAATTTCAATTAAAAAATATGGAAAATCATAAACTTATTGCAAAAACATTTTATGGCTTAGAGGAAGTATTAGCCAAAGAAATAAAACAAATTGGCGGTAAAGATATTCAGGTTTTAAACCGAGCTATAAGTTATACTGGTGACGATGAGGTTTTGTATCGTTCTAATTTGCAGTTAAGAACAGCTTTACGTATTTTTAAAAATATTCATTCTTTTAGTTTAAGAAACGAAAATCAGCTTTATTCCGGAATTAAAAAAATGGATTGGACAAAGCTTATTACTATAAAACAATCTTTTGCAGTAAATGCTACGGTAAATTCTAAATATTTTACACATTCGCAATATGTTGCTTTAAAAACAAAAGATGCAATTGCCGATTGTTATCGCGAAAAGCAAGATATAAGACCGAGTGTTGATAGAGAACGTCCTGATGTATTGATAAACATACATATAAGCCACACAACTTGCGATGTCTCTATTGATACTTCAGGGCGAGCATTGAACCAACGTGGATACCGCGATAGAACTGTTGATGCTCCTATGAACGAGGTTCTTGCAGCAGGTTTAATTGCACTTTCTGGTTGGGATGGGAAATCTAATTTTGTTGATATAATGTATGGTTCGGGTACAATTTTAATTGAAGCAGCAATGTTTGCAAGAAATATTGCACCGAGCAAAAACAGAGAGTATTTTGCTTTTAAACATTGGGATGATTTTAACAAAGAACTATTTTTTGAGATTTTAGACGATTTAAAATCGAAAGAAATAAAATTTGAACATGAAATAACAGGTTGTGATATCTCGCGTAGAGCATTTACTATTGCAAAAGAAAATATTAATTATGCCAATTTAAAAAATACAATAACTGTAGTTAAGAAAGATTTTGAAAACTTCGATCCGCCAGAGGGTGGGGGAGTTATGATAACAAATCCTCCGTATAACGAACGAATGCCTATTGAAGATACAATTGCATTTGTGAAAACAATTGGAGATACTTTTAAAAATAAGTTTAAAGGATATAATTGTTTTGTTTTTTCCGGCGATTTGCAATCGATAAAACATCTTGGATTGAAAGCACGAAACAAAACCAAAATGTTTAACGGTTCAATTGAATGTAGGTTTAATAAATATGAGATTTATTAAATCATTGCACAAGCAAAAAACGAAACGAATTTGATTATTGTAATGACTTATTGTTATAATATTTGGTCATTACGGTAATTTTAATTTTTTAAAATTGAGAATAGATGTTGGAGCACTCTGAGATAACTTTTTAATATCCGAAAGAAGAAAACCGAACATTTACAATGATATACGATGCAGAAACAGATATCATAGTATGAAATTTAGCTTTCCAAATGAAACTTTGTATTAAAAACTAATAGTGCAAGTAAAACCAATAGCCGATGTGCTTAACCTGGGATTTACACAAGGAGTTAAATGTAATGATAAATCATCACTAATATCGTAATCGAAAAAGTGTGCATCAACATTTGCATCAATAACATTTGCAATGTATGTTAAAAATATGCCTATAGCATTAAAATTTCGGTTTCTTTCCCAGCGTTTCATTTCAGTTTTAAGTTGTTCGTTATCTAAAAGTTCTATATAACTACCTTCATCTTGTTGTTGGGTAATACCTAAAACCCTGTCTTTATATGCGGCTCTATAAATTAGATATTGGTCGTTGTTGTAAATTAAAAAATAAGTAAAAGTTCCGAAAAGTCCGTAGATAACAGGAACTTTCCAATATTTTTTATTGTAAATCTGACCTAAACCCGGTAAGAATGTAGAATATAATGTTGCCTTTTTAGGAGAATGAACAGGTATACTGTCTTGTATTTCAGTTTTTTTAGTGTTTTCTGTTTGAGAAAACAAAGTAATACTAGAAAGAAGAATCAATAATAGAACAATATAGCTTTTCAGAAACATTTGGTTAATTAAGTTTGTCTAAAGTTTCTAATATTTTTTCCAATTCGTTGTTGGAGTTAAAAGGAATTACAATTTTACCTTTCCCTTTTTCGTTTATTTTAAAATCTACATCAGTATTAAAATATTTAGAAAGATGTTTCTTTAAAGCATTATACTCTCTAGGAGTACTTGGTCTTTTCTTTTTTGTTTTTGATGATTGTTTCCCTTCTTCGGAAAGTTCTCGAACAACTTCTTCTGTTTTACGGACTGAGAAACCATATTTCTTAATTTGTTCAAAAACCATTACTTGCGTATCGTTATCTTCGATTGTGATAAGTGTACGAGCGTGCCCCATAGAAATTTCGTTATTTCTAATTCCTAGTTGAATTTCCGGTGGGAGTTTTAATAAACGAACATAATTTGTTACAGTAGAACGTTTTTTTCCAACTCTTTCGCTTAAAAGTTCTTGAGTAAGTTTACATTCATCTAGTAATCGTTGGTAGCTAATTGCAACTTCAATGGCATCAAGGTTTTCTCGTTGAATATTCTCAACCAAAGCCATTTCAAGCATTCCTTGGTCGTCAGAAGTTCTAACATATGCAGGAATGGTTTTTAGTTTTGCTAAACGAGAAGCTCGTAATCTTCTTTCGCCGGAAATTAGTTGGTATTTATCTTTACCTTCAACTTTTCTAACTGTAATAGGTTGAATTATTCCTAATTCTTTTATTGATTGTGCTAATTCATTAAGTGCTTCTTCGTCAAAGTTACTACGTGGCTGAAATGGGTTAGCTTCAATTTTGCTAATCTGAATTTCTTCTCCTAAGTTATTATTGTTTTCAGAAATATTATCGTTAGCATCATCAATTAATGCACCCAAACCTTTTCCTAATCCTGTATTCTTTTTTGCCATCTATTATAATTGATGTATTAATTTATAATTTTTTCTTCGTCGCTTAAAACTGTTAAGTTATTACGTTGCAATAATTCTCTTGCTAAGTTTAAATAATTTTCTGCTCCTATTGATGTTGCATCGTAAAATAAAACCGGTTTACCATGACTTGGTGCTTCGCTAAGTTTAACATTTCTGCGGATTATAGTATCAAAAACCATATCTTCGAAATGTTTTTTAACTTCTTCTACAACCTGATTTGCGAGGTTTGTTCTTGAATCGTACATTGTAAGCAAGAAACCTTCTATCTGTAAATCAGGATTTAAACGTTTTTGAATGATTTTTATTGTATTTAAAAGTTTTCCTAAACCTTCTAGTGCAAAATATTCGCTTTGTACAGGGATTATTACAGAATCTGCTGCTGTAAGCGAATTAATAGTTACTAGTCCTAAAGAAGGGGAACAATCTATTAAAATAAAATCGTATTCAGTATCGAGTTTAGCAATAATGTTTTTCATTAACATTTCTCGCATAGGGCGATTAACCATCTCAATTTCGGCACCTACCAAATCTACATGCGATGGAATTATATCTAAGCCAACCTCTTCGGAGTGTAAAATAATATCGTTGGGATTAACTTCGTCAATCAAACATTCGTAAATACTTGTTTTAATATTCCTAACTTCAAAACCTAAACCAGATGTTGCATTTGCTTGTGGATCAGCATCAATAAGTAATATTTTTTTGTCTAAAGCTGCTAAACTAGCGGCTAAATTTATTGATGTAGTAGTTTTTCCAACTCCACCTTTTTGGTTTGCAATAGCGATTATCTTTGTCATGTAATTAATTTTTTTTACATCACAAAAATACAATTTTACTAGACTGCAAACGAGTTTTAATATGTTATGATTTTAACAATTACCTGCTGTTATTAACAAGTTGCTAACAAATGTTTGTTATTTTGTTGATAACCTATTGATTGAGAAAATGCCACTCAAATGAGTAGCATCTTATAATTTGATTAATTAATTTTTCTATAAACTAGTTCCAAAACCAACACTGTATCTTGGTTCCCAGTTTTTATATGGAGAATCAGCATCGTTTACTAAATCGAATAAAACATGTGCTGAAATCCAACTGCGTTTACTTATCATTTTTCGTAATCCTAAACCTGCCCAAACATAAGGTATCCAATATCTTTCTGTTGAAACCACATTTCCTTTACTGTCTAGATAAGTTTGCTGATAATTCATAAACTCGGGTTCTATATGAAAATATAAATTTTTTATCATATACCATCTTAAGAATGTACTTACTCCATAATTATTATAATTATATGATTTATCACCGGTAATTGTATTGATTGTATGTTTTGCCCATGTATAATGAAACTGAATTCCTGTATATAATTTGGGGTTTATTATGTATCCAATTAATGGTGAGATTGTTAATGTAGTATAGTTACCTAAGCTTAATCCAAATTCTCCACCAAAATATATTTTCTTTATAAATGGAGTTGTGCTTTTGGGTTTATTATTTTGTGTACTTACAGTATTTGTTGTATCTGTACTGATTATAGTTGAATCTGTTTGCGAAAAAGCAATAACTGATAATGTTAATAATGTAATTGTAATTAAAGTTTTCATAAATATTTTTTTTGCAAATATACTTATTTAGACTAAATAAACAAAATTATATCTTTATTCCTAAAATACTGATGTCATCAATTTGTAAGTATTTTCCTTGCCAAGTTCTTAATTCTTTTAGTATTAATGATTTTTGTGTATCCATATCCTGCGAAGAAACAGATAATAATAAGTTTTTGAATGCTTTGTATTTAAACTTTTTTCCTTTTTCTCCACCAAATTGATCAGCAAAACCATCGGAAAACATATAAATAATATCTCCTTTTTCTACATTAACACTTTGATTTATAAATTTATCCATACGAACAAAAATAGCAATTGGCATTTTATCAGGTTTTAATTCGTACAGATTTGTATTTTCAAATTGAATAATTCTATCGTTTGTTTTAATTTTATTCTTTTTTATTATGTAGATTGGATTGTTTGCACCTGCAAATTCTAAATTTAAGCTATCTGTATCTATAGATATTAGAGACATATCCATTCCGTCTTTTTGTTCACCAATTTCGTCTGTTTGTTTTAATGAATTTATAATTTCTTCACGTAATTTTTCTAGAATTAATGCAGGTTGAGTAATATACTCTTTTTGAACAATTTCTCTAAGAAACGAAATACCTAACATACTCATAAAAGCACCAGGAACTCCATGTCCTGTACAATCTGAAACAGCGATTATTAATTTGTTTTCTATTTTAGTGTGCCAATAAAAATCACCACTTACAACATCTTTTGGCTTGAAAATAACGAACTTATCATCAATGCTTTCTTTTAATAACTCAGTTTCTGGAATTAATGAATTTTGTATTTTTTGAGCATAAGAAATGCTTTGTGATACATCAGAATATAAATCCTCTATTTTGTTTTTTTGATTATCTATTTCGTCTTTTTGCGATGTAACTTCTTCAATAAGCTGATTTAGTTCTTCGTTTTTTTCTGTTAAGATATCTTTACTTAAGCTTAGTTCTTTGTTGGTTTTGTGTTTATTAATTAGTAAACGAATTATAAAAACTGAAAAAACTAAAAATAGTGCTAAAATAAGCAACATATAAAAAAGTTGATTCTTTTGCTTTTTATTCCTTTCGTTTGATAATTCTTGTTCGTTCTTTAGATTTTTAATTTGAAGTTTATTATTTTCTGCTTGATATCTAGATTCCATTAATTGAATATCCTTAGTCTTTTCAATATTAAAAATAGAATCTTTCATCAGCTCAAGGGAATCTGAGTAAAGTAATGCATCTCTGTAGTTTCCAATGGAGTAATTAGCTTTTTTTAATAAATCGTATGCATCAACTTGTGAATAGAGCGAACTACTAAGCTTTGCATATTTAAGCGATTTTAAAGAATATATTATTGATAAATAATACTTATCTTGTTTTAGTTTTAATTTAGAAATATTGGCATAAGTTCCTGTTAACGAGAACAAATCTTTTAAGCTTTCTGCTAATTTTGCTGCATTTTCTAGATAAAAAATAGCACTATCAGTTTCGTTATATTGACTTTTTAAATCACCAAAATTTGAATAAACCATGCATATTCCTATAGAATCTCCTACAGCATCAAATAATTCTAATGATTTTCTATAATAATTACTAGATTTTTTATAATCATCATTTATATAAATTGAAGCTAAACTATTGTAACAAGTGGCTAGTAATCCAGTATCTTTCTTGCTGATAAAGATTTTCTCAGCTTTTAGATAGTATTCGTAGGCAGTTTCAGCATTTCCCATATCTTGGTGAACCATTCCAATATTATGATATGTTAAGCCGGTGTATAAAGTGTCATTAATATATTTATAAATGGCCAAAGCTTTTTGATAATACTTTAAAGATGTTGCAAATTCTGATTTATAGTAATATGCATTTCCAAAATTTCCGTAAGCATCAACAATTAATGTAGAGTCATTAGATTTTTTAACTAAATTATAATACTGATTATAAAAGAATATAGCTGAATCGGGTGATCCTTTAGATTCAAAAACATTACCCATATTCAAAGCTGTTCTATATATTAAAGTATCATTTTTTAATTTTTTAGCTAATTGATATGCTTTATAATAAAATCCTTTTGCTGAGTCTGGTGATGCATAAATAATATCATCACCCATATTAATATAATTAACAATTAGCTTAAAAGTATCTGTTTTCGTTTTTAAAATATTTTCATTTTGAGACATTGATGAAAAATTAGAAAACAACAATATTATTAACGATATTTTAAAGAAATTATTCAAACTTTGCTAAAGGTAAAAAAAAATCATACAGGTTTACAAAAAAAACAAGTATATTTTCTATTTTTACAATCTAAAATTTAAAATATTGTTTTATGTCGGGACATAGTAAATGGTCAACAATAAAAAGAAAAAAAGGTGCTTTAGATGCTAAACGCTCTAAAATGTTTTCTAAAATAGTAAAAGAAATACAAATTGCAGTAAAAGAGGGTGGTGTAGATCCCGAAGGAAATCCACGATTACGTTTAGCTATAAATAATGCCAAGGGTGTTAATATGCCCAAGGATAATGTAGAACGTGCTATAAAGAAAGGTTCATCTGATGGCGATAATTTGCAAGAAACTAGCTTTGAAGGTTATGGTCCTTATGGAATAGCTTTTTTTATTGAGTGTTTATCTGATAATAATCAAAGAACTGTTGGTGAAGTAAGGGCAGTATTTAATAAACGAAACGGAAATCTTGGAACAAATGGGTCTTTAAGTTTTATGTTCGATAGAAAAGGAACTTTTACAATTTTAAAATCTGATTTTGATATAGAAGAATTTGAACTGGAGATGATTGATGCAGGTGCAGAAGAGTTTGAAATTGAAGATGATAAAATAATAATTACTTGTGCATTAGAGGATTTTGGTAATATACAAAAAAAATTAGACGAGCTTGGAGTAGAAGCTGAGAATGCAGAATTGCAAAGAATACCTAACGACACAAAGGTTTTAGATGTTGAAGAAGCAAAGCAAATTATGGCAATGATTGATGCTTTTGAGGAGTTAGACGATGTTCAGAATGTTTTTCATAATTTAGAAATGACAGATGAACTTGCTGAAGCTTTAGCAAACGAGTAAAAATATGCTAATGATGCCAAAAAATACTTGGTAATTTTCTAAAAAAAATATTTTATTACTTAATAATCCATTTTAAATCCATTTCTTCACCAGCTCTTAAAATCTTAACAGTATAGTTTGTTCCTTTTTTAAGAGTATTAAGATAATTTACGGCTTTTTCCGTATTTTCCGGTGTGTCAAATTTGTAGTTATCAATAGCTAAAACAATATCGCCACCTATAACGATTTGTTTGTCGTTTATTGTAGAAATTATATTACCACCTTTTAATCCCATGTAGTAAGCAGGGGAGTCTTTGGCAACATTTTCTATTAAAACACCTCCACCTTGAGCAATATTAAAAGCGAAAGCCATTTTATCTTGTAAATAGTAAGCATCAACGCCTATCCAATTATTAGTATTATCTAGCAATAGTTCTTTTATAATATTTATTGTAGCTACAAAACCAATACCTTCGAAACCACCGGAACGTGACAATATTGAGCTAACAATACCAACTACTTCTCCATTTAAGTTAAACATTGGACCGCCGGAATTACCTGTGTTAATTGCTGCATCAGTTTGGAAAATTTCCATAGATTTTAATGCACTTGTTGATTGTTCAAAAGTTTCTTTTCTACTTATGTATCCAACAGAAAGTGAATGGTATAAACCCATAGGGTTTCCTATGATAATTATTTTATCACCAATATTAGTTTCATCGCTGTTGCCCATTTTGGCAGGTTGTGGGTTTTTAATTATTCCTTGGGTTTTAATAACAGCAATATCAGCTTTTTTTGATAAGCTTTCTACTTTTGCTTTAAGAGTTTGTCCATCTTTAAATACAACCATTATTATATCTGCATTATTTACAACATGAGCTGCTGTTAATATTGTTCCATTTTCGTTAATTAAAACTCCTGTTCCTAAAGCTCCATACGAAACTTTATCATTTTTTCCTTCGCCAATAGTTTTACTTTCAACTATTTGTATTGTTACAACGGAGTTGTCAACTTGTTCGAAAAGTTTACTTATATCTTGAGATTTAATAGTTGAAATTGATATTGAAGCTATTAAAATAAATATTATTTTTTTCATTATTTAAAGAATATTATTGATAATGTTTTCTATTGTGATTCCATTGGCATCAGCTTTGTAGTTTTTTACAATTCTATGGCGTAGAACAGGAATTGCAACTGCTTTTATATCTTCTATATCCGGAGAGTATTTTCCTGCTAAAACAGCATTAACTTTTGCTGCAATAATTAAAAATTGCGATGCTCTAGGTCCTGCTCCCCAAGTTAAATAATTATTGATAAAATCTGAAGCCATTTCTCTGTTAGGTCTTGTTTTGTTTACAAGTTGAACGGCATATTCTAGTACATTATCATTAACAGGAACTTTTTTAATTAGTTCTTGAAAGAAAATAATTTCTTCGGCAGAAAGCACTTTGTTTACTGTTTTGGTAATATCTGATGTTGTAGATTTTACAATTTCTAATTCTTCGTTATAACTAGGATAATCTAGAATTATATTAAACATAAAACGGTCTAATTGGGCTTCGGGAAGGGGGTATGTACCTTCTTGTTCTATAGGGTTTTGGGTAGCAAGAACAAAAAATGGTTCTTTTAATTTGTAGGTAGTTCCTGCGGCTGTAATATTTCTTTCTTGCATTGCTTCGAGCAAAGCTGCTTGTGTTTTTGGTGGTGTTCTGTTAATTTCATCTGCCAAAATAAAATTTGCAAATAGGGGACCATTAATGAATTTAAATTCTTTGTTTGCATCAAGAATTTCTGTTCCGATAATATCAGATGGCATTAAATCGGGTGTAAATTGAATACGGTTAAATTTCAATCCTAATGCTTGCGATATTGTTGTAACAAGTAAAGATTTTGCTAAGCCGGGAACACCAATTAATAAACAATGACCATTACCAAAAATTGAAATTAAAACTTCTTTTATTGTTTGATCTTGTCCAACAATTATTTTTCCTATTTCTGATTTAAGGGTGTTATATGCTTTTTTTAAAGCATCAATAGCTTCTGTATCTGAATTATATTGTATCATAACAAATTATTTTAACCATATATCTTTAAGAACTTCGCAATTAGAATAAGAATCATCAATTCTAAAATAAGTAGATTTTACTTTATTCTTAACCCATTCTTCAATTGTCTTTTGTTTTTTATCTGCAATACACATTTCTTGTACTTGTTTGTAATCGTCTTGAATACTTGCTGAATGTGCTTCAATTTTATTATCAAATTTAACTATTGAATAAATATCTTCGTCAGAAAAAGTTTTAGATTTAAAAGGGTAGGTTATGCTTCCAACATGAAGGTTTTTAATTGCATAAGCAATTGCAGGGTCTATTTGTTCCTCGAAAAACTCATTGTTTCCTGTGTACTGATTAATAACATAACCTTCGTTAAATTTTGTGTCTTTATCTTCAGAAAATTTTAGAACAGCATCTTCAAAACTAATGGAATCTTTAACTATGAGATTTCTAATGCTGTCAATTTCTTGTTTTGCTTTTACTAATTCTTCAAAAGAAACTTTTGGTTTAATAAGTATATGTCTAACATTTATTTTATCACCTTTTCTATCTATTAATTGAATTATATGGAAGCCATATTGCGATTCTACAATTTTTGAAATATCGCCAGGGCTTTTTAGTTTAAAAGCAACAGCCGCAAATTCGGGAACTAAATCGCTACGTCCAACATAACCTAATTCGCCACCTTTTTTTGCAGAACCGGGGTCTTCGGAATACATTACTGCAAGGGTAGAGAATTTTGTTCCGTTTTTAATTCTTTCTTTAAAACCTCTGAGTTTTTCTTTAACTGCTAGTTTTTCTTTTTCGCTTATGCTTGGTTTAATAACTAATTGTTTAAATATGTATTTGGTCTCAATTTTAGGTAAACTATCTTTTGGTATTCCATTGTAAAATTTACGAATTTCTGATGGTGTTACTTTTACATCTGCAGTTATCTTATTTTGCATTCTTTCAACCAACATTTGGTCTTTTATTAATGATTTAAATTCTTCTTTAATTTCAATTATTGGTTTGTCATAAAACTCCTCAAGTTTTTCTTCAGAACCAATTTGCGATACAAAATATCTTATTCTTCTATCAAGATTATCGTTAATTTCTGCCTCAGATACTTCTACACTATCAAGTTGTGCTTGGTTAAGCAAAAGTTTTTGAAAAAGTAAATCTTCTAGTATCTTACATTTTAAATCGCCATCGTAAATTACTCCTTGGGCAATATACTGGTTATATTGATTCTCTATATCAGATTGCATAATGATATTCTTACCTACAATTCCAATAATTTGATCTATAACCTCACCATCATCTTGTGCAAAGCTGTTAAATCCGATTATTAATAATAAAATACTTGTTATTAATTTTTGCATTATTTTTTATTTTATTTCTACTATTTTTTTTGATTTACCTTCTTCAAGTAAATTATTTTTTAAGTTAATTAACAACTCTTTTTTTCGTTGTTTTAGTATGTTTTTTGCTACTTCGTTTTGTATAAAACTTACCGGACTTGTATCACCAATAAGTTTATAATCTTTTATGTACAGTAAATAATACGATACAGAATCTCTAACTTCTATTTGTTTAGAATATTTTAAGAAAGATGTAGCATTATTTATTTTTTTTGGTATATTTTTTAAAATATCATCAAAGGCAATCCAGTTTTCTCCAAAATCATCATATTTTTCGGCATTTTTAACGCAATATGCACTAATTTGTTCTTGGTCTTCAATTTTATCAGACCTTAGCCATTGTTTAAGTTTATATAGTTTTGGTGCTTTAACATCAGTTTTAATATAAGTTGCCTTAATTATATTTTTATCTAAGATAAACAATGATTTATTTTTATCGTACCATTCTTGTATTGATGTTTTATCAACGATAGTATCAATATTGTTTTTAACATATTCTTTTTTAAATCTATCAATGTAAAGAAATGTTCGGTATTCATCTATTAGTTTTTCAATTTCAGGATTATCTTTAGGGATATTTTTTATTGCTTCTCTATATTCTAATTGTTCAATAATCCAATTATTTATTATATTATTTGCTACTGATGAACTATCATTATTGTAATTTTTAATTATTGATGCAATATCTTTTTTATAAAGATATTTATCTCCAACTTTAGCAATATAATCATTGTTTTGTATTGTTTCTTCCTCTTTGCAAGAAACAGCAACAATTAATATAAATAGTATATATAAAGTTTTTTTCATTAAAAGTGAAAGGTCTCAAAAAAGAGACCTTATCTTTATTTTATAGATTTAAGGACATCTTGATTTATTTTTATTTCGTATTTTTTTCTTAGTTCTTTAATCCATTCTTCTTCTAAATAATTTTGATAATTGGCTGTCATTAGTCCTTTTACTTTTTCTAGTTCTTTAGGTTCCGGTGCTATTTTAGCTTTTACGTAAACAAAGTTTCTTGTTCCATCATTATTACTTATATCAACAATAGCTTTTTCTATGTTTGCCTCAAATACCTTTTCGTTATCGCTTCTTGTAATTTTCTTATCTTCAACAATAAAAATTGCAGTGCTGTCTTTTTTAGCTAATTTTTTTAGTTCTGCTAAAGCATCTTGAGCACTTAAACCCTTGTTTGCAATTTTTAATGCTTTTTTGTAGTATTTAGATGGTACAGTATAATCAGTAATATCTAATCTATCAGGCCACATATATTCTTCTTTATGTTTTTCGTAAAATTCTTGCAAACCTGCAGTGTCTTTTACTGCTTTAGACCAAACAACTTTATCAGTAAGGTTAAAAAGAAGTATTCCATCGTGATATTCTTTTAATAAATATTTGTAATCAGGATATTTACTAGTTAATTTAGCTCTTTCGTATTTAATTATTTCGTTGTCAGAAAATTTCTTAAATTCATTAAATACATATTCATCAGGTGTTTTTGTAAGATTCTTTCTTGAATATTTTCTCATGTATAAAACAAAGTCTGCTTGAGTAAAAACTGTGTCGCCTAGTTCTATAAGTGGTGCGTTGTATGTGTTTAATTCAGGATTAGTCCATTCATATTTTTCTTTTGCAAATTTATCGAAATATTTAAAAAATGGAGTTAATCTTTTTGTGTATGCTTTGTAATTATATTCTTTTTTAAGACTTTTAAGAACAGCATCTTTACTTTGATTCATTCTAGCATCTTTCGATATTTTATTTAATACATATTCTTGTTGTTCTTCTAAACTTTTAGCATCTTTTTTATCAATAAGTTTAATAATATGCCAGCCAAAAGATGTTTTTATTGGTTTTGTATAATCAGCTTTGTTTTTTAAAGAAAAAGCAGCTGTTTCAAATTCAGGAACCATTCTTCCTGTTCCAAACCAACTTAATTCTCCGCCTTTTTTTGCCGAACCTTTATCATCTGAAAATTCTTCAGCTAATTTTGCAAAATCTTCTCCTTCTTGTAGTTTTTTATAAATATTGTCAATTTTGTTTTTTGCTTCAGTTTGAGTTTTTTCATCAGCATTGTTTGGTACTACTATCATAATATGTGCAACTTTAACCTCGCCATGTGCAGGGCGTTTGTCAGTTGTCATTAATATATGATATCCAAATTGAGTTCTGAAAATTTCAGAATATTTTCCAATTTCAGTGTTATAGGCGGCTGTTTCAAAAGGATAAACCATACCAAAAACAGTGAAAAATCCAAGATCGCCACCGTTAGGGGCAGAATAAGTGTCTTCTGAATATTCTTTTGCCAGAGCATCAAAATCTTCTCCTGCTTTTAATTTATTATAAATCATTTTTATTTTATTGTATGCTTTTATTGTATCAGATGGCTGTGCATTAGATCCAACTTTAATAAGAATGTGCTTTGCTCTTACATCATATTTTGACCTTTCTATGGCTTCTTTCTTAAGCTTCTCATCAATTAAGCTATCTGTAAAATATGGTTTTTCTAATTGTTTTGTGTATCCATCTAATTCTCTTATAAATTTAGGAAGTGTATCTAATCCTAAGTTTTCGGCTTCAATAACTTTTAGTTTAAAGTTTTCGAATAGTTCTAAATATTCAGTTACCGATTTTTGTTCAGTACTGTTATTGTTTTTATGATAAATTCTAATAAATTCACCTTTAGTGATTTCTTTTCCGCCAATAGTCATTAAGACTGCTTCGTCGCCATATTCTTTTGTCTCTTGTGCAAAACTAATTGTTAATGTAAAAACAATTAATAATAAAGTTCCTAATCTTTTCATATTCGTATTATTAAATAGTTATTAAATTTATTTTCTTATCTACTATAATTTGGTGCTTCTCGTGTTATTGTTACATCGTGAGGATGACTTTCGTTAATTCCGGAATTTGTTATTCTAACAAATTTTGCCGAATGTAAATCATTAATTGTAGCAGCACCACAATATCCCATACCGGCACGTAATCCACCAATTAATTGATATATTACTTCTTCTAAGCTTCCTTTAAAAGGTACTCTTGCAGCAATTCCTTCCGGTACTAATTTTTTAATATCGTCTTCAATATCTTGAAAATATCGGTCTTTAGAACCTTGTTGCATTGCTTCTACAGAACCCATTCCTCTGTACGATTTAAATTTTCTTCCTTGATATATGATTGTTTCTCCCGGCGATTCTTCAACTCCTGCAAGTAATGACCCAACCATTACTGAATCAGCTCCTGCAGCTAGTGCTTTAACAATATCACCGGAGTAACGTAAACCTCCATCGGCAATTACAGGAACTCCCGAGTCTTTTATTGCATTATATACATCGTAAACTGCCGAAAGTTGTGGAACGCCAACACCTGCAATTATTCTTGTTGTACAGATTGAACCGGGTCCAATTCCAACTTTTACACCATCAGCTCCGGCTTCTACTAATGTTTTTGCTGCTTCGGCTGTAGCAATGTTTCCTACAATAAAGTCAATATCAGGATATTCTGCTTTAGCTTGTTTAAGCATATCAATAACTCCTTTTGTATGACCGTGAGCAGTATCAATAACAATTGCATCTACTTGTGCATTGGCTAATGCTTTAACTCTATCCATTGTGTCGAATGTAACTCCAACACCGGCAGCTACTCTTAGTCGTCCTTTGTTGTCTTTACAAGCATTTGGTCGGTCTTTTGCTTTTGTGATATCTTTAAAAGTAAGTAATCCTATTATTTTATTGTCTTTGTCAACTACAGGTAATTTCTCAATTTTATATTTTTCTAGTATTTTTTCGGCTTGATCGTGTGTTGTGTTTTGACTTGTTGTAACAAGATTTTCTTTTGTCATTACATCACTTACAGGTCTATTCATGTCTTTTTGAAAACGTAAATCACGGTTTGTTACAATTCCTAAAAGTTTTCTGTCGTCAGTAATTACAGGGATACCACCAATTTTAAATTCTTTCATTAAATCTAATGCAGCACCTACGGTTTGGTCTATTGTTATAGTGATAGGGTCGTAAATCATTCCGTTCTCGGCACGTTTAACTTTCTTTACTTCTTTGGCTTGTTGCTCTATACTCATGTTTTTATGAATAACTCCAATGCCGCCTTCTCTTGCAATTGCCATTGCTAAATTTGCTTCTGTTACTGTATCCATTGCAGCAGAAACAATAGGTGTATTTATTACAATATTCCTAGAAAAGTTAGATTTTGTTATCGTATTTCGTGGTAATACTTCTGAATAAGCCGGAATTAACAACACATCATCGTATGTAAGTCCTTCGCCAACAAGTTTTTGATCTGTAAATGACATATACTTTATATTTCAATTAAAAAATTGTGCTAAAGTACAAAATTTTATCAAGCTTTAAGCAGTAATATTTATTAAATTATTTTAAAATGAAGTTTAGTAGATTCAAGTTACAAATGCAACAAATTATTATGACACTGATTTTCGCTGATTTTTATGATTTTATTTTTGCAAAGTTTTTATTCTCGCAAAGAACGCTAAGAAGTCGCAAAGTTCGCAGAGTTTTTTTTTGTAAGATTGCCACAGATGCACAGATGTTTCTTTTGTGAGATTGCCACAGATGCACAGATGTTATTATGACACTGATTTTCGCTGATTTTTATGATTTTATTTTTGCAAAGTTTTTTATTCTCGCAAAGAACGCTAAGGAGTCGCGAAGTTCGCAGAGTTTTTTTTGTAAGATTGCCACAGATGCACAGATGTTATTTTG
>Ga0256913_10000305_pt1 | contig 24667 bp, 19 predicted proteins | sample Axial_MatmetaG_FD_185970 | JGI IMG/M metagenome (GOLD analysis project Ga0256913, IMG submission 185970) | Deep-sea worm associated microbial mat communities from Axial Seamount, Juan de Fuca Ridge, Pacific Ocean - Axial_Mat | ecosystem: Environmental > Aquatic > Marine > Oceanic > Microbial... | reverse complement strand
TTCAGAAAATCAATGGTTTCCAGCAGTTCTTCTTCCGAAGTGTTTTCCGGCATATGATAGACCGAAGAAGTGATGCCTATTCTTTTGGCGGATTTTTCTTTGCTGGAGACGTATGTCTGGCTGGCCGGATCGTTGCCTACAAGGATGGCAGCCAGATGGGGTGCCTCCTCCCCTTTATCAATCATTTCGGCAACTACCACTTTGATTTCCTCTTTGATGGCCTGTGCCGTTGCTTTGCCATCTATGATCTGAGCTGTTTTTTGTTTAGCCATGATATGATTTGGTTATATAAAATTTATTACCGTCTGGCCCCTTTCATCAGTTGCGAAAATCCATGTCCCCTGCCCGAAGACATCATTTTCATCATTTTGCTGGTTTCGGCAAACTGTTTGATCAGCCGGTTCACTTCCTGAATGTCGTTGCCGCTGCCGCGTGCAATGCGTTTTCTCCGGGAACCGTTAAGAATTTTCGGGTTTTCCCTCTCTTCGGGTGTCATCGAATAGATAATGGCTTCAATGCCTTTGAATGCATCATCGTCAATGTCGGTATCTTTGAGTGCTTTGCTCATTCCGGGGATCATACTCATCAGGTCTTTCACATTTCCCATCTTTTTGATCTGCTGTATCTGTTTCAGGAAATCGTTAAAGTTAAACTGATTTTTGGCAATTTTCTTCTGGATACGGCGGGCCTCTTCTTCATCAAACTGCTCCTGCGCTTTTTCCACCAGCGTTACGATATCACCCATACCAAGGATCCTGTCGGCCATTCGGCTGGGATGAAACAAGTCAAGTGCATCCATTTTTTCACCGATACCTACAAACTTAATCGGTTTGTCAACCACTGCTTTAATGGTCAGAGCAGCACCACCACGGGTGTCACCGTCGAGTTTGGTCAGCACAACACCGTCGAAGTCAAGCCGCTCGTTGAATGCTTTAGCCGTATTAACGGCATCCTGACCGGTCATCGAGTCCACAACAAAAAGTATTTCGTCAGGATTGATGGCTTCTTTGATGGCCGTGATTTCGTTCATCATCTCCTCGTCCACAGCCAGACGACCGGCTGTATCCACAATCACCACATTACTGCCTTTTTCACGGGCATGTTTGACGGCATTTTTGGCAATCTGAACAGGGTTCTTGTTGCCTTCCTCGGTATAAACTTCGGTTTGTATCTGTTCTCCAAGCACCTGCAACTGGTTGATAGCGGCAGGCCTGTAAACGTCACCTGCTACGAGGATAGGACTTTTCCCTTTTTTGCTTTTCAGATAATTGGCCAGCTTGGCGGCAAAGGTTGTTTTACCTGATCCCTGTAAACCGGCAATCAGAATAACGGCCGGACTTCCTTTGAGTTCAATATCCACCTGTTCGCCACCCATCAGCCGGGCAAGCTCGTCATGAACGATCTTTACCATTAACTCACCGGGCTTTACAGCCTGCAGTACATTCTGTCCCAGCGCTTTTTCCTTTACATCGCTTGTGAATTGTTTGGCAATCTTATAGCTGACGTCCGCTTCAATCAAAGCTTTCCTGATCTCTTTGATAGATTCGGCCACATTGATCTCGGTTATCCTTCCCTGACCTTTAAGAATTTTAAAAGACTTTTCAAGTCTGTCGCTTAATCCTTCAAACATATTTCTTTTTCTTTATTTAGGCTGCAAAAATAATAAAAGCAGCTACACCATAATAAAAAAGAAAATGTCTAAAAAGCTTTAGGGTGCTTTGTGTCCATATTCGAGTCACTTTGCGACATTTTTTAACTGCTAAACCACAACAAACCCAAGTGATACATGAAGCTCTTTTAAATTGAATTTAAGAACAGGAAATTATTTTACCTGAGAAAATATCAATCTGCGAAGATCCGTTTAATCTGTGTCATCGGAGTGCTGCTTAACGGAACGCAGATGACACAGATCGGGTTGATTTGCACTGATTAAATTAGCAAAGCTTATTTTTTTTAGGCTAAACATTATAAAAAAAGTAGAATATCTTATAAATTCAGCTCCGTCACTTTGTGATATTTCTTGAATTCATGAGAAGGATAAGGCAAAGGAGGCATGGGCTTTTCACGGGGCTCTCCTTTCGGAGTAATAATAATTTCCTCTCCTGAAGCTTTAACATTGCTGTGAACCCAAACTTCTGCATGGCCTTTCCAATCTCTTTTATCGATGGTAATCTCAATATCAGGAGTTTCATCGGGATTGATATCAGCTGAATACCAAATCCATTTATCTTTTATGGATTGGGTTTTGGATGTCAGTTTTTTACCATTCAAAGTTAATTCCACCACAGGAAATGTTTCCTGTTTGTTTTCACTGTCGGGTTTTAACAGGACGGCAATCTGTTCCACGCCTTTTTCGGAAAGGGTATTAAGGGTAATCAGTTCTTTTCCCTTTTTGCTAACGATGTCAGCCTGAAATTCAGGTTGTTTAACTTCGGGGGCCTGATATTGGGCTATATTGGCAAAGGATACTTCTTTTCCGTCTATTGTGATTGTTTCAATGGATTCAGGATTTAGAACTTCTATGGTTTTTGATTTATCTAATAAGACGTAAAAGACCTGGCCGTTTTCAACTTTACGCGTAAACGGGACTCCTGCTATCAGGGGCATGTCCTGTTGCTCAGAAACGGGATATACTTCAAAAACAGCCGTTTCATAACCGTCAAGTTCGATGTTCAGGCGGGCACCTGCAGCATAATACGTAGGAAAGATGTAGTGTTTGGGATACACCTGCTCCACAATTAGCCCCGTGGCTTTTTCATTAATTCCGTATTCAGGGTCGAGAACAACAGTTATTATGTCGGTTTCTATTTTAGGGTTTCGTGCTGCAATGATGCCTTTGTTATCATTAAAATGCAGATAGGCATAAGCGTTTCCTGTGGCCGGGTTTTCCCCCACCATAAAAGTGTTGATCAGCAGGTCAAAACGATCTTTTGCCCATTGGATAGATGTAGATAAAACATGCCACTCTTCAGGTTTTAAAATATCCGGGGATATATACAATTCCCACATAGAGATACCACGAGCGAAATATAAGACAGCGTTATTGGTGAATTTTTCCAGTGATTCACCTTCCTTCGAGATACTTTCAAGACGGCCTTTAATAATTCCGTGAATCATCAGGTTGGAGATCGGAAACCATGATTTTCGGATATGCTCGTCGTCGAACAGGGCATAATCGCGATAAGTCATGGCATTATCCCGGCGGGTTATGGAAGGGACATCGGCAAAAGCATAATCGGCTGCATCCATCCATATCTGATTGGCGTATTTTACCCACCAGGGGCTCAGCCATGTACCGGAGGTTATATTCAAATATACATCAGGGTTGATTTCTCTTACGGCAACACATTTGTCAATAACTGATTCCATAATAGCCCTGCGCGAATAAATACCGACGGGATGGCCGTGATCGGGTTCCGAGCAGGAAAATTGAATACCGTCCCATTTGAAATAACCTATGTGATCATTTTTCACGAAATCAGTGGTTCTTTTTCTGAAAAGCTTAGAATAATTTTTTCCGGCCAGACATAGTTGGGCAGAACCATATTTATTAACGTTGCCGATGACTTCATAACCGTGATCGTGCATCCACTGGATTCTTTTCAATGCAAAAGAATATCCACCGGACGGGCCAAACCAGATACCCAGGTCAGTGCCCGATTTTTTCATCTCATCGGCGATGGGCCTCAGTCCGTCAGGAAATTGTTTGGTGCGTAGCTTCCAGTCACTTGCATAGATATCCCAACCGTCATCCAGCACAAAAGCATCAATTTGAATATTGTTTTTTTCGATAAAGTTTTCTTTTACGAGGTTCCAGATACGCAGCACATTTTCCTCATTCATTACTGCATCGGGCTGAATTTTCGGATAGTCAACAGAACGCAAATCATACCAGCTGTTATACAGGGTGTACGGTTTTACAGGAGTTACCCGAATGTCTTTTACATATTGAAAGAACCATTTTTTTACATAAGGTTCCGGCGTAATGCCTGTAACAGCCCAGTCGCTTTCCAGCGGGTTGAGTTTTATCTGCTCGCCAAAATATTGATAAAAGTCCAGTGTATGCGAGCGTAACTCATTAACAGAGGTAGGGTATTCGATGCCTCCAAAGGCTCCGGAAAACTTCGTTTTCAATGCCACAGGCTGGCCGAAGTCACCTTTGTTAATGATTTCATAATTGGTGTTGCCCTCTCTTTTCTCCTCGGAAATATCAGTACTGTACTCATAACCTTCCACACTGATGGTAAAACTTGATTTTTCACCGCCATTGTCAACATCGTAAAAGACATATCCTCCTTTCCGGGTGTGGATCTTGTCAAGGTAATGTCCCTGCAATGTAGAATCGGTTAATACTATTTTACGACGGGCAAAGAATTCATCAGGTTTGAGCTGGTAAGAAATCCTGAGCGTAAATGTGTTGTTGGTTCCAGAAAAATAAAGATCGACGGTTTGCGCCCCATTTTCATTCTTAGCAATAGAATAGTTGTTAAAAACAAAGTTCTTTTTACTGAATGATACGGGATTGTCGGCATTGTACTGTTTGCCGGGAGCTCTCCAGGCCGAATAAACAACATCCAGTTGAAAGTCGGCATCGGTGACAAAGACAGAAGGTTTTCGATTGCCATAACGGGAAGTCCACTCAGGTAACGATTGTAAAGTGTCCGCCATCAGCCTGCCGTTTTCAATATAAACGGTTTGTTTCACCATGTTATTTTTTAAGGATAAAGAAAGGCTGTTGCCGCTTTTGATCTCTTTAACCTGGACCTCGTGCTGGGCTGACGCAAAAGAGATGATCCCCGTAATAAAAAGAGACAGAAGAAGATATTTTTTCATATTACTCAGAATTAATTGATGGTTTTTTATGCTCCGCATCAGGGTGTTATGTATGTTTCTTTTATCTAATCCCGGCGGGCGGGTATTAATACATAAAATACTCAACCAACAAAGATAACAAAGTGTTGCTAAAAATATCAAATAGTCAGAGTATCGTCTGTCCTCAGGCCGGGAAAGAATAAATACTATACCGGTAAAATAATTAGCCCTAATAATGCAGACGACCTTTATATGAGTTGTTTAGATGACGGGGGAACCGGATCAGTTGTCATTTCATTCAAATTTCATAGTTTTGCATCTAACTTTAGCGCTAAATTCATTGAAAGAAATTCTGGTCAGAACGGCATCAGGAATAGTATTTCTGATCATTGTCATCGGTTCGATATTAATACACCCCGTTGCTTTTTTAGTTGTATTTGCCGGCTTTACGGTGTTGGGGCTGAAAGAGTATTTCGAACTGACTACCGATAAACACATCAGCCCTCTCTATCTGATTCTGGGCATCCTTCTTTATTTTCTGATCGGATTAATCGGTACAGATATACTGGCGCCATTCCATTTTGTGTGGATCATCCTGGTTTTACCCCTTGTTTTAGTCATTCATTTATTTGAAAAGAAACGCAATATGGCAGAAATCGGTGCTGTTTTTTCAGGCTATTTTTATGTGGCGGTTCCTTTCGGGTTGATGAACTGGTTTGCCATGATGTCCAATCGAGGCGGGATGTTGTACAATTATTTACTGATCAGTCTTTTTGTTATTGTCTGGTGCAACGATATTTTTGCCTATTTATCAGGCTCTTTTTTAGGAAAGCATAAATTGTTTGAAAGGATTTCTCCGAAGAAAACCTGGGAAGGATTTGTGGGAGGAATGATTTTTGCCCTGCTGGCAGGGTATATTCTGTCTTTATTTTTCCATGACCTGACGTTGATTCAATGGCTTGTACTTTCGTCAATTATTGTGGTGACAGGAACTTTGGGAGATTTATCGGAATCTATGCTTAAACGATATGCGGGTGTAAAAGATTCCGGCAGTCTTATGCCGGGTCATGGTGGTGTGCTTGACCGTTTTGATGCCGTATTGTTTGCCACACCCTTTGTTTTGATTTATCTTGAGACTGTTTTATAATGAAGATACATAAAGAAGGACATAAAATAATACTGGTTACCCTGTTTATACTGGTCATGCTTACAGTTCTGGTAGCCTGGCTAGTGCCTAATCCTTATATCCGTTATTTTTTATATTTCGGTTTTTTAATTCATCTTTTCTGGACAATCCGTTTTTTCCGATACCCCGAAAGAGAAACCAATGAAGGTGATAATTATATCCTCTCCACTGCCGACGGGAAAATAGTAGCTGTTGAAGAGACTTTTGAAGAAGAATATTTTAAGGAGAAACGATTGCTAATCTCAGTTTTTATGTCCCCTATGGATGTGCATATTAACTGGTATCCATTCAGTGGAATAGTGAAGTACGTTAAATACCATCCCGGAAAATATTTGGTGGCTTACCATCCTAAATCTTCCGAAAAGAATGAGCGGAACAGTATCGTTATTGAAAAAGATAAAGGTAAAGATATACTGATCAGGCAGGTAGCCGGTTTTATGGCCAGAAAAATTGTGAATTATGCTCAAATTGGTGACAAGGCTCAACAGGGAGCAGAATTCGGGATTATCCGTTTCGGGTCGAGGATTGACTTTTACCTGCCTCTGGATGTTGATATCAAGGTGAAAATGAATGAAAAAGTGAGGGCGAAAAGAACGGTTATTGCCGAGTTTAAATAGATACTGTTGCTACGCTTTGCCGTATCCTGTTTTAAAGAATATTTTTTAGTTCCGAAAGATTGTTAACATAATAAGTAGCTCCGTTTTTTAAGCTTTTACCTGAAGGATCGAACAAAACCTGGTCCATTCCAATTTGCCTGGCTCCTGCAATGTCAACTTCCGCATCATCACCAATCATGAGGCTCGCCCCCGCTTTGGCTTTCGTTCGATTGAAAGCATAGCTGAAAATAAGCGGATCCGGTTTTTTAACACCGGCTTCTTCCGAGGTTATAATTTCACGGAAGTACTTTTCCATTCCCGACACTTTCAATTTAGTGAATTGCACTTCGCTGAAACCGTTGGTGATGATATGCAGCTCATATTTCGGGTGTAAATATTCAAGAATTTCAATGGCATTTGGAAATAAATGTACCAGAAGAGGACTTATCTCTACATAATAATCACCTATCTTTTCTGCCAACGCATCATCTTTAATTCCAAACTCTTCCAATGTTTTCCGGAATCTCAGTCCTCGCAAGACTTCTTTTTCAAGCTTTCCTTCCCGGTACAAACTCCATAAAAACTCATTATGTAAGGTGTAATATTGTTTGAACTTTTCAAAGGAAGCGACACCTCTTTTTTTCAGATCAAACTTTTCATAGATTTTTGAAAATGCCTCAGCCGCACTGGCGTCAAAGTCCCACAACGTCCGGTCGAGATCGAAAAAGATATGTTTATATATTTTTTGCATAGAAACAGCAAAACTAATCAAATTATCCTCCGGATACTGTTCATTATTCAACGGCTTTTTTGGTATATCAGCCGAAGGATTTAACTACATTTGCGGCAATATTAGTCATGCTATGAACAAGATCAGAATTGCCGTCAACGGTTTCGGACGAATAGGCAGAATTACCACACGTAAGATCCTGGAAAGAAACAATATGGAAGTGGTGGCCATCAACGACATTACGGATGCCGCCAACCTGGCACACCTTTTTAAATATGATTCCGTACAACGGCAGTTTAACGGAACCGTGGAGCATAACGACAACCACATAACGGTAAACGGGCATAAAATCATTGTGTATAATGAACCCGACCCGGCAAAACTTCCGTGGAAAGAGTTGAAGATTGACATAGTGATAGAATCGACAGGACAGTTTGTGGAACGTGACCAGGCGATCAGGCATGTAACAAGCTCGGGAGCCCGAAAGGTGATTATTTCGGCCCCTGCCAAGGGAGAACATGACGGTGTAAAATATGTCGTATTGGGGGTTAATGATCACATTATCGACAGAAATGATGTCATTATTTCAAATGCTTCGTGTACGACGAACAATGTGGCACCGCTTATTATGATCCTGGATGAGTTGTGGGGTATTGAAAAAGGGTTTATCACTACGGTGCATTCCTATACGAAAGACCAGAACCTGGTGGATGGTCCGCATAAAGACTGGCGACGCGGACGGGCAGCTGCATACTCAATAGTCCCCACAACCACAGGCGCAGCAAAGGCAGCTACAAGAATATTTCCTCATCTGGAGAAAAATCTGGGAGGTGCCGGAATCAGGGTGCCTGTCCCTAACGGTTCGCTGACGGATTTCACCTGCACACTGAAGAAATCAACAAGTATTGAAGAGATTAACAGGGCTTTTAAAGAGGCTGCCGAAACAAACCTGAAAGGTATTTTGCAGTACACCGAAGACCCGCTCGTCTCTTCCGATATCATCGGTAATACGCATTCAGCGATTTTTGATGCTAATCTTACCTCTGTGCTTGGTGAGAAAAACAAACTGGTGAAAGTTGTTGCATGGTATGATAATGAAATGGGCTATTCATCGAGGCTGGTAGAACTGATAGAGAAATTTGTGTAGCTATTCTTTAAAAAACTTCAGCGACATCTTCCCGTCTTCAAAAACTGCGTAAGAAAAATGAGAAATCCAGTCGCCGAGGATAAATAATTCAGCTCTTTCGCCTATTTTCATCTGAATGGGCGTATGCCTGTGTCCGAATATAAGATAGTCGAGTTCAGGATGCTCCTCAATCTTTCTAGATGCGTAATGGTAAAGCATCTCATCTTCAGGTTTGGTGCCGTTTTCCTTTTTGCCTTCTTTGGACAGGTTAGCCAATCTGCTTTTATGAGAGAAATAGAGTCCCATTCGGGCACCTATGTCCGGATGCAGCCATTTAAATAAAAATTGATTGGGCCTGAACTCAAACACCGCTTTCAGAAATTTGTATCCGTTATCGCCGGGCCCAAGACCGTCGCCGTGAGCCAAAAAGAATTTCTTACCGTCAAATTCTATAAAAGCAGGTTTCCGGTGTAGCTGTACCCCAGCTTCCTGTTCTAAATAATTAAAAGCCCAGATATCATGATTTCCTCTGAACAAATGCACTTTGATCCCCCTGTCGGTCAGCTCCGCTATTTTCCCAAGCAGACGAACGTAACCTTTAGGAACCACGGTTTTGTATTCGAACCAGAAATCAAAAACATCTCCCATTAAAAAGATTTCGGAAGCATCAGCGGAAACCGCTTCAAGCCATGAAACAATTTTTTTTTCACGCTTAAGACTACTTTCATAATCCGGTATTCCCAGATGAAAATCAGAAGCAAAATATATTTTTCCGCCTTTCAAAATATTCGGAGTTGGATTTATTTGGCAACTTCCTTCACAAGATCTTTAATGATCAGGTTGAGTTTCGGGGCAGCCATAGAAGCGGCATCGACCACTTCGTCGTGCGAAATTTCAACAATTTTCCCTTCCACACCCAGATCTGATATAATAGAAACGGCAAAAACAGGTAATTTCATATGTCGGGCTACAATTACTTCGGGAACAGTTGACATACCTACTGCATCGGCTCCCAGTGTTTTGATGTATTTATACTCAGCCGGAGTTTCATAAGTAGGCCCCGTAACAGCAGCATAAATACCTGTTTTATAATGAAGTCCGTGATGGCGGGCAACCTTTTTAGCTTTACTCAGCAGATTTTTGTCATAAGCTTCGCTCATATCCACAAAACGTGGCCCCAGTCCGTCGGCATTCCTGCCGATTAAAGGATTAGGCATAAAGTTGATATGGTCGGTGATGAACATGATATCCCCTACTTCAAAATCGCTGTTGACACCTCCGCTGGCATTGGAAACAAAAAGATAGTCTATTCCAAGTTTTTTCAATACCCTGACAGGAAAAGTAACTTCGCTCATGTTGTATCCTTCATAATAATGAAATCTTCCCTGCATGGCCACAACACAAACGCCGTTAAGTTTTCCGAAAATCAATTGACCTTTATGGCCTTTTACCGTTGATACGGGAAAATTAGGTATTTCGTTGTAGGATATTCTTGTTGAAACTTCAATTTCATTGGCGAGCTCTCCTAAACCTGATCCCAGAATAATTCCAATAACCGGTGTCTGTTTAATTTTACTTTTTATGTAACTAACTGTTTCTTCTGTTTTTTTCAACATAATCAATTATTTGCTGTTCAAAATCCTGTTCGTCCTGACCATGTAGTTTTACTTCAATCGGTATGTAAAACACAGGCAGGTCTTTGAGCTCGCTAAGATACGGAGATTTTATCAGGCGCATGACATCTTTTTCCGTCGTTATGATAATTTTTGAACGTGTAAAAATATTTTCGAAACTTTTTCTGATCAGCTGCAGATCTTTCTTCTTATAAACATGGTGATCAGGAAATTCATAACTGACCAGTTCCGAGCATTGGTCAGATAAATAGTCTTTAAAGGGCTCTGGATTGGCAATACCGCAGAACATGAGGATTGTATTTACTTTGGTAATTTCGTCATTTACATTTGTTGTCGGCAAAGGAACCAATTCTCCATATTTCAGATAAGAATAAAATACTTTTTGATAATCCTTCGGTTTAAGTATTCCGTCAACCCTGCGGCGTGTGATAGACGATAGTACTTTATATGTTTTAGTGACTACAATGATATCCGCTCTCTTTGCCGAGGTTAGACAGTCCCGTAGTCTCCCCGACGGCAGCAGGTAGTCTTCCATATACAGGTTATGGTATTCGGTAAGCAGAATGTTGATCCCGGGTTTCACATATCTGTGTTGAAAACTGTCGTCAAGCAGGATGACATCAAGATTGGGATAGTTGGCCATTAAAAACTTAATGCCATTCCTTCTGTTGGCATCAACCGCCACAATCACTTTATTGCCGAACTTTCGGGAATACTGCATAGGTTCGTCCCCGACATCTTCATGATCCGAGTACTGGTCTGCAATTCTGAAACCCGAAGAACTCCGTCCGTATCCGCGAGAGAGTATGGCCACACGATAATCATCTGCCAAAAGGTTGACAAGATATTCTATAAAAGGAGTTTTTCCTGTACCTCCAACCGAAAGGTTTCCAACGCCAATAATCGGAATCGGAAATTCTTTTTCCTTAAGAATACCCGTATCGAAAAGCCAGTTTCTTATCCTTACTGCTAAGCCGTAGAGAACGGCAAACGGAAATAAAATTATTCTCAACAATTCCATCCACTAAATCTTGTTTTGTTTGCTTTTTGTTTTTCACAATTGTGCAACTTTTTATTAAATCTTGCTTGTTTGATGACAACAGTCTGTAAAAACCGGTTAAATTTACGAAAATTTAATAAAAATAAAATATTCGTGTATCTATGAAGGTTTATGAGATTACTTCTTATATTGAAAAGCTGGCTCCGCCTGCCTTACAGGAATCTTATGACAATGTGGGTTTGATCATTGGTACGGCCCGAAGCGAAGTGAATAAAGCCCTGATTACACTGGATGTTACGAATGAAGTTGTGCAAGAAGCTGTGCAAAACGGATGTGATATGATCATTGCCCATCATCCTGTTATTTTCAGGGGGTTGAAAAAGATAGACTATCAGACGGAACAGGGAGCCCTGATTGCCCGCCTGATCAGGGAGGGAATAACAGTTTATGCTGCCCACACAAACCTGGATAATGTTCCGGATGGAGTAAATGGTATTCTGGCAGAGAAATTAGGTCTGAAAAATCCCCGGATTTTATCCCCTAAAAAAGATAACCTTTATAAGCTGGTAGTTTTCTGTCCGCAGGAAGCGGCTGACAAAGTCCGCGAAGCTGTTTTTAATGCGGGGGCAGGCGAAATCGGCAATTACAGCTGGTGCAGCTTTAACAGTGAAGGCTTCGGGACTTTCAAAGCATCCGAAAAGGCAAATCCTTATGTCGGAGAGATTGGAGAAGTGCACCGGGAACCGGAAGTCCGTATAGAAACGGTTGTCCCCTCCTATTTCCTTAACAGCGTAATCAGGTCCATGCTGGAAGCTCACCCTTACGAAGAAGTTGCCTATGACCTGTTCCCGATGGCTAATGAGCAAAACAACGCTGGAACAGGAATAATAGGGCAATTGGAAAAAGAAACCGAAGCCGAAGAGTTTCTTTTGCATGTAAAAAAGCGACTAAATGCAAGCGGGATAAGGCATACGCCTGTCGTTAAGAAACAGGTGAAAAACATTGCCGTTTGCGGAGGCTCGTGCAGCTTTCTTATAGAGCAGGCTTACCGTGCCGGAGCCGAAGTCTTTATAACAGCCGACGTAAAATACCATGAGTTTTTTGAGCATTCATCGGAAATGATTATCGTTGATGCCGGGCATTATGAGACGGAACAGTTTGCAAAAGAGTTGCTATATGACAAATTAATAAGAAAATTTCCTAATTTTGCACTCCAAATTTCAAAAACGAAAACGAATCCGATAAATTTCCTGTAAATATTAGAAAACAATAAATTATGGCGAAGACTAAAAAAGAAAATATAGAAGATGTAAGCGTCGAACAAAAACTGAGGGCACTGTATAACCTGCAGCAGATTGATTCGCAAATTGACAAAATTAAAATCGTCAGAGGTGAACTTCCCCTTGAAGTAGAAGACCTGGAAGATGAAATTGCCGGGCTGGAAACCAGGATAGAAAACTTTAAAAAAGATGTTGAAAATCTGAACTTCACCATCAAAGAGAAAGAAGACCTGATTAAAAGCTGCCAGAATATGATCAAGAAATACGAAGATCAGCAGATGAATGTCAGGAATAACAGGGAGTTTGAGTCGCTGGCCAAGGAAATCGAATTTCAGAAACTGGAAATCCAATTGGCTGAAAAGTTAATCAAGGAATCGAAATACAAGATTGAGACACTTGAAAATGATATCGTCGAGGCCAATGAAAAGCTGAAAGACAGAAAAGAAGATCTGGAAGCCAAAAAGTCGGAACTTGATGAAATTGTTAAAGAAACAGAAAAAGATGAGCAGGACCTGATTGATAAATCCAAAGAGAACGAAAAGTATATTGAAGAGAGGCTTCTGACGGCTTATAAAAGAATCCGTGCCAATGCCCGCAACGGCCTGGCTGTTGTTCAGGTAGAACGCGATGCCTGTGGCGGTTGTTTTAATAAAATTCCGCCGCAACACCAGTTGGATATCAAAATGCACAAGAAAATTATCGTTTGTGAATACTGCGGACGTATCCTCGTTGACAGCAACATTTCCGGAAACGAAGAAGAATAGATAAAATCAAAAAAGATTTAAAAAGGAGCCCGGTCATTCAGGCTCCTTTTTTTGTTTTACTTTTATCCTTCGGAAGCAGTACGAAATAAGCCCATGGCCAAACGAATAATCTTTATTTTTCTGTTAATTACCGGATCTTATTTGACTTTCCCTCAGGAGGTGAATTTTGACGAACACTGCGCCCTTGCTTTTAAAAACATCTTGGCTCTGCGTTTAAACAAGGCAGATTCGTTACTAAAAACGGAGGAGCATCTTCACCCGGAGAATGTTTATATACCGTATTTACATAACTATACTGACTTTGTTAAGTTATTTGTCAGCCAGGAGAAAGCTCTTTACGATAAGTTGAATGGTGAGAAATCAAACTATTTTTCAAAGGTTGAACAACTCAGTGACACGAGCAGGTATAAGAAATGGATGCTAGGCAATATGCACTTGCAGTGGTCGGTAAACAAAATAATCTTCGGTGATCTTGTGTCGGGTGCCATTGAATTCAGCAGGGCCTATTATCTGATAGAAGAAAATCAGGAGAAGTTCCCGGAGTTCGAGCCTGACGAGCTTTCCATGGGTGTTCTGCATGTTATTTTCGGATTAGTACCCGATAAGTTTGACTGGCTGCTAAACCTGTTCTCTATTAAAGGAGACGTGGAAAAAGGGAAAAAGGAACTTTCAGATTTTCTGGCTTTAACGGAACAAGGCCAAAGTTTAAAATACTTGTATACGGAAACATTGTTTTTTTCCGGTTTTATTGAACTCAATATCCACACGGACAAAGAAAGACTGGAGGAATTGTTGGAAAAAACAGAACAAATGAACGATTCGGTGATGATGATAAAGTTTCTTCAACTGAATGTCCTTATGAGGACCGGACGCAATGAAGACGCCCTTGAACTTTTTGACAAGATCGATTCTTTAAATCAAACAGGCTATCCGTTTGCCTATCTGGATTACTTGCATGGGGAGTCTCTGTTAAGATCATTAAACTATACGGAGGCTGTGAGAAAATACGATCTGTTTCTGGAAGATTTTAAGGGAGAAAACTATGTTAAAGATGCCTGGCGGAAGAAAGCATGGGCAGCTTTTCTTTCCGGAGACACAACCCTGTATTTTCTAAATATGGAACAGGTTGTTTCTAAAGGCTCTTCACGTCTGGGAATTGACAAAGAGGCACTCAGGGAAGCTGAAAGCGGTACTTTGCCGGATGCCACATTACTTTTGGCCAGGCTGCTGTATGACGGAGGCTATTATACAAAAGCATTGGATATTCTTGATGAGGATAAAATGTGGTTGTTATTTTCTTCGAGAAAAACGGTTCAGTATTATTACAGACTGGGTCGTATTTATGAGCAGCTTGAAAGAGATGAAGAAGCTAAAACGAACTACCTGCTGACAATTCAAAAGGGCAGCATGATGGATGATTATTATGCTGCAAATGCTGCTCTCAGACTTGGCGAAATGTTTGAGCATGAAGGCGACTACAACTATGCCAGAGAATGCTACGAGCAATGCCTCGAAATGAATTTCGAACCATACAGGAACAGCATCCGTGCCCGAGCTAAGGAGGGGTTGAAAAGAGTGTTGGATAAATGAAATTCTTGATTTAAAACTGATACCTGAAAGTTACAACAATGGAACTCTCTTTCAGTTCATTTACGGAAGGGGTCATCCCTTCAAAAGAATAAAGGTAATAATCCTCCTTGCTTTTCGAATAGACATATGCCAGATCCAGGGCAAAACCATCACCTTTATAACCTAATCCCCCTGAATATGATTGCCTGCTGCCGTCATTCAGACCGTTTTTATACGGACTGGCATATAAGGCATAACCACCTCTGATGTACATCCTGGATATTCGCCATTCTGTTCCTACCCGGAAATTATGCGTAGCTCTGAAATAGTCTTTAATATCCTGATTTTCATAAGCAAAATCGTAATCTTTGGCTTTAAACTTGGAGGTTCCGTAATCGACATATTCATATTCACCTGAGATAAAACCGAAATCTTTAATGACAAAAGCAAGATCGCCTATAAAGCGCATGGGGGTGGTAATCTTATATTTGTAATCACCCGTAACAGATTGATAATCATAAACGCCAAATTCATCAGCACTTATAGCATAGATATCAGCCACAGTGTAAGTACTCCAGGTGTCCCTTAAACCAAAATAGTAAGTCGGAGTGTGAAAGGCAGCACCAATTCTTATCCAGTCAATGGGCCTAACAATCACGCCTAATTTAAAATTGACACCCATACCTCTTGTATGCAGGTTTTCTGTAACGCTCCAACTGTTAAAAGTCGCAATGGTGTCGGCAAAATCGCTTTCCCTGTAAAAGGTTTCCCTGTAATATCTGATATAAGGCAAGCCAAGCGTAGCGCCGATGTAAAGCACATCATTAAAGTTGGCACCTGCTGAAGCAAACCACTCATTGGTAGAGCCATGGGTTTCGACACTTTGCTGTTGCATAAGCCCTCCGGGCGGCACAGGTGAAACAAGATAAATATTGTTTTCGTCGCCAATAGTGTCCAGCAAATAAGTTTGCCATGCCGGACCGATAAAAAAAGGATCGTAGTTGGTCAGATTATCCAGATCACCACCGTTGCCCAGATAGTCCAGTGCATCATTTAGGTATGCATCAATGCGCGAACTGCTGGTGTTGATCCCCTGTGTAAAAGTATTTGTGTTGAAATTATTCAGTCTGTTCATTCCGACGGCAAACTGCCAGTATTTCCAGCCTTTTCCTCCCCTTCCGATTCTGCTGGCATTAATATAGCCGAAATTATTCAGGGCCATCACAAAACTATTGTTGTCGGCCATTGTTCCATTATAAACAGAAGTAACTTTACGGGGAGTGAAACCGACAGATCCGATAAGTTCACTTGACCTGTAGATGGCAATACTTCCCGGGTTTGTAGCCAAAGCCGAAAAATCACCGCCAAGAGCTCCGAAGGCTCCTCCGACAGCCATATTCCGGGCTGTTCCCTGATAGTAGTATTGTGAATAACGAAGGGCGTCCTCGGCATACTGTGCCGGCAGGATATAGGTGGCCAATATAAGACCTGTTATTATGAGTGATCTTTTCATGTTGAGTTATTTAATAATAAATACCGGTAAAAAGCTTTTGTTATCTTCTTCTCGGGCTGAAGCCGCCGCCACCTGAAGAAGATCCTGATGAACGGGATGAGCTTCTGCTAAATGATCTGGAACTGCTGCTACTGCTGCTTGATCTTGTTGAAGAAGAACTGCTGCTTCTTGTCGTTGAAGGTGAAGAATAACTGCGTGAAGAAGAACTTGACCTGGAAGGTGAAGAATAACTTCTTCTCGAAGATGTTCCGAAAGAAGAACTTCTGCTGCTTGAACTACCTGAAGAAGGCCTGTAAATATTACCTCTCCCCGATTTTGAGTTATTCAGTGTTCTTTTAGTCGTAGGATTAGTAGCTGCCCTGTAATTTCTTGAGCTGCCTCCCGAGCCCGTATTTCTTTTGTTTGTCGGGCGTACATATTCCGACCTGCTGTTTGAATACTGATTGGACAGGTTCTGATAAGATTTCGGCTTTTGATATCTTTCAGTGCGGTCTCCCCTTCTGATTGTTCTTGTTCCGGTTCCGCTTCCCTGGTTGTTAGTAGTATTATCAGGTTTACCTATTCTTACGGTTCTGTTATTTCCACTGTTGTTTGTTGCCGTAGCAGATGATCCTGAGGAAGTTTGTCCCGAAGAAGCTCCGATAACATTACCACCTCTGTTAATACCTGAGATTGATCCTCCGCTAACATTATTATTATCATCGGTGTTACCAACCAGCGTAGTACCGTGGCTGCCGCCCCTGTTCCTGGGGATAGATGTTCCGGTAGTACCACTTCCTCTTGGCCCGTAAACTACGGCAGGAGCACCATAGTCTGGATAGTAACCGCCACCGTAAGGAGGATAATAGCCTCCGCCGTAGGGAGGATAATAACCACCGTAGGGAGGATAGTAACCACCGTAATAACCGTTCCAGTAACCGGCATTATATCCATTCCAGTAACCGCTCATGTAACTGTTGTAACCAAAAGGATCGTAATAATTGTAGCTGGGCCATCCGTAGCCATATCCCATGCTATAACCCATTCCGTAACCATAACCGGTACCGAAACCAAAACCTATGGAAACATTGGGACTGCTGTTGTATCCACCACCGCAGCCGCCTGTATTGTATCCGTCGTAATAACCGAAATCGTTATTAGTGCTGTTGCTTCCGAACCTGTTAAGCCGGCTTTCATAGCTTTCATCTATATAATCGTAATCGTCACCTGAACCCTGTGCTGCTACATCACCTTCGTAAGTGGAGTTGTAATCAAATGAATCGCTTTGGGCATTGCCATGAGAGGTGTTGTCGTTTTTAACGGTATTGGTACCATAATTTTGCACGTTCTTGTCAAAATCATCCCAGTTGTATTGAGACGGGTTGTTAGTACCTTTCGCATAATATACATCGTCTTTGGGCAAGTCCCCCACTGATGAACAGGATGTCATCATGGAGACGGCTGCAATTAAGGCTAAAATTAATCCGAGATGATTTTTTCGTGCTTTCATGGTTTTCGGTTATTGTACATTAATAAACATTGTGTAATTTTGCTCACCTCATAAAATTACAAATATTATACCAAACACAAAATAATGGCAAAAGAGTTAACAACGCGGGAAGAAAATTATTCTCAATGGTACAACGATCTTGTTCTTAAAGCAGGGCTGGCAGAAAATTCGGCTGTAAGGGGCTCTATGGTTATTAAACCATACGGCTACGCAATATGGGAAAAGATGCAGGCAGCCCTCGATAAAATGTTTAAGGAAACCGGGCATGAGAATGCCTATTTCCCCTTGTTTATCCCCAAATCTTTTTTCGCCAAAGAAGCTGCTCATGTGGAAGGATTTGCCAAAGAGTGTGCCGTAGTGACCCATTACCGGTTAAAAAATGATGGCAAGGGCGGCATTGAAGTGGATGAGAACGCCAAACTGGAGGAAGAACTGATCGTCAGGCCTACGTCCGAGACCATTATATGGGATACCTATAAAAATTGGATCCAGTCGTATCGTGATTTACCGTTACTGATCAATCAATGGGCTAATGTGGTTCGCTGGGAAATGCGCACACGCCTGTTCCTGAGAACAGCCGAGTTCCTCTGGCAGGAAGGCCATACAGCCCATGAAACCAGAGATGAAGCTGTAAAAGAAGCAGAACTAATACTGAATATATACGCTGATTTTGCTGAGAAGTGGATTGGTGTTCCCGTGCTTAAAGGAGTGAAATCTCCTGCCGAACGTTTTGCCGGCGCCGTGGAAACTTATTGTATCGAAGCCCTGATGCAGGACGGAAAAGCACTGCAGGCAGGAACCTCGCATTTTCTGGGACAGAATTTTGCCAAAGCTTTCGACGTTAAATACCTGAACAGGGAAAACAAACTGGAATATGTATGGGCTACCTCCTGGGGGGTTTCCACACGCCTGATTGGTGCCCTGATTATGGCTCATTCGGATGATAACGGATTGGTATTGCCTCCGAAACTGGCTCCTATTCAGGTGGTAATTGTGCCTATTTTCAGAAAACCGGAACAGCTTGAAGAGATTTCCGAAAAAGCTCATCAAATTATGGATGAGCTGAAAGCCAAAGGGATTTCCGTGAAGTTTGATAACAGGGACACCTACAAACCGGGATATAAATTTGCCGAATGGGAACTGAAAGGTGTGCCTGTACGCCTGGCCATTGGCCCGCGTGACCTTGAAAACGGCACGGTGGAAGTGGCCAGAAGAGATACGCTGGAAAAAGAAGTGCTGGCCATGGAAGATATTGCTGCAAAAATCGAGCACCTGCTCGATAACATTCAGGATAATATATATCAGAAAGCCCTTTCTTTCAGAGAGGAACATACATACAAGGCAGATACATGGGATGAGTTCAAACAGCTCATCGAGCAGGGCGGATTTGTCTGGGCTCACTGGGACGGTACGGCTGAGACAGAAGAAAAAATCAAGGATGAAACCAAAGCAACGATCCGGCTTATTCCGATAGACGGTAAAGAGGAAGAAGGCACCTGTATTTTTACCGGGAAACCTTCCAGGCAAAGAGTAGTGTTCGCAAGATCCTATTAAAAGAACGTGTTCCCATTCTTTTTCAGCCCCATTGATAACTTTATCAGAAAGAGAATAAAATAATGGCCGTAAACAAAAGCTGTAAAATGTATAACTTTTGTTTTTAAATCGTCTCCCTATTTATCCAATTTGATTAATTGTCCGGTGCTGTTCTGAATCAGGCTGATGTCAAACGGATTGCCTGTGTAATACACATTCCCTATGTTATCTATAGTTACACTCAGCTCCTTATGCGCCTGCACATATACATCGTTACTGCTACGGGTTCTGAGATAAACGAAATCAGCATTAAGATTTCGGTTGTCAATCAGGCCGAAACCGTTGGAATAAACATAACACACACTGGCTTTACCTTTCATTTTCAGATCAGCGGTTCCATAATGCAGATAACAGTCTAAAATAACGGCGTCTACGATAAACCCTATTTCACCGGCGCCTTCTTTCACACTTATCTCCAGGTTACCAACCCGTACCGTGTCATTGCTTGTAACATCCCCGATGGAATGATATTCAAGTGTATCGAGTTGGGCAAAGCTAAGGTATGCTGTTACGGGTTTGTCGTAGCTTCTGACCCAGTTACAGCTGCTGTAATTACTGATGGTCAATACACTGTCATTTACTTCCGTTATGATTTTTTTCATCAGGTTTTTCCCGGCTTCTATAATCAGATGGTTTGAGTCGGATGATTCCAGCACAAGATTTACATTATCATTCAGGATTACCGTATGAAAGCCCGTAACCGGCCGTTCTTCCTGTACGATGCTTCCTGTGCTCATAAAACAGTCTGTTATAGAAGTTTTTTCACAGGAAGCCGTGAATAATAACAATAGAATGACTATGAAGTTAATTCCCCTCATTAATCGTGTTTTATTTTCTGTTTGTAAATAAAATCAAGTTTATATCCAAGCCCGAAACCTACAAACTCGGCTTTACCCCAATTTGTGTTTAAAACAATATGGGCAAACATATTATCCGTGAAAAAATATTTTAAAGTAAGCCTTTGATAAACCATACCCTCGCTGCTTTCTTTCATATACAGGTAGAATCCGAAATTGAACATAAACCTGAGGTCTGAAACCACCAGCTCGTATATGCCGCTGATGCCGGGTTTAATTGTCTGATATTTTTTCACTTCTTCACTGCCCCTCCACTCTACAATAAATTTATCGGATTCGTCATAAACCATATCAAAACCAATCCCGAAACGGCTTTTATAGGAAATCCGTTTTAACAGATTGACATATAAACTGTAAACATTGAACTTCTCGCCATATTGTTCCATCATATCTTTTCTGGCATAAGAAAAGGAAAATTCTGTACTCAGGTATTTTTTTCCGTCAAACTCAAACGGATAAAGTTCCGGTCTTACTTTTTTATCATAAGCAGGATTTGGTTTCTTCAGATAGGCACTGAGGCCAATATCAGCCGTAATTGTGTTTAAACCGTAATTGGGTGTTTTTGTTGCTCCGTTTGAAAAATGTGTCAGCCCGACTGCGGCCGAAAAAGTTAACATCCTGCTGATGCGGTTCCTGTATTCAAAATATACGCTTCCGGCCACGTTGATATGTGATCCGATGGCGAAATTTTTATAATTCTCCGTATTGTCAAAATGTTTGGTCAGATAACTTAAACCCAGTCCCAGCCTGAAGTTAAGACTCTGGTCCTTAAAACGTACCACAGGAAAATTAATGAACGGATACACAGCATACGAAGCGCCTAACTCTTCATATCCTCCTAAAGGGGAATACCAAAAAGTCAGCCCGATAATGGGATAAGCATATTCGGCTTCCCAGCGACTTTTGCCCCAGGTGGCTTTCTCAATGCTTAACTCATAAGCAGGATAATGCGACTGAAAACGATCGAGTTCCAGGTGGTGGCTCATCAGAAAACCATAATGACCTCTGAACTCTACCATAATGTTATGTTTTGAATAAACGCCGCTGGCTGCTTGTCCGCATGCTTTTTCTGACAGCCCCACGAAAGCAAGAATTCCGGTTAATAGCGCTATGTATGTTCGTTTATTCAAACCTTACTAAAATGGACAACAAATTTAGAAGAAAAGACTTACTCCCGCCCAAAATATTTGTTCCTCTTCCGTTCATAAAAAAATGCCTGTTAAGAATAAAACGCTGTTTTTTATCATAACTTGCGTTCTTAAAAATTAAAATTTAACTGTTTATCGTTATGGATGAGAAACTAAAGGCTTTTGAAAGGCTTTTGAATATCATGGATGACTTGCGCAGCGACTGTCCGTGGGATAAAGAACAAACAATGGAAAGTTTGAGGCATCTCACTATTGAAGAGGTATACGAATTGTCGGATGCCATTCTGGAGAACGATCTGAATGAAGTCAAAAAGGAACTTGGTGATCTGATGCTTCATATTGTTTTTTATGCCAAAATAGGTTCCGAAAAGAAAGCGTTTGACATAGCTGATGTGCTCACTTCTATTTCCGAGAAGTTAATTTACAGGCATCCCCACATATATGGCGATGTTAAGGTGTCAGGTGCTGAAGATGTTAAAAATAACTGGGAAAAACTCAAACTGAAAGAGGGTAAGGAGTCTGTTCTGGAAGGCGTACCCAAATCGTTACCGCCTTTGGTAAAGGCATACAGGATGCAGGAAAAAGCCAAAGGTGTCGGATTCGAATGGAAACATACGGAACAAGTATGGGATAAAGTGATTGAAGAAATGAATGAGCTGAAACATGAAGTGGATACAGACAAAGACAAGATGAAGATGGAAGACGAGTTTGGGGATCTTTTGTTCGCCCTGGTAAATTATGCCCGTTTTATCGGTGTAAATCCGGAAGATGCTCTGGAAAAAACAAATAAAAAGTTTATTCGCCGGTTTCAGTACATTGAAAAATCATCTACAGCTGACGGCAGAAAACTGGAGGACATGACCCTGGAGGAAATGGATGCTTACTGGAATAAAGCCAAGGAAGAAGGCTTGTAAGCTCTAAAATTTCTGGGTGAATTTATTAAAAGATTTTACTGTCTTCACCATTATAACAGTACATTCTGCTTTTTGGGCAATTTTGAATGCCGGAGAATCCGCTATGGATTTGCCCGGGTTCCGGAGCTCTTTCCCAACGATCATGGCATCAAATCCGGAAGACATTTCAATCAACTCTTTGACAGGGTCGTTGCTTACATTCAGTTTAATATCGTAGAGGGCTGTTGACTTTAAATTCTGTAAGCTCTCAATCATCAGATTATCTGCTTTTTTCTTTTGTTGTTTTGTGTAATTCTCAGGCAGCAAACCGATGAGTACTATCCTTGCTTTTCTTTTTTCGGCAACGGCTGTGGCACACATCAGCATTAAGTGCAGATTATTACTGCTTTTAATATAGACACCAATTTTTTCAGGATTAAAGTTTTCCGGATCAGCTTTCAGGTTTAAGACCAGAAAATCCGTATAAGAAGTTTTTAAGACCTGGTTAAAAACGGTATTGTCAATATCTTTCGTGTCTTTCGGGAACCCCATGACAATCAAATCACTTGACACTTCTTTGGCTACATTTATTATCCCGGAAGAAATCTTTCTTGAAGCCCTGATAATCGGCTTTATCTGAATGTTCATTTCCCTGGCAATTTCAATGCTGCGTTTGATAACGGCCAGTGTTTCTTCTGCTTCCGACAGCGCTTCGTAGAAGTTCATTTGTTCCGGTGTGTCTTTAATAGCCAGCACGACAATCTCTCCCCCTTTTTTGGAAAGCAAGGTATGAGAAAACGTCATCAAAGCATTTTGTGTTTCGGGGTTGGATACAGGAACAACTATTTTATTTTTTTTAAAAAATGAAAACCTTTTTTCTTCTTCCAAAACGATGTTTAAACCTTCCCTGCCACTCTTTTCTCTTTTTCTGGCATAGAAAAAATAAATCAAAATGCCGGCTATAACGAGTTGTTGTCCAAGAGCAAGAGAAAAGATATCTAATGTAAATAACAGCCCCAGGTTAATGACCAGGCTAAGTTCCGGAAGGATACTTTTCCATTTAGCTTTTGGTTTCAGTTTCGGCTTGTTTCTGTACAATTTACGCATGGCCAGTGAAACGGGCAGCAAAGACAACAGCAGGCTGAAGTTAGTCACTTTGGCGATGGTGTCCAGACTGAATGAAGCTAACGCCAGAATGGTCAGGCTTCCTCCGATGATGATAGCCCATTGCGGCTGTTTGGTTTTGTCGTTAAGTTTTCCCATCATATCCGGAAAAAACCTGTCTTTTCCCATAGCATATGACTGGCGGCTTTGCGAGATTAAAGTACTGCTCAATGCACCGAGAGAAGCCAACACCCCTCCCAGAGAAATCACCATCCACCCTTTACCGCCGAAACTTTTATTGGCTACCAGAACCAGAGGCGCGTTGCTTTCAGCCAGTTCTTTCCACGAGACGGTCATAACGGCTGCCGTGGCTATCAAAGCGTAAATGATTAAAGCTATAATCATTGAAAGTTTCATGGCTTTGGGCACAGTCTTTTCCGGTTCAATGATTTCGTCAGAATTGTTGGCGATTAACTGATAACCAAAGAAAGAAATGTATATAAGCGAAATGGCTCCCATCGTGCCTTCAAAACCTTTGGGAAACACAGGCTCGGCATTTTTAGCATCCAGATGGAAGAAAGAAAAGACAATAAGCAGCAGCAGAATACCGACGTTGCCCCAGACGATCAGGTTTTGGAAGTTAAACTTCGTATCACGGGCAGGCCTCAGGTTGAAGATTGTAATTAACAAAGTAATCCCTATAGCCGTACCTCTTATCACATAATCGGGCATCCTTACTTCGGCCAGAGACAGGGCGTATTCGGCAAATCCGATGGCATACAAACTGGCAGCCAGAATGCTTCCCAAAGCCAGAAACCATCCCGTGGCAAAACCACCGAGACTTCCGAGAATATCATAAGCATAGGTATATCCTCCGCCCGACCTCGGAATGACCCTGCTGAGCTCAGCATACATCAGCGTGGTGATAAAAGCAAGTGAGCCGCAAAGAATGTAGGACAGTACAACTGAAGGCCCGGCTACATGCGCAGCGCTGCCAATAAGAACATAAACACCTGCTCCCAATAGTGACCCGACACCAATGGTAGTGGCACCAAATAACCCAATATGCCTTTCAAATTTAAGCGGTTTGATTTTTTTATTAAAAAGGGCCTGTATGTCCACGGCAGAAAGTGTTTTAAGCAAATATAATAAAAACAAGCCATCAACTTCATAAAAAAAAGGTGTGGAAAAACCACACCTTTTTTATCATCTGTTTTTTTCCGTTTAAATACGGAATAAAAGAATTATCTTAATGCTCACTCAGGTATTTAGCTACACCTTCAGCGGTAGCTTCCATAGCGTCGTCTCCCGGATGCCAGTCGGCAGGACAAACTTCGCCGTGCTCTTCAAAGAACTGTAAAGCGTCAACCATA
>Ga0256913_10000304_pt1 | contig 24689 bp, 20 predicted proteins | sample Axial_MatmetaG_FD_185970 | JGI IMG/M metagenome (GOLD analysis project Ga0256913, IMG submission 185970) | Deep-sea worm associated microbial mat communities from Axial Seamount, Juan de Fuca Ridge, Pacific Ocean - Axial_Mat | ecosystem: Environmental > Aquatic > Marine > Oceanic > Microbial... | reverse complement strand
CTCAACAATATTCAGTTGATTATTGATCAACTCCAATTGCTCCGGTAATGATTTATCTTGTAACTTTGAATTGATAACCTCTGAAAGAGAATTAACCACTTTCATATCCGGTTGCGGATGACTTTTTACATAACGGTTAACTCTATCAATTCGCCCAAGAGTTTCAGCTACATCACCTTTCAACTTATATTCATCTTCTGTAATTATTGTAACAGAGCCAAGATTTCCCGGTCCGCCATTATTGTAAACCTTTATTGCTAACTTAAGTGGTTTACTTGTATCGGCAGCAGTTGTCAATATTGTTTCGAACCTCTTTTCATGTGAGCGAATCTTCATGATTCCATCCACGTAAAAATCTCCCCTATCGTCAGTTACAAATGAAATCCTCACAGCTCTGTTCTGAGTTTCAAAACCGTTGATTTTACTAGGAATTCTCAATGTTGTACGATACCAAGCATGCTTTCCTTCACCTTCCCATCTGTCACCGGTTGTAATTTCTTCCCAGTCACTATCATCATAATCCGGATCTTTAACTTCATTCAATGCATACAATTTTCTTTTCCACTTTTTAATTGGCATACCCGATGAGTTAAGAGACAATTTACTTTTTGAATGATAAAATTCTGCATACCCACTTGGCATTGCAATCAGATCAGCTTGAAAAAAGCTGCAATTGTAATCATGGTTTCGCGCTCTAACGGCAATCGTATATTTTTTACCGGCTTTTGCATTAGTCACTAATATTGCACTTCCTCCGTATTGGCTGGCTTGGAATATCTTTTTACCATCAACATAGATTATCCCAATCGGATCAACTCTGAACTGCATTAGAATATCCTCGCCAGCAAAAGATTCCGGAATTGTAATTTCTTTTTTATACCATTTTACCAGCTCTTTTTCCCACCAAACATGATTGATCGTTTCAGTAACCCACTCAGCATCAGAACTAAAAACTTCATCCACATCCAAGTCGCCGGTATGAACTTGCCAAAGATGCAATTCTAAAATTTCGTGCGGTTCAATTGGTTGAGTGATTATTTTTTCCTGAGCATTTATCTGAAATGATATGAAAAGAATTGAGACAATAAATACGAAATTTATTTTTAAAAGATTTCTCTTCATGTTAGATTTATAAGACATGATACTCCTTCAAATTATTAAGGTCAAACGATTGTATAACTAAGATTACAAATATAACCCTATTTTGAGAATTATGTTGCGGATATGATTTATTACAAATTCCTAAAACTATTTATTCAAATGTCTCAACCAATCGATGCACAAATCTTTCCATGATTCCAGATAACCTTTATCACTTGCTAAAGCAAAACCGTGTCCGCCATATTCGAAAATATGCATTTCAGCTTTTACTCCATGCTTATGTAAAGATTCGTAAAATCGAATACTGTTCTCTACCGGAACAGCATCATCGTCTGAAGAATGGACTAAAAATGTTGTAGGTGTGTTTTTCGTTATTTGCTTTTCATTTGAATAATAGTCAATTAATTCTTGTGATGGGTTTTCACCAAGCAAGTTTTTTCTTGAACCCATATGAGTGAACGTTTCGTCCATTGTTATAACCGGATACATAAGAACCATAAAATCCGGTCGTGAATTTATCGTATCGATATCGTCAATGCCTTCATTACCATCTCTATCGTAATGTGTACCGAGTGTGGAGGCTAAATGACCACCAGCAGAAAATCCCATAACACCAATATTGTTCTTATCAATGTGCCATTTATCTGCGTTGGCTCTTATTATTTTCATAGCGCGTGAGGCATCTAATAGTGGCGATTTATCTCTAACAATATTACTCTTCATATGTGGAAGTCTATATTTCAGAACAATACCAGTAATGCCATAAGCATTGAGCCATTTGGCAATATCAGTACCTTCCCATTTGTAAACCACAACACCATAACCGCCACCTGGAATTATTAGGACTGCTTGCCCGCTTGAATTCTTCTTCGCAGGCAAATAAACAGATATATCCGGGTTCGTAACAATTCTGTAATGCTCTATATCGGCATCATCATTCGATATTTCTTTCTCTCCAACATCTTGATAGTTGGGTATGTAATCATTCCAAAGTGGGATTCTAAAATCTTGCGCTGTTATTACCGAAGCACCTAAAAATAATACTGCCATTAAGTTTTTCATGTTCTATCCTTTTCCAAAATTCAATACTTCATTTATTTGTAGATATTATGACATCTTTGCTATTCTTTTATCTCTATTCTTATAACAATGTTCAACATTGCATACATCACAAGGATAATCTTTCCACTCAATTTCCTCACTGATACCAATTATTCCGGAAACCGATTTGTGCGGTTTCATCAATGCTGATTCTGTTAGAGTAACATCGCAAAAATCTTTTTGGAAAAAAGTAAAAAGTTTGTGTTGTTCCTCAACACTCCAACCGCAGTAACCGGGACTATACCTATTGCTGCATTTTAAATTTTCTTCTGCTGCAAATTCAACTATTTTTTTGTTTATCCATTCCGCAATTGATTCGGCAATTTCAGAACCGAGTAGGTCAATCATATATCCGGCTAACGGATCTCCTTTGGAAAATGTTTCTCTCGACCATTTGTCAAACTCGTTTCCTATTGTCCCAAGAAATATAGCCGCACCGCTTATCTTCTTTAATGGATTGGCTACGATTTTATCCGTTTTAAATTCAACTCCGTCCAAAATAACAGTACCGTTTGTTGCCGAACAAGTATTCTGCGGAAGTATTACAAAACCACATTCCGGGGTTACTATTTTTTTTGCCTTAGTTATCAACTCATCCAAAATAGTTTTATAACCGGAATAAGTATCTTGATTGGAATATCCCATAACAGCAATAATATTATCCGAGTTGATATTCAATTCATCAAATGTAGGTTTATAGTGAAATGCTTTATGCAATTATTGTATCCTTAAGTTAAACCATCGGGCGCAAGACAAGTCTAATTATTCTGCGATATTTATTGTACATAATATTAAACTAAAATGGATTTAATTTCAATATGGTATAAAATTTTAGTAAACATATTTTGAATGTTTGTAATATCACTGCGTTGGAATAATATTTCTATTTGCGGAGGTTGTGTGGGTTATTTACAAATTTGCGACCTCGCAACTAAGTTATAAACAATCAACCGTACGGACACGGCGTGCCTTGTCCTTTGCATTTTGGAAGTGGCAGGCTTTGTTCACTCCTTTGGTTTGTTTTTATCTTAACAGCAACATCTTTTTTACTTCAGCAAAACTTCCGCTTTGCAATCTGTAAAAATATATCCCGCTCGGTATATTATCAGCATCAAATTCTACTATATAATTCCCGGGTGGTTGTTGTTTATTCACAAGTGTTGCAATTTCACGTCCGAGTACATCGTAAACTTTTAGTGTAATATTTGTTGTGGAACGGGCATACCCGTTCCTTACGGTCGCGATTGAATATTGAATTATTGTGCTTGGGTTAAATGGGTTTGGGTAATTTTGTGAAAGGGAAAAATTTTTCTGGCGACACCTCTTTTAAATCACCCTTATCAATTAAGGTTATAGTACCACCCATATTTGGAAATATAAAGACAGAATTTCTACTTTGGATACCATACATTACTGCAATACCCTTCGTTGAATCACTATCAAAATCTGCAACTGTGAACTGTCTCGGGACATCACCACTGGAGTAAAATTAAAAATAAGGGAAAGTTCCATCCCCATTGTTCAAATAAACTAATACATAGTTTGTGCCATATGCTTGTGTTGCAGCAAGGTCAACATATCCGTTATTATAATAGTCAGCCAATATTACACCTAATACTATATCCTTCTGCTTAATGTATACCATTTCCGTCATTATAATCTATATAAATCGCTTTATTGGCTGAAGCTATCACAATATCAAGATCATTATCCAAATCGGTAGCAGCAATATCCTGATGTACAATATTTAAAAAGCTGGGCAGATTGTATGCACTTAAATTATATTCTCCCTCACCATCAAAATTCTTAAATATATTTTATTTTTATCTATTACTGTGTGAAGTTTCCAATTAATTCAAGATTAGTATTGTGAGGAAATTTTATCGTCTGTCTCGAAAGAAGAAAGGTTTAATCGTTATCATTCGCAAATTACTTGTCAGACGAAAAGTTTTGTATTAAAGTAGATTAGATATATACAAATATCAATTCAATTTACTGCAGTATAACTAATAAACATTTTAATCAGGCATATAAAAGTCTAACAAAAAAAAACGAAGTAAAAACTCTTAATCTTACTCTTATTATCTGAGATTAAAATTAAAAGTAAGATTAAGAGAGAATATTAATCTTCTATTTCAGTTACAGTATGCTTGTTACAAAATTTGTTAACCGAAATAATACTTGCATTGTAATTATTTAATCATATAAATAACAAAATAAAAAGAAAACACCGAAAAAATTTTCACACATAATTTTTAATTTACGGTAATTCCTTTTGGATTTGGTCCGTATTGGTTTTCCCCAGGTTCACTATCTGTAACCATAAGAACTAAAAGCCAAATCCAACCAACTAATGGAATGAAAACAATTAAAAGCATCCATCCGCTTTTACCAATATCATGAAGACGTCTTACCGATACTGCTAAGCCCGGGATTAAAACTCCTAAGCTATATAGCATATAAAATAAGCCATATCCTTCATTGTCAATTGTTGTACCAAAAAGATTATCAAGAATCATTGCAATAATTCACATCCGTCCTAAATAATATGAAACTAAACGAGTAATTTTCTAAATTGAAGAGCAAGCAGAGAAAAAATTAGGAATATGCATGGCTAACATAACCTTATTCTCTCAGATTGTGACAAAATACGATCACTACTATTTTAAGCGACTGGTCAAAGAATATGAGAGCGATAAATACAACAAAGGATTGGATTCATGGACCCATTTTGTTTCCATGATATTTGCCCAATTCTCAAAGAGTAATTCATTAAGAGAAATATCCAACGGTTTGCGTTCCGCCACAGGCAATTTAAACCATCTTGGAATCAAGAAGGCTCCATCCAAATCATCGATCAGTTACCAAAACAAGCACCGAGATTGGCAGATATTTCAGGCTTTTTATTATAAAATGTTAGAACGCTTAAGTGCCGAGGCCGGATTTAAACAATTAAAGTTCAGGATTAAATCCAAGATATTTCTATTGGATTCTACTACCATCACATTGTGCTTAAAGTTATTTGATTGGGCAAAGTACCGGACATCAAAAGGAGCGATTAAACTTCATACTCTTTTGGATTATGATGGTAATTTGCCAAGCTATGTATACGTAAGCGATGGTAAAGTAGCGGATAACAAGGGCGCTCTGGAAATTCCATTGACTAAAAACAGTGTAATCGTTGCGGATCGCTACTATTTTGATTCGTATTTGTTAAATAAATGGGACAGCAACGATGTATTTTTTGTAATCCGCACGAAAGAGAATTTAAAATATCACTCATTGCGCGAGTTAGAATTGCCGGATGATCGGCATGGAGATATCCTGAAAGATGAGCTGATAGAGCTTACCGGCACGAATACCAGAGAGAAATATCCGAAACGACTAAGAAGGGTAGCTGTTTATGATGAGAAAAATCATCAGACTATCGAGCTGATCACCAATCAATTATCTTGGACAGCAAACACGATTTCCGAGTTATACCGCTCCCGATGGCAGATAGAGATATTTTTCAAAGAACTTAAGGGTCATTTAAAGATCAAGAGCTTCATTGGTACCAGTGAGAATGCGGTGATGATTCAAATTTGGTCGGCCTTATTGACCATATTGATGCTGAAGTTTTTGAAAGCCATGGCCAAACATTCTTGGCATTTATCAAATTTAGTATCGTTTTTGCGGCTTAATCTGTTTGTAAAGATCAGCTTGCAAAGATGGTTGGATGAACCTTTTGAAAAAGACGTTGGCAAGCCACAGACGAATCAGTTGTCATTGTTTTAAGGGGATTGTTTTTCAAAGTAGGTAAAAAATCCGTCCTAAACGTTGATATATCAATGACAATATCTGAAATTGAAATTATTTAGGACAGCTGTGGCAATAATTAGAAAAATAAAATTGAATAATGCAAACATCCAATATTCCTTTCTTCTAGCCCTCCCATTAAATCCGGTATAATTTTTAAGTACGGATAAATACCAATTCATAATAGTTCTCCTTTATTTTAAAATCTTTGTTACACTTAAAGAATGCTTATTTACTTATTTACATTTTCACACGGAATTTTATAAGGATCTCCTATACCATTAAATTTAGTTTTTTGAAATTTATTACTCACATAGTCTTGCTGAAAGGTTACATTTTGCCAAACCGTGCAAGAACCATCACTGTTTTTTACTGCAATAGCAGAGCGAATATATCTATGTAAAATAACACTAGTAATTTTGTTTCTTCGTATCATCCAATCAGGATCAATAATAACAACACGCAATACATCACCTTTTACTCTATCCTTGTAAGTTTGTGAAGCTTTAAACGCAGATATCATCTCAACCTCAAGTTTTTTATCCGTACGTTTGGCTTTTGGCATAACTGCTGATTTTGTTTTTGAGTTAGCAGCATAAACATTCAATTCATCTGACAATGTTTGATATACTGAGTAATCATCACCAGTAATAACAAACTTTCCCTCAGCAACAAAATTATAATTGCATCTTAATTTAACAAGAATCGTATGCTCACCACTCTCTAACTGACTTAACCGTTCGGTAAACTTTATCGGGCCTTGAAACTTTGGGCCATATTTTTTATAAACCAATTCATTACTTCCGTATGCGGTTAGTTCGTTTGTACTTGGGACAATATCCAATGGAAGATATTTTATTTTAAGAGCATCCCCCGAGACCCATAATGTTGCGGTTTCCAACTGTACTTCGCTCGGTTGTTGGTAATCATATAACGGAGCTTTCAATTCATAAATGAATACTTCCACGGAAGTATTTTTTACCGACTTTTTACCGATAATTCCTAAAATACTTTTCTCCAAAAATGCTACCGAATAAATATGATCACCTGCTTGAAACTTAGCTGTCAGCTCGGCTGGGTTTGATGAATCAATCATGTTTTTTGAAAATACAATCTCACCGCCTTTCTGTGCTAATACATTTAACGAAATAGAACAAAGAATAATTAGTAAAGTTAATAACGATTTGAGTTTCATGTTACCTCCTTTCTTAGTAATAAAAAATATATGTATATGAACTATGTGGTTTTCTGAAGAATTTTTCACAAAATAAAATTATTGTAAAACTTACTAACTCTCATACATACTAAATCAGCTAAAGCGACACCACACTATTATTAAAAGAAACATTTTCATTAACATTCAACAAAAGAAGATAAGTTTTAATTCAGATACGGAGCTGGATCACATGATTTGGAAAGTGGAAATTTTTATTCAGAGTTACAAGCACCGTTACAATATGGCTTAAAATTTTTCTCCCCCTTTTATATAATTCGCAGTAAAATAAGCTTTGCGAAAAACATCCTTTAAATTTTAATTATACAATAACATAAGAAATTATTAAAACTATTCAAATTTTTTTAGTAACCTACTACATATGCTTTGTTTTAATATTAGATTAGGATTATTCACCTTTGGTGTGTTTATCTCACCTTGAGTAGAATTTACTTTACTCGTTTCAAGTGGAAGTAATAGTAAGATTAGGATTAATAGTGAGAAATAATTATTATAAACTATATCCTCTCAGAAATACATAGGCAGATATTCGCTTTCTTCCTTCAAGTTGGAGTTCTAAAATTTACAGTGCATTATTTGAACAATCGACGTATATTTCATTTTTCTTTTGCTCAATTTAACTCGTTGATAGTTAAGCAGACTCAACGACTATTAACTTCATATGTTGTTTTTAGCACTACAATGAGTTTACAAATACCAGATATTGATGATTTACCTTAATAACATTATTTTTTTCGATTGAACAAATGACCCAGCACGTAATTGATAAAAATAAATCCCACTTGAAAGTTTGTTAGCATTAAATTCTACTGTATAATTTCCAGGCGGTTGTTGCTTATTCACAAGCGTTGTGATCTCACGTCCGAGTACATCGTAAACTTTTAGTGTTACATTTGTTGTGGAACGGGCATACCCGTTCCTTACGGTCGCGATTGAATATTGAATTGTTGTGCTTGGGTTAAATGGGTTTGGGTAATTTTGTGAAAGAAAAAAATCAACTGATTTATTTTCATTTGTTCTTATATCACTGGCAATATCATGATAATAAACTTCAATTTCCGATCCGAAATATCTTCGTCTGTTACCGTCAACATCATAAATAAATACTCCCTCATTCCCGGGGACCCAAACACTGTCATATTCTAACCATCTCTCACTTCTTGCATAACTAAAATACCCCTCTTTGTTGTAAGTACTAAAGGTTTGATATGTACTTATCCATTTACCGGAATCAAATACTTCCTCCAAATAATAAACAACATTTCCGTCTTCATTATAGGAAAATGACCATTTATAATAATCATTCCACTCATTTTCTTCATAAGTATCATAATATTCAAAAATTCTATTATTGTATTCATCATATTCATCTCGCCAACGTCCTCTTTTAATCCAATTATTATCTGTCAAAACTTCTATTACATGATAGATTTGGTTTCCAATTAAATCATATGTATATGTATCCCTCCAAGTATATCCATCCCAATCATTTCCACCCCAATTTTGTTGCAAGCTTTGTATTAAAAAATTATTAGAATCATATGTATTAGTCACTCTAAAGGAGTTCACCCATCCACTCCCATCCCAATCTTCTAAGATATATGAATTTAATTTGCCATCTAAGTCATAGAAATATTCAATGCGATAAGAATTAACCCAAATTGAATTATTCCATCTTAGGTTTAAGTATAAAATTCTTTGCCTAGTTGAATCATATTTATTTGTAATAAATGTATCGTTAACCCATTGGTCATTTACCCAAAATTGCCATAGTTCAGTAATAATATTTCTATGTAAATCATACTCGTAGAATGCTCTATAATTATTTGTCTTCGTTACAGAAGCGACATTTCCTAATGAATCATAAGTGTAATAATATTTAATTGTATCAATATCAGTATCAGTCATTTTAATAATGACGCTATCTATTTGCGGGTTATCATTGCTATTGAAAGGACTGCCTTCTATAATAATATTACTTTTCAACAGTTTGTTACTATCAAATTCACCTATTTGCTCATAATCATCAAAAGACTCTAACCTATCGGTATTGTTTTTTACTGAATCATGAAAATGTAGTGATTGTGAAAATACAGTAGATGAAAAAAGGAAGCTAAATACAATCAAAAGTAAGAATGCTTTTTGATATTTCATGACTATCTTCCTTTTATAATCAAAGATAAAGTATGAATTTATAGTAAGTATAACGGCGTGGTTGCTTACCCGCTGCCTTTTTACAACTTTGAGTTATGCAACCTTAACCAATCTATATTAAAAATTTATTTTACCAATTTGAACAACTTTTCAAAAAATATAACTTTAAATTCGCATTAAAAAACGAAAATCACCGTAGAATAAAGGCAGTCGGTGTGGAGCAACGGGTTAGTTACGTGAAGAAATTAGCCTTTTGAGTTTTACAACGGTTTGGCTATGCGTTGGCATTTTTTGCCATTTTATTTTTAATTATTTAAAATTTTTATTCGTGAATCAATAAGTTCTTTTAGTTTTTCTTTTTGTATTTCCGGTAAAAAACTATTATTTATCCACCAGTCAATATTACTGTTTTTATTTAAAAACTTTTTATAGACGTTTTCTTTTTGTTTTTCGTTTAGTAATAAATTTTTTGCCAAACTATCAAAATCGTTTTTGGATATTCTGTTTTTTTTGCCATTAATTGTTAAACTCATTTGCTCGGTTTCATTTTTCATTACTAAAAATGTACTAAGTAAATCGTATGAAGGACTTAGTACAAAACCACCCTGTTCATTTTCAAACATTGAAAAATTTTTCAAGTGCATATCAGCATTACCAATTATATAGCTGAACAGAACTAATTCAAAAAAACTTAGTGCATCAAGTCCGGGTTGTGTTGAAAATTTACGAATAGTTTTTCCTACTTTTTCACAACTGCCTCTATATTTATGTTCTGTAAGAGTTTCAGTTAATTGACATAAATCTTCACAAGCTATTTTTTTTTCATTATTCCTATCGAATCTTTGAGTAATGTACGCCAAACTTCCCGTTCGTAGTTTCACCAAACTGTGTTTTGCTGTTCTAATACCAAATTCTGATGCAAGGTGCATACATAAATCTTCATTTTCGGGTAATGCTCTATAAATTTTACTTTTTGGTTTTATTATAAAATTACTTTTGTTATCAATAATTGTAAAACGAATAGTTTGTTTTTTATTATCAAGCCACAAACTTAGTTTCGGTTGTACGCCCGTAATAGCAACATTTGCTTCAATCAAATTTTTCGCATAAGATTTTAATTCTTTTTCATCAATATCAATTGAAGGCATTTTTGTTATGCCAAATTCTTTCTTCAAACATTTTGCATGATAATTAGTATCGGAACTATCAAGTGGTTTATAACAGATTAGACATTTCATTTTAGTCCTTTCTCTCAATGCTTACATCTCCGATATTATCTTTACAAAGAGTAAGCAATAAATTCATTCTGTCTCTCGGATTTAATTTCCAATTATCAATAGCTATTTCAAGCAACCATCCTTCGGGAATTAATCCGTCGAAAAACGGAATCATATTTTCGCTATCATAGGAAGCTTCTCGTAACGGTAAAGTTTTGCTTACTTCTCCATGTATGGGATTTGTTAAATACGATTTGTCATATTGAAAATGGTAACCATTTTCGTCCTCCCAAATTGTGCCGGCAAGTAAATCTTTTTTATATACTAATCCCTTTTTCATTTTATTCTTTTTCTATATTCTGAATGTCAGAATGCAAAATAACTTCCGTTAATTTATCATTGGATTTTTGTCTGTATTTTATTGCGTTGTTATTAGAAATAAATTCCCAAGCGGTAATTTTATTTTTGTTCGGGTCTATTATTTCTTTTATTATAAATCCGTGTTTTATTTCTTTATTCCTAAGAATTATTTTTACCGGATTATCAAAATATTTTGAACGATTACCGCTTACAAAATTTAAAGCAACCTCATAAGGATCCAATTCCTCTTTAACAGGAGCTAAAATAAAACCAAATAATGACAGAACTTGATTAACTTTATCTAAACGTAAAGTTTGTTTTCCTTGCTCCAATTCGCGAATAAATCGTATTCCGACCCCTGCTTTTTCTGCAAGCTCAGTTTGTGTAAGTTTTAACTTTTTACGGCTATATTTTACAAATGATGATATATTTGTCATTTTATTATACCTTTATGGGTGCAATATAACAAATAAAACAATAAATATCACCGTTTGGGTATAAAAATATTTTTAATATATATTTTAACCCCGATTGGGTGTTTTTTATAGAATTAGTATTATCTAAATTAAACTTTTTATTTAAAATCGAATTTGCAAAGTAACGGCGGTCGGGTTGATTTGCGGGTTAGCTGTATTTTTTACTATTGACTTATAATTATTTTTACACTATTATTGTATTGCAAATGTCATTACAAAAAAAGAGAATAAAAATGAATAAATCATCAACCATTCAAGCTCGAATTGATCCAAGCGTTAAGAAAAAAGCACAAAGAATATTTAATAAATTAAATATTTCAATGTCAGAAGCAATCTCATTATTTTTAACTCAAGTGTCACTTAATAAGGGAATTCCCTTCGAAATTAAGATTCCAAACAAGCTTACAGAGGAAACATTACGAAAATCAGAAAAAGGCGATGAACTTCATAGTGTTTCTGATACAAAAGAACTTTTCAAGGAACTTAGGAATTGAAAATAGTTTACACAACTCAATTCAAGAAAGATTTCAAAAAAGTCTCAAAACAAGGTAAAGACTTATCAAGACTTGAGAGTGTAATAGAGACACTTTTAAATAAAAAAACATTAGAACCCAAGTATAAAGATCATCCACTTACTGGCAGATGGAAAAACCATAGAGATTGCCACATTCAACCGGATTGGTTATTGATTTACAGAATAAAACAAGATTCACTAATTTTAGAAAGAACAGGTTCACATTCAGATTTATTTAAATAGTTTTTTATACAGCTAACGGTGTTGCCACTTACCTGCCGACCTTCATACCTTTGAGTTATGCAACCCCAACCAATTTTATTAAAAATAATTCTTGCCCGCCCTTCTTTTGGCGGGTTGCTAACTTGTCCGTAGGACTCCTATGGAGAACAACTTAAAAAAACTAAAACTTTAAATACACATTTAAAAACAGAAATCACCGCAGAATAAAGGCAGTCGGTGTAGAGCGGCGGATTATAAACGACTGTTAATTAACACCTTTAATTTCATTGTCTATCAGTTCACTTATTTGATTTTGTTTTTCTTCTATTTGCTTATCAATATTTTTTTGAGCATCAATTCTTGATTTTATTTTTTCTACAATTTCAGTTTGTTTTTCTTTAGTAGGTACTGGTAGGTAAAAATCATTTAACTCTTTTGATGAAATTTTTACCATTGTTTGATTTTTGCCTTTTGATACATACTTGAAGTAATATCTTCCTAAAAATGAGTTAAATAATAAAGCAATATATTCTTTGTTTATATATTTCTCTTTAAAAGTAATCTTGATATATAAGTCTGGAAAAATAATATTCTCTTTAATTTTTTCTTGAACAATAGAAGCTAATGCAACTAAATCTACGGTGTTACCTCTACTAACAAAAAAATCTCCATTTTTAATATAAAAATCACTGATATTACTTTTGGTTTCTTCTGTTGCTTTTGATGGGCTTATTTTTAATTTTCCGCTATAATTAAAATGTTCCTGACCTAAAATTAAAGTTCCTTCTCCGCCTTCCTGAGAACTGGGGCTCCAACCGTTTTTAGTTTCAATTATATAATTACCTAATTTATTGATACAGCTAATATTAGAATATAATTCTTTTTGAATTTCTTGTATTTTATTCCACCTTAAACTGTTTCTCAAATTAGAGTTTCTTTTGTATGTATCACTTAGAGAAATAGAAAATGTTTTCTTTTGGTCTATTTCTTCAATTTTTTCAAGCTCAATATTAAATTCCTCGCCAAATACCTCATTGATAATATCTAAAATATCTTTTTTGCTTTCTTTGAGAGTTTTTATTTCTTGCTCTATTGGGGTGACTTTTTCAGCAATTTCATTTTGTCTTTCAATCGATATTTTAGGGATTTTTAGTTTCAATAAATCATCTTCACGATACGCTGATATTCCTATTCCACGATATATAACATTATCAATTAGGTATTTAATTCTTTTTGTCCGTAAAAGGTGAAGTAAAAACTTTTTGTTATTGCCATTTTTGGGTTTAAAAATGTAAAAACCATTAGAAAAAACATATTCTGACAAATCAAAATCAAAATTTAAAGATGGTGTTATTGCTCCTTTTAAACTTGATAATAAAATACAATCATTATCCGCTTGATATTTTAACCTACCGGGATGGTTTTCTTTGCTGACAGTTTGGAAAGAAGTTATATAACCAAATTCGTCAATGTATTCTCGACCTGTTGGTATTCCTTTGTATTCTTTACCATCTTCATATTTAAAAACAACATAGTAAGGTTCTAATAATTCTTTTAAAGGGATTAAATTTTTTGATTTTGTATGGAATATATCCCAATCATAATCTTTAAAATCAATATGAAACTTACTGTCTAATCTTAAAAGATAATCAGTCTGAAATTCACTTAATTTTCTTTTTTTAAATATTACTCCCATACCACCTCTTTTCTAATTGCATCCAAAATTTTAATCACTTCATTTTTACGAAGTAAAATATCTTCGCTTTTGTATTGCTTTAATAAACCTTTTTCAAAATGGCTTATTAAATCCTTATCGGTGCGGTCGTAATACTCCTCTTTGAGTTCATAATTTTCATAGTATGTTTCAAAAATTTTCTTTACTTCTTCTAATTCACTTTCAAGTTGCTTAATTTGTGTTTCAATACTTTCAATTTCTGAAATTATTTTGTCTAATTTCTTTTGAGCTGTGGCATTTGTTTTTTCTTCAATTTTCTTTTCAAGTTCTGTTTTTTCTTTTTCTAATTCAGCTTTCTTCTCGGTTCTGGTTGTTATCTTTTTTTCGTAATCTTTAATTATCTTGTCTGTATCTAAATTTTGTGGTGCATACTCAATATCATATAAATCATTTGGGCGTGGATCTATTTTGTTTTTTGCTCTTCGTTTGTAGCCAACATTTTCGGCTTCTGCCATAAAAATATCGTAGTCTAATTCTTTTGCCACTTCACCAAACACCCACCAAGCATTATAAAAACCAAATACTTCCGTTTCTTTATCGTATTTTGAAAATGTTGCTATTTCATCACTGTATTTTTCTAAAAGTTCTTTTATTTCAAGTTGTTTATCTTCTTCTGTGATATAGTCTTTCAAAAAACGGTATATGTTTTTAAGAATATTTTCTTTGTTGTCGTTTTCAATATCTTCAACAACATCTTTTGCCCATTTTTTATTAAGTTTCTTTTCTTCTACAAAATATTGAGAGTAATCGTTTATTCTGGTATTAAGTAAACTCCATTCTTTACCGTATTTTGACCAAAGCTCATTCCATTTTTCAACTTGCTTTTTCGTCTTCTTTTGAGCAAATAGTAAACTTGTTTTTGTAGATGTAAAAGGTTCAAAAGTTATTTGTGGTAAACTTACCACTGCTTTAATATTAAAGTATTTGAATAAAAACAATCTGATATATTTATTTTCTGTTGTGTCAAAAACACTTTCGGGTAAAACAACCCCCAGTTGCCCTCCTTCTTTTAAAAGTTGGTAGTAACGTTCAATAAATAAATTTTCAGAGTTCTTTTTGTCGCCAAAAAGAAAGGCGTTTTTTACTTCTCGTTGTGTTTGTGTATCCAAATCAACACTAAAAGGCGGATTGCTTACTGCAACATCAAATTTTGCATTTACTTCTTTTTCGTTGTAAATTGTTTCTGTTGTTGCTGTCTCTAAATAATTCGGTGAAGTTTCTTTTACATAAAACCTAAAAGGTAACAACCCGTCTTTTACAAAAATATTTGTTGAGCCATCTCCGTGTAAAATCATATTTACTTTTGAAGAAGTTCCTAAATCAAAATTAATTTCAGAACCATATAAATATTCTCTTGCCCATTTGTTTTCGTTATAATCGGGGGTAAAAAGTTCCTCAAATCTTTGTTTGATTTGTCGGCTTGTTTTAATCTTTTTTCTTTGTTTGTATTTAATCTCTTTTGTAATTAGTTTCATTGCTTCAACAAGGTAAGTTCCACTGCCTGCCGATGGGTCAATGATTAAAGGCAACTCTCTATCTTCATTTAATCGTTTAATTGCTAATTGGTCTAATTGTAGAGCATAAAGCAAAAAATTCACAATAGGTGTAGGTGTAAAAAACTGACCTTTGTTCTGTTTAAATCCGTCTCTTGTAATACTTTCAAAAAAATCACCGAGAATATCTTTTCCATCTAACGAGCTACGACCTTCAAGAAATGAAAAACTTTCAAGTGATTGAACTGTGTAAACTAATTTATTAAGTGGAAATTTATTTCTGTTAATTACATTGTCGGCATCAATTTTTTGTTGGTCATTTACATTTAATTGCTCTTGCAAAGCTCTTTTGTAAAGTGCGTTAATTCTGGTATAAATTTTTTCTTGACTTTCAATGTGGTTGCCGTATTGATAGATTTGAAAATCATATTCTTGCCCATCTTCTTTTTCGTATTCGTCTTGAATTTTTGCAAGAATAATGTTTACAAGTGAATAGAAAATTTCGCTGTCATTTGTTCCGCCACCACCCCAAAGGACATTATGTAAATTCCTTGCAAGTCCTTCAATTTCTTCACGATTTATATTTGTTCTTAAATCGTTTTCTTCATCACCTTTTATTAATGGTTGTTTTTTAGGTTCTCCATATCCTGCTGTTAATTTAGTTGCTATTGAAACACTTCCTGCTTTTTCCCATTCTTCAAAGGTTTTGTATTCTTCAAAGTCAATGATTATGGCTTTATCAATAATGTTTCTGTCTTGTTCGTCAGTTGTGTAATAGACTAAATATTTTACTTTGGTTTTGTTGACTTTTTCTTCTGCTTGTGCCAAAGCAAATAATTGACCTTCTATTTCAGATTTATCACTTTCATATTTGTTAGGTGCTTTTGCCTCAATAAAGAAAAAAGGATTACCGTTTTCATCTTTTACAATTACATCTATTCTTGGCGTAATTTTACTATGTCCGCCTTTTATTGTGTATTCTTTTTCTGTTTCAATATTTTGCGGTTGATAGTCTAATTCATTTACAAGTCTGTTGATTAAAAAAGCTCTTACAACTTCTTCATCACCGGTTAGAACTTTTAATGTTCTATTGCTTTTTATCTTTTCAGAATAAATGACAGTTTCTTTTTATCTCCCGATATAAAGTTGATCGGTGCAAATTGAGTTCCTCTGCTATACTTCTAACTTTATAGCCGGCTTTTAATAGTGCCGATATTTCATATCGTTGTTCTTTTGTTATCTGCTTATATTTTTTATTTTCCATACGACAAAAATATTTCTTTTAATACACTGGGGTTAACCCCAGTGTATTATTTCTTTTTATTTTGTCGCACTTTCTATTTGAATTTTAGGGTGTTTTGCTTTATCATAATAAAAATTTTTTGAGGTACGTAATTGATAAAAATAAATCCCGCTAACACCATCTATAATTTCCGGTAGTTTTGGTTTACTCCAATCGTTTCGATCTCTCAACTAAGAATAACGTAAATTTTTACGCAATCAACAACACGGTCGTGTGTTTGGGTTAAATTCGATTTTCTGTTTTGTTCTTTTCTTCACGGGATAAATGTCGTAGCAATTGTTTCAAATCTTCAAGCTCTTTGATATCTTGAAAATTTTCCTTTATTTATTAATCTCATTGATCAAAGTCGGAAGGAATGCTAATTTTATCCGCTTTGGTGAGGTTAGGATCAAGAGTAAGATTAAGAGTAGGAGTAGGAACGAGATTAATATTGAATTATTTTAAACTATATCCTCTCAGAAATGCATCGGCTGTCATACGCTTTCTTCCTTCGGGTTGGAGTTCCAGAATCTGCAAAGCATTATCCGAGCAACCGATAAAAATTTCATTTTTTGTCTGCTTTATTTCACCCGGCAAAAGTTTAACTGATTCTACAACCACAGATTTGAATACTTTGTACTTTGCTCCGTTATGTATAAAATAAGCATCGGGGAAAGGCGATAACCCACGTATTAAATTATGAATTTGCCGAGCCGGTTTATTCCAATTTATTTCCCCCAATTCTTTGGATATTTTTGGCGCTGGTGTAGCTAAAGAGTTATCTTGCTTCTGCAATTCATAATTCCCGGATTCGATAAGGTCAACAGTTTTCAAAACGGCTTCTGCACCAAGCAGACTCATCTTATCGTGAATAGTGCCGAGGTTATCATCTTCCTCAATTGTAAGTTTTTCTTGCAAAATAATATTCCCGGTATCGACTTTATCCTCGAGAAAAAATGTTGTAACACCGGTTTCTTTCTCTCCATTAATTATTGCCCAATGTATTGGCGCAGCCCCGCGATACTTCGGCAGCAAAGAGCCATGTAAATTAAATGAACCGAACTTTGGAATTGTATAAACCGAGCGCGGAAGAATTCTGAAAGCAACAACCACAAACAGATCGGCATTTAATTGTGTTAAGTTATCAATAAACTCTTCATCTTTCATGCTTTCCGGCTGCAAACATTTGAGATCATGTTCAAGAGCATATTCTTTAACCGGTGTGAACGAAACTTTTCTGCCTCTTCCTCGCTCTTTATCCGGCGCAGTTACTACCGCTACAACTTCATGTTTGCTTTTATTTAAAAAATCAAGACTCGGAACTGCAAAGTCAGGTGTGCCGAAAAATACTATCTTCATTGCTTACTCTTTACTGGAGAAATAAAGGTTAATAAAAACACATCAATATCTGTCATCCCCGCATGTTTTAATGGAAATCTTGATACTTTAAGATTCCTGTCTGTTAGACAAAGACATGCTTACGAAATAACATTTCTATCTATTTGTCAGCGGATAATCAACATTAACTTCGCGTTTCATTATGTTGATTAGTTCACCTTTTAATTTATCTTTTATCCGAGGATCAACCCTATCGGGAATCATCTTACCAATAAGATGATCGTACTCATGCAAAATAACTCTTGCCAATAAACCGTCCGCTTCCAAAGTTTGTTCTTCCTCGTCGGTATCCAGATACTTTAATTTGATAATCTCCGAACGTTCAACATCTGCCCGTAAATTAGGAAGACTCAGGCAACCTTCTTCCATCGAAACAATTTCATCGGAGTATTCAAGAATTTCCGGGTTAATTATAACAAGCGGTTTGAAATCCGAATAGCCTTCTACTTCCTTTAGGTCAACTATAAAGAATTTTTTATTCAACCCAACTTGATTAGCAGCGAGACCAATCCCATAGGCATAACGCATAGTATCAAACATGTTTTTTATGTTTTCTATCAGTTCATCATCAACGGCAGTAACAGGTTTGGCTATTTCCCTCAAAACTGAATCACCGTAAACGTAAATCGGCATTAGTGACATTTTCTTCTCTTTTTAATCTTCTAAATCTGTAATAACCTCGGCATCCTGATCTTTGAAAAGATATACCTCGGTTGCTTGAAATAACATTGTAATTGAAAGTCTAAAAATAATCAACAATTGTTGAAGAAAAAAGGTAAGAATTAAAAAATAAAACGGTGATGCAGGCACATAGATAACAATTATATTATAGAATACCGCACCAAGCGCTCCGATAACCGATACGATCATAAAAACAGAAAAGATCAAAACTGCTCTACCCTTTATAAATTTGAAAGTTTCAGCAAATCCTTTTCTTACTTTCGTCTGATCTCGCAGAGCAAGATAGACTTCCACGTAATCGGTTATTATAGTTAAAGCGGCTATCAGCAGAAGTAAAAATATATATCGTATTGATCTGACCGTTAAATCCAAAGATATACTGTTCAGATCTTCCAGAAACCATGCATTCCATTCGGCAAAAATATTATCGATCTCAAAAATAACGATGAAAAGAAGCGACGATATTATCGCAACTTTCATAAATCTGTACCAATATTTAACTCCGCCATAGAAAAAGTCCGATATATGATTTTTATTCGGATTGTTAAATACAGCCAGCAATCCACCCGAATAGAACGTTTGGATAAATAAATTAACCCCGACCACACTATAAAATAATAGCGGAAGTTTATCAAATAGGCTTTGATACAAATGCCTAAACTGTAAATACCACAAATAATTAAAGTTAAGAGCCAGTTTGTCACTTAACAGCGAGTGTTGAAGATTATCGAGCAAAACAGAAAATATAGGTATTGTTAAAACTAATGACAGAGTGATATTAGTTCCCCACAAAAGAATGATAAACTTCTTATTCTTTCGCACTAAGTTAATGCCACCTTTTAATATCTCTTTTATCAACCGATACCCCCGATTAACAGTAGTGCATTTTGTATCCAAAAAAAGATTCGTGTTGAAAGCGAGAAAGAACCCCAATACTGGTTTTCCACTATGTAGGAATTGTTTGCAAAATTAAGATCAAGAATATTTTTTCTTTGCGGGTCAATTTCAGCGGCAATAACTTCATCATAAGAATCAAAGACAAATCGTTTGAAATTTGCTTTTCCATCCCAATTTAATTTAATAATATCTTTATTTGTATAGATTTTTATTTCAATTGGCGCTATCCCGCTTTCTCTTCTTTCGGCAAGAATTTCATATTTGTTTTCCGATATTTTCTTCAAGTATTTAATTGCATAATCAAATCTTTTACCGGTCTGAAATAAATCGTTTATGAAGCGTTCACTCTTTTTGTTACACCCTTCCGTAATTGTTTGAAGAAACTGATCAGACGTTGGGTGTTGATACTTATAACGATTATAGTATTTACTTAGATTGTTAAATATTTTTTCATAACCGAGAAATCTTTCCAAAGTAAGTAAAGCTAACTGCGGCTTTACAACCGATGTAGTTCTATACAACCGATAATTTGGAAAGTAAGAAGACGGAATTGAACAATCACTGTAAATAATATTCTTATAATAATCGTTTATAAAACGTCCGCCTTCCGGAATAACTTCGTCTCCAAGCGTATAGATCAGCGGTATCTCACTAAACGAAAGGAAATGCATTCCTTTTATCGGATAATACCTTGCCAATCTGAAGTAGGAATAATGATCACCATAAATTTTTTGTACAAGTTTCTCGGCAATGTATGCGCTTACTCCTTTTGATAACCAAGCGTATAGATTATTATTTGGTGCAACAATGTTACCGAGAAATTGTTCAACTAAAAGTGATGCAACACCGTATTCCAAATTTTGCGATCCAACAGGCGAAATGATTTTCGGTTTTACAGCCAATATTGTCGGATACGCTTTCCCTAACAGATCCTCATTCTGAGGAAGTTCAACTATTGTTAAGCAGTTGTAAGGGTAATCAAATTTCCCCGAAAGATTATTTAATAATCTTTTTACCGCTTGTCTGTATCGGTCAATATAACCATCGTTTCCCTTTTGCGTAAATGTTCTCAGAAGAATTTTTTGTTCGGCAAGTTTTAATTCGAATGACGATTCGATATAATTATTGAATAAAACCCAATCGAAAGAGGTAATTGTTTTTATTGAACAACGAAAAACCTTTTCTCCGTTTTTTTCTATAACTTCGCTAACATTCGGAATAGCAATTTGACATTTATCGGGAATTGTAATGTTCACCGTGTAATCGGAAAATTCTGAAAAACTTTTTATATACTTATGTTGTGGATGAGCTTGGAACTTACCTGATGAATAAACAGCCACCTTTGGATACCAGTTTTCCAATTGCAGAAAAAGATTTTCTCCCCACCTATTACTTTCATTTTCCGTAATCGAAAAATTAAAATTAATATTAAGAGTATCGCCTGGTTGTAAATCATCTTGCAAATTTAATTTTACCAACGTACTATCAATAAATAAATCCGACTCAGCATTTACGATTTCATAGTTAAACTGGCCGAATAGTTTATTCAACTTAATATCATATTTTAAGTTACCGTTATCGTTAGGAATATTTATATAAATTACCTGAAGTGAAGTATCGTTTTTATTTATCCAATTCAGCGTGCCGGAAACAAAAATCATATTGTGTAGTTTATCAAACTTGACATTAATATTATAATTGGAAATCGATTCTTCTTGCTTTACACTTCCCGATTTTTGCTTAACACTTTCTCCCTCATTAAGACTCGGAATAACTTTTTCATCGGCAATAAACTCAACCAAAAAGTTCAAAGAAGAAAAAATTAGGAATAACGCTATGGCAATTACGGTTTTCAAAATATGCTTCTGTCAGTATTTGGAATATTCATTCAAATTTGATTTTAACAATAATTAAAAATTGAGAATATTCAAAACCTTTGTGAATTTTGCTTATGAAATAATAATACATGTTTGAGGAAGTAATTTCTCTTTTAATTTGTTACTCTAAAAAAAACAAGAATTGAAAAAATTTATTTCTTATTTTTTGAAGAATTATAATTATCGTTTCAAATTCGTTGTTCATTAAGTTTAGTGAAGGATCGTATGTCTCAACAGAAAAAAGAAAGAGAACACTGGAATTCAAAAATCGGATTTATTTTAGCTGCTGCCGGTTCTGCAATTGGGTTGGGCAATATTTGGAAATTCCCATACGTGGTTGGAGATAACGGTGGTGCGGCTTTTATAATTATTTATCTCCTTTGTGTAATTTTACTCGGACTTCCCGTTATTATTTCGGAAATAATTATAGGACGAACCACTCAACTAAATCCCGTAGGAGCTTTTAAGGCATTATCCAAATCCAGATTATGGCCTATGGTTGGTGGAATGGGAATACTTGCCGGATTTATAATTCTTTCGTTTTACGCCGTTGTAGCGGGATGGTCGGCTGGTTATATTATCGAAGCAATCAGCGGGCATTTTTATAATTTTACTACTCCAGAAGCTGCAGGAGAACACTTTACCGAGTTAACAGAAAACGTTACGTGGATTGTTAGTTGGTTCGCTGTTTTTATGGGACTTACTGTTTCGATAGTTTATTTCGGTGTACAGAAAGGGATTGAGCTCGGCAGTAAAATCTTAATGCCGTTACTCTTCATCATCCTTTTTATTCTTATGATAAACGGATTGACATTGGACGGAGCTTCAGAAGGATTAAAATTTTTATTCCATCCCGATTGGTCTAAAATTACCGGTGGTACAATACTCGAAGCATTAGGGCAAGCATTTTTTACTCTCAGTTTGGGAATGGGAGCCATGCTTACTTACGGAAGTTATATGTCTAAAAAAGATAATGTACCTACTGCTTCTGCCGAAATAGTTTTTCTTGATACGATGATTGCTGTGGTTGCCGGTATTGCAATTTTTACAGCTGTTTTTTCGACCGGACAAAGTCCCACTGTTGGAGCCGGACTTATTTTTCATACTCTTCCGGTTGTATTTACAAAAATGACTGGCGGATATTTTTTCTCCATTATTTTCTTTCTGTTACTTGCCATTGCTGCTCTTACTTCAACAATTTCTTTATTGGAAGTAGTGGTCGCTTATTTTGTTGACGAAAAAGGATGGGCACGCCACAAAGCGGTAATCGTTTTTGGAGGTGTTACTTTTCTTATCGGGCTTCCAAGCGCTCTTTCTTTTAATGTGCTTTCCGACTTCCATATTTTCGGATTAACCTTTTTTGATTTAGCCGATTACTTTTCGGCAAATATTCTTCTCCCCTTTGGCGGAATGATGATTTCCATTTTTATCGGATGGATATGGGGCGTTGACAATGCTCTGAAAGAACTTTATAACGGTGCAGAAAATATTTTTGATAAAACTCCTTATTTAATTCCCATTTGGACTTTCTTGATAAAATATGTAGCTCCTATTTCAATATTTATTATTTTAATTAATTCGGTAGGATTGCTAAATATAATTTTAGATTTATTTAATTAATCACAATTTGATCATATTATGAAAAAATCTGTTCTTGGAATAATTACACTTGTCACAATCTTTATGATTGTATTTTTATATTCTTTAATCTTCGGTAACGTTCAACCCCTTTTCGATTTGGTCTGGACTTTCCCCGGTAATTTTGATTTCTTTAAAACTTTTCCGTCGGAAGAAATTCCTCTCGGTATTGTTCCTTTAATGATAATCGCATTAATCGGTACGGGAATATTTATAAGTTTCAAACTGAGCTTTCCTCAAGTAACACACTTTTGGCACGGCGTAAAAGTTACGATGGGAATTTATGACAATCCGGAAGACGAAGGAGACCTGAATCATTTCAAAGCATTATCAACTGCGCTCTCGGCAACTGTTGGAATTGGAAACATTGCCGGTGTTGCAACTGCTCTTTATTACGGCGGACCCGGGGCATTATTCTGGATGTGGGTAACGGCTTTCTTCGGAACCGCATTGAAATTTTCCGAGAGTACGCTCGGACACAAGTACAGAGAGATATTACCAGACGGTACAACAGCTGGTGGTCCGATGTACACAATCGAAAAGGGTCTTGGTCCTAATTGGAGATGGATGGCTGTAGCATTTGCAAGTTTTGCGATAATTTGTTCCTTTGCAACCGGTAACGCAATTCAATCGTTTACCGTATCCGATCAGATATATTCGGAAGTCAGTCAACTTGTCGGCACAGCAGGATTCTTAACTATGAAGCACGAAATCTTTTCCGGCTTTTCGGTATCGTGGCAGCAAGTGATAAACGGATTAATACTCGCAGCAATTGTCGGGGCAGTAATTATCGGGGGAATCAAACGTATCGGTAATGTAACCGGTTTTCTCGCTCCTTTCATGGCGCTATTTTATGTGCTTGCCGGACTTTTAATACTAATTGCAAACATGGGTGAACTTATTCCAAGTTTCGGATTAATTTTTGACATGGCTTTTAATCCACCGGCACAAATTGCCGGCGTTGGCAGCGGAACATTTTTAGTGTTTATGAATACAATGCTTTGGGGAATTAAGCGTGGTTTGTATTCCAACGAAGCGGGACAAGGCAGTGCAGCTATCGCCCACTCAACCGCAAAAACAAAATATTCCATACGTGAAGGTTCCGTTGCGATGTTAGGACCATTCATTGACACAATTACTATCTGTACATTAACTGGATTAGTTATAATTGTAACTGGCGCTTGGCATCATACACAGTTTTATGTCGAAAGAATTGACCCAAATTTTACTGGACAACTACTTAATTCTTCATTGCTAACCTCGTTAGCCTTTAAGGAAGGATTAAGCTGGTTGTTTGACTACGGAGATAAGATAATAACAATTGGAGTGCTACTATTCGCAATCTCAACAATGATAAGCTGGTCATTTTATGGTGACAGAGCAACATATTATCTTTTCGGTAGTAACATGATTCTTCCGTACAAATGGTTGTTCATCTTGTTCGTGTTCATCGGTGCAATTGCAGAACTTGAAGCCGTTTGGGCATTCGGTGATGCGGCACTCGGTTTTAT
>Ga0256913_10000303_pt1 | contig 24729 bp, 21 predicted proteins | sample Axial_MatmetaG_FD_185970 | JGI IMG/M metagenome (GOLD analysis project Ga0256913, IMG submission 185970) | Deep-sea worm associated microbial mat communities from Axial Seamount, Juan de Fuca Ridge, Pacific Ocean - Axial_Mat | ecosystem: Environmental > Aquatic > Marine > Oceanic > Microbial... | reverse complement strand
CCTTCCAAAAGATTTACAGAAACATTATCGAGAGGAATTACAGCGAGCTTACAATGAGCTAGAATATGAAGTTGCAAAAAGAAAACTATATGATGTAAGAATAGAACTTGAAAAGATAAATCGTTCAGCGGCTAATTCCTTGGATGAAGGACTTGAAGAAACTTTAACACTTCATAAATTAGGTTTAGTAGAACAATTAGAGAAATCATTAATGACTTCAAATACTATTGAATCTCTAAACTTTCAAATTAGTAAATATGCTGGAAAAGTTACAAGATGGTCTTCCTTTAATATGAGAGGTCGGTGGATTGCTGTCTCTCTTATGCAAATTGAAAAAAGACTAAACAGAATTATTGGACATGATAAACTTAATTTACTGAGAATAGCCATAGAAACTAGAACAAATAAGAGTAGCTTAAATAATGGTGGGAGCCTATTTTCAACTAACTCTGACTTTTAATTTTTTTAAACATGATGAACGTGTGGGACGCGCAAAAGAGGCTATTCAAATAATCAAAAAATTGTGGAATGAAGATGACGTTACTTTTCACGGTAAGTATTATTCTATTACAAAAGGTATTGCTGAGCCGAAACCAAACCAACGCCGCCTATATGGTACGCGGGAATGTCCAAAGCATCGCGTAATCTTGTGGCTGAAGAAACTTACGGCTGGCTTATGGAACGATGAAGCGAAAGAAAATATTGCCGATATGCAAGAACACCTGATTAGGAAAAGCAGGACGAAAATAGAATTTGCAATTCCTACCTTAACATTTATTGGAAGTACAGATGAGGCGGCAAAAACTATAGCGGATAAGATAATTGGAGGTCGCAAAAATGTGCTTGACCATACTTTAGAAACCGGGTTAATAGGTTCGCCGGAAACAGTGGCTCAAAAGATAAAAAAATTGGAAAGTATAGGAATAAATCACGTCTTGCTACAGCTAACGCCGACGTTAACGGAATTGCCGAATGTCCAAAAAGTTTTAGACCTACTTAGGAGATAACTAATGCCATTAATTTTACAGCGGAACCAAGCGCTTGAAATATATAAAGAAACTGCTAACAGAAAGTGGGTACTTCCCACTTTTAACGCAGAAAATTTGAATACTATCGAAGCAATTCTTTCGGCAGTAAAAAATTATGGAGAGAAAGTCGGTATAGAGGATTTACCGATAATAATCGGGATTACTAATAATTATTCACACCGTCCTCAATCGGTTTATTATACGAATACAAGATGTTGGCAAATCGGAATGAAGCTTTTTCTTTCCGATATAGCTGTACTTACTGGTCAGGACTCGCCGTTTTCAAAACTTCGCGTTATGATTCACTTGGATCATATTCAATGGGACGCTGACAAAGAACTTTTGGAATGGGATATGAACCTGTTTTCCTCAATCATGTATGATGCGTCAACATTGCCGCTGAATCAGAACATTGAAAAAACGACAGAGTTTGTTGAAAAACATAAAAGCAAAATAATTATTGAAGGAGCTTGTGACGAAATTTTATCAGAGAATTCAAAAAAAAATGATTTGACTTCACCCGACGATGCGGAAGAATATTATAATAGAACAGGCGTTGATATTGTAGTTGCTAACCTCGGCACGGAGCATCGAGCAAGTAAATTGGAGTTAAAATATCGAGCGGATTTAGCTCAATCCATACAGAACAGAATAGGGGCTCGTCTCTGCTTACACGGCACCTCGTCTGTTTCGACTGAAAAGTTGGCGACTCTCTTTAAAGATGGAATATGCAAAGTTAATATTTGGACAATACTCGAAAGGGAAAGTTTACATGCATTATTTAGAGAGATGATAATGAATGTGGGGAAAATTATCGGACAGGAAAGATCGGGAAAAATGATTAAAGACGGACTATTGGGTGAAAAAACGGATTTTTTAAGTTACCAATCAATTGAATATTTTACTTCTAAATATAGACAGGAAATAGTATTTCAAAGAATGTAATCTATAGTAATAAAATATCTTGAGTTATTTTTCAAATGAATTACATCGGAATTGATATAGGTTCGAGCGGGTGTAAAGCACTAGTTGTTAACGAGTACAGTGAATAGCAAGCTTATGCTTATCGTAGTTATAATATTATCTCTTCCGATGACGGAAGTGCGACCCTGGATTCGGAGAAAGTAATAGAAAAATGTTTTGAAGTAATAAAAGAGTGCACTCTAAAAGTAAAGAGCGGCTCAATTAAAAGTATCGGTATACCAAGTCAAGGTGAAGCCTTTACGGCTATCGGTCAGAACGGAGAAACTCTTAGTCAAGCGATGGTTTCGTCCGATATTAGTGCGAAACTATTTTGTTGACGAATGGATACAAAAATATGATGTGAGCGAAATGTACAGAATCACAGGACATACGGTTCACACTGTTTAAATTATTATGGTTTAAGAATAACAACAAAAATTTATAAGAAAAGACTCGATACTTTCTCTGTTTTGAAGATTTGCTTCAATATAGACTCGGGTTAAAACATGCGATAAGTTGGACTTTAGCCGGGCGAACATTGATGTTCGATGTAATCAAACATGAATGGAGTGAAAAAATTCTTAATGAAATAGGAATTTCAAAGAAACAGCTTGCCGTTCCATTGTCTCCTGGGAGTGCAGCGGGAAAAATTGATAAGGATGTGGCAAACCGGCTTGGTTTATCCGAAAGTACGGTTATCGGAACTGGAGGTCATGATCAAACATGCAGTGCATTAGGTGCAGGTACAATTAAAGATTTAATTTATACAAAGATGTCTATGATATAGTTAAAAGGATTAAAGTATAATATGTTCTTATTTGAGGTGTTTAATGTTCTACGCCAAATTTCTGTTTGCTTTATTTATATGTGCCGCTTAGTACATCATCATACCACTAAAGTAAAATATTTTGATACTCAAAGTGACATCATTTATTTTAAAGATTATTTTCACTATAAAATTCAAGTATGAGGAATTTTATAAATAAAAAAAAGATAAAGGGAGTTTATTGTGAAAACAGTTCAAACGCTTGATTATATTGTTATCACCGTATATATGGTGGTTTCATTAGGTATTGGTTTTTATTTTATGAAATTCAATAAAAATGTTACTGATTTTTTTAAAGGTAGTAATAAAATACCTTGGTTGGTTTCAGGATTAAGTGCATTTATGACTGGGTTTAGTGCTTGGACATTTACAGGGGCTTCCGGGATTGCTTATGAACATGGAATTATTATTATTCTGCTTTATGTCGGGAACGCTATCACATTTTTATTTGGTTACTGGCTATTTGCAGTTCGCTGGAGAAGATCAAGAATTTCATCACCCATGGAATATCTTTCCGAAAGATTTAATAGTACTACAAGACAAACATTCGCGTTGTCAAATGTTTTTTTCGATATGTTTATGGTTGCAGTTTGGCTATATGCTTTAGGAGAATTCGTTTCAGCTGCAACACATATATCAGTTCAATGGATTATAATCGTATCTTCAGTAATCATCTTAATATACTGTTTACTAGGTGGATTATGGGCGGTTGTGATTACTGACTTTATACAGGGTATAATTTTACTCCCCTTTACTATTATACTGGCGTTTGCTGCAATAGAAAAATTAGGGGGAATATCGGGTTTTATAAATGCTATTCCGCCCGAAATGCTTGAGATTGGTCATTCGGAATATTCGAGTTGGCCTTTTCTTATGTCATGGGTCGTTATGGTATTTTTCGGATACAATACTAGAGCTCATGCACAAAGGTACTTTAGTGTTGATACTGAAAAATCAGCAAAGAAAATTTCTATTCTTAATTTTGTCCTATTTTTATTTGGTGCATTCATTTGGTTTATTCCTCCGATGGCGGCACGAGTTTTATATCCTAACATTGCAGTATTATGGCCTAACGCAACCAATCCGCAAGAAGGCGCATATGCTATTATCAGCATGTACCTTTTACCACATGGGCTAATTGGTATCATGCTTGCCGCAATATTCAGTGCTAGTATGTCAAACGTATCAGGTTTTTATAACCTCTATGCGTCAATTCTAACAACTGATGTATTCCCTGTTTTATTCAAAAGAAAACTTAATGATAAAAAAATGCTTTTGGTTGGAAGATTGATGACAATACTAATAGGCATAATTGTTCCAGTAATAGCTTTGATTATGAGTATTAGTGGAGAGAGTACATTTGGGTTACTAATTATTTTCAACTCAATAATTAGTATAGCGTATGGTCCGCCAGCTTTGTTAGGACTATTAATGAAAACACCTCATTGGTCTGGCTTGGCGTATTTTATTGTAGCAATAGTACTGGGTAGTGTAGGCTGGTTCTTCCTTGGTTGGGGAATACCTGAAAATGTAATTTATGTTGCTCCGTTGAGTCCAGTTATAATGATAGGGGGCAGATGGATTTCTAAATATTTTGGCAATGAAAATCCAGAGTATATTAAAAAACAGGACGCATTTTTTAAAAAGTTAAATACACCGGTTAACTTGGAAACGGAAGTCGGTGTTATGGATAATATTCAATTTGTTGTTTTTAGTTTTTTAGCAAAGGTTACTGCATTTTTTGCTTTTTTCAGTTTATTATTTTTAATATTTAATAAAAGAGAAGACAGCACGGTTATTATACTATATTCTGCGGTTACACTTACTCTAGCTATAGTATTATATGTTTTAGGCAGAATAAATGAATCTACACGTCTTAAAAACGCAAAAATTAGAAATAATTAAAAAGGTGAATTAATATGCAGAAAGAGAGAAATAAACTTAGGACAGTGGTAATGGGATTAGGGCGAGCTGGCTGGTATATGCATATTCCACAAGTAGTTAAAAACGATAAATTTGATTTGGTTGCGGTAGTTGATCCTTTAAAAGAAAGGCTTGAGGAAGCGGAAAGAGAATTCGGAGTTAAAGGATATGCTGATCAAGAAACGCTTTTCAAAAATGAATCTATCGATTTTGTTGTCATTGCTTCGCCGACTCATTTTCATGCAGAACACGCGATTACAGCTTTTAAAAACAACGCTGATGTACTTTGCGATAAACCTCTGGCAACTTCATTACAAGAAATGGAAAAAATAATAAGTGCAATGGAGAAATACAATTGCAAACTGATGGTTTATATGCCACATCGCGCGTATGCTGAAGGTGTGGCACTTAAAGAGATAATGAATAAAAAAATCATCGGTGAAATTTACATGATAAAACGCGCATGGACGAGATATAGAATTCGTGAAGACTGGCAGGCGTTTCGGAAATACGGTGGAGGAGAATTAAGAAATTCTGGTTCACATTTTATCGACCAGCTTCTCTACTTGTCAGGTTCACAATTGAAAAACATAACTTGTTATTTGCGGAAAATCATCAGTCTCGGGGATACCGAAGACGTAGCGAAAGTTTTAATGGAGACTGAAAACGGGATGATACTTGATTTGACTATCAGCATGGCGGCGGCATATCCTTTACCTCAATGGCAAATATTCGGTGAGAGCGGAAGCATAATTCTGGACGAAGAAAAGAATTCATGGAAAGTGCGTTACTATCTCAATGAAGAATTTCAAGGTATCAAAGCGCAAAATAGTCTTGCCGCCGTTAACCGTTCATACAACGATGATCAGGATATTCCATGGCGGGAAGAGACATTCCCTATTCCCGATTTTGAACCTGTTAACTATTACGATAAATGTTATGAATATTTTAAGTTAAACAAAACTCCGTTTGTTCCGATAAGTGAAACATACGAATTGATGAAAATAATAGAAGGATGCCTCAAGAGTGATAATAGTTAAAATAAATAAACTTTTAATATTGTATTTCAAGCACAGAGTAGAATATGTGTAGAGTTTTAAAAGATATTATAATTTAAGTCCTTCAATTATAGGGTTTATATGGATAATTCGTTCAATTGGTTAGATACGGCTGTAATAGTGCTATATTTCGTTGTTATTATAGGATACGGACTATGGTTGACCAAAAAGGTAAAAAGCAGCAGTGTTTATTTTATTGGTGAGAGGAAATTTGGTTGGTGGATAATGATGGGACAAGCTTTTGGTACTGGAACTCACACCGAAAATTTTGTAGCTCAAACAGGAGCAAGTTACCAACTCGGATTTGCGGCAATCTGGTACCAATGGAAAAACATGATTATTACCCCGTTCTATTGGCTTATAGCGCCTTGGTACAGGCGAAGCAGAAGAACTACAGTAGGCGAAATAGTAGAAGATAGATATGGAAGTTGGATGGTAACTCTTTATTCGATATTTGCCATATTGTTTTTTGTTTTTGCTCAGGGGGCATTGCTCAAAGGCAACGGCAAAGTTATTTCAATTGCAAGCGGAGATATGATATCGGTTGATGGGGTTGTTGTTGCAATGACCGTTGCTTTTATCCTTTACAGTTTTTTGGGTGGATTGGTTGCTTTAGCTTATGCAAATTTTATACAGGCAATAATGATTATTATTCTTTCTTTTATGCTTATCCCCTCATGTCTTAATGCTGTAGGAGGTTTTTAGGAAATGCGACGACTACTACCCGCTGATTTTTTTAGTCTTTTTAGCGATAGCCTGGTGATAGGAGCTTTTACAATTCTAATGATTGCTTTTAACGGTGTTGTGAGAATAACAGCACAGCCTCATATGATATCGATGTGCGCAACCGGAGAAACTGAACGAGCAGGGCACGTAGGTCAAACATACGGTTCCATTGTAAAACGTTTGGTTACAATCGGGTGGGCGCTGACCGGGTTGATCGTAGCGGCAATGATTATAAAAAGCGGTGAGCATTTGCAAGATCCGGAAATTGCTTTCGGATTTGCATCGAGAGTACTGCTTGCACCGGGATTAACCGGTTTAATGATCGCCTCAGTTTTGGCGGCAAATATGTCGTCAGCATCTAACTTTATGGTAAATACTAGGGCGCTCTTTACTCAAAATTTTCATAAAGAGTTTATTAATAAAAACCCTACTGATAAACAATTACTTTGGACTGGTAGATATTCATGTTTTGCGCTTACATTACTGGGAGTTACCTTTGTGATATACGTGGATAAAGTTCTTCATGCTTTTTTGTTTATCGAAACTATTTCTGCGTTTATGGGGATAATGATATTCAGTGGAATTTTATGGAAAGGGGCAAATCGTTTCGGAGCGTTGGGAGGAGTCGTTATCGCCTTTGTTGTTTACTATTATCTTAATTATTTAAATACTGATAAATTAGATCTGGTGTATCAGTGGACACCGGATACTTTCGGTTGGGCTATGCTAGCTGGGTTTGCAGGATTTATTCTTATTAGTCTTTTAACTCCGAAAGACGACGATAAAACCGAAAAGTTTTTCGATAATATGCGACGATTATCGGACGAAAATGTTTCCTTAAATAATGCCGAAAAACCGTATGCCTCAAAATATGGTAAAGACTTAATCCTTGTTGATTTGTCTGGGTGGTTCTCAAAAGAGAGAAGAGCAAATTTCATAATGCGGTATAAAGAAGATATTTATGGATTTATTCTAGCAACTGGTTTTGTGGGTGTTCTAATATTAATTGCGTGAGGAGTAATCCAATTATAAAATAATATATATAATATTGGAGAAATATAAGTTTGCAATATTTGTACTATGACATACAAGCTAACAAATATACTGGTGTTGATTTTTATAGAAACGTTTTGCCGTTAGAACAATTGTATTTCGCATTCAATAAACAAAAAGAGAACAGTCTACAGGGTGTTTTTGTCGCGATAATTACATCAGAATTTAAAGCTACGGATCACAGATATATTCGTATTATTCGTTATGGAAATTCGAAAAATAAATGGAACAATGTTTGCAAAGTTGCAATTTACGGCAAAGATACGGTCACATCGATTAACCGAAAGTTGAGCAACAAAAAGTCTACGGGATTCTTTTTAGTGAGCTACCTAACCCCATTTAATCCGAACGTAACAATCAGATACTCTCTTCCGGTTGCAGAGTACGTAGAATCAGTTTACAAAATTCATTGGAGAAAAATATTAGAATTATACAGAGACGACAAAATAGTGGGACATATACAGATTGTACTGAGGAGGAAGTTTCCAGCTGAGATTATTTTTTGACAATTTGATCAAAATATTATCACAAGACTATTAAGTCGAGTTTTATTCAGTAAAAAGGATTGGAAATTAGTGTGGATAATTTATGAAACAAGTATACTTTATAACTAATAGGTGGATAAAAATAATCATATCTAAAACAAAGTACTATACATTAATCATAATATTAATTTTTATAAACAAATTAACTATTGCTGAGAACTATTTTATATCTCCGAATGGGGATGACGATAATGTGGGAACTATCGATATGCCGTTTGCCTCAATTCAGAAAGGGCATGATATGGCGTTGCCCGGTGATACGATCTATATTCGAGGTGGAAAATATTTTCCTACTGCTCAAACCGTTTTTTCTAAAGAAGGTAAATCGGACTCTTATTTTGTATTGATGAGTTATCCAGGCGAAGTGCCGATAATAGATGGTAAAAATATTCCAGAAGGAAACATCGAGCGAACTTCAACTCCAACATGGCAGTTTGACGGTGCTAAGTATTGGAGAATAATTGGACCAATTACATTAACAAATGGTCGGGGGGCTGGAATTTGGATAGATGGAAAGCAATTTTTAGAATTTGTCCAAATTGAAAGTTGTTATAATGGCAAACGAACTTCTCGTGCTGGTCATGGTTTTATGGTTTGGAAAGGCAGTGATATTGAATTTATAAACTGTGATGCCCATCATAATGCGAATCATCTCTGGAAAAGCGGTGAAGATCAACTGGCGAATCAGTATCAGCATGGAGACGGTTGGCGGATCTTTTCCGGAACTAATATCCGGCTTGTTGGTTGTCGTAGTTGGCATAATCTTGATGATGATTATGATTTTTATAGCGCAGATATGCCAATAGAGTTGGTTGATTGCTGGGCTGCATATGCAGGACGTGATGATTCTCTCGGTTCAATAACCGGTATACCGAGTAAAGATATGCCCAGAATCGACGGTAGTAATTTATTATGGGGTAATGGAATTAAACTCGGTTACAATAAAGATGCCGTTAAACATCGTGTTGTTCGATGTGTATCTTGGGGAAATAATGCAGCCGGTTTTCATATGAATTTAGGACCATCTTCTTTGCTAAATTCGGTATCATACAAAAATAAGGTTTTCGGATTTGATTTTACTGATGGGAATAAACATACTATTTTTAATAGTTGGGAGTTTAATAATAATTATGATAATCCAAATTATCCAGAAGAACATCCAGACAATAGTTTATCGAGTCATAATTCTTGGGATGGCAGCATAAATATCTTTATCTCCGATGAAGATTTTGTCAATCTTGATAATACCGGAATGTTTGGTTCACGTCTTGAGGATGGTAAACTGCCGATAACTTCATTTCTAAGATTAGCTGCTGGAAGTGATCTTATTGATAACGGAACTGATGTCGGGCTGGCTTTCGTCGGTAACGCACCAGATATCGGGGCGTTTGAATATGGAGACACTGCGGTTGTTTTTACTAATTATGATGTAAGTATCCCTCTCAAATTTGATCTATCAAATTATCCTAATCCGTTTAATCCTAGTACTAATATATGGTATAACCTTCCTAAGGCGGGATACATAGATTTGACTATTTTTGATATCATGGGAAGAGAAGTAATCCGGTTGGAGCAAGGTTATCGTTCTGCGGGTAGTCATCAATTATCATGGAATGCCAGGAATAAACATGGTCGTAAGATATCCGGCGGAGTTTACATAATGATATTGAATTCAAAAAATTATCAAATAACTAGAAAAATGTTATTTATTAAATAGATAGGTGTCCAATAAAATAAAAATAAATGAAGGCATAATTATTATTAGGAGATATTATAATGGAAAAAATTAAATATTTATTACGGCTTCTCTTATTATCCTTTTTCTTATTTAATACAATGGAAGCAGAAATAAGGCTTCCCTCAATAATTAGCGATCACATGGTTATTCAACAAAAAACCACAGTACCGATTTGGGGGTGGGGAAGGAATGGCGAGGAAGTAAAAATAAAAGGAAGTTGGATGAATGAAGAAGTGAAAACCATAACCGATGAAAACGGTAAATGGTTTATCAAAATTCAGTCTCCATCTGGCGGAGGTGTTTATAATATCAGTATTAAAGGAGAAAACACAATAATAATTAATGACGTATTGGCTGGTGAAGTTTGGCTTGCATCAGGACAATCAAATATGGCTTTTAAGTTGAAAAATGCTGAAAATGCCGGCGAAGCGATTGCAAGTTCGGATTATCCCGAAATACGATTTTTTCAAGTGGAACACACATATTCTGATAAACCTCAAGAAAATTGTAACGGAGAATGGATTATAAGTTCACCAAAAACTTCAAGCGAATTTTCGGCGGTGGCATATTTTTTTGCAAAGGAAATTTATAAAAAAATTAATGCCCCTGTTGGTATGATTAGTTCAAGCAAGGGCGGGTCTCCGGTAGAATCTTGGATAAATATTAATGAATATGGTGCAGATAATGCAGTTATTTCCGAATTATTTAAAATGTGGCAGGAGTGGAAAGAGAAATATCCCATTGAAAAAAAGAAATATGAGCTTGAACTTTCGAACTCTATGAAAGCCAGTAAAGAGAAACCAAGAAAACCGGTTTCCGTAAGTATGATTGAAAAACCTCACCGCAGACCTGGGTATCTGTACAACGCAATGATTGCACCGATAGTTCCTTACACTATTAAGGGAGTGATTTGGTATCAGGGAGAAAACAATACGGATAGACCGTTTCAATACAGAAAATTATTCCCTATGATGATTTCCGACTGGAGGAAAGAATGGAACCTGGGAGATTTCCCTTTTTATTATGTTCAGATAGCGTCATATAATTGTAAAAAAGATTTTGATTCCTCATCTTATTTAAGAGAAGCACAATTGATGACAATGAAAGTTCCCAATACAGGAATGGTAGTAACGTCGGATATAAGTGAACTGGATAATATACATCCACGTAATAAATTGGATGTCGGGAAGAGGTTAGCCCTATGGGCATTAGCCAAAACATATGGTTTTAAAGATATTGTATGTTCGGGTCCGTTATATAGATCATTCAAAATAGAAGGGAATAAGATCCGATTATTTTTTGATTATATCGGTTCGGGGTTGGTACAAAAGGACAAGAAATTAACGGAATTTGAAATCGCTGGTTCAGATAAAAAATTTAAAAAGGCAACCGCAGAAATTGAGGATTCCACTGTTGTTGTTTATAATCTGAATATTTCGGATCCAGTAGCGGTAAGATATTGTTGGAGTATGATATCGATTCCAAAGCTATACAACAAAGAAGGATTGCCTGCAGCGCCGTTTAGAACAGATAATTGGTGATTCGTTAGCATAATCGGCGAGAAATTAAGAATATATTATTTAGCATTATATATTTTCATGAATCGATTTTATCGTATATAGCTTATAAAATAAAAATTCTCCCGATATTACCTTTTCTTCAATTGTAGTTGATTATAATGGAGTAGTTTCTGCAATAAAACGTTAGAAAGTATATATATCCACTGATAAATGGTATCCTTCGCTGTTCTTCCAGTTTAGGTGTTGTATATACTTGAAATCATAACATGAAAGAATTGATGATATTCAGATTGATAGCTTGGAAACAAAAGTAACGGAGAAATAAAGGAGTAAAATGCTGAATATTAATAAATACGGATTATTAATAATCCTCTTTATTTTCATAGGCTGTTCACAAAATCGTGAAAAGTCTGCAATATCAGATTGGGAACAAAAAGATATAATACTCAAGAGAATTATTCCGCCGGAATTTAAGGATAGGGATTTTAATATTATTAGTTACGGTGCAAAAGGTGATGGTAAATTTGATAATAATGCTATCATTAACAAAGTAATATCGGAATGCAATACATCTGGTGGTGGTAGAGTAGTTATTCCGCCGGGAACATATTTATGCAACGGACCCATTATACTTAAAAGCAATGTCAACCTGCACCTAAAAAAAAATGTAGTTATTAAATTCGGAACGAAGTCCAGTTATTATTTGCCGGTTGTATTAACAAGGTTTGAGGGAATTGAATGTTACAATTATTCGCCTCTAATAAGAGCTTTTGAACAGGAGAATATAGCAATTACCGGAAAGGGAACTTTGGACGGGCAGGCGAGCGTTGATAATTGGTGGACGTGGATCGGCGTTGAGAGATTTGGTTGGCGAAAAGGAATGCCTTCCCAAGAAGACAGTTCAAGTCGCCCCTTATTAAGAAAGATGAATAGTATGACCGTCCCGGTAGAAAAAAGAATTTTTGGCGAAGGACATTATCTTCGTCCTAATTTTATTCAACCACTTAGATGCAAAAATGTTTTAGTTAGCGGTGTGAAATTTCTAAATTCGCCCATGTGGTTTCTGCATCCGATCGAAAGTGAAAATATAATTATTAAAGGTGTTACAGTAATCGGTGACGGTCCGAATAATGACGGCTGCGATCCAGAATCTTCCAAAGACATATTGATAGAGGATTGTTACTTTAAAACAGGCGATGATTGTATCGCAATTAAATCAGGTAGGAACAACGACGGAAGAAAAATCGGAAAGCCGAGTGAAAACATAATTATCCGGAACTGCAAAATGGAAGATGGTCACGGCGGCGTGGTAATCGGCAGTGAAATATCGGGAAATTGTAGAAATGTATTTGTAGAATATTGTGAGATGGACAGCCCTAGTTTAATCAGGGCTATTCGCCTTAAAACGAACATGCACAGAGGTGGTGTTATAGAAAATGTTTATGTAAGAAATATCAAAGTCGGCGAAGTAGCTGAAGCAGTTATAAAGATTAATTTGAAATATGACTCGACAAACGAAGGGTCTGGCGGAAATTATTTACCAGTGGTGCGCAATATTTATATTCAAAATGTCATAAGCGAAAAAAGTAAATACGGAATATTTATATTAGGACTTGAAAGTTCAAAAATAAATAACATAATTATTCAAAACTGCAAGTTCAACAAGGTTATAGAAGGCAATATTATTAACAATGTAAACAACTTGATTTTTAAAAGCTTTATTATGAACGAAACTTAGAAATGATATTATATGTTTTGATAAAATTAAACTATAGGAAATAAAAAATTGAAATTAAATATAAAAAAAGGAATAATTTCTAAAGGAGTTATAGTAATTATAATAAGTATAGTAATATTTTTACTTTTTAACTGCAACCAAAGTATAAATAAAACAGGTAAAGTATCAAAACCAAATATAATGATATTTGTAGCTGATGACGCCGGATGGCATGACGTTGAGTATCATGGCTCTGAAATTAAAACGCCAAATATTGATAAGTTAGTCAAAAACGGTGTTGAGCTGGATAATTTTTACGTTTATCCCACCTGCTCACCAACCCGTGCTTCGCTCCTTACCGGCAAATATGCTAGTCGTTTCGGTATAGCCGGACCAATAGCCATGAAAAGTAAGCAGTCTCTGCCAGAAAAAGTAAAAACATTACCTGAGGTACTACAAGATGCAGGTTATTTTACTGCAATTACGGGTAAATGGCACCTGGGACTTGATTTGAGTAAAGGTCCGCAAAAATATGGATTCGATTATACATACGGGTATCTGCACGGACAAATAGACCAGTACACTCACAGATATAAAAACGGAGACAGAAGCTGGTATAGAAATGGAAAATTTATAAACGAGGAGGGGCACGCAACGGATTTAATTACAAATGAGGTAATTAAACTTATAACTAAAAAAAGGGATAGGTCAAAACCGTTCTTTATTTACGTCCCGTATAGCGTACCTCATTATCCTTTACAGGAAGAAGATAAGTGGACACGGCAATATCAAAACTTAAATGACTATGATTCGAGAAAAATTTTTGATGCTTCGGTAACGCATATGGATTATTCAATCGGTAAAATAATCGGTATACTGGAAAAAGAAGATTTGTTGGATAAAACACTTATAATATTCTTTAGCGATAATGGCGGACAAAATAATTGGACACCAACTTTTGAATATGATGGTAAGTATGGACCTTATCCAAAAATGGGGGTCAATTTACCGTTACGAGGACAAAAGCACGATGTATTTGAAGGAGGCATAAGAGTCCCCGCGGTAATAAGTTGGGAAGGAGAATTGCCGCATAAAAAGATTGAACGATTAATAAAAATTACGGACATATTTCCGACAATAGCATCTCTAATAAACCCGCGATCGCTCGATAGTTTAAATCTAGATGGTAAAAGCGTATGGGATATAATTGAGAGCAAAAATATCAGTAAAGAAGAACGGTCACTTTATATAAGAACAAAAAATACGTTTGCGTTTAGAAAAGGAGATTGGAAACTGATTCATTTCGGAGAATCGTTGGATAGAGGAACAGAGGAATTATATAATATAAAAACAGACCCATACGAGACTAAAAATGTTATCAAAAAAAATACCCAAATTCGAAATGAACTATTCAAAGAGTTACAAAAACAGATAAAGTTAGACGGGAAATAAGTATTTAGTACAGAATATTTACTTTCAAATTATATCGAATCTGTAAGTTATAAGTTTGTTAATAGGTCATCAGTTTTGTTGTCATTAAACGATCTCAAATAAGACGAAGCAAGTAACGATAAACAAACATTGTTTTGAGTCTGACGTTTTCTTCACGAATGTGCTTAATTTTGAACTTACGTTCCTAAAATTGAAGTATTGTCACAAACATTCATAGTAATTCATTTTGAACCGCTTTTAATTCTTACTTAATATTTGTATATATTTTGGAAATTAGGTATATTACAAATAATTAGAAACAAAAAGAAAGTAAAACAAATACAAACAAAGAACAAACGATGCTAAACGCAGAAAGACGCGAAGCTATTAAACGCAAAATTACTACCGAACAACGAGTATTAATTCAAGATTTATGTAAAGAATTTAATACTTCTCCGGTTACTATACGTAAAGATTTGGATGCTCTGGAAGAAGAAGGAATTCTCACGAGAGTTCATGGCGGAGGAATAGTAAAAAAAGCAATAGAAATTGACTTATCAATAAGTGAAAAAGAAAAGGTTAATCTTAAAGAAAAAGAAAGGATAGCTAATTTTGCAGTTAATCTTATTAAAGAGGGAGATGTTATAATACTCGATTCCGGGTTCACTGCTATTCATATTGCTCGTAGATTAAAATTTAGAAGTGGTATAAAGATTATTACCGGTGGATTAAATGTGGCTAATGAAATAATTGGAAGTGAGAATCAGCTTATTTTAACAGGAGGAGTATTTAATCTTTCCACCTTTGGTTTATCCGGTGGATTTGCGGAAAACGTAATTAAAAATACTGTGGCTGATAAACTGTTCTTGGGTGTTGACGGTGTTGATTTTGAAAAAGGACTTACTGCTTATAATTATGAGGAAGCAAAACTTAATCAATTAATGATTCAAGCTGCTTCCGAAACAATTCTTATTGCAGACTCATCAAAGTTTGGAAAAAAAACAATGGGTTATATTGGAAATCTAAAAGATGTTGATAGAATTATTACAGACAAAGGATTAAGTAAAGAATACCTTGAAAAGCTTAAAAGATTAGAATTAAAATTTGATTTAGTTTAAAAATTAGGAGTTAATATGAAATTCACAAAATCTTTGGACATTACAGTTGTTGGTGGTGGCATGATAACAGAAATGCAGATAATGCCTGCTCTCTATCAGTTACAGCGATTTGGTGCAGTTAAGGAAATTAATGTTTGTGCACTAAATACACCACCGTTAAAAAGGTTGGCCGAGAATAATTCATTAAAAAAAGCATTTCCCGGACACACCTTTAATTCGTATCCGGATTACACAACGGAATCACCGGATAAAATGTTCCCGGAGTTGTATAAAGAAGTGATTGACAATATGGAAGAACGGAATATTGCATTTGTCGCGCTTCCTGACCAATTACATTATTCTGCAATAATATATGCATTAGAACATAATCAGCATGTTATAAGTGTGAAGCCTTTAACTTTAAGCTACAATGAAGCATTAGAAATTGAAAAGCTTGCATACTCAAAAGGGTTATTTGTCGGAACAGAGTATCATAAAAGATTTGACGATAGAGTAGGCATGGCGCGATTAAAATATCGATCTGGAGATTTTGGCGAATTTCGTATTGGTTATGCAACACTAATTGAACCATGGTATTATCGTGATTCCAATTTCCAAAATTGGTGTACTGTAGAAAACTCGGATATGTTTACATACATTGGTTGCCATTATGTTGACCAAGTAAATATGATTACCGGTTTGCTTCCGGTAGAGGTCTCGGTATATGGCGTTAAGGATAAATACCCAAATGGTAACGAAGGTTATTTGTGGACAAATGCAAATGTAATTTGGGAGAACGGAGCTAGCCTTGCCGTTATTAATGGAATGGGATATCCTAATGTTGGTCCTGGGGGGAATTCACAAGGAATCTGGCTCTTTACTCAAGGTGAAGATGATGGTGGATTGATGTTTCATGACGATCAATACAGAGGTGTAAAACATTCATATATTACAAAGGGCGATCATCCGGGTGATTCATATTATAATGAACCAAGTCCCGATTATTTAAAATTAGTTGAACGTGGCGGTGAAGGACTAACACCGGTAGGGTATGGTTATCGTAGTATAGAAGGATTGGTAAATTCAATACATCGTGTTAAAGAAGGTGGAAACAATTTGGAAAAAAGACAAGCAGTAATTAAGAAAATTGACGATGAAGGAATAATCGCCACACCGTCAAACAGTTCGTTTAACGAACTTGTTATTGAAGCCGGTAGAATGTCTATACTCAACAATGGGCGTGCTGTTACTATAGAATATGGTGATAACCCTAAAGTAAAATTTAAGGAATATTAGAAAAGAAAAAAATAGGAGAGAATAATAATATGTCATTGTATAGTCGTGTACCCGTTGATGTACCGAAAGTTGATACGAAATTTAGAAAAATCCAAACGGCATTACCAGTACCGGAATCTCTGGAAATAATTGAAAGGTTGGAAAAATACGAACCGAATTCAATGTCGGGTCAACCGCCTATTATTTGGGATAAAGCAGAAGGTTTTCAAGTGTATGATAAATGGGGGAACATGTGGCTTGATTGGTCAAGCGGTGTTTTAATTACAAATGTAGGACATTCACATCCCCGCATTATCCAAGCATTGAAAAATGAGATTGATTCTAAACTACTTACAAGCTATGTTTTTTATCATGAAAAACGTGCGGAATTGGTTGACTTACTTCAGCAGGATGCACCCGAAGGATTGGATAAAGTCTTTTTACTTTCAACCGGTTCCGAAGCAACAGAAAATACAATTAAGTTAGCAAGAACTTATGGTATTAGTAAAGGGGGAAAGGAGAAACACGTTATAGTAAGTTTTGATAATGCTTTTCATGGAAGAACACTTGGAGCACAATTGGCAGGAGGAATACCGGCATTAAAAGAATGGATTATTAATCTCGATCCCGGTTTTGTAAATGTACCATTCCCCGATGGATTTTTCCAAGAAGATGTAAGTTTTGATGTTTTCTTAAATTCATTAAAGGAACAAGGGGTTGACCCTAAAAATGTTGCTGGTGTAATAACCGAAAGTTATCAAGGAGCCGGTCCGTTTTTTATGCCTAAAGAGTATGCAAAGAAGTTGGAAGCATTCTGTCAAGAGAATGATGCACTTCTTATTATGGATGAAGTACAAGCTGGTTTCGGTCGTTCAGGTAAATGGTTTACATTTGAGCATTACGAAGTAAAGCCGGATCTAATTGCTTGTGGAAAAGGGATTTCATCTTCTTTGCCTATATCTGCAGTTATCGGAAGAACAGATGTTATGAATATGTATCCACCCGGAAGTATGACGTCAACACACTCCGCAAGTCCGTTACCAGTTGTAGCAGCAATCGAAAATATCAAAGTTCTAAAAGATGAGAAAATGACAGAGAATGCAGCTGCTTTGGGAGAAGTATTGGAAGAAAGGTTATTGGATATTCGGAAAAAACATACTGATAGAATAGGATATGTGACCAGTAAAGGGTTAGTTGCCGGATTGCAAATTGTTAAACCCAATACAAAAGAAGGTGACAAAGAGACGGCATACAAAATAAATGAAAGGTGTTTCCAAAAAGGGCTTTTAATGTTTGCTCCGGTTGGTGTTGGTGGGATGTGTATAAAAATTGCACCACCGCTTATGATAACTAAAGAAGCTCTGGAAGAAGGTTTAAAAGTCCTTGATGAAGTTTGTGACGAGGTTTTGTAAAAGTGAAAAAGAAAATATTGGTATTAGCAACAAGCTTTTTGGATGAGCTATTAAGTCATCCGAAAGATGAAGGAAGAGCAAAACAGATGCTTGCTGATTTAGAAAAAAAATTTAGTAACGAAATAGAAATTGAATATCGTTGTGACCGAAATCCGGAAGAACCACTTACGGTTGATGAATTGAAAAACGTTATTGCTGTTATTGCCGATCTGGAAATTTATAATAGAGAAATTCTTTCTAAGGTAGGTAAAAAAGCTGGTGGCAGTTTAGAATTAATTGCTCGTTATGGAATTGGTTATGTATCTGTTGATTTGGAAGCAGCAACAGAGTTTGGTGTGATGGTTACCAATGCACCCGGTTGTAATGCACTTCCAACAGCGGAATGGACACAGGCAACAATAATGGATGTTGCTGGGAGACGGATATCTCATTATGCAACAGCTAGTAAAGGGAAAACAAAAATTGGTCCATCTCGTTTGGATGTCTCAAATAAAAAACTTGGAGTTATTGGAACCGGGACAATTGGGAAAAATGTTGTTCAGTTAATGAAGGGATACAATGTTAAAGTCTTAGCATACGATATTTATCATGATGTTGAATGGGCAAAGGCTAACAGTGTTACATATGTTGCTCTTGAAAGTTTGTATAAGGCAAGTGATATTATTACAATTCATGCTGCAACAAGTGAGCAAATAATTGGGCAAAAAGAAATTGACTTGATGAACAAAACTACTATTCTTGTTAATTGTGCTCGTGGAATTTTAGTTGATAATAGAGCGGTTTATAGGGCAGTAAAGGAAGGAAAACTTTGGGGATATGGGCTTGATGAAATCTGGTTGGATAAGGATTTACCATTAGATGAAAATCTGAATATTATTGTGAGTCCGCACGTTGGCTCTGATACTGATTCTGGTAAAATAGGAATGCAAATTATGTCAACAGAAGCGGTTGTTGATTTTATTAATGGAAAGAATCCGCGCTATATCGTAAATAAAGAAGTATTGAAAAATTAAAGGAGAAATAAGTATGAACAAAGTAGTAAAATATACTGAGATTAAATCCGCTGAAAAATGTAAGTACGATGGAATGTCATTAGGCGAAGTAATGCTTCGTATTGATCCGTACGATGTTCCTACGGCAAGAGCGAGGTTACTTCGTGTATCGCAAGGTGGTGGTGAAACAAATGTTTCGTGTGGATTATCTTATACATTTGGTTTACGCAGTGCAGTTCTGACAGCATTAGTAGATGATAATATTGGGCTGAATATTCGCAATCAATTAAGAGAAGTCGGTGTCGATACTTCAAACATTATCTGGTTTAATACGAACAATGATGGTTCTGCACATAGTACAGATCAAAAAGGCGGTTTGACAAACGGAATTAATTTTACATACAACGGTAAAGGAATAATTCCTTCGGATACCGTTTATTATCGTGCTCACTCGGCAATAAGAGAAATTAGACCGGATGATTTTAATTGGAATAAACTGTTTGGCGAAGATGGTGTTCGTGTTTTTAATACGGGCGGTATTTTTACTTTGCTTTCGGAAAACTCTGCAGAAGTTGCAATGGAAGCTGTACAAAAAGCAAACGAACATGGCGTATTTGTTGCTGCAGATTTGAACTATCGTGCAAAAGTACAGCCGGATAAATCCATTGCCCGTTCAATCAATAAAAAAATTGCTCCTTATCTCGGGTTTCTTGTTGGTAATGATTCCGATTTAAGTGATGCACTTGGTTACGAAACCGTAACTAAAAAAGGCGCCACATTTGATGAATGGGTTGAAGCATACAAAGTTACTGTAAAACAAGTGGCAAATGATTTTCCTAATCTCAGTTTGATAGGCACACAATGGCGCGGTGCAATTAATGCAGATTTAATTCACTGGGGAGCAGTTTTATATGATGTACTTAATGATGAATTTTATGTTGCCCCATTACGTGAAAATATTCCTATTGCTGACAGAACAGGTGGCGGCGATTCATTTACATCCGGAGTATTATCAGCATTAATGTATGGTAAAAATTTGCAAACAGCTGTAGAATGGGGAGCGGCACATGGTATTCTCGTACAAGAAACACCAGGTGATTTTACAATGGTAACCATAAAAGATATTGAGCGAGAAGTTAAACGAGCAAAATCGGGTGGTGGTGTTAAAGCTATAAGATAATTTTTATAAAGGAGAAAAAATGAGTTATCAAAAAGACAGAAAAAAAGTTAGAGAGGCATTACTAAAAAGTGGTGTGGTTGTAGTAATAAATAAAAAGCATGTCAAAAAACCTAAAGATTTGGTAACAACAATGATAGAAGTTTATAAGGCAGGTTATGTTGCCGAGACAACCTTTCGTATTGATCCTGCTATTCTTAAAGAAGGTATGACCGAGTTGGTCAAATTACGGGAGGAATCTCCGGAGGATAATCCATTCATTCTTGGATGCGGCAGTATTATTAATCCTTCGGAATTGGATCAGGCAATTGAGATGGGATTTGATATGATTGTTGCACCGGCAAATGTAATGGGTGGTTATGGTGAAGGTAAGGAGTTTATCCGTATGACTCGGGAAGTTGATATATTTTCGGCGCCTGCAATATTTACTCCAAATGAACTTAATTATTTTTTAGAACGTCCTGATGATTTGGTCCCGGATGCTATTAAGATATTTCCGGCTGGTGTGCATGGTCCATCCGGGTTTAAAGCTCTTTTGGCTCCGTATGTGAGAGAACGCCATAAAGATAAGATAATTATGCCTACAGGTGGGGTTAATTTTGAAACAGGGCCAAAATATAGAGAAGCAATTTCAAGTTCTGGATATTTACCTGTTCTGGGAATGTCTGCACCACTTGCAGTTGTTGAAAAAGAAGGAAAACCGGGAGACGTTGAAACAATACGTAAATCGCTACAAATATTTACGGAAAAATTTACAAAATAAATATTAGTTAAAAATATGAGTTTTATTGAAAAATTATTTGGGCTCAAAAATAAAACGGCAGTTATTATAGGAGGAAGCGGTGTTCTTGGAAGTGCTATGGCTAAGGGTGTGGCAAATGCCGGAGCAAATGTTGCAATCCTTGGTAGAGATTTGGAAAAAGCAGAAAATATAGCGGACTTAATTGCTAAAAGGATGGGAGTTAAAACAGTTGCTCTTAAAGTTGATGCGTCCCAAAAAAATACGTTGGTTGAAGCAAAGAGAGTAATAAATTATAAACTTGGCGAAGTTGATATCTTAATAAATGCCCCGGGTATGACAAGTAAAACTCCATTTCTTGAAATTACAGAGAATGAGTGGGACGAAATAATGGATGTTAATTTGAAAAGTACTCTTTTCGGATGTCAAGTATTCGGCGAGGAAATGTGTAAAAGAAAAGAGGGAAGTATAATTAATGTTTCTTCTGTTGCTTCAGGTTCTCCGCTTTCAAAAGTCTTTGCATACAATGCATCCAAAGCAGCAATAAATAGTTTAACAAAAACTCTTGCAATTGAATGGGCACCAGACAATGTGCGAGTTAATGCTATAGTTCCGGGATTTTTCCCTGCTGAACAAAATAAAAAGGTTCTTACAAAAGAAAGGATTGCTAGTATAATGAATCATACGCCCATGAACCGATTTGGGAATCCTGAAGAGCTGGTTTCTGCGATAATCTGGCTTGCATCTTCAAAAGCGTCATCATTTGTAACAGGGTCTATTGTTACTGTTGACGGCGGATTTACAGCAATGACTATTTAATCTTTAAAAATGTTTATAAAAGTTATCGGGAGAGAATAATGAAGGAAATCAATGTCGGAATTATAGGTTCTCAATTTGCTGCTGGCTTACATGCAGAATCTTATAAGAGGTTTCCCATTGTTAAAATGCAAGCGGTTGCTGCATTAGATAATCTGGAGGAATTTTCGAGTAAGTATGGAATTTCAAATACTTACAAAGATTATAATAAAATGTTTGAAAAAGAAAATTTGAGTCTATTGAGTGTTTGTGTCCCTAATTTCCTTCATAAGGAGATTGTTATTGCTGCAGCAAAAGCTGGCATAAAAAATATAATTTGCGAAAAACCAATTGCCACAACTATTTCGGATGCAAAGGAAATGATTGATGAATGCAAAAAGCATAATACCCGTCTGATGTATGCTGAAGATTGGTTATTTGCTCCGGCATTAGTTAGAGCAAAAGAAATAATTGAAGAGGGGGGAATTGGGAGACTACTTTATATAAAAGCTAAAGAATCTCATCAAGGTTCCCATTCAATATATGCACAGAAGAAAGAATATTGTGGCGGTGGAACTATGATTCATCTTGGTATTCATCCAGTTGCGTTTGTTTCATTTATTGCTGCAAGTGATATTAGAGAAGTTGTAGGAATGTCAACTGACGGTAGTGAAACAAATTTGGTTCATCATGAATACTCAGGAGAAGATTGGGCAGCGGCATTAGTAACAATGCAAAATGGTGTTCGTGCTTTTGTTGAAGCAAATTATATCACTCCAGGCGGAATGGATGATAAAATTGAAATATATGGTAGTGAGGGCAATATTCATATTGACCTTACAAAGGGGTCACCTATAGAAGTTTATAGCCGTCCTGGATACGGTTATGCTGTTGAGAAAGCTGATTATACTTATGGCTGGACAAAACCTGCCGTTGATGAGTTTCTCTCCTTGGGTTATGTAAAAGAGATTGAACATTTTATTGAATGTGCTATAAACGACAAAGATTCTATTGTGGGTACTCGTGGTGAAGATGGTTTGAAAGCCTTAGAAGTTGTTCTTGCAATTTACAAATCAGCAGAAAGTGGAAAACTTGTTTTACTTAAATAGTATTGGATAGTTAAGAATTAAAAACTTAAAATATTATCTTAACACAGAAAGGTTTTATTGATGAACGAGATGCAGGAAAAAACATATATGCCAGTTAATATTGCTGGAATTGATTTTCACAACCCGTTCGTTGTTGGTTCTGGACCTACGGTAAAAACAGTTGATATGATAAAGGAGATAGATGAAGCTGGTTGGGGAGCGGCGTTCATAAAATTAACTATAGATCCGGAACCGTATATAAGCAGAGACCCTCGTTACAGTTGGTGGAGAAAAGATAAATTACACACCTTTACATTAGAGAAAAGAATAAGACTTGATGAAGCATTACGGTTATGTGAAGACGGAAAGAAGCACATAAAAATTACGAAACTGTTTAGTAACATTACTTATGACGGACCCGACGGAATCGAAGGGTGGGTGAAAATGGCGAAAGCATTCGAAGATGCCGGAGCGGACGGAAACGAATTAAATATGTGCTGCCCAAATATGTCGTTTAATGTTGAAGTGACTGGCGAGGAAACAGAACATAAAACCGGAGCGTCTTTGGGGCAATGTCCGGCAGATGTTGCAGCGATTGTTCGAGCAGTAAAAGCGGGAACAAAAATTCCGCTAGTTGTAAAATTGACACCGGAAGCCGGAAATATTGCACAAGTTGCCAAAACTACCTACGAAGCCGGAGCCGATATTGTAGCATCTGTAGGTAACAGGCTAGGAGTTCCTCCGCTTGGTGATATTGATAATCCTCTTGAAAGTTCGCAAAGATTGAATATAGATAACGGTTTAACTACTTTGTCGGGACCATGGCTAAAACCATTGGCGCTTAGAGATGTATATGAAATCAGAACTTTGAATGGCGCCGATTATCCGATTATCGGATACGGGGGAATGGCAAATTGGAAAGACTATCTTGAAATGGTAATGTTAGGCGCGGATATGATTGGCGTTTGTACGGATACAATGATTCGTGGGTATAATTTTTTAGCAAAGGAAATAGACAAAATTAAGGATTATTTGGATCGGCATAATTATTATTCATTAAGCGAGATGCAGGATTTACTACTACCGACAATTAAACCAGCGAATAAGTTAAGAACAAAGGATGCCGTTGCTTTTGTGAATTCAGATAAATGTACCGGATGTGAGTTGTGTGTGCCTATTGGACATTGTTATGCAATTACAATGGTTAAAGGTAAAGGAAAGAACAGAAAAGGAATTGTTGCTAACGTTGACCCATACAACTGTACCGGTTGCTCAACTTGTTTTGATCTGTGTCCGACAAATGCATTTGAATGGCAACCAGTGCCGGAAGACAGAACTATCACTCCTGTGTAAAAATAATATCATTCTTTTCTCATTATGGGTTACTTACAATTCTAGTATCCATACAAATTATCAAATTTCCGATTTTATGCAAACTCATATTGTCAATATCCCAAGCAAACTTTTTTGACGAATTGCTCCCAAAAATTTACCATAAAAAATTTCAATCTAGAGTACACAACAATCCGAAAGAATAAAAAGTTAAAAAGCTCCTTATCTTTGTAGTCGACAAACAACAAGGATAAAGTATGGAGCTTTTCAACAGGAACAAAAATAACAATAAAC